>Ga0272446_1007186_pt1 | contig 11201 bp, 11 predicted proteins | sample YNPCB0061_FD_194587 | JGI IMG/M metagenome (GOLD analysis project Ga0272446, IMG submission 194587) | Hot spring microbial mat communities from Yellowstone National Park, WY, United States - YNP-CB-006-1 | ecosystem: Environmental > Aquatic > Thermal springs > Hot (42-90C) > Sediment | place...
GGTGGCGCTCCGCGCCGCAGCCCTCCCCGCCTCCCATCCCGGCACCGGCGTCGCGGCCGCCGGCGCGCCATCGGCCCATGTGTGCACCCGCGGCGTCTGCGGCCTGCCGGTCACCTCTCCCGAAGCCCTGCGAGAGGCGCTCGCCGCCGCCCTCCGCGCCTGAGCGCTGGCCGCGACCCGCTCCTGTTGCACCCTCTCGCTGCGTCTGCTACCCCCGCCCGGGCCATGGCATCCGCGGGCGATCACGAGAGAGGGCGATGAGCGGCGAGGAGCGTTTCGCCTTCGGAGAGAACTGGCTCAGGTTTCTGCGCATGGTCTCGGAGCCGCGGATCGCCGATGCCGCGCGCTCGCTCTCCGCCATGCTCGGGGCGGGGACGGAGCTCGCGGGGCGTCGCTTCCTCGACATCGGCTCGGGCAGCGGGTTGTTCTCGCTCGCCGCACGCAGGCTCGGCGCGACCGTCGTGTCGTTCGACGTCGATCCGAAGTCGGTCGCCTGCACGGCTGAGCTCCGACGCCGCTTCGCCCCCGATGATCTGGGCTGGACGGTGATGCAGGGCTCGGTGCTGGACGATGCGTTCCTCGCCGGGCTCGGCCGGTTCGACATTGTCTATTCCTGGGGCATGCTGCACCACACGGGCGCGATGTGGCGCGCGCTCGGCAACGCGCTCATCCCGCTCGCCCCGGGGGGGGCTGTTCGACGTCGCGCTCTACAACGACCAGGGCTGGATCAGCCGCTACTGGCATGCGGTGAAGCGGCTGCACCACCGCGGCGGCGCAGCGCGCGCCCTGATGGTGGCGGTGCACGCGCCCTATCTGATCGGCCTGCGCGCGGTGGTGCGCGCGGCCACCGGCCGCGGGCGGATCGAGCGCGGCATGACCTACTGGCATGACATGCAGGACTGGCTGGGCGGGCTTCCCTTCGAGGTGGCGCGGCCCGAGGCGGTGCGCGCGTTCGCGGCGGCGAACGGCCTCGTGCCTGTCGCGGAACGGCTCTGCGGGCGCCGCAGCGGCTGCAACGAGTTCGTGTTCAGACGGCCACCGGGCTGACGGGGGGAGGCCTCCCCGCGCGCGACGCCTGCCGACGCGCCGTGGCGCCGCTCCCCCCGCTCAGGTGTTCATCGCGTCGAAGAAGTCCTGGTTGGTCTTGGAGTACTTCAGCTTGTCGAGCAGGAAGTCCATCGCGTCCTGCGGGCCCATCGGCATCAGGATGCGCCGCAGCACCCACATCTTCGAGAGCGTGCCGCGATCGACCAGGAGCTCCTCCTTGCGCGTGCCCGACTTGGTGATGTCGATCGCCGGGAAGGTGCGCTTGTCGGAAAGTTTCCGGTCAAGAATGATCTCGCTGTTGCCGGTGCCCTTGAACTCCTCGAAGATCACCTCGTCCATCCGGCTGCCGGTGTCGATCAGCGCAGTTGCGATGATGGTGAGCGACCCGCCCTCCTCGATGTTGCGGGCAGCGCCGAAGAAGCGCTTCGGCCGCTGCAGCGCGTTCGCGTCGACGCCGCCCGTCAGAACCTTGCCGGAGGAGGGAACGACGGTGTTGTAGGCGCGCGCAAGCCGGGTGATCGAATCGAGCAGGATCACAACGTCCTTCTTGTGCTCGACGAGGCGCTTGGCCTTCTCGATCACCATCTCCGCCACCTGAACATGGCGCGTGGCCGGTTCGTCGAAGGTCGAGGAGACGACCTCGCCGCGCACGGTGCGCGCCATGTCCGTCACCTCCTCGGGGCGTTCGTCGATCAGGAGAACGATCAGGTAGACCTCGGGGTGGTTCGCCGCGATCGAGGAGGCGATGTTCTGCAGCATCACCGTCTTGCCCGTGCGCGGGGGGGCGACGATCAGGCCGCGCTGGCCCTTGCCGATGGGGCAGATCAGGTCGAGGATTCGCGGCGTATAGTCCTTCTGCACGCCCTTCTGCACGCCCTCCTTCGCCGCGCCCTGCGCCTCGATCTCCATCTTCAGCCGGCGTTCGGGGTAGAGCGGCGTGAGGTTGTCGAAATTGATCCGGTGGCGGACGGCTTCCGGATTGTCGAAGTTGATCTGGTTGACCTTGACGAGGGCGAAGTAACGCTCGCCGTCCTTGGGCGAGCGGATCTGGCCCTCGACCGTGTCGCCGGTGCGCAGCCCGAAGCGGCGCACCTGCGAGGGCGAGACGTAGATGTCGTCCGGCCCGGGGAGGTAGTTCGCCTGGTAGGAGCGGAGGAAGCCGAAGCCGTCGGGCAGGATCTCGAGCACGCCGTCGCCGTGGATCGGCTGGTCGTTGTCGGCCAGCGACTTCAGGATGGCGAACATCATGTCCTGCTTGCGCAGCGTCGAGGCGTTCTCGACGGAGAGGCTCTCGGCGAGCGCCAGGAGGTCTGCGGGGCTCTTGGCCTTGAGTTCGGCGAGGTGCATCGGTGGTGTTTGCCCGGGAGAGAGGGGGACGCAGCGAGGACGGGTCATGCCGCCGCGGTGCGAGGGAAAGCTCGTGATCCACGCGCGAAGGAGCAGGACATCCCCGGACGGTCGCACCACCGATGGGGGCGGACCCTCCGCCCGGGGCGATCCTTTCGCCCAACGCCCGGACGATCCGCCCGGCACCCACCCGATGTTCGCGAAAACCGCCCGCCAGGGGCTCGCTGCGGCCTGCGGCCGCGCCGTGGCGTGCCGATTACTTAGGGAAACGGCGCGCCGCAGTCAATCGCGGCGTCGCCCCCGCTGCGCGGCGGGTCGGAACGGAGGGGTCAGCAAAGAGGCGTCAGAACGGGCGGGCGATCACCATCACGACGATCACCACCATCGCCGCCGTCGGCACCTCGTTCATGATTCGAAAATAGCGCTGCGGCCTGCGGTTGCGGTCATGCAGGAAGTCGCGCCGTCGCGCCGCCATCGCGTGGTGCACGCCCGTGAGCGCGACAATCCCCGCCATCTTGAGGTGCCACCAGCCCGACGCCCATTCGACGATCCCGGGCGTAAGCACGAGCAGGAGGCCGAACCCCCACGCGGCGATCGCGGCGGGGGCGGCGATGTAGCGCGAGAGGCGATATTCCATCACCTTGAAGCGCTCGCTCTCGGCCGTGCCGGGGCGCACCTCGCAGTGATAGACGAAGAGGCGCGGCAGGTAGAGAAGGGCGGCCATCCACGCGATCACCGCGATCACGTGCAGCGACTTCACCCAGGGGTAGACGAGGCTGAGAGCGTCGATCGTCATGCGGCGTCGCGCGGCCTCACTCCTCGTCGGCCACGACGCGGCCGGCGGTGACGTGGCCGCGGCTCGCATGCGGGCAGTCCTTCGCCGCGCGCGGGCAGGTGCGCGGGCCGCGGAAGGAGCAGAGGCTCCGATCCTCCGCCCGAGCGTGGCGCACGAGGCCGGCGAGAGCGCCGATGAACCCGGCGTCGCTGTTGTGCGCCGGCGCGCGGAAATAGGCGGGGACGCCGAACTCCTCCGCCTCCTCGCGATACTCGACGTCAAGCTCGACCAGCGTCTCGGAATGCTCGGAGACGAAGGCGATCGGCACGACGAGGACGGCCACCCTGTCGGCGCCCGCGCGCTTCAGTTCCTCCTCGGTCGAGGGGCCGATCCACTTCTGCGGCGTGACGCGCGACTGGTAGCACACGACATGGTCGAGGCCCTCGACACCCATGGCCTCGACCACGGCGGCGACGGTCTTCTCCACCTGCCACTGATAGGGGTCGCCCCGCTGGACGATGCTCTCGGGCAGGCCATGGGCGGAGAACAGCACCCGCAGCGTGAGCCCAGGGTCGAGCTCCGACCGCGCCTTGATGTAGCTCCCGCGCACGATCGCAGCGGTCGCGGCGACGAAGCCAGGGTCGGAATGGTAGCAGCAGACCACCTTGGTCGGCGCGACGAGACCTGCCCGCGCCGCCGCCGCGCGCCAAGCGTCGAGCGAGGAGCCGGTGGTGGTGGTCGAGAACTGCGGGTAGAGCGGGATGAGAACGACCTCGTCCGGCCCCCAGGCGCGCACGGCGCGGGCCGTCTCCTCCGACATCGGGTGCCAATAGCGCATGCAGACGAAGACGCGCGCGTCGAACTCGGGCGCGAGCGCGCGGCCGAGCGCAGCGGCCTGTGCCTCGGTGAGCTCGAGCAGAGGGCTCTTGCCGCCGAGCACCGCGTAGTTCTCGGCCGCGATCGGCGTGCGCCGCCAGGTGATCAGCCAGGCGAGGAGCTGGCGGAGGGGGCTCGGGACGCGGATGATCGCCGGGTCGGAGAAGAGATTGTAGAGGAAGGGGCGGACGCTCTCGGGCTTGTCGGGCCCGCCGAGGTTGAACAGGACGACCGCCACGCGCGGCCGTGAGCGGCTGCGCAGGCGCTCGCCGGTCTTGCGTTCCGCCTCCGCCATCGCCTCGGCAGCGGTCATCGCGTCCATCTCACCGGTGGTCCTCTCACGACGTGCCCGCGCAGAGATGGGGGCGGCTGGAAGCCATGCCAGGGCGGGGGTGGGGGGTCAATCGTCGCGCCGACCGAGTGCTTCGGCGTGTCGCCGCCGCGCGGTCACGCGGCGCCCTTGCCGGCATCATCGCAGCGTTCGACCTCGCGATCCTGTGACGGCGCCTGCTCAGCATCATCGCGGGCGATCAATGTGACACTGGAACGATCCTGGCAAACGCCCAAGACGAATGCGACGGAAGGGGAATGTCCACACGGCGGCCGCATTCCTGCCACAAGTCGTTCTCTCCGCACAGAAAATCGAGCCTGATGACGCACGTGTCATCGTCCCGCCCTAGCCAGGCCATCTCTGGCGCGCTAGTGCGGCGGAATGACGAACACCACACGGATCGGCTCAGTGCTGCTTGGCGCCGCCCTGCTGTGGCTTGGCTCTGCCAGCACTGTCCTTGGCGAGGCTGCGCCAGGACCAGGGGAGAGGCTGCGCCCCGCCCTGCACGACCCGAGCCTTGACCGGGCGGGGCTCGCGCGCGCCTGCCTCGTCGCCGCGGCGGAGGCCGAGGCGCTGCTCGGCCTCCCCGCCGGGCTGCTCGCCGCCATCGCCGTGGTCGAGAGCGCCGCCCACCCCTTCGCCGTCGGCACACCGGCGCGGTCCCACTACGCGGCGAACCGCGTGCAGGCGGTACGGCTTGCCCGCGCTTCTGGACCCCGGGCCGCCGGCGGTTGCTTCCAGATCAATCTGCCCGTGCATGCGGGGCGCGACCCGGCCTGGGTGTTCGACCCCTGGGCCTCGGCCCTGTTCGCTGGCCGGCTGGTCGCGCACCACGCCGCCGCCGCGGGCGGCGATTGGGGCTTGGCGGTCGCCCGCTATGCCGGGGCAGGGCCTGGGAGCGAGGCAGCGCAGAGGCAGCGCTGCCGGGTTGCGGCGGGGCTTGCCGGGCTCGGCCAGGCGCTTCCGCGCGGGCTCTCGGCGTCCGGATGCAACAGCGCCGACCACCGTGTGTGGCGCGCCAAGGCGGCGCTCCTTGCCGCGCGCGCTCGCGGACCCGAGGCGGTCGCGTCGCTGCGCTGAGTCTCACCCCCGACCGTCGGGCGGGGTGTCGAGCACGTCACGGACGCGCGCGAGAAGCTCGGCGCGGCGGTAGGGCTTGGCCAGGATTTCGAACTCGCCGGCAAGCGAGCCATCGCGCTCCACCACCTCGGCGGCGAAGCCGGTGGCGAGCAGGACACGCAAGGAGGGGAAGCGCCGCCGCGCCTCGCGCGCGAGCATCACCCCGTTCATCGCCCCGGGCATGATCAGGTCGGAGAACAAGAGGTCGATGCGCGGCCCGGCCTCGAGCATGCCGAGGGCGGCGTCTGCGTTCGGCGCGGCAAGCACGCGGTAGCCGCTCTCGGCGAGGATCGCTGTCGCCAGGGCGGCGATGTCGGGCTGGTCCTCGACGATGAGCACCGTCTCGCTGCCGCGGAAGCGGCGGTCGAGCGGCCCCGCAGCCGGCGCGCAGCGGGCGGACGGCTCGTGGTCGGCTGCGGGGAAGTAGAGCGTCACCGTCGTCCCCTTGCCTTCGGTGCTTGCGATCGTGAGCCCACCGTTCGACTGGCGCATGAACCCGTAGGCCATCGAGAGCCCGAGCCCCGTGCCGCGGCCCGGCTCCTTGGTGGTGAAGAACGGATCGAGCGCGCGGGCGAGCACCTCCCTCGGCATGCCCAGGCCCGTGTCGGCGATCGCGAGCACCGCGTAGTGGCCGGCGATCAGCTCGCGCGGTGCCGCGGCACCGTCGGGGCCGACCGTTCGGTTCGCGGTCGTGATGGTGATCCGCCCGCCCTCGGGCATGGCGTCGCGCGCGTTCACGAGCAGGTTCAGGATCGCCATCTCGGCCTGCACCGGGTCGAGCCGGGCGTTGCGCAGGTCGGGCGCGAGCTGGGTCTCGACCGTCACGCCGGGCCCGAGCACCTTCTCGGCCATTGGGCGGATGCTCTCGACAAGGCCGTTGAGGCTCACCACCCGGCCCTCGAGGCGCTGCTTGCGGGCGAAGCCGAGCAGCTGGCGCGTCAGCGTCGACCCCCGCTCGGTTGCAGCGCCGATCGTCGCGAGCGCGGTCGCGACCTCGGCATCGGCACTGCCCTCGAACCGGGTGCGCAGCGTCTCGAGATAGCCGCCGATCACCTGGAGCAGGTTGTTGAAGTCATGCGCGATCGAGCCGGTGAACTGGCCGAGCGCCTCCATCTTCTGCGCCTGGCGCAGCGCATCCTCGGCGTCGTGGCGGCGGCAGACGTCGAGCTGGCTCGAGAAGATGTAGCGCAGCCGGCCGCTGCGATCGACCAGCGGCGAGACGAAGAGCGCGTTCCAGAAGGCAGAGCCGTCCTTGCGGTAGTTCAGGATCTCGACCGCGACGACACGTCGGCCAGCGATCGCCTCGCGCAGCGTCGCCACCGTCGCGCGATCCGTCTCTGGGCCCTGCAGGAAGCGGCAGTTCCGCCCCACCACCTCGGAAGCGCGATAGCCGGTGAGGTCGAGGAAGGCCTGGTTGGCGACGATGATCGGGGTGTCGGGGGCGTGCGGGTCGGCCACCACCATCGGCATGCGGGTGACGGTGACGGCCTCGAAGAACAGCGCCTCCTCGGCGGCGAAGGCAGCCGCGGACGGGAGGGTCGAGGACGGCGCCGCGATCGGCACCTCGTTCGCCTGCCGGATCGCGTCGTGCATGCGGGTGTGTCCTTCGCCTTGGGGGGAACCGGCCGGACCACACCTAACGGGAGGGGGTCCTTTCAGGTATTAGTTCCTAGGTTTCTATACCTGAAGATGCCGCGACCCGTCAACGAACGCCGCCACCCCTCCGACCCGCTCAGTCGGACAGGGCACCGTGCTGGCGCAGGAAGCCGAGCAGCGGCAGGAGCGGCAGGCCGAGCACGGCCGAATGCTCGCCCGCGATCGACTCGAAGAGCCGGATGCCAAGGCCCTCCGCCTGGTAGGCGCCGACCGAGGCGGTGACCGACGGCCCGGCTGCGTCGAGATAGGCGGCGATCGTCGCCGCGCTGAGGCGGCGCATCGTGACCCTCGGCTCGGCGACATGGCGCCACAGCACCACCTCGCCGCGGACGCATGCGACGGCGGTGACCAGCACATGGCTGCGCCCTGCGAGGGCGGCGAGCTGCGCCGCCGCTGCCGCACGCCCGTCCGGCTTGTCGAACCACCGCCCCTCGCAGACGAGGATCTGGTCAGCGCCGATCACCACGGCCTCGGGGAGGCGGGCACTGATGCGACGTGCTTTCAGCTCCGCGAGCAGGAGTGCTGCCTCGGCAGCCGAAAGCCCGTCGCGCTCGGCCGATTCCTTGACGGACGCCTCATCGATCCCGGGAGCGGCGGTCGCGAAGCTGAGGCCGGCCGCTTGCAGGAGACGCGCCCGCGTGGCGCTCGACGACGCAAGAACGAGCGGGATCGCCGGGTTCTGCGCGAACCCTGTCACGGCCCGGCGCCGGCGGGGGGCTGCTCGCGCCGCCGCGCACGCCAGGCCTCCATGAGCTGGATCACCGTCGTCGCCGTCTCCTCAATCGACCGGCGCGTGACATCCACGACCGGCCAGCCACGCGCAGCGCAGAGCCGCCGCGCAGCGAGCAGCTCCGCCTTCACCGCTTCGGGGTCGACATAGGCCGTCTCCGAGGTGCGCACCCCCTCGCCGCCGATGATCCTAAGCCTGTGGCGGCGTATCTCGATCAGCGCGGCGACGTCGATCGTGAGCCCGATCACCGGCGCGGGCGGATGGTCGAGCAGCTTCGGCGGCTCCACCCCGGGGATCAGCGGGATGTTCGCCGCCTTGATTCCGCGATTGGCGAGATAGAAGCAGGTCGGCGTCTTCGACGACCGCGACACGCCGACGAGGATCACATCGGCCTCCATGATCCCGGCCTCGCCCTGGCCGTCGTCATGCGCGAGCACGTAGTGCATCGCGTCGATGCGGCGGAAATAGTCGGCGTCCATCACGTATTGCCGCCCCGGCTTGCCGGCGACGGTCGCACCCACGTACTCGGTCAGCATGTCGAGCGTCGGGTCGAGAACAGAGACCGAGGGCAGGCCGAGCCGCGAGCAGAACGCCTCGAGTTCGGCGCGCAGCGACCGATCGGTCAGCGTGAAGAGCACCGGCCCCGGCTCCTGCTCGATCCCGGCGAGAACCCGGTCGAGCTGGAAGCGCGAGCGGATCAGCGGCCAGCGATGCTGCACCGCCGTCACCCCCTCGAACTGCGACAGGCAGCCGCGCGCGAGCGAGTTCAGCGTCTCGCCGGTCGCGTCGGAGACGAGGTGCAGGTCGATTCGGCTGCGCATCCGGCGACGGAACCCGAACTCGCGGGGCACCGCAAGCGCCTGTGGGTGACTGTGGATCGCCGGGACAAGTGCGGCACCCGCCACCCCTGGCGCTGCCCGGGAGCCCGAACGTGCACAGCACCGACGCAGCGGCCGCCGCGGGATGCTCGCCGGCGCTCCTCCCCGCGCCTCTTGAGAAGCCAGCCGATCCCCATCGCCACAGGCAGTTGCGGGACGACCCTCGTGTGGACGGATCGGGCACTTCCCACAGGCGAGCGGTGATCCTCGATCTCCACAGGCACAACCGCTTCCCTCACCTTTCCTTTTCAGGGAACTCAAGGAAGAGTGGCCGCGCAGGAGAACGCCGGACACGATGCAGACGATGAGCCGCACCAAGCCCTTCCTTGCCGCGCTCTCGGGCGAGGCGGTGAGGCCCGCGCCGCTGTGGCTGATGCGCCAGGCAGGGCGCTACCTGCCCGAGTACCGAGCGCTCAGGGCCGAGGCGCCGGATTTCCTCGCCTTTTGCCTCGACCCAGCGCTCGCGGCGGAGGCGACGCTGCAGCCGATCCGCCGCTTCCACCCCGATGCCGCAATTCTGTTCGCCGACATCCTCGTCCTGCCCTATGCGCTTGGCCATCCCGTCCGCTTCGAAGCGGGCGAGGGCCCGGTGCTCGAACGCCTCGCGACGGAGGCGCAGCTCGCGCGGCTTGATCTCGCACGCGCGGCCGAGGTCGCCGCCCCCGTGGCGGAGACGGTGCGCCGCGTCAGCGCGGCTCTGCCCGGCGACGTCGCCCTGATCGGCTTCGCGGGCAGCCCCTTCACGGTCGCCGCCTACATGGCGGAGGGCGGAGGGTCGCGCGACTTCGCCCACGCCAAGCGGCTGATGTACGCCGCGCCGGCGCTCTTCGATGCGCTCATGGATCGTCTCGTCGAGGCGACGATCGCCTATCTCTCTGCCCAGGTCGAGGCGGGGGCGGAGGCGATCATGTTGTTCGACAGCTGGGCGGGCGTGCTCTCGCCGGCGATGTTCGACCGCCACGTGATCGTCCCGACGGCGCGGATCACCGCGGCCCTGCGGGCGCGGCACCCGGGCGTGCGCGTGATCGGCTTTCCGCGCCAGGCGGGGGCGAGCCTGATCGCCTATGCCGAGGGTGCAGGCGTCGACGGTGTGGGGCTCGACACCGCCGTGCCGCCGGCCTGGGCGGCGGAAGCGCTGCCGCGGACGGTGACGCTCCAGGGCAATCTCGACCCGCTCGCCCTGGTGGCGGGCGGCGAGGCGCTGCGCGAGGAGACGGCGGTGGTGCTGGAGGCGATGGGCAGGCGCCCGTGGGTGTTCAATCTCGGCCATGGTGTGGTGCCGGAGACGCCGCCTGAGCACGTCGCGGCGCTGATCGCCCAGGTCCGCGCCGGGCGGTGAGGGGGGCTGTGTCGCCGCGCACGCTCAGCGGACGGTCGGCACTCGCGGGCATACTCGGCTGGCCGGTGGCGCACTCGCGCTCGCCGCGCCTGCACGGGTTCTGGCTCGACCGCCACGGCATCGACGGCGCCTATGTGCCGCTTCCGGTGCGGCCGGAGAACCTTCCGCAGGCGGTCCGCTCGCTGAGGGATCTCGGCTTCCGCGGCGCCAACGTCACGATCCCGCACAAGGAGGCTGTGCTCGTCGCCTGCGACAGGCTCGACCCCTCCGCCGTCAGGGCCGGTGCCGTCAACACCCTCGTGTTCGAGGGCGACGGCGCGATCGTCGGTCTCAACACCGATGGGGCGGGGTTCCTCGCGGGCCTCGCCCAGTGCGTGCCCGGCTACCGCCCCGTGGATGGCCCGGCGGTGCTTCTGGGTGCTGGCGGCGGGGCGCGAGCGGTCGCCGCCGCGCTCCTCGACCGTGGCTGCCCCGAGATCGTGCTGATCAACCGAACGCGGCCGCGCGCCGAGGCGCTCGCCGCGGCCCTTGGGCCTTCCGTCACCGTGGCGGACTGGGGCGATGCCGCGCCGCTCGGCCGCGCTGCGCTTCTCGTCAATACGACGAGCCTCGGCATGGCCGGCCAGCCGCCGCTCGACCTCCCGGTCGATCGCCTCGCGCCCGAGGCGGTGGTGGCCGACCTTGTCTATGTGCCGCGGACGACGGCGCTGCTCGTGAACGCCGCCGGACGCGGCCATCGCACCATGGGGGGGTTGCCGATGCTGCTGCACCAGGCGGGGCTCGGCTTCGCGCTCTGGTTCGGCGTCACCCCGGAGGTGGACGAGGCGGTCGCCGTCTTCGTCGCCAGCGACATCCCGGAGCGCTGAGGAGGGTGCGCGTGCTCGGCCTCACGGGGGGGATCGGCATGGGCAAGTCGACCGTGCTGCGTGCACTCCGCCGCTCCGGCCTCGCCGTGTGGGACGCCGATCGTGCGGTGCACCGGCTCTATGCGCGCGGCGGCGCTGCAGTGGCCGCCGTCGCCGCGCTCGTTCCGGAGGCGGTTCGGGACGGGGCGGTCGATCGCGCAGCGCTCGGCGCGGCCGTTCTGGCGGATCGATCCCTGC
>Ga0272446_1007187_pt1 | contig 11199 bp, 8 predicted proteins | sample YNPCB0061_FD_194587 | JGI IMG/M metagenome (GOLD analysis project Ga0272446, IMG submission 194587) | Hot spring microbial mat communities from Yellowstone National Park, WY, United States - YNP-CB-006-1 | ecosystem: Environmental > Aquatic > Thermal springs > Hot (42-90C) > Sediment | place...
GGGTTCCCCTCCTCCCCCCAACCGGCGCGGTTGATCTCTGGGGCAGGGAGGTGGGGAACCCCGGGTTCCCCTCCTCCCCTCAACCGGCGCGGTTGATCTCTGGGGCAGGGGGGTGGGGAACCCCGGGTTCCCCTCCTCCCCTCAACCGGCGCGGTTGATCTCTGGGGCAGGGGGGTGGGGAAACCCGGTCTCCCCACCTCCCCCCAACCGGATGTGTTCAAACAAAAAGTTCTTCCTGGAGGAATGGCTCTGAAAGGAGGTGAGCGCCATGTCGGCCCCTGACCTTAGCGGCCTTCGCGTCCGGATGTTGAAGGTATGCCCGGCGGCTGGGCTGCCAGCCGTGCTCATCTCCCAGGGAGCAGATCCGTATGAGCGACCCGAAATCTGAGAAAACGCACACCGAGCGCTACGATCCCGCCGCGATCGAAAAGAAGTGGCAGGATCGTTGGGCCGCCGATGACCTGTACAGGACCGGCTCCGCCGCTGGCCGTCCCAAGTACTACGTGCTGGATTTTTATCCCTACCCCTCCGGCGAGGGGTTGAGCGTCGGCCACTGCCGCAACTACATCCCCACCGATGTGGTGGCCCGCTACTACCGCATGCGCGGCTACAATGTGCTCCATCCTATGGGATGGGACGCCTTCGGCCTGCCCACCGAAAACCAGGCCATTAAAACGAAGACCAACCCGGCCGTGCTGACCCGGCGCTACGCGGCGAACTACAAGCGCCAGATGAACCTGATCGGGGTCAGCTACGACTGGAGCCGTGAAATCACCTCCTCGGAGCCTGACTACTACCGCTGGACGCAGTGGATCTTCCTACGCCTCTATGACCACTGGTACGACCGGCGGGTGGATCGGGCGCGTCCCATCGCGGAACTGGAGGCCGAACTGGCCGTCAGCGGGACCGATCGCCTCGACCTGCCGCTGTCGGAGCGGCGGATCAGCGCCGACGAGTGGAACGCCTATACGCCCCTGGAGCGCCAGGAGTTCCTGCGGCGCTTTCGCCTGGCCTACCGCGGCGAAGCTACCGTCAACTGGGACCCGGTGGATAAGACGGTCATCGCCAACGAAGAGGTCGGCCCCGATGGGCGGGCCTGGCGCAGTGGGGCCCTGGTGGAGCGGAAGGTCCTCAAGCAGTGGTTCTTCCGCATCACCGCCTACGCCGACCGGCTGGATCGCGATCTCGATACGGTGGACTGGCCGCCGCAGATCGTCACCATGCAGCGCAACTGGATCGGGCGCTCGCGGGGCGCGGAGGTGGTCTTTCACACCGAGCAAGGCGACCCGATCGTGGTCTTTACCACCCGGCCAGATACGCTCTGGGGGGCGACCTTCATGGTGCTGGCCCCGGAGCATCCCCTGGTGCAAAAGGTGACCACCGGCGAGCAGCAGGCAGCGGTGGCGGCGTATGTCGAGCAGGCCCGGGCGCAGAGCAGCGTGGTCGCCCCGGTGGAAGAGAAAGACAAGACGGGCGTCTTTACCGGCGGGTATGCCATAAATCCCGTCAACGGCGCGCGCATTCCGATCTGGATCGCCGACTATGTGCTGATGAGCTATGGCACGGGCGCGATTATGGCTGTGCCCGCTCACGATGCCCGCGACTTCGCCTTCGCCCTCAAGTATGGGCTGCCGATCATCCCGGTGATCAACCGCCCCGACGACGCGGCCCGCTCGGTGCTGCGCGCCAGAACTTACCGCCCCGAACTGCGCGAGGCGCTGCGGGCAGCAGGCTACTCGTTCAACGAGGAGGCCGGCGAGGTGATCGTGGACCTGCGCGGCGCTCAGGCGCAGGCCTACGCCGACCTGGTGCGCCCCTACCTGGTAGAGGGATGGACCGAGGTGGCCGGCTCGGGCTGGCTGGCGATCTTTCCCGACGCGACCATCCCCTTCGACAGCGTCGAGGCCGATGCGCGCATCGCCAGCCGCATCCGCACCGAACTGCGGGTGGACGCCATCCCCACCTACCTGGCCTACCTGGTGACGGTGCCCGCCTACCGCGAGATCGTCTACCACGACGAGTACGGCGCGCCCATCCACTCGGGGCCGATCAATGGTGTGCCCGGCGCCGAGGCAGTTGAGCGCACCATCGCCTATCTGGAGGAACACGGGCTGGGCAAAGGGCGCATGAACTACAAGATGCGCGACTGGCTGATCAGTCGCCAGCGGTACTGGGGTACGCCCATCCCCATCATTCACGCCGAGGACGGCATGGAAGTGATGCTCTCCGACGATGCATTGCCGCTGACCCTGCCCGGCGTCGAGAACTACGAGCCAACCGCCACGGGTGAGTCGCCGCTGGCCAAGATCGACGAGTGGGTCAACGTTACGCTGCCCGATGGGCGCAAGGGCCGCCGCGAGACCGATACGATGGGCACCTTCGCCTGCTCCTCGTGGTACTTCCTGCGCTTCGCCGATCCGCACAACGACCGCGAACTGGCCGCGAAGGAGTTGCTGGATTACTGGCTGCCGGTGGATATGTACGTCGGTGGCGCCGAGCACGCGGTGATGCATCTGCTCTACGCCCGCTTCTGGACCAAGTTCCTCCACGATTACGGCCTGTTGCGCTTCGTAGAGCCGTTCACGAGCCTGCGGAACCAGGGATTGATCCTGGCGCCGCCACGGGAGGTGAATGGGCAGATCGTCATCGAGAAGATGTCGAAGTCGAAGAACAACGTCATCACCCCCGATGAGGTGGTGGCAAAGCACGGCGCCGATGCCCTGCGCGGCTACGAGTGCTTCATCTCCGACTTCGAAGCCTCGGTGCCCTGGAGCACCGACGGCGTGCCCGGGGTGCGCCGCTGGCTCGACCGGGTGTGGCGCATCGTGCTCGCCCCGGAGGAGGAGCGCAACCCCGAGGCGAGCGTTAGCGAACGGCAGTTGCGCCGGGTCACGCATCAAACGATCATGCGCGTCTCGAACGACATCGAGGGCTTCAAGTTCAACACCATGGTCGCGGCCTTGATGGAGTTCACCAACGCGCTCTACAAGGCGCGCGACGCCGGTCTGGTCGGCACGCCCGCCTGGGGCGAGGCGATCGAGACGCTGATCTTGCTGATGGCCCCGGTGGCGCCCCACATCGCCGAGGAATTGTGGGCGCGCATCGGGCGCCCCTACAGCGTGCATCAGCAGCGCTGGCCGGTCGCCGATCCCGCCCTGGCGGCCGAGGACGAGGTGGAGATCGTCGTGCAGGTCAACGGCAAGGTGCGTGACAAGCTGGTCGCCCCGGTGAACACCGACGAGGCGCGCCTGCGCGAGCTGGCCCTGGCCAGTGAACGGGTGCAGAGCTACGTCGATGGGAAAACCATCCGCAACGTGATTGTCGTGCCGGGTAAACTGGTCAATATCGTGGTTGGTTGAAGTGCACTCGCCCGGTTGGAGGGAGGTGGGGAAACCCGATTTCCCCTCGCTCCGGCCAGAGGCCAGAACCGCGTGCTTCCCACCACCCGCTTTAGAAAAGGCGCGCCACGGCCCCTGGGCCGTGGCGCTGGACGCACCGGCATGCGCATCGCTACACAGCGACTGATCTGGGCCTATGGCTTCGCGCTGATCGGAGTGCTGCTGTTTGCGCTGCGACGCGCGTTGTTGCCAAATTACTTCGAGCTTGAGGGCCTGCCCCTGGCGATTGCCATTCCTTCGGCGCTCTACTCATGCTACACCAACCCCGCCCTGAGCACCTGCGGCGACGGGGTGATTTTTGCCCTGACAGCGCTCGGCGTGGTAGCCGCAAGCGGCTGGGGCAGCCTGGGGCGGAGCATCTTCGCGGTTATTCTGGGTATTCTCCCCCTGAGCTTCTACTTCCTCTTCGCCGCGGCCGGGCTGGCGGTGCCGATGCTGCTGCTTATCCCGCTGGCGATTGAACTGGGCGATCGGTGGCTCTTTGTGGAGCGCTGACGCGCGTCTGGGAACCTGGGAAACCCAGAGGCGCCCACGCCCCTGCTCGCCGGTGGGTCGGGCGACCCGACGCCGGTCGGGAGCCAGGAAAGCCGGATTTCCCCATCCCCCTGCCACGAGAACACCAGCCCGCCGACGCGCGCATGAGCGCTCACTCGGCGGCGGAAGGCTCGCCACCGGGGGAATAGCCCATCTTGATCCAGCCCTTCTTAATCGCGTAGATCACGGCCATCGTGCGATCGTTAACCTGAAGCTTGGAGAGGATCGAGGTAATGTGGTTCTTGACCGTCTGGCCGCTGATGGACAACTCGTTGGCAATCTCCTTATTGGAAAGGCCGCGGGCGATGCAGTCAAGGATCTCGATCTCGCGGCTGGTCAGCGGGGCGAAGAGGCTGGTAGTCTGATCTTCGTCAGTAGCGGCCAGTTCGCGGAACTGGTGGAGCACGCGAGTGGCGACAGCCGGGCGGGCCAGCACAGCATCGTTGATCAGGTAGCGGCCCCTGGCGACCTCGCGGATGAACAGCAGCAGTTCCTCGGGATGCACATCCTTGGACGAATAAGCGGCCGCGCCGACCTTGATGGCCTGGAACAGTTGATCGTCGTCCTCATAGACACTGAGCACAATGATCCCGATGCGCGGGTCGCGACGCTTGATCACGCGGGCGACCTCCAGACCGTTGAGACCGGGCAGGTTGATATCCACCAGCACCACATCGGGGTTGAGGCGTTCGGTGAGTTTCAGGGCTTCCTGGCCATTTTCAGCTTCGCCGATCACCGTAATATCATCAGCGTCTTCGAGGCTCCAGCGGATCCCCTGGCGGAAGAGAGGGTGATCGTCAATAATCAATACACGGATCAGATTTGGACTGGTCATAGGGGCCTCGATGGAGTTCCTTCGCCGCGCAGCGGCAGACTTACCGCTACCTCGGCGCCATGGCCGGGGCGGGTGGTAACCACAAAGCTAGCGCCGATCAACTCGGCCCGCTCGCGCATACTGGTCAGCCCCCAGCTCTCGCGCCCGGCGCGGCGGGCCACTTCGCGGAGATCGAAGCCTGGCCCCTCGTCGCGAATGATCAGCACCAGGCGCTCGTCACGCCGGGTGAGCACAATGTGGATCGGCGCGCCGGGCGCATGCTTACGGGCGTTCTGGAGCGACTCCTGAACAATGCGGTAGAGAACGATCTCCGCCTCGGCAGGCAGGCGGGGGAGCGGATCGAGGTCCAGGCTGACCGGAACGTTGACCGTATCACGGTAGCGCTGCACGTACTCGCGGATGGCATTGCCAAGCCCGTGCTCCTCGAGCTTGCCTGGCCGGAGATCGGCGATGAAGCCGCGCACCTCGCGCAGGCCCTCGCGGGCATTCTCGCTGAGTTGCCCAAGCATCTCTTGCAGACGGTCAAGCTTGCGATCGGCCAGCAACGTCTGGCAGCGTTCGAGGCCCATCAGCGCATTCGCCAGCACCTGGGCCGGCCCGTCGTGCACCTCGCGCGCCAGACGCGCCCGCTCTTCTTCGCGGCCCATGATCACTTGAGAGCGCAGGGCCTGCACCCAGGGGTCGGAGGTTTCGCCCTCACCGCCGCCCCCCAGGGTGGCGCTGCTCATATCGATCTGACGCACCAACTGGTCGAGCTGGCGCAGGGCGCGGCGCATCTGCTCATACTCCCGCGTCAGGCCCTCGTGGGCAGCGCGCAGGCGACGCTGGCGCTCGGCCAGGGTGGTGGCGCTGACCTGCCCCCGCTCGGACGCAAAGCGCGCCTGGATGAGCACCTCGTCGAGCTGACGCTCCGATCGGCGCACCTCGGCTTCGAGCCGGGCAAGCTGGTGCTGCGCGGAGGTGTGCAGCGCTCGCAGACGGGTGACCTGCTCGGCGACGATGGTATGCGCCGCCTCCAGCAGCGCGGAAGGCTCCGGATGCACAGGACCTGCTCCCTGCTTGCGAATGACGTATGCTCAGTATAGCATGCGCGCGAACGAGCGGGCAACACACCCCTTGAGTACGTAGGGCTACGTCAACATCGTCCGCCCGGCGACTGACGCCGCGGGCTAGCCTCTGCGAAGCCCGCCTGCGCGGGCTCGACAGGCCACGCAGGTGGCCTTCGCACCAGGAGCCGAGGCGTTATGGTCTTTGAGAAATTCATCCGCTATGCCGGGCTGGCCGTGGGGCTAAAGCCCTCGGCTACGGAATGCGAAGCCCGCCTGCGCGGGCTAGAGCGGATTATTTATTCAAAGACCATGACGCCCACGGCGCGGACGATCAACCGGACGTTGACGTAGCCCTCCTGAGTACGTGTTCATATGTCTCCCGGGAGCGCGGGCAGCTTGCCCGCGGAGACACGACTGAGGGTGGGACGCCCGCGCTCTCGGGCGCGGGTGGTACCCCGGGTGTGAACAGTTCCGTTCTTGACGCGCCTTGACATCGGGCGGCTGCTCTGCTACAACTCCCGATGGACAAGGGGGCCAGCGGCCCATCCGTGCAGGGGGAAGGGGCAACCTGGTTTCCCCTTTCCCCTCCAGCCGTCCATGCGGCTCCGCCGCACACCGACGGGATGAACATACTTCCTGGGAGGGCGTCGCCCTCCCAAACCCTCCTACGGGGTGAGGAGATGGGGAAACCCGGTTTCCCCATCCCTCTGCTCGCGGGCTGCGCCCTCTCACACCCTCCTGCGGGCGGGGGTGTGGGGAAACCGGGTTTCCCCACACCCCTCTCCGAGAGCTTATGTTCACGTTAAGGCGGCTATATTCAGCTATGACGCCTCCACGCCCCGATGAAATCCTGGAACTGGCCCGCGCGCGGATCGCGGAGCGACACGCGCAGGCGCAGCGCGCCGCCGCCGGGCGACGCGATCGGTTCTGGGAACTGGCCTTTCTGGCGCTGATCGGCGCTAGTGCGCTCACCTTCGCCCTCTGGCCGGGCGCCACGCTTGAGTGGAAGCTCTATGCCGCCGTCCATGGCCTGGTGGCCCAGAAGCACCTGGTCTTCGTCAGCGAACGGCCCCTACCGCTCTGCGCGCGCAACGCGGGCATCTACAGCAGTTATCTGCTCAGCCTGGGCTACCTGTTCGCCCGCGGGTATGGACGGGCCGCGGCCCTGCCGGCCCGCCCGCTCCTGGCGGTGCTGGCCCTGGGCGCCCTGACGATGCTCGGCGATGGGATCAACTCGGTGCTGGAGGATACGGGGCGGGCCTACTTCTATCTGCCCCGCAACGACCTGCGCACCATCACCGGCGTCTTGTTCGGCATCGCGCTGACGCCGATCATTCTGTTCGTCTTTAACCGCGCCCTGCGCGCCGACGCCGAGATGGAGCGCGCCGTGCTCGACTGGCGCGGCCTTGGCGCCTTGCTGTTGATCAACGGGCTGCTGGTGATGGCCATCTACAGCGGCCTGGATGCGCTCTACTGGCCGCTGGCGTTGCTGGGCGTGGCAGGGATCATCGCCGAATTGTTCACCATGTTCCTGCTGCTGGCGGCGGTGGGGTCAGGCTATACTCGCCGGGTTACCGCGCTGCGCCAGCTTGCCCGCCCCGCGTGTATCGCCCTGGTCCCCACCTTGCTGGTCGTGGCGGGGCTGGCCATGCTGCGCTTCGCCGCGGGCGGGTGACGCGCGCTTGCCCTCCGGTTGGATGGGGAAACCAGGTTTCCCATACCCCCGCCCGCGGGAGGGTGTGAGAGGGCGCAGCCCTCGAGCAGGGGGATGGGGAAACCAGGTTTCCCATACCCCCACCCGGTGCGAGGGTTTGGGAGGGCGTAGCCCGCACGCAGTGGCGTGGGGAAACCGGGTTTCCCCATCTCCTCACCCCGTGGGAGGGTTTGGGAAGGCGACGCCCTCCCAAGAATTATTTTCATCCCGTCGGTGTGCGGCGGAGGCGCATGGACGGCTACCGTGAACATAGGCTGCTCACCTACGCGCATGCGGCGCTGCCCCCCCTCCTAACCTCCCCCCCTCCTAACCTCCCCCCGCTGGGGGGAGGAGCCGGACTCCCTCCCCCCAGCGGGGGGAGGGCTGGGGAGGGGGGCAGTCACCGTGCCCGCGGAGACGCGCCGCGGGCGGGCCGCCCGCGCTCCCAGGCGATGTTCATCGGGCGGTGTGCGCGAATCGCATGGACGGCTAACGTGAACATAAGCCCTCGGCGAGGGGTGTGGGGAAACCGGGTTTCCCCGTTCCCCCACCCGCGGGAGGGTTTGGGAGGGCGCAGCCCTCCCAAGAACAACCGTATGTTCATTGCGGCGTTGTGCGGCGGAGCCGCATGGACGGCTGAGGTGAACATAGGCTGGGAGCGCGGGCATCTTGCCCGCGGAGACGCGATGCGGGCGGGACGCCCGCGCTCCCAGGTCATGTGCATCGCGGCGGTGTGCGCCATGCGCATGACCGTCTCACATGACCATGGGGGAACCATGTTCCCCCATACCCCCGTTTGCATCGGGCGGTGTGCCGCCCGGGGGCATGGATGGCCGATGTGAACAGGTACCAGGGCGTTTCCAGGGAGGGCGGCGGCCTTCCCTCACCCGCGGATGTTCACGTCGCAGGCGCAAAGGCGCTCTCGGCGTCCCACAGGCGGGCGATGCGGGTCTGGCCATGGTCGTCGAGGGTCAGGGCGTACAGATCGGGCAAGGTCATGCGCCGCTGGAAGGCCAGGTCCACCGAAGGATCGAAGCGCCGGAGGATGAGGGCCAGCAGGGCGGCGTGGGTGCTGGCGGCGATCTGCTGGCCAGCGTGGCGGCGCGCCAGGGTCTCGATGACAGTCAGGCCGCGCTGCTGCGCCGCAGCGTTGGACTCGCCGCCGGGGAAGGCGTAGTTGGGGTCGGCCCAGGTAAGGGCCGTGGCCGCTTCGCGCTCCGCGTCGGGCACGGCGCCGAGCTGGCGCTCGCGCAGGTCATCAAGTTCGACCACCTCGAGCCGGAGGGCGCGGGCCAGCGGCTTCAGCGTCTGACGCGCGCGGCGCGAGGGGCTGCTGTAGAGCGCCACGATGGGCCTCCCGGCGAGCAGCGCCGCCAGGTGCTCGGCCCCGGCGCGCCCGGCATCCGAGAGGGCGCGCTTGCCCTCGGGGGCGCGGACGGCGTGCGCGTGGCGGATCAGGTAGATCGTGGTAGGCATCGGCGGCCTCCGGACAGATGTGGGACCACCTGGCATCTCCATACCCCTGCGGGCAAGGCCGGTGCGCGTCCCGCTAGATGACGGATACATCCCGCGATTCAACCGTTATTGTACAGGACGCACGTGGTAAAGGGGGGCAGGGAGGCCGGACCTCCCCGCATCCTCTCCTTAACGAATGGTTCGCGGCGGGTCTGTGGCCCTCCACCAACCGGTTGTTGCCCGCCCGCGGCGGGAGGGCCGTGGGTGTTGCGCCAGGCCGCCTGGCCGCCGCGGGCGGGAACAGGGGGTGCGGGGAGGCTTCGCCTCCCCGCACCCCCTCCACTGCGTAACTCCTGTTATTTTACCTGACATTATGGTACGCTACCGTTACATCCGTCCATGCGGCTGCGCCGCACATCAACAGGGTGATAAAAGGATTTCTCCTGGGAGGGCTACGCCCTCCCCAACCCTCCCGCGGGCGTGGTATGGGAAACCCGGTTTCCCCATGCTGTTTTCCGATGAGAGGAGCTAGGAGGACCGTCCCTTCCCAACAACTGGCTGCCCGAAACCTGTTCCTGAGCACACCGATGGCCAGTGCGCAAGGGAGCGCACAATCCAATGTGGGAGGTTAGCTATGGGTGCGTGGATCTGCTGGCATGCAGTTGATGATGCGTGGCGGGAACGTGTCCTGTTTGAACTCCAGAGGCACATTGCGATCCAGACGGTGGAAGAGCCGCCCGCCAGCGAGGGTGAGGTGGGGCTTGTGGGTTTTGGCCGGCTCTCGCCCACGTTGTGCGGTCTGGTGCGTACCTGGAGCGGCGCTGGCAGACGCCGGTTGTTACTGCTTTGCGCCAATCCTGCCGCCCTCGACGAGAGCGGGCCGTGGCCGCTCCTCGGCGCCGGCGCCGCCGATGTGCTGATCTGGGAAGAGCAGCCTGATCCGGGGGCGGCAATCGCGGCCCGCCTGCGCCGTTGGACCGAAGTTGACGCGCTCCTGACCATGCCGTTCGTGCGCGAGCACCTGGTTGGCGACAGCCCGGCCTGGTTGCAGGTGTTGCGCCAGGTGATCGAGGTAGCACACTTCACCGATGCTGCGGTGTTGCTGTTAGGCGAGACCGGCACCGGCAAGGAGCAACTGGCTCGACTGATCCATCTGCTCGACCCCCGACCAGCCAAAGGCGAACTGGTCGTCGTAGACTGCACGACCATTGTGCCCGAACTGGCCGGCAGCGAGTTGTTTGGTCATGAGCGGGGCGCATTCACCGGCGCGGTCGGCCCGCGCGATGGCGCCTTTGCCCTGGCCGATGGCGGAACGCTGTTCCTTGACGAGATTGGCGAACTGCCGTTAGCCCTGCAGGCGCAGTTGTTGCGCGCTACCCAGGAGCACACCTACAAGCGCGTCGGGGGCAATAGCTGGCGGCACAGTGAGTTCCGCCTCGTCTGTGCGACCAATCGTGATCTGCGCGCCGAGGTCGACGCGGGACGATTTCGCCGCGACCTCTACTACCGCATTGCCGGTTGGGTCTGCCGGCTTCCCGCGCTGGAGGAGCGGCGCGAGGACATTCTGCCGCTGGCCCGGCATTTTATGCGCCAGTTGCGGGCTGATCAGCCGCTGCCGGAGTTCAGCGCGAGCGTGGAGGCGTACCTGCTCAACCGGAGCTTTCCCGGCAATGTCCGCGATCTGCGTCAACTGGCGGCGCGGCTGCTGTTCCGCTATCCCGGGGCGGGTATACTGAGCGCCGGGGCAGTGCCCGAGGATGAGCGACCAGCCGCCGGACCGCTGGCTACCTTGTGGAAGGACGATCTCGAACGCGCGATTCGCACGGCCCTGGCAGAGGGCCATGGCCTGCGGGATATCCGGCGCAGCGTCGAGGATCTGGTTATCCAGGTCGCGCTCGCGATGGCGGCAGGGAAACTCCAGCAGGCGGCCCGGATCCTCGGCATCACCGACCGCGCGCTGCAACTGCGCCGCTCGACGCAAGGTCAGTTGGGGGGTGAGGTGGTATAGATCCAACACCTTGCGAATAAGGCGCTGCGCGCGGCAGGCCCCCCCCTCCCAACCTCCCCCCGCTGGGGGGAGGCGCCGTGGCCGCCCTCCCCCGCCGGGGCAGGGCTGGGGTGGGAGCGAAGAGCGTATTTGCAAAGTATTGGGCATAGATCCAACACCTTTCGCCCCCGCCGCGGGCGGGGAAGCGGGGCGTGGGGGGGGGGGGGGGGGGCGCCCGCCCCCCCCCC
>Ga0272446_1007188_pt1 | contig 11197 bp, 6 predicted proteins | sample YNPCB0061_FD_194587 | JGI IMG/M metagenome (GOLD analysis project Ga0272446, IMG submission 194587) | Hot spring microbial mat communities from Yellowstone National Park, WY, United States - YNP-CB-006-1 | ecosystem: Environmental > Aquatic > Thermal springs > Hot (42-90C) > Sediment | place...
CCTCAATATGTCGTGCCCCTGAAACCTTGCCATAAAACTTATGACTTATGACAACCCACAGACAACACCACATACCTCCCTTGCGACCTTACCTCCCTTCCTGTGCTTCCTGTTTTCAATGTACGACTTCTGAACTTTTTTGTACTGCATTTTGCGTCAGCACGTTCAAAAGAGAACACAAAACTAAGGGTTTTTTGTTGAGTATGCAAGAGTTTTTTGAAAAACTTCTGAAAAATATCTTTCTTTCTGTAAGCCCTGCTAAGCAAAAAAACCCGCAAAACTGCGTCAAATCTTGCATAAAGCCGTCTTTGCATTTTGTTCATTTTTCGGAACAAGACTGTAATTTTTTCATAATTCACACGAAAAAAACCTCATAGCATATACAAAAGTTCTTGATAAACATCGGAAAATCCGCCATTTTGCTGTTCTTTACTCCTATCTTCACGTTCACACTATCCACTGTTATATTTTTACGAGGCACTCATGCAATCTTTTTGGCAATTCATATCGCAAGCAGCAGTTTCGACAACATTCGCAGTTGCTCTATGGCTTGTATGCTCGGCAGAACTTGCAGCTCAACAACAGGCTCAACAACAGCCCGTGCCACGCTCCGCTGGTAAATTTGAACAACTTTCAACATTGCCATCACCAAATACATACCGTACAGCGTCAGGTGCTCCGGGTCATCAATATTGGCAACAAAAGGTTGATTATCTCATTAACGTTGAACTAAACGATGAACTACAAACGCTCACAGGCTCTGAAATTATCACGTACACCAACAATTCTCCTGATGCTCTTGATTATCTCTGGGTACAACTTGAACAAAATGCGTTTGCAAAAAATTCTGAAGCGGCAATGGCAAGCACAGGAAAATTTCGTCAGAGCCTTGAGTTTATCGAACGCCTTGTTGAGCGCAGCAATTTTGAAGGCGGATACGCCATTAAATCTGTCCGCGACGGCTCTGGAAAGCCTCTCAAACACACCATTGTCAACACCATGATGCGTGTGGACTTGCCAGCGCCTTTACGACCCGGACAAAAGTTTTCCCTGTCCATTGAGTGGAGTTTCAACATTGTGCCAGAAAATTTTCAAGAACGTTCATGCTACGAGTTTTTTCCGAAGGACAGTAATTACATCTACGCTATGGCGCAGTTTTTCCCACGTATGGCGGTGTATAACGATGTTGGAGGCTGGCAAAACAAACAATTCTTGGGCGAGGGCGAATTTACGCTCCCTTTTGGCGACTACAAAGTCAATATCACCGTACCAGCAGACCATATCGTAGCAGCAACAGGCGTATTGCAAAACGCTGCCTCTGTGCTGAATTCTGAACAACGCAATCGGCTCAAACAAGCTGAAACAGCCCCAGTGCCCGTGAAAATCATTACCCAAGCTGAAGCCGTAAAAAATGAATCTTCACGTTCAAAGCAGAAAAAAACATGGTCGTTTACCGCCGAACGAGTACGCGATTTTGGGTTTGCCTCATCTCGCAAGTTTATCTGGGACGCAATGGGCGTGAATATTGACGGCGGTAAACGCGCAATGGCAATGTCGTTCTACCCTAAAGAAGGCAATCCTCTTTGGGAACAGTATTCTACACGAGTTGTAGCACATACGCTCAAAACATACTCCAAATTCACTTTCCCCTATCCGTATCCAACGGCTATTTCCGTTAACGCTCCCGTCTATGGCATGGAATACCCCATGATTTCCTTCAACGGTCCGCGTCCTGAAGAAGACGGCACGTATAGTCAAAACACCAAGGAAAGCCTGATTTCCGTTATTATTCACGAAGTAGGACACAACTTTTTTCCCATGATTGTGAACTCCGACGAACGCCAGTGGACGTGGATGGATGAAGGCATAAATTCGTTTTTGCAGTATCTTGCTGAACAAGAATGGGACAGAAATTATCAATCCGAAATAGGTCCGGCGCGGCTTATTGTGGATTACATGAAAACCGACAAGTCTTTGCTTTCACCCATCATGACGACTTCAGATAATATCCCCCCAAGGGAATTCGGCGCGAATGCCTATGCCAAGCCAGCTACGGGCTTGAACATTTTACGGGAAACGATTATGGGGCGCGAGCTGTTCGATTTTGCTTTCAAAAAATATGCTCAGCGTTGGGCGTTCAAACACCCCCAGCCAGCCGACTTTTTCCGCACCATGGAAGACGCTTCTGGTATTGATTTGGATTGGTTCTGGCGCGGGTGGTTCTATACGGTTGACCACTGCGATATTGCTTTGGAAAAAGTCAATCGTTATGTTTTGGACTCCAAAAATCCCGACATTGAGCAGCCCCTCAAACGTGCCGACAGAGGCTTAGAACCTGCCGACATCACCAAAGAACGCAATAAAACAGCATTACCTAAAACACTTGTTGAAGCAGACTCTGCCGCAAAAGATTACTACGACCGCCTTGACCCCTTTGCCGTACAGCCTTGGGACAGAGAAAACTACGAACGCTACATGAAAAGCTTGAGCGCAAAAGAGCGTACGTTAGTAAATGCACGCTTGAACTTCTACGAGCTTGAGTTCCGCAATCTTGGTGGTCTCACCATGCCCATAATTTTGGAAATCACCTACCAAGACAGCACAAAAGAACTTCGTCGTTTTCCCGCAGAGGTGTGGCGGCACAACAACTCGGTGATTCACAAAGTGGTCGTAACAGAAAAGCCTGTCAAATCGTTCTTCGTTGACCCCTATCTGGAAACGGCTGATACGGATATGTCTAACAATGCGTATCCAAAGCGGGCAACGCCGTCACGCTTTCAACTCTTTAAAAACCGGACAGCTTCGCAGCCTAATCCCATGCAACTTCAAAAGCAATACGAAGAAAACAACAAGAAAAACACTGGAACTTATTAGCATTGACAACCGCATCCGTTTGAGGAGTTCTTGAGAAAAGCTATGACCATTGTTTGGACGAGCATCTATCATCGTTTTAGCGCAGTGCCAGCGTATTTGCCTGTTCGGTGGATATGGAGATTGTGTTTTGTCATACTTGCTCTGACGTGTTCAGCTCAGGCACAGACGTTTGACCTCCAGCCGGGAAAAAAGATTGTCCTTAATGAACAAGCCTTTGAGCAGGGAAAGGCAACCATGAACCCGCAAACACTTTCACAATTGCTGGATCTGTCGCGGTTTCTGCAAAGCGTACCTGCACTCAACATCGAGATTGGCGGTCATACAGACAACCAGGGCTCTGCAAATGTGAACAACGCCCTTTCCTTAGCACGCGCAGAAGCGGTAAGACAATACCTTATGCTGGCTGGTGTTGCTCCCACCCGCATCAAGGTTCGTGGTTATAGCTCCACCATGCCCATAGCCTCCAACGAGACAGAAACAGGACGCTCGCAAAATCGCCGTGTGGAAATCGTGGGATTGAGCAATGCCTCAGAGCGTTTGCTGACAGCTAACGCCACAAATACTCCTTTGCCACCCGATGCCACGCTGACCTTTGTTCAAAACCAAGTAACAACCTTAGCTCCGTGGGAAACAGATTGGACAACGGCACGAGTGAATCAACCTATCTACGAACACCACAAAATCAACACCACCAAGGATGCCCGTGCTGAAGTTACCTTCAAAGACCGTTCTGTCTTGCGTGTAGCGGAAAATTCGATGGTTGTTATCTATAAATCGCGCCAATACGCCACCACCGCCACCCGCGAGCATATTGGATTGGTCAAAGGCAATCTTTGGCTTAAACTTCAAGCCCTCAAACAAGACGAACAAAACCAAAAAACGCTCGTTCGCACCAATGCCGGCGAAGTCAGTTTTGAAAAAGCTGGCAAAATTAGTACTGATGAACGCGGCAAATCCATCATTTCCGTTCACGAAGGCTCGGCACAAATCAAGCCCGTGTTGGTCAATGAAGTGCTGGAGCAGCCAACAGTCGTTCCTGAAAATTTCGGCACCCGTATTGCCCCCAATACTGCACCAGAAATTCCTCGTCCTTTACCACCAGCACCAGTATTTGAGGATTTTAAGCCTCAAATACGGCAAGGAACAGCACAGTTTCAATGGAAAAAAACCGCCTATCAAACACACGTTGAACTTGTAGATGCTCGCTCACAAAAAATCCTTCAGCAAGCCACCACCACCGAAAAAACTTTGACCTTTGAACTGCCCATAGGCTTGTATTTGCTCCGTGCAACCAACCTTGACAGTTTGGGCTTGGAAAGCAAAGAAACCGTTATGCCATTCGAGGCTCTTGAGCGAGTAAAGAAGCCATTTCATTGGATAGAATTTTTCCTCATTCTCACAGGCGTAGGACTGGCGTGGTACGGATGGCTGGTGAACAACGTTGCGTTGCGCTATGGCGGTTTCGCTCTCGTACTGGCGGGAATTGCGTTATTTTTTATCCTGCAAAGCCTTGGCTTTTGACATAGTGTTTACTTATCGCTGCCACTCCAAGCAGCATTGCCACGCTGCTCTACATTACTATTCACCCATTGTTAATTGTCACACGACCATGCACCCACGATGTATTTTTCTGTTCGTAACCACAGTGCTGGCTGCACACGCTTTGCTGTTCAACACCCGTGCAGTCGCACAAACACTGCTCACCACGCCACAGCAGTCCTCAACGACAGCTTCATCGGCTGCCCCACAAACCACACAAGAACGGCAAATTGCTTTTACCATCGAAGAAACTTTGTTCGTGATAACGGCAGAGTTGGAAGAGCAACTCAATCTTTTTCCTGAATATCCGGGCTTGGTTGAAGCACGGCTGTTTCAGAAGGTCACGCAGCCTCAGGCAGCGCGGTCAGCTCAGGTTCAGGATTCTTTGTTTGTACTGGAAATTTTGCAGTCCTTGTTCGGACGCTCTGAGCGCACTCGCATACCGCTCACAGCAGCACAGATGCAAGACCTTCGCGCTCGCGTCAGTGCCGCACTTGCCACAATGCCCACCCAAGACCCCGAACTGTCGTTGAGCGACTGGGAAAAAACCTTCACTGCTTTGAACACAGGATTCATAGGGCTTGCATACGGCTTGTTTGCTGATGCAAGCAATACGCCGGTGTCGCGTCCAGTGTCCTCCATTGGTGCTGCCACGCTGCTCACACCGTTAGCATTTGCTGGTGGCACTATCTGGGCAACGTCGCAGCCTTGGTTTTCGCTGGCTTCACTACCCATGCTCAACAACGGCGTACTTATGGGCTTTCTTCATGGGGCATCGATAGCGGTTATGCTTGCTCAGCCGCAGAATGGGGCTTCGGCAATGTACACTACCGTATTATCTGGCATTGGCGGGAGCGTAGCAGAATCGGCGTTTGGCATGATAGCTGCCAAAAACGCGGGATTAAACTTTGGCGAAACCACGCTGCTGACTGCATGCGGAGCATCAGGGTTCGGTGTTGGCGTGTTGAGTTCAGCACTTGCGGGCGCATTCAGCGGCTCTTTTGACTACATCCGCTTGGGATTCGGTGCGTCGTTAGCGGCTTCGGCGGGTGGCTATCTGCTCGGAAATTCCCTGCGCTATGGTCAGCACATTGCCAACGGTGATGGGTTGGTGATGACGGCACCCGCGCAAATAGCAGCACTTCTACCGTTTTCGGTGCTGCTCACCAATGCTCGCAATTCCACCAGCGAAGACCTTCGCACAGCGGGCTGGCTCACACTTGCAACGCACGTGGGCGGTTACGCACTGGGAAGTGCGCTGATTAGCAACAAAGATTTTTCGCTGGGGCAAGGACGCGCTATCAACCAACTCATGGGCTTGGGTGCATTGCCCGGTTTAGCCTTACTTGTTGCCTCGCAAAACTCTGAGATAACAAATGCTGCACCGTTAATCGCGGTACTGGGCAGTGCCGTAGGGTTTGGCATTGGGTACTCTCAACAAGCAGTTCAAGCCCAACGCCAAGCCGCCGAACGCAACCAACGTTCGGGTGCGCCAAAACTCTTTCCTTCGCGCTCAGGGCTTACGCCTGCACTGCACGATGAGCTTGCCGAATTTGCCCTTTGGCAACGCGAAGCAGAGGATACACCGTTCACACGCTGGCTCACACGCGCTGCCGAACGCACCGATGTCCAGTTTTCACCACTTGGATTGGTGGGCGTTGTTAGCCCTGCGCTTGTGCCGGCGGGCGTGAGTTTGCCGCTTGTACAGATTCGCCACACGTTTGGCGCGCCCGCCACCTCCCAAAAGCAGTAACAAACCATTGTACGCGAAACAGAATAGCAAGCATCACGTGTAAGCCTCTTGCAGATATTCTTCGGCAAGATGCCGACGAACAGCTCTTTCACAGAAATTTTGCTGTCTCAGCTTTATGGTGTAAATTTCTCGCTTGGCACGTGCGACACTACACAGAACAACCGCACAGGCAAGCCAAGAGAAGTATTTTTTGACACGATTTGCAACAGCTTTGTTTATGGACACACAATCGAACACCAACGCTCCACACACCACATTACCAAAGGCGTATAACCCGGCCGACACTGAAGCAAGATGGTACACAACATGGCTCAACAATGGCTATTTTGCTACCTCCGACACCTCGCAAAAACCTGCATACAGCATTCTGATGCCGCCGCCCAACGTTACGGGTATTCTGCATCTGGGACACGTACTGAACCATACCATTCAAGACATCTACATTCGCTGGAACAGAATGCGCGGAGCAGAATCGTGCTGGTTTCCCGGCACCGACCACGCAGGAATTGCCACCGAATCCAAAGTTGTGCAGCAGCTTGCCAAAGAAGGCATCAAACGCCACGACCTTGGACGGGAACAATTTGTCGAGCGCGTTTGGCAGTGGAAAGAGCAGTACGGTGGCATCATCTTCAACCAACTCCGCACCCTTGGGAATTCCAGTGATTGGCAGCGCAACGTCTTCACCATGGATGCCCACTCCTACAACGCCGTGCAAGAAGTGTTCATACAGTTGTTCGACGAAGGCTTGATTTACCGAGGCAAACGCATTATCAACTGGTCGCCTGTGGCTCAATCTGCGCTCTCGGACGAGGAAGTACAGTGGCGTGAGGTCAAAGAATTCATGTACACCCTACGCTACGAGTTTGAGGGTGATGACACCATTGAAATCCAACGCAAACAGAGAGACGAGAACGGCTCAGAACATGTTGTGACCGAGCGTGTGCGGTATCTTGCCGTCGCTACGGCACGCCCTGAAACACTCTTTGGCGACGTTGCCGTAGCAGTCAATCCCGCCGACGAACGCTACAAACACCTTATCGGCAAGCGCGTGCGAGTGCCGCTTGCAGGGCAAGTAGTGCCAATCATTGCCGATGAATACGCGGACCCAGCGTTTGGTACGGGCTGCGTGAAAATCACGCCCGCTCACGACCCCAACGATTTCCTTGTGGGTGAACGCCACAAGCTCGAACGCCCCAACACTATCAACCCCGACGGTACGCTGAACGAACTCACCGGCACATTTCAAGGCATGGAACGCTTTGCAGCGCGGAAAGCTATCGTCAAGGCTCTCAAAGAACTTGACCTTGTGGAGGAAATCAACGACTACACCCACAATGTCGGATTTTCTGAACGCGGCGGCGAACCGATTGAGCCGTATTTAAGCGACCAATGGTTTGTGAGCATGAAGCCCCTTGCCGAACCTGCGCTCAAGGTTGTGCAAAACGGCGATATTCGCTTTTTCCCCGACCACTGGGTGAAAACCTATGAACACTGGATGACCAACATCAAAGATTGGTGCATTTCACGGCAACTGTGGTGGGGCATCCGTATTCCCGCGTATTACACGCCCGATGGGCGCGTAACGGCGGCACGTTCGGAAGCAGAAGCTCGCCATAAACTTGGGCTGGACGACGGCATCCCGCTTCGCCAAGATGACGACGTGTTCGATACGTGGTTTTCGTCAAACATCTGGCCACTAACCACGATGGGCTGGGACGGCACACCAGCAACCGCCAACACACCGACTATGCAGAAGTTTTTGCCCACAAATTTGCTCGTTACTGGACCCGACATCATTTTCTTCTGGGTGGCGCGGATGATTATGTTCACACTCAAATTCAAGGGCGTGATTCCCTTCCGCGACGTGTACTTTACCAGCATTATCCGCGATGGCAAAGGGCGCAAACTCTCCAAATCGCTTGGCAACTCGCCCGACCCGTTGCAGATTATGGAAAAATACGGTGCCGACGCGCTGCGCTTCACCATCATCAACGCCGCGCCTATTGGCTCTGACGTGCGACTTGCTATCAACGAGAAAACTCAAGACATCGAAGCCACAGAACTCGGGCGCAATTTTGCCAACAAAATTTGGAACGCCGCACGATTCCTTCTTATGAAGCGTGAAGAGGCATACACAGGCACTGACCCTGTGCAACGCGCTTTATCAGCCACCATGCTCCAATCTGCCGCATTCGAGGTTTCCGATGCATGGATTATGGCGCGTTTCCACCAAACCGTGCGGGACACTCAACGCCAACTTGAGACCTACAAACTCAACGAATATGCCCGCACGATGTACCAGTTCATCTGGAATGATTTCTGCGACTGGTATGTGGAAGTGGTCAAAATCCGCTTGCACACGGCAAGCGACACTGCCTACAAACGTGCGCTGGTGAATTTCGCCATTGCTCTGTTTGACGGCATTGTGCGCCTGCTGCACCCAATTATGCCCTTTGTAACCGAGCATCTCTGGCAAGCATTGCCGTTTCAGGGACGTGCCGCAGGCGAAAGCATCTGCATTGCTCCCGTGCCGCAGTATCAGGCAGAGCTGGCAAGCACCGAAGCAGTGGAGCGGTTTGCACGAGTTCAAGTGCTGATTGAAACCATTCGTGCGCTTCGCGGGCTGATGAACATTCAGCCGCATGAAAAACTGCCCGTTGTTGTCTCGTGCAGTTCCGCAGAAAACCACGAACTGTTTAGCTCGCAGGAGCGCGTGATAGCCGAACTTGCCAAAGCCTCTGCGCTTACTTTTACTCTCAGCACCACCAACACTGCAAAGCCCGAAGGCTCAGTTTCTGCGGTCTCGGCGGGAACAGAGGTTTTTTTGGTCGTCAGGGGCGTAGTGGATTTTGCTCAAGAGCGCACACGCTTGGAAAAAGAGCTTACACGCTTGGAAGGCTTGGAAAAATCCACTCAAGCAAAACTTGCCAACGAAAAATTTGTCGCCAATGCCGCGCCAGACCTTGTGCAGTACGAACGCGAAAAATTAGCAAGCGTGCAGGACACCATTGCCAAAATTCGCGCTAATTTGCGCGAGTTGGCACCGTCAAACCACGTGTAAATGTAAAACTACGCCCCTCTCGTGGAATGAAATCACCCAGCGTGCCGTTGCCTTCGCCCGCGAGTGGCAGAACGACACCAGCGAAGACGCAGAGGCAAAATTCTTCTGGGATGCCTTCTTTAACGTCTTTGGTGTTTCAAGGCGGCGTGTAGCCTCGTTTGAGCAGCCCGTCAAAAAAGACGACGGCAAACAGGGCTACATTGATTTGCTCTGGAAAGGCGTGATTTTGGTCGAACACAAATCGCGCGGCAAAAGCCTTGACCGTGCCTTCACCCAAGCATTGGAGTATTTTCCCGGACTCAAAGACACACAACTTCCCAAGTACGTCCTCGTCTCGGATTTCGCCCGCTTTCGGCTCTACGACTTGGATGCTTACGCTTTCGGTACAGGCGATAACGCAGAGCAGTTCCACGAATTTCCCATTGAGGAATTTCCCCAAAACGTGCATCATTTCGGCTTTTTGGCGGGCTACGAAAAACGCTCCTTCACAAGCGAAGACCCCGTAAACATCGAAGCTGCCGCACGAATGGGCAAACTCCATGACCGCCTGCGTGATTGCGGTTTTCAGGGACACGACCTCGAAATGCTGCTTGTGCGCTTGCTTTTTTGCATGTTCGCCGAAGACACCGCCATTTTCGAGAAACATGCGTTTTTGGAATACATCGAAACCCGCACCAACGAGGACGGAAGCGACTTAGGGCTGCATCTGTCGAATATCTTTCAAATCCTCAACACGCCGCCCGAACGCCGTATGAAAACGCTCGACGAACAACTTCAGGCACTTCCTTACGTGAACGGCGGCTTGTTCCGCGACCACATCCACATCGCCCAGTTCGACCGCACCATGCGCGAGACGCTCTTGGAGTGCTGTGCGCTGGATTGAAGCCGCATTTCGCCGGCGATTTTTGGTTCGATGTTCCAAGCAGCTATGAATCCCGCAGAACGCCGAGCGTTGGGGGCGCACTACACTTCCGAAACCAACATTTTGAAAGCCCTCAAACCGCTTTTTTTGTACGACCTCCGCGCGGAATTTGACCGCATCAAAAAGCAACGCCCAAAACTCGAAGAATTCCACCGCCGATTAGCCGCCATAAAAGTGTTCGACCCTGCTTGCGGGTGCGGAAACTTCCTCGTTACCGCCTACCGCGAACTCCGTGCGTTGGAACTGGATGTGCTGACCACACTCGACGCGCTGCGCGGTACGGGGCAACTTGCCACCGACGTTGCCGCTATGACGTGGGTGAACGTGGGACAGTTTTACGGCATCGAATTGGAAGAATTTCCTGCGCGTATCGCAGAAGTGGCGCTGTGGCTTGCTGACCACCAAATGAACCTTCGCGCCAGCCGGCAATTTGGCAGCTATTTTACGCGGCTTCCGCTCACCGAATCCGCCCACATCCTGCATGGGAACGCGCTTCGGACGGATTGGCGCGAGGTCTTGCCGCCGTCCGAGTGTTCGTATATTGTCGGGAATCCGCCGTTTGTGGGAGCAAAGTACATGAACGATGCTCAACGAAGCGATATGGCTACAATCACACCCAATGTGAAAAATGCGGGACTGCTTGATTTTGTAACGGGCTGGTATCTCAAAGCGAGTGAATATATCGTCGGAACAAGCATTAAAGCAGCTTTCGTCTCGACAAACTCTATTTCGCAAGGTGAACAAGTTGGTGTTTTGTGGGCGGAATTGTTTGCTCGAAAAATGTCAATTCATTTTGCGCATCGCACGTTCAAATGGACAAATGAGGCTCCGGGAAAAGCCGCCGTTCACTGCGTCATTATCGGTTTTGAATATGAACCGTCAAGCAAGCCGGCACCAACCATTTCTTCACCCCCTCTCCCTCTGGGCTATCCATTACCCATAAGTCCAAAAGCTAGTAATGGTGGTCTTTACGAGGGAGAAAAGTGGCGTTGAGCGATGCTCCAAGTACGAACAATATCGGTCAAACGGCTCCATCCTCGCCAAAGGA
>Ga0272446_1007189_pt1 | contig 11197 bp, 11 predicted proteins | sample YNPCB0061_FD_194587 | JGI IMG/M metagenome (GOLD analysis project Ga0272446, IMG submission 194587) | Hot spring microbial mat communities from Yellowstone National Park, WY, United States - YNP-CB-006-1 | ecosystem: Environmental > Aquatic > Thermal springs > Hot (42-90C) > Sediment | place...
GAGCGCGCCGCATCCGACGAAAGCCATGGGTTGAATTCGAGTATCTTCCGCTCCAGCACGCCGCGGAACAGGTTGGAGGATTCGTCGCCGCGCCGCGTCAATGCTTCGAAGGGTGTGAGCGGCTCCCAGCCGATCTCCTCGGCGTGCTTGACCATGGGGAACTGCACGCTCCCGGCCTCGCTGATCTTGAGGGTACTCATGCCACGGCCTCCTCGGATTCGGCCTCGAAGCATTCCAGCGCCGACAGATCCAGTTCATCGACCCGGAGCTCGCCCGTCATCAGCTTGTGCAGCAGGGCCTTGAACAGTTCTTCCAGTACCACCCGCTTCTTACGATGCAAATCGATCTTGCGGTCGATGGCATCGAGGATGGTGGAAATTTCGTCGGCCTCAGCAGGATCGGATGGGCATGCGACCTTGAACGTCTCGACGTCATTGAGATTGAGCGTCATCGTGCCGTGTGCAGACCGAACGATTTTGCTCAGAAGCCGTTCTTTCCCCGCATATATTGCGGATCGCAAGAATTGCCCTGAGTAGTCGCCACGCGATACGAGAGCTTTGACATCTTGATTGAACGCCATCGGCCGATTGATCACCGCAACTGGTAGATCTTTGGCGAGCCCCATGCCACGAACCAAGAGCAGAACGGCTCCGGCAGGTGCCAGGCGGCTTCCCGCCTCGATCCCCGCTTCTGAAACGTGATCAAGCGCGTCGTCAAGCGAGGGGGCTTTCAAGTCCTTTCCAGACACCCAGGGTATGCTCCCATCCCAATACTCTGCGACGGACTTGCGCGGTGTGCCGCCGCTCCAGATCTCGCATAACGCGAGAATCGTCCGTGGCTCCCAACTCTCCGGCACCGGCCCGATCTCGGTCTCCTTCTGCGGCTCGCCGCGCAGCCCCCGCGTGAATAGCTCGCGCATGGCGGCTTGCTTGAGTTCTTGGAGCGTTTGCAGAAGCTCAAATTGTTTCTGCAAGGCCGATTCGGTCTGACGCAGCACGCCGGCAATCGCTTTCTGCTCGTCGCCGTCCGTTGGATAAGAAAGCTCCTTTTCTTTCAGGACAGTGAAATGCCGGTTGTAACCACGCGCTGGCAGGTCAACGCTACGGCAGGCGTAGAAGAAGAACAGCGGGTCAATCTCCGGCTTGGGCCGAAGCAGTTGCGTTCCGTCAGCGCCGCGTGCAAAGGGCGTATCCACGAATTTGAAGACGCGCGTATGGTCGCCAAAAACCACTAGCGGCAGCGGCGCATCAATCACGGCGTTTTCGTCGTCTGTCCAGCCCGCGATTTGCTCCTGCCCCTGGTCAATGATCGGAAAGCGGCCCGCAGGCTTGTAGTCCCGCGACTGCACTTTGGATTTGCCTGCGACCGGCACCGGAACAAGGCAGTCGGCTACGGATGTACTGGCCCATCTTTCCATCACGCGCCCTCCCTATTCACAAGCGGGCGCAGCAAGCGCAGCAGCTCTGATGTGAGGCTGGTTTCTTGCTCATTGAGCCTTTCAAGCGCGTGAATCAGGTTCGGAACTGAGCCGACTTCTGCGCCATCGCTTTGCCCCGCCCACCTGCTCGGACTCAGGTTGTAATCCGCCTCCCGCGCTTGGCTCGTGGTGATCACCGCCAATTCGCCCTCGACCAGCTCGCCCTTCAGGTACATCGCCGCCAGCGGCCGGATGTCCTCCTCCGGTAGGTAGTTTTTGGGGCGGCCCTTCTTGAAGCGGCGGCTGGCGTTGAGCAGCACGATCTTGCCGCGCCGCGCTTCGGGCTTGTTCTTGCGCAGCACCACGATCACGCCGGCGGCGGTGGTGTTGTAGAACAGGTTCTCGGGCAGCAGGATCACGCCGTCGATCAGGTCCTGCTCGACGAACCACTTGCGGATGTTGCGTTCCTTGTCCTCGTTCTTGCTGCCGGAGCCGCGCGTGACCGCGCCGGTGTCGAGCACGACGGCGGCGCGACCGTGGTCGTCCAGGCACGCCAGGGTATGCTGCAGCCAGGCCCAGTCGCCCCTGCCGGTAGTGATACCGCCCGCTGTGCGGAAGCGGTCGAATGGATCGTTGGCGAAGATGTCCGTCGCGAACGGTTGGTTCCACATGGGATTGGCGACGACGATGTCGTGCTGCTTGATGGTCCCGTCCGCGTTGCGAAACTTGGGGTTGATCATCGTGTCACCGCGCGCCAGCTCCACATCCATGTCGTGGATGATCGCGTTCATCTGCGCCACGGCGTAGCTCTCGGCCTGGAGCTCCTGGCCGGAGAGCTTGAGCGGCACCTTGCTGGTCGGATCCAGCTCACGGGCGACGAGCTGCAGCTTGATCAGCAACCCGGCCGAGCCGCAGGCATAGTCGTGACAGGTCTCGCCCGGCCTCGGCCGCATGATATGGGCCATCAGGAAGCCGACCTCGGTCGGCGTGAAGAACTCGCCCGCACTCTGGCCCGAGCCTTCCGCGAACTTGCGCAGCAGGTATTCGTAGGCGCGGCCGAGGAAATCCGGCTGCACGTCGGCCAGACCCAACCGGTAGCGCGGGTCGGAGAAGGTCTCCACCACGCCGCGCAGCTTGGCCGGGTTGATGTCGCGCTCGCCGTTGCGCTCGGCGGCGAAGTCCACGACGTCGATCACGCCGGAGAGCGAAGGGTTGTGCTTGACCACCGCCCGGACGGCCTTGGTCAGGTGCTCACCGATGTCCCTGGGTGCTGTCGGGCGGCCACGTTCGTCGAGCGGCCAGTCGTACTGCTCGCGCCCGCTGATCACCGCCCAGCGTGCTTCGGGCGGCAGATAGAACCGCAGCAGCGAGTGGTCGGCTTCGGCGATTTCCAGCGCGGTGGCGCGATCGCCGTATTCCTCGGCCAACCGCTCGATTTCGTCGTCGAACACGTCGGACAGTCGCTTCAGGAAGAGCAGCGGTAGCAGATAGTCCTTGAACTTCGCCGCGTCTTTCTCGCCCCGGATCGAGCAGGCGGCGTCCCACAACATCTGCTCCATCGGCTTGGTGGTCGGCGCGGGGGTGGCCGCCCGCCCGCTACGGCGCCGCGTCACTTGGGCGGCAGCCTCGGCAGGCGGGGGACTGTCTGCCTCCTCGATGCCCGCCTCACGCGCCAGCGCAAGGATGGCCTCCTGCGCCGCGCGCTGGGGCTTGTTGCCGCCACCTTCCCAGCGGTTGACCGTGGCGAAGGAGACGCCCAGGCGCTCGGCAAGCTGTTCCTGGGTGAGATCGAGCTTGGCGCGGATGGCGCGGAGCGTGGCGGGCAGATGATCGGCTTGATTTGACATGTATGTGATATTTGCAATATCGCATACCTTTGTCAAGCCACGGGCCGCGTAGGCGAACGACCCATCCGAATCTTTCTTGGAAGGCGTGTCAACCAGGGTGTAAACTGACAACCGAACCGTCAACTCAACCCGAACAAAATCTGGAGGCCGCCACGTGAGCGAACGGATGTCGAACGCGCCGGTGTACTACGCCTTGGTGCAGGCACACTTTAATCCCGTCGCCGCAATGGCCAAGTACGTGGATCAGATCCAGGATCGGCTGCGACGCGAGGGATACCCGTTGTTTGAGGCGCAGCAAGTCACGCATCTGGTTGTGCCAGGGCCGGGTCGAGCGCAGCCAGTGGAACCGCAGGTCACGCAGGTCCATCAGTGGCTCATCACCCGCAGCGACCGCACAGCGGGGTTCATCTTGGCGCCATCGGCCATCACCTACCACACGACCCACTACGACACGCATAACGAGTTCATTCCGGAACTGCTGCGCGGCTTGGCGGCCGTGCACGAGGCGGCCACCCTTGACCACGTCAGTCGGTTGGGCCTTCGCTACCTGGATGCGGTGTTACCTCGCGCCGGTGAGAGCGTGGAGCAGTACCTTGTTGGCGGGTTGCATGGGGTCGAGTTCAATGCACAGCCACTTTACAGACTGACGGAATCGGTCTTTAGGACGGAGATTGGCCCACTGGTACCGATGGGGACGCTCGTGGCTCGGGTGCATAGGATGACCGCGCCCTTGGGGTTCCCGCCAGACATGCAGCCCAGCGGCTTGACGATTAACTCGAAATTCGAGGTAAAGGAGCCTCGGGCGCATGCGGTCATTGATACGGATCACTTCGTCGAAGGCCGCATGCCGATCGACATGGACAAGCTAGGGGAGCAGCTGCTCTCGCTGCATGCGATCATCAAGTCTGTCTTCCGAGCGACGACGACGGATCACGCGCGCGGCGCGTGGGCCTGAACCGGACAAGGCAAACGCCATGTACACAGCAACCCTCCCTTCCCAGCGACCGATGCCGTTCGCCACGCCGATAGGGGCTGCCGCTACCGCAGCTTTTGCGCTGATCGGCTCAGCCCTTGTGATCGGCGGTACTGGCAGTGTTTTCGATCTCTCCCGTGCCGGGGACTGGCGCAGGATGTTGGAGGCGCGCGTGCCCTTTCATGTCGATGTGGGGGTGGCTGACGATAGCCAGGAACAGCGCCCGGATCTGAGATCTGCATCTGACCACCTTGCCAACATCCGCCAGGTGTTGAATCCGGCCATTGCTGACCTGGCCACGGTGTTCGGCGTCTCCAGACAGGCCATCTACAAGTGGATCGGCGGAGAAGCGACGCCCGAGCCTGAGAAGTTGGAACGCATTCTTGCTCTCAGTCGTGTTGCCGATGCTTTCCAAGACGCCGGAATTACGCGGGCGCCTGCCTTGCTGAAGATGAAAGCGTTTGCAGGCCGGTCCTTGCTAGACCTCGCTGCTGCCGGTCAGCTCCTGCCGTCGCACATCCAATCGCTGATCGCCGAGGCCCAGGCGATGGACGCGGCTTACGACCGGTCAGGCTTGGCGAAGTCGAAAGCGAAGCCATCGGACGATTGGCGTACCGAGCTGTCCATTCCCGGGTCTCCCGAGCGATAGGTCGGGGGGCGATGGATGCTGGCGCGCGATACGGACTGGCGACAGGGTGATCTTCTAACTTACGAGGCCGCTGCTGCATTGGGTTTGGTCGGCGCGACCGACCATAAACACCGCGCAATCGTCATCACCCATGACTGCGACTTGCCGCATGGGAGCGAGTTGTGCGTAGAGGTCATCGTCGCCGAAATGGTCGTCAAGGAGGACCCGCAGCTCTCCTACGCCAAGAATCCGCGACGACTCCACCTTGCCTACGAGTGCATCAACGCTGCGCCGTTGATTCTTGAGCTTCGGCACGGTGATCGCCGCAGCGTACCGAAAGGCGACTTCGCCGAGCTTGCATTCAAAGACTACAGCCTCGCGCTGCCGGTAGACGCGAAGCGTGCCCTGAAGCAGTGGCTTGCTGCGCGATACGGCCGTCCAGCCTTCCCCAATGCTTTCGAGGAGCGACTGCGCAAGCGCTCTGGCAAGTACACCGTCGAGCAGCGCATCGCCAAGATTCTGGAGCCCGACGCGAAGTACCTGGTCGGGCTGTTCTTCGATTTGGGTGAGCAGCGAGGCGCAGAAGTGGGCGAAGGGGAGCCCTATGCGCTTTCAGTGTCCGTTGTCTACGACGTGACCGAGGGTGGCACCGAAGCGAGGCTGTCGGCTGAGCGGGTCGCCGAGCGGCTGCGCGAGCTGTTCGAAAAGACCTACGGCAAGCCCGACGTTGCCACGGAGATCGCGCTAGACGCTTGCGAAGCCGTGGCAGACACGCGCCTGACGCTGGCTGATCTGCGCCGCGTTGATCAGTGGCGCCTGGAGTACATCAGCCTGCGAGATGACGATAAGGGCGACTTTCTTCCTGTCGGAGAAATGCCGGCGTAGGGGCCGGGATTGCCGCGCAATCGCGATGGATTCCGCCCGAGCCCGCACTGGTTGTAGATGCCAGTTTTCTTTTTGGGTGGATTTCACCACCACATTCCAATGCCCGGAACTTCTCCGGACTTGCCGGTGGTTGTTGCCGACACCAGCGGCGCTTCGGCTGACGTGCCGGCCGGTCGACGGCAGCCTGCCGGCGGAGAGGATCGACCTTCGCGACAACCCGATCCGTCGGCGCGGATTTCGGCCGCTCCCGAAGTGTGTGCCCCACCGTCGTTCAATCACGCGGCGCGCCGGCCTTGCCGAAAACACGCGCCAGCCACGCATCGACCACGCGTGTCGCGGGATAGTCCGGGTCGCCGAGCCGGCGGTTGATCTCGAGATGCCCCCGCAGGCCCACTCCCGGGAAGCGACCGTACTCGACGCGGCTGCCGCCGCTTCGATGCGCAGCGGGCGCACTGCGTTGCGCACGGTGTCGTAGCCGCCTGTGTAACCACGCGTGGCGCGCAACTCCTGATACAGGATGCGCGCCGAGCAGTTCACCACCGGCGCGCGCTCGACCAGCCACGTCGTGTGCGCCGACAGCAGCGTCTGGCCGGCCGCCGCCGATACGGCCGCCACTGGCTCTGCCGCAGGCAGCGGCGCACCGTCTTGCGGTCCAGATCCGTGCCCCGCGCAATGGCCGCCACGTTCATGCCGGCCACATGCGGCCGGCGAATCTCTTCCCACCGTTCCTTGCCGACCACTGCGTCCTCCGCGCCCACCCCAGGCGCGGCGACCTTAACCGGCGCGTCGTCGCTGCAGCCGGCCTGCAGGCCGGCCGCAGCGACGATATCCACATCCATCTTCTCTTGCACTTTCCACCTCCAGCGTCAGGGGGTGGGGAAATTTCAGTTCCTACAAGTGGGGAGTTTTGAATTCCTACTGACACCGCTTGACGCTGGCGTGCATGTCCTCGGGGAGGTACTCGAGGACGTTGCGGCGCTTGTGCACCTGGCACCGCTAAACGAGCGCGCACGCGCCGAAAGTCAGGACGATGGCACGGCGCGGCGCTTTGCCGCCGTCGATCACCCACAGCCGCATGCGCTGGTCAGCCAGACCTCGGTCGATCAGGTCCGACGGCAGCGGGACCAACGCCCGCGTGGCCGCCCTGGAGCCCTCTCCCAGACCCGGAACGTGTTCGTTGCCCTGAGCGCCGATGCCCAGCACCAGCAGGGTCACGCGGTCGGGGAAGTGGCCGCCGTCGATCATGACCACGGCAATACGTGGGCCCGAGTGGGAAGCGCGGATAAAACCGTCGCTATACGGAAGCGCTGAGCCCCATCGACCAGCAACACGGTCGTCAGCTCAGCAAGCCCAACAACTGGGTCACAACTGAATAACGGCAACTCTTCTGCACTTCACGAACCAGATTCGCATGTTCTTCGCGCCGCCCTGCCTAGCAACGACGCACCGTTTTGAGCCGTTGCCGTTATTCCTTTGATAACGCCGCCGTTTACAACAAACTCAACCAACCGAAATGAAAATGGAACACACCGCTGCCCAAACCCACCACCCCACTCCACCCCGTTCGCCGCGTCCCTCGGACTGCCGCGGGTCCTCTCCAATGACGTACGAGCAGCTTATTGAGCGCGGGCGACAGTATCTTGAGGCCGAAGGAAAATCGCTTCAACAAGTTCGAAACCTCTTGTCTGCTCTTCGGCTATGGATAGAGACCCACGGCCTCTCACTGCGGAGAGTCGTCGCTGAAGAGTTCGGCGCCGAGTTCGACCGCTGGTTTCGTCGCTTCTGCGATGCCATTGCAGAACGGGGCCTTGCCCGCCGGACGCAGCGTGACCGGCAAGAACAAGTTCTGCGCTGGCACCGCATCGTGGAAATACTGCGACGTCGCGACTCCTTGCCTCCGTCATTCGCCGACGCATTGCGACATTGTCTCGCCACCTCCGCGCGACCGCGTGCCGCTATAGCGCGGGACTGCGGCATCAGCACCAACACGCTCCTGCTCTGGACCAAGGGCGAAAGGATGCCCCGAACGGAGTCCGTCGAAGTCATTTCCAAGCTCGAAGTCGCCCTTGAGCTGGAACCCGAGACTCTCATTCGTCGCTTGCCACCGACTCTTCGCAGGCGCTACGAGCGCGCCAGCTCAAGGCCCGACCACAGCACGGCTTTCACGCGTCTGAGAAGGCGGCAGCTCGCCATCGCGCGCCACTATGCAATCCCGTTTACGCCGCGGCTTGCGAATCAGTGGCGTGACTTGTTGCGCCTCAAGACCGACCCTCTCCGGCCCCAGGCGCGCGCGCGCAACACGTGGCGACTTAAACCCATCGCCAAGGTTGCGCTCAGGGTCTCGCCGGCAATGGTCTTCGACGGCCGGATTTGTGTCACAGCGGGCGTTCATTGGGGGGCTTTTTCGTCGTACCTCGGGTGGTTGCGCCTCGCGCCACCCATTGGGCCGGGGATTGCAGCGGATAGCGCCGACACGCTCGCGTGGCTCGCCGATGCTGAGCGGGTCATAGCCTACGGGCGCTGGCTGATACAACGCTCCGACAACCGGTACCACAACGGGGTCGCCGTCTTCTTGCAGCTCGTAGAGAGCTATCTGCGCCCATCAACCGGATTCGTATGGCTGCGGCACGACCTGCGCGAAACCGTTCCGCATTTGAAGTTGGCAGCTTCGGACGCCGACGCGGCCGCGTTATCCGAGGAAAGTGCTTGGCGAGCGCACTGTGAGCATGCGCGGAAGTTGATTCGCGACTTCCGCGTCCGCGCCCAGGACACGATGGGAATCCGGACATCACGAGACCCGACTGAACGCGTGGCGGTTGTGCTCAATGCCGACTTCCCCCTGAAGAAGCTTGTTCAGTTCGTCGACGCGTTGGAGCACTCCGCGCCGCCGCCGGCGCACGAACGTGACTACCGGGCGTGGCTCAGAGACGTGGTCCTCTGCAAGATGCTCATATCGAATCCGCTTCGCATCGGACAGTACGCGGCGATGACGTATCGTGAGGATGGAACTGGCAACCTTCGGCGCGTGGGACCTGGTCGGTTTCGCCTGCGCTTTGACCCAGACGCGTTCAAGAATGAAAAGGGCGCCGCTGGGACTACGTACGACGTCGAAGTCGACGACAGCGTCGCTCCCTGGATAGACCGATACCTTGCCGAGGCGCGCCCCTATCTCCTCGACGCTGATTTAACCGACCGCTTTTTCCTGCCTGCCGTTCGCGGAGCGCGCAAGGTCAACGCTGCACTTGAGCGCGAAGGACTGTCAGAGACTCCCGGCTACAAGGGTGAAGGACTCAGCTTGCGCATCAAAACGCTAACGCGCAAGTACATTGACGGTTGCCCGGGGTTCGGACCGCATGCTTTCCGCCACGTAATTGCGACCGACCACCTGCGTCGACATCCCGGGGACTATCTGACCGTTGCGACCCTGCTTCACGACAAGCTCGAGACCGTGCTTCGGAACTATGCACACTTGAGAGTCAATGACGGCCTCCGCGTGCTGCGGGCCGGAATACGCCAGGCAAGCGAGGAGCTCGCGGCGATGCGTAATGCTTCCCACGACGCACCGCATTCGGCTCGCTCGAGCGCCGGCCCGGACCAGGGCAGCTCGTCTCCGCGACCGGACGTATGAGCCCGCCGTCTGCGCAGCAGGCAAAGGCAACGGGCGAAATAGCTGCAACTCTTGTGTCCGAGCACGCAGACCGGGTCGCCGAGGGTCAGCAGGTTGGGCGGCGTCAACTATCTTGCCCTCCCGACGACAACTTTGTTGGCCGGTCGAGGCGGGGAACGATCTGTGTGATCAGCGCTTGTTTCGCGCAGCAGGGGCAAGCCCCTGCTGCGCGGTGCGCCTTCTGTAGCTCTCCACGTTCATCTCGAAGATCGTCGCGTGATGCACGAGGCGATCGACCGCGGCCAGCGTCATCGCCGGATCTGCAAACACCTTGTTCCAGTCGCCGAAGGGCTGGTTGGCGGTGATCAGCATCGAGCGGCGCTCGTAGCCGGCGCTGATCAGTTCGAACAGCACGGAGGTTTCGGCCTGATCCTTGCTGACGTAGGCAAAGTCGTCCAGTTCTGTTGAGCTCAACAGAAATCGACGAACTCGGCTACCCGCCCTTCAGCCAGGCCGGCGGGGCGCTGCTGTTTCATCTGCTCGGCCGGCTGTACGAACACACCAGCGTGATGATCATCACCAACCTGGACTTCGCCGAGTGGTCGACCATCTTCGCCGACGCGAAGATGACCACGGCACTGCTCGATTGTCTGACCCATCACTGCCACATCGTCGAGACGGGCAACGAGTCGCACGGGTCTCGCTACAGCAGCGCGACCGCGAAGAAACGCATCAAGGCGCGCGAGCACGCTCGCAGGGTCGCCGCGCCCGCTGACCCCAACTGAACGCCGACGCGCGGCGGCAATTCGCTCCGGGCTACGCCCTGCGCGGATTGCCGCCACGCAAGAACCCACGCCGTCGAGTGCAGGAGAGGATCAACGCCTCGCCAAGTTCGTACACTCATCCACAGCCGGCCTTCAACTCGCCGGCACCCATCCCAGGGTCAAGTTTCGATCGGCGCGGACATTCCAGTGCCGCTTCGACCGCCGCTTCATGCGCACGTTGCTGCCGCGCCTGCTCGCCGCCCTGGTCGCAGCTCCGCCTTCGCCAGCGTGGCGCCTGCGCCTTGCTGGGGTTCATCGCGAATCATGAAACAGATTGACGCTGTCGGCCTCTGGGCGCGCCAGTCGGCGCCAACCGAATCGGGTAAGATCGCGGCCCGCGTGGATATCCCGAGGATTCCGCGTGTGCACATGGACGCTCATGTGCAGCGCAATTGTGCAAGTCGGCGTCGCTAAGTCGCTGATTTGACGATGGCCAAGTAGCTCAGTTGGTAGAGCAGAGGACTGAAAATCCTTGTGTCGGTGGTTCGATTCCGCCCTTGGCCACCACCCTTCCACGCCCACCCCTCTCCGGTTGGGCGTTTTCATTCCTGAACTCCGCGACACCGCGCAAGGCTCGGCGCCGCTTCAAGCACGGAGGGCAGAACCGAACCGGATACGTGTCGACGACGAGGCCGAGCCCGCTGCGGACCCTCCTACATGACCGTCTGCCCAGCCGTTCCAGACATCCGTCGCCAGCCGAACGCCTGCACGCGGGCGCTGCGGGGCCGGCAAAATTGAACCGGGCGGCTGCGGACGCATCGGCCCGCGCCGCAGCCCCGCCACGCGGTGCAGTCGAAGTACGAACCCGCCGCAATCGATCGCGCCGCCGGGGCGAGCGACAAACTCCGCTGCGACGCGAACGCGTGCACCTGCCGGCAGGCACCACAACGGACGCATGCACATGGACTGGTTCGAAGCGCTGACGGGATTCCGTGAAGCCGACTACGCGAGCACCCGTGCGCGGCTCGCCGTCGACGGCCAGCAGCTCGTTGTGCCCGACGGCCGGCGTTACGGCA
>Ga0272446_1007190_pt1 | contig 11197 bp, 13 predicted proteins | sample YNPCB0061_FD_194587 | JGI IMG/M metagenome (GOLD analysis project Ga0272446, IMG submission 194587) | Hot spring microbial mat communities from Yellowstone National Park, WY, United States - YNP-CB-006-1 | ecosystem: Environmental > Aquatic > Thermal springs > Hot (42-90C) > Sediment | place...
CTGGAACTCTACCTCACTTCGCCCCGCCCCAGGCTGGTAGGCGCCGCCCGGATCGTGGGTGTAGGAGGGGTACGTGGCACCCGGCGGGAGGGGCGTCACCGCCCTGGCGTCCTCAGCTTCGCGGTCGATGTCGGCACCGCTGACGAAACCGCCCGGCGAACCACAGGCGGCGAGGACGAGCGCCAGCCCGGCGAGGGCGAGGGCGACCGCGGCCCGGAACCTACTCACGGGCAGCTCTTCACGCGCTGAAGGAGACCGCTCGGATCGCCGAGCCGGGCCCGTTCGACGACCGATTCCAGGTAGTGGCGCCACGAGGCGTCGGCGTTCGTAACTGAAGACCAGGTCCGGATCTCGTCCCACATCGCCGAGGCGCGGTCGATGGCGGCTTGGTCGTCCTTGGCGATCGCCTCGGCCCAGTAGCGGAACCAGGCACATTGCGCTTGCGACTCGACGATGAAGCGGCCATAGCCAGCCTCGTACGCACCGCCCGGATCCAGAGACGGGAGCGGCGGGTACGTGGCGCCCGGGGGCAGGGGGACCACGGCCCTCAACGCCTCGGCCTCCTTCGCCACATCCGCGGCGCTGACGAAGCCGGCGGGTGGGCCACAGGCGGCGAGGATGAGAGCAGCCGCGGCCAGGCCGAGCGGGCCACGAACCCGCAGCCAGCGCCCCGCCCGACGGGGCCCTCTCACGATCCCACCCCGAGTCCAGCCGACCCGCCGGCCCCAGGACGAGGCGGTCAGTACCGGAGCGTCCCGGTCCACCAGGACGAGCCCCAGAACCAGGTGAAGTCCTTCTTCGCGGTCATGCAGAACGGCGTGCTGGGCGTCACGGGCCCGAGCTGCTTGAACGATGCGTTCGATCGTCCGAGGCTCCGGCCCTCCTTGCTCCCCCGGGGCACCTCCCCGAACCGGTGCCCCTATTCTCTCTCTCTCTCCTCGATTGTCAAGAAGGTTCACATGGGCCGAACCGTCCCCACCCAGAAGGCCCCTCGACTGGCCCACCGGCGTCATCGACCCGGAGGTTCGGTGAGGCGGCACCTCCCCCACCGCAGCCGGGACTGCTCCCGGGGGTCGCTTCGGCGGTCACGCCGCTGCCGACCGGTGCGTCGCAGACCTGCGCCGCACCGGGGCTCAGAACGGCCAGAGCGACGCCAGCGCGTCGGCACCGGGTCCGCCGCACCGCGGGGCCTAACTCACGACCGCGACCACAGGCGCCCGTCGATCCCGGTCATCCCCGACGACCACCGGGCCGCCGCTATCACCAAAGCAGGTCGTCGACGTCCCCTCAGGGAGCACGCAGAGCATCGAGCCGGCATCGAACCGGCGAGGGCCGGTCCCATCGAGACCAGGACACCCTTCGCCGGGCGCCGCCCGAAGCGGAATCCGCTCGAGCCGACAGCTGCCCGGTCGTTCTTCTGCCGTCGAGCCCCACCCGTAGGCCGTCACGCGCATCGTCGTCGGTTCCGGCCGGACGACCCTGCGCGGCGTGTCGACGGCTTCTTCAGCCAGCCCGAGGGCGGCGATGTCGAAGCGCCCGGCCATCGGGTCGTATCGGGGGTGGACGTGGACGGACACGACTCCGAGGCGCCGGCCCGTGATGGCGCGCCCGCGACAGAGATTGTCGGCCCCGACGATGACCGCCAGTCGCTCGGGAGCCCGCTCGGCAACGCAATGGGCGGCGGTCAGGATCGTACCGTTCTCGACGAGGACCGCACCGCAGAGGTGGCCGTGATAGGGGTCATCGGCCGGCGCCGCCTCGGCAACGAGGGCCACGACGCCGGGCACCGGTTCGCCGACCGGGACACGCGCCGATCGCGCCGGAGCGGCGCCTTCGGCAACCAGGGCGAGCACGACGAAGAAGACGAACCCAACGACGGCACCCAGCCGCCCATCCGCGTGCGTCCGGCGGCCAACCGCTCGCGGCGGCTCAGCGGGCAGCTCCACCACGCCACGGCCGTGGTTGGGGCGCGACGACGCCGTCTCGACGGTCACCCATCGCAGCGAGCCTCACTCCGCCGCCGACACCTGGGGCATGGCGGCACGGGACCATCACGACGACCATGGACTGGGCGATAGCCGGCTCCCCGGATCGACGGCCTCCAGGAACCACGGCAGCACGACCGATCCGCTGCGACCAGCCAGTCGATAGACGAGCCGAACCGCGTCGATCCTGGCAGGCTCCCCCGGAGCGACCACGCGCCGAACCCCGATGATCATGAATGCGTCCGGCCCCTCGTGGGCATGGAGCCTCGTCCCCTTGACCGATTCGAGCGTGACGCCGACCGGCGGCCACGAGCGAGTAAACCCGAGGTTGCTGTCGTAGACGAGAACCTCCACTCCCTCCGACCCGATCGTCGTCGCCGGCCGCTCGGCACCGGAGTCCGAGACATGGCAGAGGCGGACGCCGAGGACGTCAAAGCCGCTGACGTCCAGGGGCTCGATGGCCTCGAGCACGACGGAACCGGACTCCGGCCTCGGGAGGGCCATGCCCCAGGTCCCTGCCATCCCTGGCTTGAGCTCGACCGTCATGCCGGCAATGCCGGCGCGCGGGAGCTGGGGGAAGGGTCCGGCGTCTGAGGAAAGCGCTCCGAGCCAGACCGCCAGGCCACCGAGCCCGATGCCCACGACAACACGGAGGGACGCCCGTCGCGCGCCCATGAGCCTACGGTCCCTTTCCGACGATGCGCGTCGCCCGATCCGAGAAGGCTCCGCCCTGCCCATGACGCCAGTCGCGCCGGAGCAGGCCCCGCGATGTAGGGCGATGCCGGAGGGACCGTGTGGTCGTCGACCGGGAACGTCCTGCAGCGGCGAGCGCAACAGGGATCATCGGCTGGGACTGCCCGGACTCCAACGGCAACGACCCCAACCGTCAACGATACAGCGGCCACGTTTCAGGCGGTGATGCCCCGGGGTCGATGAGGCCGAAGCCCCAGGGCTGCACGACCTCGAAGCGGCGGCCGGCAGCATCGTAGACGATTCGAAGATCCCGGAAGCCGGACTGGGGTGCATTTTCGAAACGGCGCACGCCGACGAGGATCCCGACCCCGGCAGGACCGGGAACGATCGTCGTGCCGTCGACGGGCACGATTTCGCCCGACCAAGCTCGCCAACCGTAGTTCGGGCCAGCACACGAGACCCAGTCTCCGTTCGGCCGGGGCGAAGGATCGGAGTAGCACGCTCCGGTGGCGATGACCTCGAGCCCGCTGACCCCGAGCGGCTCGACCTCCCGCAAGACGATGGTCGGCGGCTGTTGGACGGCCAGTGGCATCCCGAAGGTGGCGATCTCGCCGGGCGAGAGCGGCAGGATGATGTTGTTGCGCAGCGTGGGCCTCAGCGGACCATTCATCGGATACCGGGGCTCGTTGGCAAACAGAGCGATGGCCACGATGAAGACCATGGCGAGGGCGGCCGCGGCGAGGAGTCTCGAGCGAGGCATCGTTGGCCGCCCCTTACGAACCCTTCCCGACGATCCGGGCGGCCTCAGGGACGTTGGCGTTCGTGCCGCAGAGCTGTCCCGCCGAAATGAACGCGAATCGATATCCCGTCAGGGTGCTGAAACCGGTCCGGGCCGAGAGATTGATGCCGATGTGCCCCGAGAGATACACACCGGACCCGAAGGTGTACGCCGTCCCCGTAACCTTCTCGTAGCTGGCCCCGGCCAGCTGCGGGGCGCAGTAGGTTGCCGTGGGAGCGTACGAGAGCGTCGTCCAAGCCGAGCCGCCCTCCCAGGCCACTGGACGGACCTCATAACGCCAGTGCTCGCAGGTGTAGTAGCCGTTCCAAATGTCGATCTTCCGATACGTGTAGGTGGTTCGGTACAGCCGTTTCTCACTCGGATTCGTCGTCGGCCAGGTGATGGTGTTCGTCGTTGTGCCGATGGCAGTACCGCCAGCGGAGTACGAGCCAAATGCCCCGCTCACGGACACACCGACGCCGAGGCTGCTCGTCGATCCCTGTTGGTAGACGAACCGAGAGGTGTTCACCAGCCCGTTATACGTCTCACCGACATCGACGAGAATGTTCCGGTACGTCGCTACGATGTAATCGGGGCACGTGCCCGTCTTGTCGCCCGTCGGCACCATCGTGTCCTCGGCGACCGCGGGTCCATCGAGGACCACATCCACCTCGGCCGGCTCTCTCGCTCCGGCCCCACCTCCAGGGAGCGACGCCCCAGCATCGATCCAGCGCGCTTCACGCTCCAGAAACCGTCGCGAGAAGGCGAAGAGGCCGGTTCCGACTGCGCCGTGGGCGCGGATCTCGAGGTTGATCGTCCCGTCGTCCTCGGTGTACTCGCCAAGCGGGATCGTCGGATCGGCCTTGATCGCGAACGTGCCATCGACCGTGGCAATATCCTGGCCGATGACGAGGGTCTTCACGGGATCTCCGTCGGCGAGCGCGGCGAGGGCTGCGGCCCTCGGCCAAGCGACCACGACCACCCTGCCGTTCGCTGGGGCGCCCCCGGGAGCGACCAAGCGTCCCGAGACGAGGATCGGTCCCCCCACCTCATCACTGGGTTGGACGCCCTCGACATAGCCAGGCCGTTCGCTGCCGACGTCAGTCGCGACAGGTTGGCCGCCGAGGGCCCGCGTCGCCGATGGGAGTGGCACGAAAACGAGGAGCATGCCAGCACATGCTCCGGTGAACAGCAGCGCTCGGAGCGGCTGCCTCGAAGCCCCGCGGATCGTCGGCCGTTCCATCGCCGATTCCTCCTCCTCCCCCCGGGGCACTCCCCCGGATCGCCGCGGCCATTCTCTCTCTCTGTACTTGTCAAGAAGGTTCATGGCGAGAGGACCACGGCCTTCGGCGCTCGTGGAGCGGGCAGGCTGAGGAGGCCTCAGGCTGGGATGCGCTCGAAGACGAACTCCACCGCCCCGGCCCCGAGCCGGAGCTCGTCCCCCGTCGGATCGAGCGACCCGACGGTGACCGCCGAGAGGGTCGTGATGTGGAAGTCGTCGTCCCGGTCGATGGCCTTGCCGCAGGACGCCGCGGTCCGACTCGACAGCGTGACCTCGACCCGGAGCGTCGTCGCGTCGAGCCGAACGAGGTCGGCGGCGAGCCGGTAGCGATTGCACGGTCCAGCGCCGCTGAGGGCGCCGGGGCGGACGGTCAGGGTGATCTCGTAGGCCGCCAGCTCGCTCTGCGGCACGCCCGACCGGAGAACGTGCTTCAGACGCCAATCGCCCTCGAAGGCGCCCAGGCCGGCCTGGCCCGGATCGGTCGTCGTCGACAGCCCCGACGCGACGAACACCGCACCAGCGAGGAGGGCGACCACGACACCGGCCGCCAGGAGCGGAGCGGGCCGGGTCCTCGATGCGGTCCGGGCTGCTACGGCTCGAGGCTCAAAGGATTGCATCGGCCACCCCCCATGACTACCGGGGCGTCGTCATGATCGTAACCCCAGGCCGGACTCGACGTAGTACACGGCCGTGTAACTGCCGTCGATGAAGCCAAGCGGTCCTCCAGGACCGCCTGGGTCGACCTGGCACGAGGTGAGCCCAAGCGCTTGCGATCCTCCCCGCACCACGCCGCATGTTCTCTCTCTTTCGTCAAGCTCGTTCGTCAAGACGGTGCGCATCCCAACGTCTGTGCGAGCCGGGACGGACCGGTCCGGCAGCGGCACGTCCACGCCGCCGTGCGCACAGAACACCAACCCCGGGGCGTCGGGGTCGGGGGATGCGCCCGTTCGGCCGCTTCGGTGCGGAGCGAACACCACAGGGCCGGAACGAGGGCTGTCGGCGCGGTGCGTGCAGCCGGTTTGGTGTTCGGAGCGCACGCCCTCCGGACCACCGGCCCGAAGACGCCACAGCAGAAGGGATACGTCCCACGTCAAGACGGTTCGTGCCCACACGAGCATGACTTGCGGCGAGGCGCCAGAATGCTGACCCGGACGGCCGAAGCGCGGGTAGTGGAGGCGGACCATGCGCGGGCAGCGGCGGCTTGCGGCGGCGCCTCACGGAGCGCGCCCCCGGGGCGGGGCACCTACGCCGGCTCGAAGGGGTTCACGACCCGGATTGCCCCGTACCTCCGGTCCGTCGAGAAGTCCTCGCTGAAAACGACCTCGCAGCCGCCGACCTCGGCCGAGACCAGGACGAGGGCGTCCCAGAGGGAAACGCCCCAACTCCGTGACCGAGCCACCGCCGTCCGGACGAGCCCGCCGTCGATGGTCACTGTGGCCAGGGGCATGAGCGCCTCGATCATCGCCTCGGCAGCTGGAGCCGGGACGGGCTCGGCGAGCTTCCGGGTCGCGACGACGTAGAACTCGGCGAGAACCTGCGGTGAGAGGACGAGGTCGTGCTCGCCCGCCGCCAGGATGGCACGCGCCCTGGCCCGCTTCTCGGGCTCCGCCCGATCGACGGCGTAGACGAGGACGTTCGTATCAACGAAGGCGCGCACGCTCGTGGGCCTCGTCCCGCGTCCACGTTCGGCCCCCAGGCCCACTGGCCCCAGGTGCATCCGCGCTCAACCGGAGGAAGCGATCGACGGCTGCCCGGCTCGCCTCGACGTCGGCATAGCGGGCCAGATACTCGCTCAGCAGCCGGTTGACCGAGGTCCCCTGTTCGAGGGCTCGAATCCGCGCCCGCCGGAGCACTTCGTCGTCGACCGTGATCGTGAGATTCGCCATCTCGTCTCCTGATGCCGTGCTCCACGGGATCAGTGTAGCACGACTACCTTGACCCTCCCGGCTCACCGTCGGCAGGAATGGCTCGCTGCCAGGGGGTGATCGGGCCCGGCGGCGACGCGACGCGTCGGTCGAACCGCCTGTGTGTATACTTGTGTGCGTAGAGGTGAGCTCGACGAAGACTGCGCGGACCAACGTCGTCCTTCCTCGCGACCTGCTGGCCGAGATCGACCGGGTGGCCGGGGTGCGCCAGCGCAGCGCCTTCCTGGCCGAGGCGGCGCGCGAGAAGCTGGCGCGGCTGCGCTTCGACGAGGCCGCCGCCAAAGCCTTCGGCGCCTGGCAGGACGAGGATCATCCCGACCTGGCCACCGAGGACGGGGTGCGACGCTTCCTGGGGCGGGCTCGTCGGGCGACCAACCGCCGGATGCGGAAGCGGCTCGAGGATGCCTAAGCGGGCACTCCTCGATACGGATGTTCTCATCTGGCACCTCCGGGGTCGGGAAAGCACCCGCCGTTGGATCGAGGAGCTGAAGGCCGGAGGCGTCCCCTGCTGCTCCGCCCTTTCCGTCACCGAGATCGTCCTGGGCATGCGGCCCAAGGAGGAGGCTGCCACGCGCACGTTTCTCGACGCCCTCGACGTCATCCCCGTCGACCGGCGGGTTGCGTGGCGAGCGGGGGAGCTGATCCGCACCTACGCCCGGCACGGCGTGACCCTCGACTTCGTCGATGCCACCATCGCCGCCACGTGCCTGACGTACGGGCTGATCCTAGCCACGTACAACGTGCGCCACTACCCCATGCCCGAGTTGCAGAGCGCCCTGCCGCCGCTGGACTGAAGCTCCTCTGCGCCATTCCTCTGCGCCATCGGGACGATCCGAGCCTGACCGCGGCCGGCGCCCGACCCACCGCCGTCAGTGCCGGAAGTGGCGCCGGCCCGTGAAGATCATCGTCGCCCCCGCCCGGTCGACGGCCGCCACGACCTCGGCGTCGCGGACCGAGCCGCCCGGCTGGACGAAGGCCGAGACCCCGGCCGCGAGGCAGACCTCGACCCCGTCCGGGAACGGGAAGAAGGCATCCGAGGCGCAGGCCGCCCCCCGAAGGAGATCCGGGCCATGGAGGCGGATCGCCTTCTCCACCGCCTGCCGGGCGGCGTCGACCCGGCTCGTCTGGCCGACGCCCACCCCAACGAGCATCCGGTCCCGGACGAGGACGATGGCGTTGCTCGTCACGAAGCGGACGAGCCGCCAGGCGAGGTCGAGGTCGGCCCGCTCGGCCTCGGTCGGCGGGCGCCGGGTCACGACCCGCCAGCCGGCCGGGTCGTCGGGCTCGACGTCCGGTTCGCCGACGAGGACCGCCCCGCCCGCGGTCCGAAGGAGGCCGGTCGCGGCGGACGGTCCGCTGCCGGCCCCACCCCCGAGGCCGAGGCCCGCATCGACGAGAAGCCGGAGGTTCGGCCGCCGGCCGAGGACCTCGAGGGCCTCAGGAGCGAAGGCCGGGGCGACGACGACCTCGAGGAAGATCTCCCCGAGCGCCTCGGCGAGCTCGGCGTCGACGGCCCCCGTTACGGCCACGACCCCACCGAAGGCGCTGACCGGGTCGCCGGCGAGGGCTGCCCGCCAGGCGGCGAGGAGGTCGTCCCGCTCGGCCGCGCCGCAGGGATTGGTGTGCTTGACGACGACGGCCGCCGGACCCCGGAGGGCTCGGGCGATCCCGGCCGCGGCGGCCGCATCGAGGACGTTCGTGTAGCTGAGGGCCTTGCCGCCGAGGAGCCGTCCGCCGTCCCAGAAGGGGCCCTCGGTGGGCGCGGCCCCGGGGCGCCGGTAGCGAGCCGCCCGCTGGTGGGGGTTCTCGCCGTAGCGGAGGGTCTCGACCTTGTCCAGAGCGAGGACGAAACGGGGCGGGAACGGGTCGCTCGCCCCGGGCAGGCCGGGCTCGTCGGGGAGGGCCACCCCGGCGGCGGCGATCCGCTCGGGCAGGACCGCGGCGATCCGGGCGTCGTAGGCGGCCGTCTGCCGAAAGGCCTCGGCGGCGAGGGCGGCTCGGAGCCCGTCCGGGACCCGTCCCTCGCGCCGGAGGGCCTCGAGGACCGCCCGATAGCGGGTCGGCGAGGTGACGACGGCAACGTTCGCCCAGTTCTTCGCCGCCGCCCGAACGAGGGCCGGGCCGCCGATGTCGATCTCCTCGACGAGCCCTGCCAGGTCGAGGTCGGGTCGCTCGGCCGCCGCCTCGAAGGGATAGAGGTTGACGACGACGAGCTCGAAGGGCTCGATCCCCGCGATCATCAACTGCCGGCGGTGCTCGTCCCGCCGCCGATCGGCGAGGATCCCGCCGTGGATCCGGGGGTGGAGCGTCTTCACGCGCCCGTCGAGCATCTCCGGCGCCCCGGTCACGGCGGCCACGTCGGTGACGGCGAGCCCCGCGTTGCGGAGGACGCGGGCCGTCCCGCCGCTCGCCACGAGCTCGAAGCCGAGCTCGACCAGGTCCCGGGCGAAGGCCTCGAGGTCGGTCTTGTCGGAGACCGAGATGAGCGCCCGTCGGGGCGGCGGGAGCGCTGCGGCCGCCCGATCGAGATCGATCCGGACCCGCCGCCCCTCGACGCGGAGGGCGCCGGCGAGGAGGAGGGCGGTCGCCCGGGGCAGGAGGCGATGCTCGACCGCTCGGATCCGGTCGTGGAGCGTCCGCTCGTCGTCGCCGGGCAGGACCGGGACCGCCTCCTGGAGGACGATCGGGCCCCCGTCGAGGACCTCGTCGACGAGGTGGACGGTGCAGCCGGTCACCGTCACCCCGTGGGCGAGGGCGTCGCGGACGGCGTGGGCGCCCGGGAAGGACGGCAGGAGCGAGGGGTGGGTGTTGAGGATCCGGTTCCGGTACGCGGCGAGGACGGCGGGGCCGACGATCCGCAGGTAGCCGGCCAGGACGATGGCGTCGGGCCGGGCGTCGGCGAGGACCGCGGCGAGGCGAGCGTCGTCGCCGCCGGGCACGAGGGCCGTCGCGATCCCCTCCCCCGCCGCCCAGTCGAGGGCCGGGCACGCCCGATCGGCGAAGACGAGGACGACCTCGCCCCCGAGCCCGCCGCGGCGGGCGGCCGCGACGAGGGCCCGCAGGTTCGAGCCGGCGCCCGAGACGCCGACGGCGATCCGCCCGGTCACCGCGACCCCTCGTCGGCCGCGGCCGGGAGCGGCGCCTCGGCATAGCGGTGCCCCCCGAGCTCGACGGCCTCGACGACGGTCCCGACGTGGCGCGCCACCAGCCCCTCGGCCGCGAAGGCGGCGACGGCCGTCGCGACCGCCGTCGGCGGCACGGCGACGACGAGGCCGAGGCCGCCGTTGACGGTCGCCCGGAGCTCTGCCTCGTCGATCCCGGTGGCGGCGCCGAGCCAGCGCATGACCGACGGCAGCGGCCAGCGGGTGGGATCGAGGCGCGCGCCGAGCCCGGCCGGCAGGGCGCGGGGCACGTTCCCCGGCAGGCCGCCGCCGGTGATGTGGGCGACGCCGCCCAGATCGGCGCCGTCGCGCCGGAGTCGCTCGCGGACGGCGAGGAGTCGGCGGGCGTAGATCGGGGTCGGCCGGAGGAGGACCTCGCCGAGGGTCGCCGAGGCGAGCTCCGGCTCGGCGGCGAGGGCCGCCTCGGCCTCCCCCGGCCCCAGGACGCGGCGGAGGACGTCGTCGTACGGTGCCGCCAGGTCGAAGCCGCCCTCGGCCAGGACCGCCCGGACGAGGGAGTAGCCGTTGGCGTGGAGCCCGCTCGTCAGGATTCCGACGAGGGCGTCGCCCGGCCGAACCGGCGACCCGTCGATGAGGGCCGATCGCTCGACGATCCCGACGCAGAAGCCGGCCAGGTCGAACTCGTCGGGCTCGAGGAGGCCCGGGTGCTCGGCCGTCTCGCCGCCGACGAGGGCGCAGCCGGCCTCCCGGCAGCCGTCGGCGATCCCGCCGACGATGGTCGCCACCCGGTCGGGATCGAGTCGCCCAACGGCGACGTAGTCGAGGAAGAAGAGCGGTGCCGCGCCGCTGCAGACGACGTCGTCGGCGCACATGGCGACGAGGTCGCGCCCGATGGTCTCGACCCGGCCGAGCCGGCGGGCGAGCTCGGTCTTCGTGCCGACCCCGTCGGTCGCCGCGACGAGGATCGGCTCGGCGACCCCTGCCGGGACGGCGACGGCAGCCCCGAACCCGCCGAGGCCGCCGATGACGCGGGCGAACCCGTGGGTCGCTTCCACGGCCGCCCGCATCCGCTCGACGGCGACCTCGCCGGCGGCGACGTCGACGCCCGCCCGCCGGTAGGCCGCCCGCTTCGGCTCAGCCACCTCCGCCACGGCTCGCGAGCGGCTCGCTGGATCGGGGGCTCGGCTCGGCGGATCGGTCGGTCCGCTCACCGGGTCGGTCGGTCGGCGCCGGGACCGCCTCGTCGGCCTCGAGGAGGAACTTTCGATGGTGGGCGTCGTACGGGACCGGGACCGGGTAGTTGCCGTCGAAGCAGGCGAAGCAGAACCGCTCGTACGGCAGCTCGAGGGCGGTGAGGACGCCCTTGATCGAGAGGTAGCCGAGCGAGTCGGCGCCGACGAAGTCGCGGATCT
>Ga0272446_1007191_pt1 | contig 11189 bp, 13 predicted proteins | sample YNPCB0061_FD_194587 | JGI IMG/M metagenome (GOLD analysis project Ga0272446, IMG submission 194587) | Hot spring microbial mat communities from Yellowstone National Park, WY, United States - YNP-CB-006-1 | ecosystem: Environmental > Aquatic > Thermal springs > Hot (42-90C) > Sediment | place...
GACGTCCTCATGCGCGTCGACACGCACCCCGCCTCGCGCATCGACGAGCTCCTCCCCCAGAACTGGCAGTCACCCGCGCAGCGCCTCTTCGGCTGACGTCAAGACGTCCTCGGCCGGACGGTTACGATGCTCCGAAGGAAAGGGGCGCCTCGGCGAGGGGCTCGATCGTGAGCTCAACTCGCGGGTTCGCCGCGTCTTTGGAGAGCCGAGTGCCGTCCCAGCTCTCGATGAACTTGTCGTCGCTCACTACGCCTGCGGCCTGAAGCGCGTCGGCGAGGGCCTGCGCGAAATTGATCAGGTCGCCCACCTTGCGCTCACGGAAGAACGTCGCGGCGACGTGGACTGCCTCTCTGAGAGGAGGCCTCTTCCACTGGTGGGCGAGTTGCTCGATCGCCGACTTGGCCCAGGCGACCTGCGCTCTCGATGGGAGGATGCGCGGGTGGCGGCCGGCCCTGACGATGCGCTGCGAATTCTTCTTCGTTCTCGGCGGGCCGAAGATCACCAGTCGCATCTACCAGTCGGTCCCGAACACGATCACACGATCTCCGGCGAGTCCTGCACCTCCGGCGCTCCTACCGAGAAGCCGCATCGCCCCGAACCCACGCGCGTCGACGCGCCAAGAGTAGGTGAGGCGGGAGTCACGAGGAGCGGAGAACGTATGCTCGAGCGCTTCGACGCCGGTGTCGTCACGTTCCGAGACGACGTCGGTCCACGCGGTCGGATCACGCGGGTCGATCGTCCCCTGCCACTTGAACGCCACGCCCTGGAGCTGTGACGTCACGCCGGCTCGGACCTGCGCGTGGGCACGAACAAGCGCCGGTCGCCCAACGTAGAGGGGCGTGCCGGCGACGAAGGACGTGACGATGTCGGGGCCGCTCAGTGCGAACAGCACCGTCTGCATCACGCGGCCTCGGCGAGCTTGAGTCGAGCGCGCAGCTTTCGCTGGCGCTGCTCCGGCGTCAGGACCGGCTCGGCAACACGCTCACCGCGCGCGAAGAGCCGTCGATGCTTCCGGTTGATGCGAGCGAGGTTTGCCATCGTCCAGAACACCGTCGGTCCCTCGAGGACTGCCAGGCCGAGCTCGCAGTGCCGAAACCAGGCGGGCGGATCTCCGGCCATCATCATGTACGTCTCGGCGTTGCCACCCGAGAGCTGATGGGTGACGCGCCATTCGAGCCACAGCGCGCGCACGGCGCTGCTCTCGCGCTCCGCTTCGGTCTGCGTCATCTTCGACCCCTATAGAGAACGGCTTGAGGCGCGGCGCACTTCTCGAGGTCGACAAGCGAGAAGTCGATCGACTTCGGCCACTTACCAGTCGCAGCGCGCAATTCTCGGGGTCACATTTCGAGGCGGCGCAGCACTCGCCGCACGGCCTGTTCGGTGCACCCCAGCTCGGCTGCGAGCTCGCGTGCGCTCCACGGCTGTTGCCGGTGTCTCGTGCCGCGGCTGACGCCTTTACGATCTCGATAGCGAATCGCGACCGTTCGACCCTCGACGAGCTTCAGGACCACGCGACGCATCAGCGGCGTCACTCGCGGGAGCGGCCGGTCTTGTTGCTCACGTAGGCGACTGAGCCCTTCGTGCTGCTCGTCGATGCGCATATCGGGCGTCTCCTCGTCCCGATGCAGCCAGACCGCGTTCTCTTCGCGCCCGCGGCACTCGTCGCAGAGGCGTGTGGTGTCGTGCCGGCCGACGCGGCCGGTCTTCGGGTCGTAGGAGCAGACAGCGCACTCGAAACGCGCCCGCTTCTTCGCGTAGGTGAGCGCGCACGCGTTCGAGCACAGCCAGTACGAGCTCGCCTTTCCGCACTCGGCGCACGTCATCGGCTGCTCCGGACGTCGAAGTAGACCAGCACGTCGGCGAGGAACTTCCGCCCACTCGCGAGGAGCAGCGTCGTTCGTTCATCGCGCTTCGATCGTTCGAGCTGCTCGAGTACTTCGACGGCCTCCTCAGCCAGCTCGATGAGGCCCTCGTCGAAGGTCTTGAGCTTGAACTCGGTCATCAGCGCACCTCCTTGCCGATCAGCCGCTGCGTCACCGAACGCTCCGCGATCGCCTCCAGCTCGGCGCGCAAGAGCGTGTGCTCCTCGCGCGGCAGCTTGGACTCGAGCTCGTGGAGGACGTCCTTCAGCTCGCTGTTCTCGACGACCGTGACGCTGTCGGCGATATCGATCGGCTGAAGGCCAATCGCCGCGCTCAGGAGCTCGAGGGTCTTCCGGACGGGGTAGGTGACCTTCGGGATCTGCAGAAGCGTGTAGCGGACGCCGTCGAGCGCGAGAGCTTCGCGCGTGTCGAGGTGCGCCTTGAGGAGCTTGTCGATCTGGTCCTTCCGCTGGCCGAGAATCTTCAGGACTGCGCCGAGCTCCTTCCGCTCGCGGCCGAGGGCCGCCAGGTCATCCGCGGAGGCTGCGATCTCCTTCCGCTCGGCCTTGAGCGCGCGTGCGTACTCGGAGCAGCTGGCGCTATGGTCGCAGTAGATGCAGTTCGGGTGGAGGCGCGCGGGAAACTCGGTCGCGTCTTCGATCTCGCTCGCCAGGGCGATGACGTACTCGCGAGCGCTCTCGAGCTGCTCCCGCGTGCGGCTCGTCTCGAGCGTCAGGCCGTGGCGGAGCATGTGGAAGCGCAGCCGGATCACCCTCGCCCAGGGCCAGAGCGCCATCGCTGCCATCGCGTAGATGGACAGCTGCAGGTCGGTGTCGACCTCCTCGCGGGTGAACAGGATGCGGTTCGACTTGTAGTCGACGACGTCGATGGTCTCGTCGTCGATGCGGTCGACCCGGTCGATGTACCCGAGCACTTCCCAGCGTCCGATGGACAACCGGAACTCCTGCTCGATGCCGAGGAGCGTGGTGAAGTCGATCCGCGGATGCGCCGCCGCATACGCCTTCAGGATTCGCAGGCCATCGTCGAACTGAGCGAAGTCGGTCAGCCCCGAGCGAGCCCACGCTCGCCGGAAGGCGAGGACGAGGAGGTCTGTTGGGAAGCGCCCCTGCAGCCGCTCGGCGACGATCTGCCGATAGGTCCACTCGAGCGCGGCGTGGAGGAGCTTGCCGAACTTGAGGGCGTCGCTCGGTACCGAGGGCGCTCTCGCGACGTAGTGAAGCTGATAGCTGCGCGGGCACTGCGCATAGCGCTTGAGGCGCGAGAAGCTGATGTGGTCGTCGACCACGGGCAAGGCACGAGTCATGGCTGTTCTCCTGCGGGCGAGTGGGGAGGCGCGTGCCCGAAGCCGACGAGGCGGGCACCCGGGAAGGACTCGAGGAGGAGGCGCAGCGTCGCTGCGTGGTCCCAGCTCAGCTCGCCGCGCTCTGAGTCCGAATACTGCTCGACGAGAAAGAGGCGCTGGCCGTGGTGCTCGATGGCGAGCTCGATGGGCGACAGGTCGCCGGCATGCGCGCCTCGCGCTCCAGCTTGCTCAGGAGCCTGCGCTGGCGCCGGCGGTGGAAAGACTGCCCGCGGCGCTGGAACGGCCGCCTGGAGCGCGGCTGGAGCTGCTGCGTGGCCATTGCGCTTCAGCCACTCGATGCACATCAGCTCGTCGGGCAGCGCGCAGGCGCCGTTGCCGACGTAGTGCTGGCAGCGCTTGCTGCCGGGGATTGGGGCGTACTTCGGGCAGCTGAACCCGCCGCGGGCGGGCTCGGGGGTGTTGCCAAAACCCCTTATTAAATACCTCTTATCTTTATTATCAGGGGTTTTGGCAACACTCTGGCTATAAGGGGTTTTGGCAACACCCGCTGGCCTATCGCGCATGAACAGCCTCGGCACGCAGCCCGCGAAGGCGGGCTGCAATCGATGCGGGGATTCCGCGCTGACCAGTCAGGTAGCGCGAGATCGCGCTCGCATCACAGTCGAGTGCGCGCGCCGCTGCGCGAACGCCGCCCAGCTGAGCGACGGCGCTCTCCAGCTCGGCGATGGCGAGCGCCGCGCTGCGCGGCCTGCCTTCGGGCATGCGTCGGAGCTCGACCGTGCCCGACTGCCATCCCGCGCCGCTCGGCAGCACGTTCCCGATGTGGAGCGCGCGACCCGGCCGTGTGCGGTGGATTGTTCGAAGGCGGCCGTGCGCCTGTTCGAGCTCAGCTCGGCAGAGCGCCTCGAGTCGCTCCTCCCATGCCTCGGCAAGACCCAGAAAGGCGACATCGTTTCGGACATCGCCAAGGTTCGGCCATGGGTCGCCGAGCGTGGCGAGCGCATCGACGTCGGCCATCGTGTTGAGGCCACGGACGGCGCCGTAGTGGCCGAAGACGAGCTGTCCCCGCCAGCCGCCGAGCAGCGGCGCAAGAGTTGCCCGGATCTCGTCCAACGTCTCGGGAAGCTGGCCGAGGCTCTTCCAGTCGGCTGAGACATCGAGCGCGGACGCGGCGCGCAGCGCGAGCTCGACGGTTCGCATGGTGACGATCCCGAGAGAAGACGTCTCGGCTGCATTGGCCCACTCGACGAGCGCGCGCACCGCCGGCGCAACCGCACCGACAGCGAGCTTCCCTCGAGGGAGCCACGAGCGACGAGTCGCCGAGCGGGATCGAATCAGCGTTCGCTCAATCGGAGCGCCATCGCCGGCAGCGAAGCGCAGATGGCGAGGCTCGTAGCCGACGACTCTTGCGTAGATAGGGAGCTGGATCTCCGCGTTCGCGTCGGTGACCACCACGGGTCCTTGGCGGCGGAGCGCAGCGGCGAAGTCTTCACGGGCGCGCGTGAAGATGAGGACACGCTCGGCGCGGCGCTCCTCGACGCGCACGGCAACCGGCGTCTCGGAGGTCAGCGCGTGATGGACGGCCTTGAAGAGACGCGAGGCAGTTCCGATCTCTCGTGCGCGGGCGACCGAGCCACGAGCGATAGCGAGGTAGACCGACTCGATCGGCGGCGCGGTCGTTGGCCTGCCCTCGGGGAAGGGCGCCGCACGCGCGCACTCGACGGCATCTCCGGCTGACCCAGAAGAGCGTCGAGCCTGATCGATGTGAGCGGGAGAAACCTGGTCGGCGCATCGGCGAACGACGTGCTCAAGCTCGGTGACCTGCCCAGGCTCCCCGATCGAGCGGAGCCACGCATGCGCGGCCTCAACGGCCGGCGAGAGCGAGCCGATGTAGCGGCCCTCGAAGGCGCGCTCGATGCCACGTGCGGTCTCAAAGTCGTCAAGCGTAAAAACTTCCGTCTCGAGGATGTCCGGTGGCTCGTCGATGACGAGCAGCCCGGTTGACCCGGCCGTCGCGTTCAGCTCGCTGATGAGGGCGTGCGTCCCGACGGTGACGCGGGCATCGCTGCTCCCCGTCGTGCCATCGCGCGCGCGGCACTCGTCGTAGTACGGGCAGGGATCTTTGTCGCGTCCCCGGCAGAGCTCCCACTGCATGGTCTGGCCGCCTGCAACGAGCGGCGCCGCGACGTCGTGGAAGCGGCACTCGGGTGTGCCGTCCTCTCTCAGGACCGAGAGTGGTCCATAGATGCGGCGCACCGGCGTGCCCTGATCGAAGAGGTCCAGGGCGACTTGCTGCGCGAGCGAATTCTTGTCTACAGAGATCGACGTCTTCGACCCGAGTGGCGCCCGCGTGCCGTGGCCAGTGGCCGAAGCCCGCTCCGCAGCAATGGCAATCGCGGCCTTGGTCTTTCCGAGCCCGCACTCCGCAGAGATCACCGTCAGGCCATCAGGCGCGCGGCGGAGAGCGTCCTCGAGCGCACTCACCGCAGCGTCAAGCGAGTCGCTCGCCGCGGCGCCCGCGGCCTGCGCCCGGAGGTGGGCCTCGCTCCCGCGAGCAGTCGCGGCATCGAGCGCGTCGGCGACGGTGGGCCAACTGCGCGCGAGCTCGCCGTAGCCCGTCACCTTGAGGCCAGCGAGGCGCCGCTGGACGGTGGTCCGCGCCGCGAGCTCGCGGTCAGCGGTGCGCGCGTCCGCGCCCGTCGCGAGCGAGATGGCGCGGCACAGGACGGGCACGCGCTCGGGCGCTGCTCCCCCGCGCGTCAGGAGCGCGCCAGCCAGCGCCATGAAGAGCGTGTGCCACTCCGTTGTGACCTCGCGGACCGCGCGCGCGATGAGCTCGACGCGGGCCCTCCACTGCTCGGGGAGGTCCGCGCTCCAGTCGACGACGGGAAGCGGTCGCTGAGCGGACGCCTCGTTCGTCTCTGCGACCTCACCCGAATCCGGCAGCGCGAGCGGCGTGAGCGCGACCGGCTGCATGCGGTCGAGCATCACGAGCGGCGAGCGGTAGTCGGCACCGCCGCGCCTCACATGCGGCAAGCGAAAGTGGCGAGTCCAGTCGCGACAGGCCCAGTCGACCGGGAGCCCTTGATCTTCGAGCGAGAGCAGCCAGCGCCGGAGGTACGGCTCGACGTGCTGGGCCGGAATCGGCGTCACGATCGGCTGCACCACGCGACGGCCGTGAGCCGTCAGATACAGGCCCGCCGTCTGAAACGCAGGAAGGTCCTCATACTGCCGGCGAGCCGCAGCGAGGAGGTCCGCATCCCAGCGCGCGTGGTCGGGGTTGTCGATGTCGCAGAAGAACGACTCGACGGAGACCGGCCTGTCGAAGTAGGGGAGCCCGGCCTTGTTGACCCGCGGCTGGCGCTCGGCGCCCTCGACGACATACGTGACGAGATGCGCGTCGCTCTTGTACACGCGCTCGAGCGCATCGCGAAGCTCGACGACCTCATAGGCGAGCGGCACGTCGTCGCCAGGTCGCTCGTAGCCGCGTGCGTATTTGTTGCGAGCGACGGCCACGCGCGTCACGGCCTCGACTCAGGCGGGCGAACCCGTGTCTCGACGTGGAAGCGCGCCCGCGCCCAGGCCGCGCTCGGCTCGCTCGCGAGGAGCTGGTCGAAGTACTCGGGCGACGCCTCCGGACGCCGCCGAGGCCGCGGTGCCATTGGGTCCCTCAACTCGACGAGCTCGCCAGCCTCCTCGTCAGGCACGGAGCCGCGCTCGAAGACGAACCCGCAGGCCTCGCAGACCGCTGCCGCAAGCGCGGCGACGGCATGGCACTCGTCACAGACCTTCACCGGCGTGGCATGAGCCGCCTGCTCACCGCGGCGGACGCGCGGCTTTGTGTCTAGCGAATACTCGCGGTCAGCTTGCGGCAGGCCATGCTCGAGCGCGCAGCCGCCGTGGTCGAGGATGAGCGCGTCCTGGCTGCGCCACGGGCGCAGGATGCGGCCTGCCTGCTGGAGATAGAGCGAGACCGACTTCGTGGGGCGCGCCAGCACGGCGCACTTCACCGAGGGCTGGTCCCACCCCTCGCAGAGGACATTGCAGTTCGTGACGACGAGCGTCCTTCCCTCGTCGAGGCGGCGCAGGATCGCGTCGCGCTCCGCGACGTCGGTTGCGCCGTCGAGGTGCTCGGCCGACACACCCGCATCGCGAAACCGCGCCGCGATGTGGCGCGAGTGCGCGACCGAGACCGCGAAGACCACCGTTCGGATACCGGCCGCGTGGCGCTGCCAGTGCTCGACGATGTTGCCGACGAGCGCCGGCCGATCGACGAGCTGCGCGAGAGCCCCCTCGTCGTAGTCGCCCCCACGCGTGCGCACGCGGTCGAGACCGGCGAGCTCGCCGCGCGGCACCGTAAACACGCGCGGTGCGACGAGGAAGCCATCGGCGATGAGCTCGCGAGGCGATGCCACCACGATGAGCTCCTCATACTGCTCCCCGAGCCCGCGGCCGTCGGCCCGATACGGAGTCGCCGTGAGGCCGATCTGGATCGCGTCCGGATAGTAGGCCGCGAGCTCGCGGTAGGAGACCGCGAGCGCCCGATGCGCCTCATCGACGAACACGAGCTCCGCCACCGGCTTTGCCCGATGGCGCAGCGTATCGATGCTCGCCACCTGCACCATCGCGCCTGGCCGCCGCCGAGCATCCGCGCCCATCAGGACACCGATGGCGTGCTCCGGAACGCCGAGCTGAAGGAGGCGCGCGTACGCCTGCGAGATGAGCTCGCGCCGATGCGCGACGAAGAGGACGCGGAGCCCGCGCGCGATCGCATCCGCGATGACGAAGCCCGCGATCGTCGTCTTGCCCGCCCCCGTCGGCGCTACGATCAGCAACCGCCGAGCGCCTGCCCGCGTGCGTGCACACAGGCGCTCGATCGCGCGCTCCTGGTAGGGACGAAGCGCGACGCGGTTCATTGCGGGGCGGGGTTGGAGCGCTTGAGGAACGTGCGAACCGCGCGCAGGTCTCGAAGCGCCTCCTGCACGCAGTGCTCCGCCTCGTGGTCGAGGATCGGATTGCGCGCCAGCTCCTCGAGCCACATGCGCACGTCCTCGGCGGCGCTGAAGGCCTCTGACACGCTGCGCGCGACGGCAAAGCGCGGCCAGAACGCACGCCACCGTCGCGCCCACCTCGCCGCCTTGAGCGGCTCCTCTCCGAGCGCCACCCGGCTCATGCGAAGGGATCGATCTCGTCCGAGGCGGGCTCGTGCGCGCCGACGAACGCGAGAGCGGCTCTGGCGTCGCTCGCCTTGAGCTCGCGGATACGGGTTATCCCGAACTTCTTGAGGAATGCGCCGACGGTCTCCCGCGGCGCGCTCTTCAAGCGGTCTTTGATCTGCTCGGCGGCGCGCTCGTCGATGAGCTTCGGCTCGCTTCGCCGCTCGTCAGTCTCGCCGTCGTTGGCGAAGACCGCGCGCAGATCGTGGAGCTCGAGCTTGCCGAGCGCTCGGACCTGGTCGTCGCTGAGCTTCTCGTCCGGCAGGATCGTGTAGTGCGTCTTCGTGTCGCCGCTCGCACCGTGGCGCTCGATCTCGAACGCGTACTTGCCGAGGCCGTACTTCTCTCGACACTTCACCAAGTCCTTGAACCAGCCGACTCCGCCCTCGACGATCTTCAGCGCCCGCTCACTGAGGACGTAGAAGTTCATCGACGTGCGCAGCGACGCCTTCACCGCGTTCGCGCAGGGGTCGCAGGCGCCCTTGCCCGCGCACTCGACGTAGCGCTCGCCGTCCCAGTGGACCTCGCGGGCATACGGATCTCCGAGAAAAGCCCCGACGACCTTGTCTCCATCATTCGCGAGCCGAACGAACAGGCCTCCATTCGAGGCGTGTTGATCGGCCAGCTCTCGCGCGCGTTCCCACGCATCGCTCATCGCATCGTCTCCTTGAGTGGTCGGTGGAAGACGGCGAAGAGTGCGACGCCGCGATCGTCAGAGCCGCGTCGCTCGACGCGATACTCGACTGCATCGCCGAGCGTGAGCCCAGAGATCTCCCAGCGGAAGAAGAGGCCGGGCAGTTTGGTCCAGGTTGTCGTGCTCTCGCCGTTCATGACGTCGGCGCGCTTGAGCAACGCGAATGCCAAGGGCGTCCGCGATCGGTTCTCGACGAGAGCAATTGTTGCTAGACAGCGAGACGGCCAGCTCTGCGAGCTGAAGCCTGGCCACGAGGGTCAAGGAGGTGGCCAGGCGCTCCGAGAGGGTGGCCGCCGGCCGCTAAACGCTGGCCACACATCGCGGCGGCGCTTGACAAGAATGAGACCGCAGTACGCCTTCTCGACGAGGGGCGCTGGGCCGCAGCCGGCATGTCGCTTGCTGAGTCGCGCGGCGTGAACGACGCCCGCAGCAGCAACAATCAACTTGATGCGCCGGCCGTCGACGGTAGAGTCACCGTCGCTGGCTGCGCCGAGGTCGAGGCGAAGCCGCTCGCCACCGTTGACGACGTCGCGCGGGTGCTCGCGATCCATCCCTGGACCGTCTACCGGCTCGCGGCAGCGGGGCGCATCCCAGCGATTCACATCGGGCGGCTCGTCCGCTTCGAGCTCGCGCGCGTGATCGCAGCGCTCGCAGAAAGGAAGGACAACGAAGGTGCCCTACAAGATCTTGAACGCGGCGGGAGACTGGATCGTGCAGGTCCAGCGTCACGGACAGCGCCGGACGATGCGGGGAAGTGGGGGCGAGCGTGCGGCGCGGGACGCGGAGGCGAAGCTCCTCGCCGAGCTCCAGCAGGAGAAGCGAATCGTGGAAGCCGAGCGGCTCCTGGGCGTGGAAATGGTGAGGAGCGGAGCGCCGAAGACCGTCGCGCAGCGGCCGACCTTGCGGGCCTACTTCGCCGACCGCTGGGTCCCCCACGCGAACGTGGTCCAGAACGCGACGACGCGCATGAAGAGTGAGTTCCCCTTCAAGTACCTCCTCTTCTACCTGGGCGATCGAAGGCTCGATGAGCTCTGCGAACCCGCCGTCATCAACGAGTTCGTGGAGAAGATGAAGGCGAACGGCCCCCTCTCGTTCGCAAGCCGCAAAGACGGGCAGCCGTGGAAGACGCGCTGCTCGGAGCTCTCGAACGCCACGATCAACAAGTGCCTGCAGCGGCTCCGCGCTCTCCTACACCTCGCGCACGCCGAGAAGATCATCGGTGAGAAGCCGCGAATCGATCTCCTCCCCGAGGACGACACCGCGCCAGTCGTCGCCCCATCGGAGGAGCAGTTCAAGCAGCTCCTCCGCTCGTGCGAGGACTATCGCGAGGTCGCGCCGCTCCTGCCCGAGGTCGTCGAGTTCGCAGCGGCGACCGGCCTCCGCGTCTCGGAGATCTTCCACCTCACGTTTCGCTCCGTCGACTTCGCGCGCACCTGCATCCGTGTCGAGACGCAGCGCCACACGCGCATGGTGAACGGGCGAGCGTGGAAGCCCAAGCACGCCAAGGTCCGCGAGGTGCCCCTCTCGACCCGCGCCCTCGAGATCGTGCGACAGCGCCACCAAGAGGGCCCGAGCGCTCCCAACGATCCGGTCTTTCCGTCGAAGGGCGGCGCCCCGTACGTGCGCCTCGAAGTCTCCGACGACCTCGAAGGCAAGGGCTTCTTCCGCGACGCCGTCGAGCATGCCGGCCTGAAGGGCGTCGTCACCTTCCACGGCCTCCGCCACCTCTTCGCCGTCCGCCTCCTCACCAAAGGCGTCCCCATCGCGGTCGTATCCGAGCTCCTCGGCCACAGCGACATCAACCTCACAGTGAAGCGCTACGGCCGCTTCGCCTCCGACGCCAAGGTGCGCTGGGAAGCTGTTCGTGTCCTTGATTGACTAGGGCGAACCGCGGGTGGCGTCGACTACCAAAACGTGCGTTCGAAGATACGCCACCAAACGCGCAAGCTCTTTGTCAGTAAGAACGGGGTCAAGTCTCTTTTTTTGTGTGAATGCCTGACGAGAGAACATCGGGCCCCGGTGGTTCATGCCGCGGCGGCGTGAAGGTCGGCGATCAGGGACATGTCGAGGTAGACGCGGTCGCTCCAGATGCT
>Ga0272446_1007192_pt1 | contig 11187 bp, 10 predicted proteins | sample YNPCB0061_FD_194587 | JGI IMG/M metagenome (GOLD analysis project Ga0272446, IMG submission 194587) | Hot spring microbial mat communities from Yellowstone National Park, WY, United States - YNP-CB-006-1 | ecosystem: Environmental > Aquatic > Thermal springs > Hot (42-90C) > Sediment | place...
CCCCACCGCTCATCTCCGTCTGCATTCCTGCCCGCAACGAAGAACGCAACATCCGCGCCTGTGTGGAAGCCGTCTTGAAACAGGATTACCCGAACTTTGAAGTCATTGTTTTAGATGACCGCTCGACCGACTCAACCTTCCGCATTTTGACAGACCTCGCCGCCCGCGACTCACGTCTGCGCCCCATCAGCGGTGCAGACTTACCCCCAGGCTGGGCGGGCAAACCCCATGCCTTATACCAGGCTTCAGCCGCGGCGCACGGCGAATGGCTGTGCTTCATAGACGCCGATACTTTCCTAAAGCCATCCGCCCTCTCCTCAACCTATGCCAAAGCCCTCCAAACAAACGCCGACATGTTTACTATCATGACCTTTCAAATCCTTGGCTCGTTCTGGGAGCGGACGATCATGCCGCTGGTGATGACTGCCCTCTCCGTCGGCTTTTCGCCGCGCAAAGTCAACGACCCCAAACGCACAGACGCCATCGCCAACGGACAGTTCATTCTCATCAAACGCTCCGTTTATGATGCCATCGGCGGGCACGCCAGCGTCAAAGACAGCATCGTGGAAGACAAGGCAATCTCCCAGCAGGTCAAATGGAACGGCTACCGCCTCATCGTAGCAGACGGGATGAAGGTTGCGCAAACACGAATGTACACCTCCCTGCCCGAGATGTGGGAAGGCTGGACGAAGAACATCTACCTCGGTCTGCGTGACCAGGCTGGTCTGTTGTGGCTCGGTGTGTTCGGCGCGTTCCTTGCATTCATGGCTTCGCTCTTTCTCCCGCTCTGGCCCCTGCTGGGGATGGTCTGGTACCTGAAAGGCGGAGGCAGGATGGCGCTCACAGTCATCGCCGAAGCGCTGGCATTGTGGGCATATCTGATCGTTATGCGCGCCCAAATCGCCCGGAAGATGAACATCTCCCGCTGGTATGCGCTGACAACGCCTCTCGGCGCGGCAGTTTTTGCGGCGATGATGATCGCCTCCACGTGGAAGGTGATCTCAGGTAAAGGCGTTACGTGGAAAGGACGAACGTATCAGGCAAGGTAGATCACTCAATAGATGACGAAGGCGCGTAATCGGCGGTCTCTACCGCCGCAGTTACGTGCTGAGCAAAGAGCGTACACTATGCGCGGTTTTCGTGAAATACTGACACCGACAATTGAGACAGTGCCGCCGAGAAGTTGCGGCATGGCAGTCGTTAGAGAACAACGGTTAGAAGAAATACACAACTCTGATACTGGTCGGCATTATTGTCTTGCTTGCCGCCGTGTTGACGGGCGTTCTGATTTTTATTCGGAATCAGCCTGTTCAGCAAAGAGGCTTTCAGCCGCTGGTTGAAATTGCGCCGATGGAACCGGATTCAGAAAAATGGGGCGTAAACTTCCCCAATCAATTCACAACTTTTCTGAAAACCAAAACCAATAATATTGACACAACCTACGGCGGCTCATCACAATTTTCATGGCTGGAACGCGACCCACGCCAGGTCATCTTGTTCGCCGGATATCCGTTTAGCAAAGACTACAATGATGACCGTGGTCACGCTAACGCTTTGGAAGATGTGCGCGCTACAAAACGATTGAATCTCAACGATGCTGATCCCAAACACACACCTGCCACATGCTACTCCTGCAAATCTTCTGATAATCCGCGGCTGTGGACAGAAATGGGCATGGAAGCCTACGACAAAATGTCGTTCAATGAAATGACCCCCAACATCAACAATCCCATCGGGTGTGCGAATTGTCATGAGGCGGGGACGATGCGCCTGATTGTGACAAACCCTGCCCTGAAGGAAGCGCTCGAGGCACAGGGCAAAGACTGGACGACCTTCACCCGTCAGGAGATGCGAACAGTAGTATGCGCCAACTGTCACGTTGAATATTACTTCAAAGGCGAAGGAAAATACCTGACCTTCCCCTGGGCAAACGGCACGGATATTGACTCGATCATCAAGTATTACGAAGATCTTGGTTTCAAGGATTGGGAATATCCAGGCACAGGCACGCCCATGCTCAAAGCACAACACCCCGAATATGAGTTTTTCACGGCTGGGTCCACCCACTACAACGCCGGCGTCTCATGTTCAGACTGTCACATGCCCTACGTGCGCGACGGTGCAGCAAAGTATTCCACGCATGACGTGCACAGCCCCCTGCTCAACCCTCAGCAGGCATGCGGGCAATGTCACACCGACACGGAGTACGTCGTGCGCCGCGTAAACGCCATTCAGGATCAGGTCGCAACAACCAAGATTGCCACCGAAAACGCCATCATTGATGCCATCAACGCCATCAAACTCGCCGCCGCTAACCCCAACGCCGACCAGGATCTGCTGAACCAGGCGCGCAGCCTGCATCGCAAGGCGCAGTTTATGTGGGATTTCGTCTCTGCCGAAAACAGCACGGGCTTCCACAACCCCGAATATGCCCTCAAGATTTTGGCAGAATCCACCAACCTGGCGCGTCAGGCGCAGATGCTCGCAGCACAGTCGGTCAACGATATGTCGCTGTTGGAGACGGGCATCTACGACAAGATGGACCCCAAACCATCACCCGCGCAGTAACCCCCCTCTGTACCTGAGAGACGCTGTTTTGGTAAACAGCGTCTCTTTTTTTTCTGTATAGCAAGCCTCCCCTTGAACCGGTGAGTGCCCTCTTTGCGACGGCAACACTCGCCAAACCATCCGAGCACATGATGTTTCGTGGAAATGCAGGCGATCACCATTCTCAACAACTTGACAAATAATAGCCAGATTGTTATATTTCGTGAAATTTTGTTAGAAAAAAACAAAATATGACAAAGCTCTCACCTGCTGAACGCGAAAGACAAATCCTGAACCTCATTACCACGAGAGGCAGCGCTTCCATTGAAGAACTCGCCCAAGCCTGCTCGGTCTCGACCATGACCATTCATCGCGATTTACAGCGTCTCGAAAAAATGGGACGCATTCAAAAACGTCATGGCGGCGCAATCGTGGCAGAGAGTATTGTCAGCCATAGCGCCTGCGCCATGTGTGGGAAAACCTCTTCGGGGAAGCAAACCTTCATCATCCACTTCAAACAGGGAGACCCAAAACATGCCTGCTGCGCCCATTGCGGCTTGATGCTCCTGTCTGCATCACAGGATGTGTGGCAAGCCATGACCATGGACTTTCTGCATGGGCACATGATCAGCGCCGGGCAGGCAATCTATTTAATTGACAGTGATATAAACGTGTGCTGTGTTCCTACCATTCTGACCTTTGGGTCACAAACGGAGGCGGAACGCTTTCAATCGGGTTTCGGCGGGACGCTAGCAACGATGGAGCAAGCCATCCATTCCTTATTGGGGATACATCCACAAGAAGGATAAAGAGATGGAAGGAACGGCAAAACTTTGAACGCGGAAGCCACCCTTGCACGACTCAGACAAATCCTTCTGATAATTTCAGCAGGCGTATTCGGCATGACAATGACCGAATTAATTTTTCTCGGTCATTGGAATAAAACAATTCAATTCCTGCCATTTGTATTATGCACGCTTGGGTTGCTTGCCTGCGCAGGTGCGTACTTTCTTCCGGGCAAAGTCAGCCTGGCAGGCATGCGCTGGTCTATGGTTGTAATTGGGCTTTGCAGTTTCATTGGAGTTTATGAACACATGGCAGGCAACTATCACTTCTGGCGGGAAGCACAACCCGGCGCAACCGTTTGGGCGCTGGTCAAAGCCACACTCGAAGGCGAGAACCCGGTCCTTGCCCCCGGGATACTTTTATTGGGCGCGGTGATCGGTCTTGCATCACTCTACCGTCATCCGTTATTGGAGCCAAATCACCAAAAGGAGAAAAAAGAATGAAAAAGTATTTTGTACTGATTATCGCGTTACTGCTCACATTGAGCGCCTGCAGCAGTTCGCCCGGCGACATCGAAGTCCACAACGCATGGGTGCGCCCCACCGTCAAAGGAGAAAACGCTGCCGTCTATTTTACTCTGCACAATCATTCTTCTACAGCCGATGAATTGATTGGCGCTTCTTCTAGTGCAGCAGACAATGTCGAAATCCATGAAAGCATGATGGAAAACGACGTCATGCAAATGCATAGGATTGATTCCGTGCCGCTGGCTGCCGACGAAGAAATCATATTCGAACCGGGCGGTCTTCATGTTATGTTGATCGGTATCAAACAAGACCTTGTGCTTGGTGAACACATCAGTGTTGTGCTGCACTTCAAGAATCACGAGGACATTGTTGTCGAAGTACATATTGAAGATCAGATGCCCGATGAGAATCACATGCACGAGGAAAGCGGCACTCCGAATCCCTAAACACGGCAGGACACATGGCTGCCTCCCCGTTCGCGGGGAGTTTTGTTTTGGGGAACCAATTGCCGCGTCTCATCGTCCAGCCAGGGAAGGAGACAAAATGAAAAAGATTACTTTATTGATACTCGCAATGATTCTTGCCGCCTGTTCGTTCGGCGGCAGCGAACTCAGCCGCAACCAGGCTAAATGGCTGGGGGCTGGCATCACCCACTATCGCTTTCAGTTGAACGTCAGTTGTTTCTGCTTGTTTCGCAGTCAGATGCCGCTCACCATCGAAGTGAAGGACGGCGAAATCGTCTCGATGACCGACGTGAACGGTGAGGCGTTTCCGATGGATGACCCGATGAGCGACCTGGTCATGAAACACGCGACCATTGACCGCCTCTTTTCTGAACTCAAGTCTGATTCCGTCCAAACAGCCGACCGTCTCACGATGAGCTTTGACGCCACCTACGGCTATCCCGTTGAAGTTGCCATTGATTTCATCGAACTCGCCGTCGACGACGAGTTGTACATCACTGTTTCCGGGTTCGAGCCGCTTCCTTAAGCAGAATCAGCCATCAGTTAAGAGTGAAGCGAAAAAAACGCCCCGAAGGCTCTAATTCGGGGCGTTGCAGTTAATTGTAAGGCTGTGTCCACTGCCGCAGAACGTCATCATTGATAATTTGAATACGCCTGTCTTCCACCCGGATTGCGCCGCTTTTCTCCAGTTCTTTCAGCGAGCGGGAAACTACTTCGCGCACAGTTCCCAGACGCGCCGCAAGTTGTTCCTGAGTCCAGTGCGGGTGTGGTTGTGTTTGCATTTCGTCAATCAGCCGCGCCAAACGGTGGGTGACCTGATAAAACGCCATTTCGCTGACCTTACCCACCAGAGCGCGCAGGTTCTGACCAAATTTACTCAATACCTTCAAGGCAAATTCCGGGTTGGATTTGACCAACTCGCGCAGGGTATGCGCATCCACCACCCACACACGGGTTGGTTCGAGCGCCTCCACATTGACCGGATTCGTGCCGCCGTCAAAAGCGGGGACCTCGTTGCAGGTGGCGCCTTCGGTGAGAACAGCGATAATGTACTGGCGTCCCTGCGGAGAGATGCGGTAGAGTTTGACGCTTCCGCTTTCGATGATGTGCAGTCCGGCGCACTCGTCGCCTTCCCAGAAAAGGATGTCGCCGCGTTCGTATGCGTGCAACTGAGTCGCTTCTGCAAGGTCTTTCAAAACGGCTTCGGGGAGTTCATCAAAATACGGGTTGATACGCAGCGTCTTGAGTTTTTCGGTTTTGGGTACTTCAATCAGTTTCATCGCACGCCTACAATTCACCCAATAAAACACGATCTGTGCCGCGATCAATTTCCCAGGGATAGACGATGAAGGCATCGGTTATGGCAGCGTAATAATCGGGGCGAACATGACCGAAGAGATTGCGGTAGGGGTTGAAATGCAGCACACACGTTTCCGGAAATCCGCCCGCTGCCGAGACGCGGTTTTTGACGGCGGTGATCGTGCGTCCCGACCCCCACACATCGTCCACAATCAGCGTCGGTCTGCCGCGCAGTTTGTCGTCGGCGGGGAACTGGATGAATTCGGGCCATGCCATGAGTTTCGCCTTTTCGCTTGCCGATTGGGCAGGAAAATCCACCGCCGCCGTCAGGATGTGGGTGATGTCCATCGCTTCGGCGAGCATACCACCGGGGATGATTCCACCGCGCGTGATGATGACCATAGCAGTAAACTCACGCCGAAACTGCGGAAGGAGGTGGTCTATCAGGCGGTCAACTTCTGCCCAGGAGACGATTTCACGGCGGGGTTGATTCTGAGGCTGCATCATGTTCCTGTAATCGAATTATCCCAACACGGCTGCCAGCGGGGCAGGCGCAGCAACCCGCACAGGCTGACCCGCCGTCTGCGCTTTTTCCACGTCCCGCGCCCAGATGTACAGGCAGGTATGATACGCAATGGAAGTGTAGGAGTTGATGACGCTCGCAACCACGACAAAAGCAAAGAAGATGAAAGCCGCAAGCGCAATCGCCGCAATGGACAGGAAGTTGAAGCCGCCCATCGCATAAACCGCTCCGCCGCCGATTGCCAAAGCGATTACAAAACCGCCAAAACCAAGCACGAAACCGATCAGACCGGTCACCCAGCGCACGCCGACCGTGCTGATGCCAATCAACAACAAATTCTGTCTGGTGATGTTCAAGACCCTCTGCATGCCGTCCTTGAGGTTCAAATCGTCAATGACCATCGCCGGCAGGATCAGGTACGACGCCTCCGTCCATAAGACTTCGAGCAGGTTTGCCGCGCTGCGGACAAGCCCACTCACTACCCCTCTGCGCCGGCGATTGGCGGCGTTCTTCAGCATGTTGACAAAAGTCGAAGCCGCGGCGAGGGTGAGGATGTCGAAGAAATCGCGGCGGACGATTGCCCAGGCTTTGTCCATGCGCCCGTCGCCTTCTGAGAGGTAACCGAAGATCAAGTAGGCGGTCATCCCCGAAAAGACATACGTGACCACGAACTGCACAAAGACCAGAATTGCCCCCAGCGCCGCCATGACAATATTCCCAAACTGCGAACCCCCAAACAGAAACGCCACAAACGCAATCGGGATGACGCCGATGACCGAAACAATCATCCCCGCCACCAGGGCATAGATTGAAGGCTTGAGCAGGTCTTTATCCTTGAACGCCATGCTCCAGGCTTGTTTCAAAAACGACCAACCTCGGGAAAACGATTCCATACAACAATCTCCTCTGACTTATGAGCGGCGGAAGGAAGCAACCTCTGTTGAAGATAGAGAGGCTTCTCTTCCTCGCAGCCGCGTGGGTGTATTATAGCAAAGGATTATCAGGAATAGGATTTGCGCCGCGCCAGCCAAATCAGGGCAGGCAGGATAAGCCCGACAGACCCGCACAATGGATTGCCCGACGGCGGCGCGGCTGTGGGACTGGGCGCCGCTTCACGCGTCGGGACAGTGGACTCTGCCACACCAGCCGTGGACGTCGCTTCGGGCGCAGCCGTCGGTTCGACGGCAGGGACAGGCGTCGGCGGAGGAGGAAGCGGCGTAGCCGTCAGCCAGAGGAAGTCGTAGCCGCTTTCCAACAATTCCACGGCATTAGGGAAGAGGTAGTAGATTTTTTCCGCAATCTCCCGGACTTTCGGGTCGTTCGGGGCAAGGCGGAGAGCAACGTCAATTTCCTGCATAGAGCGCAGCGCCTCGACAGCGGCATCCTCGCCCTCCTGCAAAGTATAGTAGGCATGAACAGCCAGCAGGTCGGCAAATCCCGCATGCCAGAGGCCGTCATCCGGCAGGAGCGTGACCGCCTTTTCGTATGCCTCGACACTCAAATGGTAGAGTTCCTGCCCGCCCGCATCATGACGGAAACCGCGGCGGAAGAAGAATATCTCTTTATATCGTTTGCCCAGCCGCCCCCAGGCTTCGCCATCGTTAGGGTTGTCTTGCACGCTGCGGCGTTCGCTCAGCGCCTTCTGCCAGACGGAAGGCATGACGAGCGAGAGTTGGAAATCGTTCTCGGTTGTGGGTTCGAGGTCGTCGAATCGCCAGCGAATTTCGTTGTCCGCAATGACGCCGCCCGGCGTGGTCGTGGACCAGCCGGGTGACTCGTCGAATATGACATTTTGTGTATTCGCCTCATATGGCAATCGCACGATCAAGTCTGCCCTTCCAATCGTATCCTTCCAGCCTGCGCCGGTGTGGAAGATATAACCATAAGAGACAAAGGGGTATTCGCCTGTTCCATCAACGGTATAAATCACTTGAATCAACACATCCTGCCCGGCGGGGAAGGTGACATCGAATTCCGCCCAGGGAACCTGGTCGTAGGCATAGAGCGGGTCCGCCTGCATCACCCGCCGTGTGGAAACAATGCGCCCATTGACCTTGATTTGCAGTCCGCGGATCTCCGGGAACCTGCCAAAGCCGTCGTTGATGCTGAGTGGAAAACGTATCGCCATACGTTCCGTCTCGCTGCCCAGGTTGCGCATGGTAAAGTCTGCCGTCACCTTTGCCTGTCCCAGGCTGTCCACCGAGGCGCCCGGCTGAATTTCGAGCAGGATGGTCTCTGCCATCATGCGCACCTGCGTATCTTCTGCGCCTGCTTCGGGGTTGGCGCCGGGCGGGTTGGCAGGCGGCGCAATGTCGGCGCGCACGCCAGAAGGAAGAGCCGCCGCAATCATCACCCAAAGAATCACCGTCAACTGAAATATCCGTTTCATCGCCGCCTCACAACAAACTGATGGGATCTACTTCCACGCGCCAGCCGTCCAGCCGAACATCGTGGAGCAACTCCTTTGGATTCGCTCCGCGCAGAACAATTTGCCAGCGATAATATCCGCCGACCTTTGCAAAGAAACACGGCACGGGACCGATGACCGATAACCGGTCATTGAGCGCTGACAACTTCTCCCCCACTTTTCTCGCTTCTTTCTCCGCCGATTCCGGGTCCGTGCTTCGATATTCCAATCTCACCAGACGGCTGAACGGCGGATACCCCAACCGCCGGCGCTGTTCCAACTCGTAGCGGTAAAAACCGTCCACGTCGTGCTTCGCCGCTGCCTGAATGACCGGGTGTTCCGGCGCAAAGGTTTGCAGGATGACCCTGCCGCCTCGTTCACTCCGCCCTGCCCGCCCGGCGACCTGCGTCAACACCTGAAATACCCGTTCCCCTGCAAACGGATCTGGCAGGTTCAACCCCACATCTGCCAGAACGATGCCGACCAGCGTGACCATGGGCAGATCGAGCCCTTTGGCGAGCATCTGCGTGCCGACCAGCACGTCGGCTTTGTGGTTGGCGAAGTGGGTCAAAATCATTTCGTGCGCGTCTTTGGTGCGGGTGGTATCCCAGTCCCAGCGCAGGGTGCGGGCTTTGGGGAACAGTGCGTTGACCTCCGCCTCGACCTTTTCGCTCCCCAAGCCATACTCGCGGATGTGCTTCGCGCCGCACTGCGGACAGGTCTTCGGCTTGCCGCGCTGGTATCCGCAGGTGTGACATAACAGGTCGAAGTTCGAAGGGTGAGGGCTGGAAGTTAGATTTTTGACCTTCGGCAAGAGACGTTCAACGTGCAAGGTCAACGGCGTATCGCAGTTGGGGCATTTCAGTACATGCCCGCAGTCGCGGCAGAAGACGTAGGAGGCGGTTCCACGCCGGTTGAGGAAGAGGATGGCTTGCTCCCCCCGCTTCAGGGTAGATTCAAGTTCTTCGAGCAGGAGCCGGCTGAAGGTCCCGCGATGACCGCTTTTGAGTTCTTCGCGCATGTCCACGATGTGTACGGGCGGCAGTCCGCGTTCGACAATCCGCTTGGGCAATTCCAGTTTTTGAATCTGGTTGGTTTCTGCCTGATAGCGCTGGATGACCGTCGGCGTGGCAGAGCCAAGCACACACACTGCGCCGCACAAACGGGCATACATTTGCGCCGCCGTCACGGCGTGATAGAACGGCGGTTCTGCCTGGTGGTAGGAGGAGTCGTGACACTCGTCCACCACAATCAAACCGATGTTTGGGAAGGGCGCAAAGAGTGCGCTGCGCGCGCCAATGATGACCTTGAGCGCGCCGGCGCGGGCGCGCCGCCAGGTGTCGTAGCGCTCGCCTTCAGAGAGTTTGGAATGCACCAGCCCCACCTGCCCCGGAAAGCGGCTCACAAATCGGCGCACGGCTTGCGGGGTGAGGGCGATTTCTGGCACGAGAATAAGCGCCTGCCTGCCGCGCTTCACCACTTCTTCGGCGGCGCGAATGTAGATTTCGGTTTTGCCGGAACCCGTTACGCCCTGCAGGAGGAAGGGGAGGTTTTCAGAGTGGGAATGGGGAAACTGTTGAATGACGCGGAGAATCTTTTGCAAGGCAACGGCTTGTTCACCCGTCAGGGTAAATCGTTGACCGCTATCTGCTTCCTTTTCCAGCGCGCGGTTTCCTTTTTGGAGCGGGTCGCGGAAGATTTCGCTTTCGAACAGGCGGATCAAGCCGCGTTCTTCGAGCGCTTCCAGATCCGAAAGCGTGCAGCCGCTTTCGGCATACACCCACGAGACGTTGACCGCCTCAGGCTGGCGGATGAGAAAGCGCAAGGCGGACTGACGCCGGGCGAGCGTTTGACGGGTCCCAAGTGAGTCCATCGCCGCCTCCGCCGCTTCGGGCGGGACTGCAAGTTGGGCAACGCGAATGAACCTGGTCCTCACCCGGGGCGGGGGCAAAACACTGCGCGCTGAAAGCACGCCCTTCCGCACGAGGAAGCCAGCCGTCTTGCGCCAATCCACGCGGGCGAAATGGGCGTCAATCTGCCGTCCGCGCAGGGGACCGCGTGTACGAAGTAAATTCAGCAATCTATCTTGAATCGTCAATCTTTGTGTTTTGGAGTTCGCGCTTTCATCATGGCTGTCACGCGACAATCGTAAATCGTCAATCGGCAATCGCAATTCGTAAACTGTATCTGCCTGCTGGCTCAAGCCGGCGGGAAGAAACAACCCGACGAGGGACGCTAAAGGCTGAAGCGTGGAGTCTGCCAGTTCGTGAGCGAGGGCAAGTTGGGGCGGGGTCAGAACCGGTTGATCGTCCACCACTTCGATGATTTCTTTGACGTTCGGCACGGAGGGCGAATCGACAAATCGGACGACGACTCCCTGCACGGTTTGCCCGCCAAACGGAACGATGACCAACTGCCCAACGCCAATCCTCCCTGTAAGCGGCGGAGGGACGGCGTAATCGAACACTCCCGAAACGGCAGGCACGTTGACAACGATTTGAACGAAGGCAGTCATTGAGACGATTATAAGCGCATTAGCCACCTGACAGTTTCATTTTCCGCCCCACCGCCCGACGATAAATTGTCGGGCTGATGCCCGCAAAGCCCGCTGAAGCGGGCTGGCAGTCGGTTTTA
>Ga0272446_1007193_pt1 | contig 11184 bp, 10 predicted proteins | sample YNPCB0061_FD_194587 | JGI IMG/M metagenome (GOLD analysis project Ga0272446, IMG submission 194587) | Hot spring microbial mat communities from Yellowstone National Park, WY, United States - YNP-CB-006-1 | ecosystem: Environmental > Aquatic > Thermal springs > Hot (42-90C) > Sediment | place...
TAATCTTATTAAGAGGAAGTTATGTTATTTATTTTAGCTTCTCTGGCTGCAGTTGCAGCATTATTCGTTCACATAAATGCAAAGAAAAAATTTAACAAAGCTGAAGCTACTTTTTCTTTAATCGGTTTTCTTGTTGCTTTGTTTATAGCATTTGCTCAATTGTTTACTGTTATTCCGGCCGGACATGTTGGAGTAATTGATTTCTTTGGAAATGTAAGTGACAACACTTTATATCCCGGAGTTAATTTAGTCAACCCACTTGCCAATGTTATAAAATTCGATGCGCGAACTCAGGAGCTTAAAGAAGAAATGACGGTTCCCTCAAAAGAAGGACTTAGTGTTCAGCTTGAGATAAGCTTGCTTTACTCTTTAAGTTTTCAGAATGCAAACAAGATTTATAAAACAGTTGGTGAAGATTATGTTGATAAAATTGTCGTACCACAATTCCGATCGGTTGTAAGAGGAGTTACATCAAAATATGAAGCCCGCGCACTTTACACTGCTGAAAGAGAAAAACTCGCAAAACAAATTGAACAGGAATTATCTTCCCTGGTTGGTCCTCGCGGCGTTACGATTGAAGCAGCTGCTCTGAGAAAAATTACTCTTCCACCAGGATTAACTGCTTCTATTGAGGAGAAACTTAAAGCTGAGCAGGAAAGTCAGCGAATGCAATTCATTCTTGAAAAAGAACGACTTGAAGCAGAGCGAAAGAAAATTGAAGCTCAGGGAATTTCTGATTTTCAGAAAATTGTTTCGCAAGGTATAAGTGAACAGCTTCTGAAATGGAAAGGAATTGAAGCAACTGAGAAACTTGCTAACTCACCAAACTCTAAAATTGTTGTTATTGGTTCCGGCAAAGAAGGATTGCCAATTATTCTTGGCGGAGATAAATAAGAAAACTATTAACTGATATGATACCATTTATACATACACTGAATGCGCTTCTTCCCTTTTTCTATCTGATAACATTCTTTATCTATTTGTATGACTTTCAGAAAGGCGGAGAGAAATTTCATAACTCAAAAAGATTGTTTCTGTTTCTTACTCTGCTTTTTCATTTTCTTTATCTGATGCTTCGGACAATACAATTTGATCATCCTCCAATTACAAATGTGTTTGAGATATTTACTATCCTTGCTTTCTCAATCAGCTTTTCATATTTCATTCTGGAATTGGTTACAGATATTCGCGGAACAGGAATGTTCATCATTATTATTTCAATCGTATTCCAGATAATCTCTTCGCTCTTTATACAAGATCTTACGGAAGTTAAAGAAGTGTTGAGAAGTAATCTTTTAGGCAGTCATGTTTTCAGTGCATTGCTTGGTTATGCTGGTATAACAATATCAGCAGTTTATGGATTTCTTTATCTTATACTTTACAAAGAATTAAAAACAAGCAAGTTCGGATTAATATTCGATCGTCTTCCTAATCTTGAAGTATTGGAGAAGTTAAGCTTTTATTCGGCGGTAATCGGATTTACGCTTTTAACAATTGCAATAATAATCGGAATCATCTGGCTTCCGCAGGCATTTCCGAATTTTTCTTATACAGATCCTAAACTGATCGGAACTATGTTAGTCTGGATTCTTTATGGCTTTGGCCTGATAAATAAACTTACAGGAAAATGGCGCGGTAAAAAATTAATTATTCTTTCAATAATAGGATTTGCGCTTGCAATATTCTCAACTATTCTTACCAACTTTTTAGCAAGAAGTTTTCATTCATTTTATTAAGATACGATGAACTTATTAGGTATTTCAATCAATCATAGAACAGCTCCGGTAGATTTAAGAGAAGCTCTTCACTTAAGCGAGGAAGAAATCCGGAATTTAATTCAGCAAACTAAAGATAAAGTTTTGTCTGAAGGAATTATTATTTCAACCTGCAACAGAACAGAGATTTATGGAATTCCAAAGCAGAACGGAATCACTCATTTAGATCTGCAGAATCTAATTATCAATTTCAAATCAGCTGCAAAAGTTTCTGAAGAAAATTTTCAGAAATTTATCTCGCGTGAATCAGTAGAGCATCTTTTCAGAGTTGCAACCGGAATTGATTCTCTGCTTATCGGAGATAATCAGATTTTCAAACAGGTAAAGGATTCGTTTATAATTTCTGAAGAGATGAACTTTGCCGGATTTTTAATCAAGCGTTTGATGGATACTGCCGTTCGTGTTGGTAAAAGAGCAATTAACGAAACCGCAATCAGTGAAGGAGCTGTAACAGTAAGTTATGCTGCGGTTCAACTGGTTGAAAAAATATTTGCTAACCTTTCAAAAAAATCTGCTCTTGTAATCGGAACAGGAGAAACTGGTGAGATAGCAGCAAAACATTTGCGCGATAGAGGCATTGGAAGACTTGCATTAACTAACAGAACATTTGAAAAAGCAGAAAAGCTTGCAACTGAATTGAATACTGCCGTCTTCCCTTTCGACACATTTAAAGATCACTTACATAAATTTGATATCATCATCAGCGCTACAAGCTCAGAAAATGTTATTCTCACAAAAGAAGATATTGAGAAAACGATGAAGAAGCGCAATTATGATTCTCTGGTGATTATGGATATTGCAATTCCAAGAGATGTTGATCCTGCGTGCAAAGATATTGATTATGTTTTCTATCACGATATTGATTCACTGAATGTCATTGTTCAGCAGAATCTTGCAAAACGACGGAATGAAATTCCAAAAGTCGAAAAGATAATTCAGGAAGAACTCGATGCATTTTTTGATTGGTACAATTCTCTTCAGGTAGCACCGACTATAAAAGATTTGCGGGATTACTTTGAATCAGTGCGGGCAGAAGAAGTTGGTAAAAACATAAATAAATTTTCTGAAGAAGACAGAGAAAAATTAGAAATCATAACGAAGCGAATTATAAATAAGATATTGCATCATCCAACAGTTGAGTTAAAAAAATTATCTGATGAAAACTCTGCTTCTGATTTCGCTTCATTAAAAATAAGTATAATAAGAGAGTTATTCGGATTAACAGGCAACAAACAAAATCAGCAGGAAAAAAATTGAATAAAAAACTAATCATTGGCTCGCGCGGAAGTGAACTTGCTCTTTGGCAGGCAAACTTTGTTAAGAATCAATTGGGGAAAAAAAATCGCGGATTAAAAGTTGAAATCAAAATCATCAAAACTAAAGGCGATAAAATTCTTGATGTTGCTTTATCAAAAATTGGTGATAAATCTCTGTTCACAAAAGAACTTGAAGTTGAACTTTTAGCAAAACGAATTGATATCGCTGTACATTCGCTTAAAGATCTACAAACACAAATTCCCGCTGGATTAAAATTAGCTGCTGTAACAAAAAGGCACGATGTTGAAGATGTACTGATTGCAAGAAAGAAAGGAATTACAATTAACACACTTCCGGAAAATGCAACTGTTGCAACTGGTTCATTAAGAAGAAGAGCTCAGCTGCAGCATCTTCGTCCTGATATTAAAGTTGTTGATCTTCGCGGTAATGTTCCGTCAAGAATAAAAAAATTTCTTGAATCTGATTGGGATGCTATCATTCTTGCACGTGCTGGAGTTGAAAGATTAGGATTAAAAAAATTTATTTCATCATATATCAGCATTGAAGAAATTCTTCCAGCAGTTGGACAAGGTGCATTGGGAATTGAAATTCACCAGGAAAATTCTTTTGCAGATGAATTAGTAAAATCAATTCATCATCAGGATACATTTATTGCTGTAAGTGCTGAACGAGCTTTGCTAAGAACTCTCGAAGGTGGATGTCAGGTTCCAATAGGAGCTTTTGCAGAAGTTAAACCAAACGGACTTTATCTCGATGCAATGGTTGGAAGTCTTGATGGCTCAGTCACATTCAGAAAAAAAGTTCGCGGCAGTAAAGACAAACCTGATTTGCTTGGTAAATCACTCGCAAAAGATTTACTTAAAGCTGGTGCAAACGAAATATTAAAAGAAGTTTATCAGAAGGGGAAAACAAAATGAAAGCAAAAAAAATTTTTCTGCTTTTATTTACAATCATAATCACTTCATTACTAATTTCTTGTTCTGGCTCTGGTTATGATTATGATAATACCGATATTCCAATTTATGTTTTTAAGAATGCCAATAAATTTATTTCGTCAAAAACCGGCGAAAGTTTTTTTGAAAATTATATTCAACCGGATTTTGATAAATGTGTAAAGGTTGAAAACGGATATTTCCTTTCATACAAACTTTATGTGCCTGAGAAGCCCTTCGTTAAAGGCGAAATAAGATTTACTGTTGATACACTTGGCAATGTTAATCAGAATCTTGAAGTATTTGGAATTCCTGAATGTGTTCAGAATCCATCCGACTGCAAATTCACAATTGATGAAAAAAGTGCTCGTGTAATTGCTGAACAAAACGGACTTGAAAAAGGTGTTAAAGATTGGAAATGTACTTTTATTTATGACCCCGTTTTTGGTAAATATGTCTGGAATATTAATTCTACATTGACAGAGAACGAAGGCGAATTTGGCTATCGGGCAAGTGGTCAGGAAATGATTATTGATTGTTCAACCGGCGAGGTTCTTGCAAAAAACGATTGGAAAATTAATTGAGTTTTGTGTGAAGAAGAGAAGAAATTTTTTGAAAGAACAAAGAAGAGGAATTATACTCGATAAAGCGACAGAACTTTTTGCCCGCAAAGATTATTATGAAGTGATGATGGATGATGTTGCACATTTGAGTAAAGTTGCAAAAGGCACTTTATATAATTACTTCGAATCGAAAGAAGAATTATACAATCAGATTATTCTTAACAACCTCGATAATCTTTTAGACACATTAAAATCTTCTTTACAGACTGAGCTTTCTATAATCGAATTACTTTATGCTTATGTGTCAAGTGTCTATCAGTTTCTTGTTTCCCATAAAAACTTTTTCCGGATATACCAGAAATTCATTTGGAAAGAAGATGAAGAAATTAATTCGGCAATCAAGCTAAAGTCGGAAGAACTCAGCTCATTGCTCAGCGATATAATCTACAAAGGCAAAAGAGAAAATCTTTTAAGAGAAGTTGATGAAGATTTTGCCGTAAGATTAATCCTCGCGAATATTTTTAGTTGTGTTAAAAGAAGTATTGATAATAATTTTTCTGAAGAGCAACTGAATACAGAAAAAGAAAATCTGTTTGATTTTATAATTCATTCTGTTTATGCCGGCTTTAATAATTCGATGATAAGACCATTAAAAAATAAAACCGTTGTGTTAACCAGAACAGTTGAACAATCAACTGAGTCGGCTGCCGCATTTACTGAACTTGGTGCAAAAGTTATAATCTTCCCGACATTAGAAATTGTTCCGCCTGCTAACTGGAAAAGTTTCGATGAAATAATTCTTGATAAAAATAAAATTGATTTTATAATCTTTACTTCAGCACACACTGTTACAATGTTCGTACAAAGATTAAAAGAGTTGAAAAAGAATTTTGATTTCTCACAAACAAAAGTTGTGGCTATTGGAAGTAAAACAAATCAGATTTGCATTCAGAATAATATTCCGGTAAATATTGTTCCTGAAAAATTTTCCGGTGAAGGTGTTGTTGCAGCACTTTCAAAATTTAATCTGAAAAATAAAATTGTTTTTATTCCCCGCTCAGCAATTGGCAGAGCAGAACTTCCCAAAGGGTTGGAGGAGCTTGGAGCAATAATAAAAACCGTTCCTGTTTACAATGTTTCGCTTCCAAGAAAAAGTGTTATTGAAGAAAGTCTTAAACAACTTAAAGAATCAAAACCTGATGTTTATGTATTTACAAGTCCTTCAACATTCGAAAATTTTTTAACCATAATGAAAATTGATAATCCGGCTAATTACTTTAAGAGTGTAGATGTTGCGGCAATCGGACCAACAACTAAATCTGCAATTGAATCAAGAAAAGTTAAAGTCAGTATTATGCCGTCTGAGTACACGATAAAAGGATTAGCGAATAAAATGATTGATTATTATCGTTCAAAAGAAAAATAGCGGAGTATATTTTGGTAAAACTTATTAACGATTTATTTCTCAGAGCCTGCAAACGATTACCGGTTGAAAGAACACCAATCTGGATTATGCGACAGGCAGGCAGATACTTACCTGAATATCAGGCGGTTCGTGCAAAAGCAGATTTTCTCACTATGTGTAAAACTCCCGAACTCGCTGCAGAAGTTACAATTCAACCAGTTGACATTCTTGGAGTTGATGCTGCAATAATTTTTTCTGACATACTCGTTATTCCCGAAGCTATGGGAATGCATTTGGAAATGCACGAAGGTAAAGGACCAATTTTTCATAATCCCATCAGAACTGAAAATGATGCAAATCAGTTAAGGAAAATTGATCCGACGAAAGAGTTAAAATATGTTCTCGATGCAGTACGATTAACTAAACAAAATTTGAATGGTCGTGTTCCATTGATTGGGTTTAGCGGCTCGCCATGGACTTTGTTAACTTATATGGTAGAAGGTCGTGGTTCGAAAAGTTTTTCTGAAGTAAAAAAATTAATTTACAATAGACCTGAGCTCGCTCATTCTTTGCTTAATAAACTTTCAGATACAATTTCAGATTATCTTTCAGCAAAGATCGAAGCCGGATGTAATGCAGTTCAGATTTTTGATACCTGGGGTGGAATTCTTTCTCAAAAAGATTTTCTTGAATTTTCTCTTCCTTATGTTCAGAAAATAATTTCTCAGCTAAAACGAAATGATGAGCCGGTAATTTTCTTTGCTAAAGGTGTTCATCATAATCTTGATAAGATGGCAGATATTGGTGCTGATGTTCTTGGTCTTGATTGGACGATGAATCTTGGTGAAGTGAGAAATAAAGTTGGTCATCGTGTTGCACTTCAGGGCAATCTTGATCCTACTGTTCTTTACGCAAATAAAAATTATATTAAACAGGAAGTAATTTCTGTTCTTGAGTCTTATGGGAAAGGCAGTGGTCATGTCTTTAATCTTGGTCATGGTGTTCTGCCCGATGTAGATCCCGAAAATGTGAAAGCTCTTGTCCAGTTTGTAAAACAAGAAAGCATAATTTTTCACCGCTGAGACGCAGAGTCGCAGAGAATATGAATAGAGAACAATTAAATAAATTAGGTGCAATAATTTTAGATGCTTCAATTGAAGTTCATAAACAATTAGGGCCAGGATTACTTGAGACAGTTTATGAATTGTCATTATTTAAAGAGCTTACATTAAGAAATTTGAATGTTAGAAGACAAGTTCCAGTACCAGTTATGTATAAAGGAGAAGATTTAAATGCTGAATTTAAAATAGATATTTTAGTAGAAAATGAAATAATCATAGAGTTGAAAGCAGTCGAGACAATACTTCCTGTTCACTGTGCACAGCTTTTAACTTATCTTAGACTTTCTGAAAAGAAACTTGGTTACTTAATAAATTTTAATGTCCCAAAATTAATTGAAGGATTTAATAGAATTGTTAATAATTTTTAACTCTGCGTCTCCGCGACTCTGCGTTTAAAGAAAGGGAACAAAATGTTTGAAGTAGATTTAAAGAAATTCAAAAAATACGATAAGCCTGGTCCTCGTTACACAAGCTATCCAACTGCTCCGCAGTTTAACGAAAGCTTTACTCACGAAGATTATCTTGATGAGATAGTTAAAACAAATTACGGAGACAATCTTCCGGACTTATCACTTTATTTTCATCTTCCCTATTGTGATACGCTTTGCTATTTCTGCGGATGTAATATGATCATTACAAGAAACAGAGATAGAATAAAAGAATATATCAACTATGTTAAGAAAGAAATTGATTTATTAAGACAATATCTTCTACCTGATAGAAAAGTAGTTCAGCATCATTGGGGCGGAGGAACTCCAACTCACTTAAGTCCAGATGAAATAAATGATCTTGCTTCATACATAAATAAAAACTTTCAATTTAAACCTGAGGCTGAAGTAAGCTGTGAAATTGACCCACGTGAATTAACCAAAGCACATCTCGAAGCGCTTCGGAACAATGGCTTTAACAGAATTAGTATGGGAGTTCAGGATTTCAATGAAAAAGTTCAGAAAGCAGTAAACAGAATTCAACCTGAAGATATAACAAGACAGACCGTTGCCTGGGTAAGAGAACTTGGTTTCCACAGCATCAATCTTGATTTAATATATGGACTTCCATTTCAAACAGTTGATACTTTTGCTGATACAGTTGATAAGATAATTGACATCTCTCCGGATCGAATTGCGGTTTTTAATTATGCTCATGTGCCTTGGATGAAAAAACACATGGCACTCATTCATCCTGAAGATATTCCTGCGCCAGAAGTAAAACTTGAAATATTAAAAATGACAATCGAGAAACTTACTTCTGCTGGATATGAATTTATCGGAATGGACCATTTCGCAAAACCAAATGATGAACTTGCAATTGCTATGAGAGAAAAAAAACTTTACAGAAACTTTCAGGGATACAGCACTAATGCCGGCGCTGATCTTTACGCAATGGGTATTACCTCAATCTCTCAATTAAAAAATATTTATGCGCAGAACTTCAAAACTGAAAAAGAATACTACTCTGCTCTTGACGAAGAAAGATTACCAACAGCTAAAGGTTATCGCTTAACTGAAGATGATCATTTGCGCCGGGAAGTAATTATGAGACTTATGTGTGACTTCGAACTTGACTTTACGGAAATTGAAAACAAATACAAGATTGATTTCAAAAAATATTTTGCCTGGGGTTTAAGTAATCTTAAAGAAATGATTGAAGATGAATTGATTGATATGACTGATAAAGGATTAAAAGTAAAAAATATGGGCAGAATGCTTATCCGTAATATTGCTATGAACTTTGATGGTTACATAGAAAGAAAAGAAGATAAAGCTAAATACTCGCGTACTGTTTAACGCTTTTCCAAAATAATAGTTTCTGTCTCACTTCTAACCCGTTTAATGAAGGCAGGTTTGCTCAGTAGAACAAATAACTAATTATTCAAAAGCTATAATCCTGTTATAGATAAAATCGAATGAGAATGTTTTTGATGTAGTACGCTTCTCAACATACTCAGCAACTTTTTCTAATCTTTTGGGAATCGAAAGAATTTTCTCCTGAGCTTTTTTAGCAACTTCATTTAATCCGGTAAAAGTTTCAATTTCCCAGAACTTAATTGTTTCTTCAACAATTGCCAGATAATCTCTCGGACCATAAATACCCACTCTTCTTACAACATCAGCCATTTCACGAAAGTTAGGCATTGAAAGACCAGGCATATCAATAGCGGGCATAATTTCAGAAGCAGAAACCATTGCACGATTCGGATCAAGTTTAAGAACTTCCTTAAACACATTTCTATAAAAAGTAAAATGTTTCGCCTCATCAGCAGCAATACTGCTAAGAATTCCATTAAGTAAAGGTTCATCTTCACCGACAAGTTTACCGGTATTTTTATGTGAGAATTGTGTAGCTCTTTCCTGAAGAGTTGTATAAACAAAAACTTTGTAAGGATCTTTATCCCAATTCGGATTAAAGCCAGCTTCCTGATAATAGAATTGCATCATCTCAACTTCTCTGAAACTGAACAGTCTTGAATCGCGTGCATAATCACGAAGTATATTTCCGTGACGATCCTCTTCGCCTGTCCACATATTATTCCATTTAGCCCAGAAACTTTCTGAGCCAAGATGTTGAGCAATCAATCTGTGAAAATGTGGAAGACCTTCTTCAGTAAGAAGATTAAGTGCAACTGCAACTCGTGCAGGATCTTTTATTCCTCTGGCTCTGTCGCGTAAGCCATCAACAATTTTATTTTTATCATCTGAATTCTTCTCATCAACCGGAAGGAAATCACTTGAGAACCACAATTTGCGTTTTGAAATATGTAGTTCTATCCATTCTTTTACTTTTGATTCAAGTTCATTTAGAACTTCTGTTTTAGATTTAATTTCTTTTTCTTCTGTGGGTTGATTGTTAACTAATATTTCCATTTTGAATTTCTTTTTTGTTTGAAAAATTTTTGCTTACACTATTGAGCAGATTTAAGATATGTAATCAGATAAAGCTCTGTGAATTTTTATTTATCACTGAAGTAATATTAAACAAGATTACTTCCATCTGAAAGAGACAAATGTGCGTTTACAATAATTTTACAATCAGATAATCTATCAATCACTTGGTCTTTCGCCCATTTTAGCCGTTGCAAAGAAATCGTTATAAAATCTTTGCGTGTATTGTTCAACTAGTTCATCCCGTCGTTTTTCATCAGGCGATGTAACAATTATTCCTGCGTGATATTCTTTCTTCAATCTCCAGTACACTTCCGGATCGTTATAGACTGATAAATCCGGCCATTGTTGTTTTGCGAGAGAAGTAATTATTCCGGCATAATAATTTTTTGGAGTTGGAAGTTGATAATCCTTTTCACCATTTAATATTTCAATCTTTGCCCATTCTCTCCAAAGGTTTATTCCTGTTGCAGCTTCAACCAGTACTGAAAGATTTGCTCCTCCAACGCGAGCTGATGTTTCGAGAAAATAAAATTTTCCATCTTCAGATGACTCAATGTATTCTGAATGTGATACGCCTTGTTTTAGACCAAGTGCTTTTAAAAGCTTTTTGTTTAATTCAAGTACTTCCTGAGTTTTTTTATCATTTGGATTTAATGTTCGGCTTGTAAATACTCTTCCCTGATGAGCAACTTCAAAAGGAGGCGTTCCATATTTGCTTGCAACTGCATATTTAATTTCATAATCATAAACAATCGAATCAACATGATAAATACTTCCCGGAACAAATTTCTCAATCAAGAAAAATGATTGTTCATCGCCAAGAAAATTAATTCTTTCCCAAAGTTCCTGTTCATTATTAACTTTTTTCAATCCATAAGAACCGGCAAGCATTCTTGGTTTAACCATATAAGGAAAAGGAACTTTACTTATAAAATCCCGTATCTTCTGATAGTTAAGAACATGAACAAAATCAGGTACAGGAATATTCATTTCTCTTGCACGCATACGCATTGCAAGTTTATCACGAAAATATCTTGCAGTTGTGTCACCCATTCCACCAACACGAAGATGTTCTCTTAGTGCTGCAGCTCGTTCAACATCAAAATCATCAAGAGCAACAATTCTATCTATTTGTTCAGTTCGTGCAAGATAGCTAACACCATAAATAACATCTTTCATATTCCAGTCTTTATTCTTATCAGGTATATAAAAAATTTCATCAATG
>Ga0272446_1007194_pt1 | contig 11184 bp, 7 predicted proteins | sample YNPCB0061_FD_194587 | JGI IMG/M metagenome (GOLD analysis project Ga0272446, IMG submission 194587) | Hot spring microbial mat communities from Yellowstone National Park, WY, United States - YNP-CB-006-1 | ecosystem: Environmental > Aquatic > Thermal springs > Hot (42-90C) > Sediment | place...
TTGACCGCTTGCCGATTCCGCTGATTATGAACTACAGCCTCGGCGTTCAGCGCCAGGTAGCCCGCAGCACAGTATTCGAAGGTTCCTACGTAGGCAGCCTGGGCAGGCACATGCTCCTGACGCGGGAAATCAACTTCATTCCGATGTATGCGCGCTTCGATCCGCGCAATGCCGATCCCACCCGTCCCGGAAACCCGCTTCCGGACAACTTTTTCCGGCCGTATCTGGGCTATGGATCGATCACCCCGTACGAGATGACGGGCACTTACAACTACAACTCGCTCCAGTCCGCATTCAACCGGCGCTTCACCAAGCGGTTGCAGTTCGGCCTGTCCTACACCTTCAGCCGAGCGCTGGGCTCCTCCAGCGTCAGCGCCTACTTCCCCACGCGGCAATGGAATTACGGCTTGCGGGGAAACGACCGCACGCATGTGTTCGTCGCCAACTACATGTATGAAGTCCCCAAGCTCGGCGCCAAGCTTGGCCTGAGACCGTTGTCCTGGATTCTGGACAACTGGCACATAAGCGGCATCACATCGTTCCTCGTCGGCGCACCTTTTACGCCGGGCTTTAGCACCACCGACGGGCAGGACATCACCGGATCCGCCGAAGGCGCGCGCATCGTGGTGGTCGCCGATCCCCGCCTGGACAAGGGTCAGCGTAGCTTTTACCGGAACTTCAACACGGATGCTTTCGCCCGGCCTCCCAAGGGCAGCTTTGGCAATGCCGGAATTGGCATTCTGCGCGGTCCGGGCGTGAATAACTGGGACCTCGCGGTTGCCAAGCGTTTTCCGATCCGCTCCGAAGCGCGCTACTTCCAGTTTCGTTCGGAATTTTTCAACGCCTGGAATCACACTCAGTTTTCGGGGTTGGACGCCACCGCGCGGTTCGATCCCGCCGGGCGGCAGGTCAACCCCACTTTCGGCGCTTTCAACGCCGCACGACCGCCGCGCATTATCCAGTTCGCCGTGCGGCTGGTTTTCTGACGCTCGGAGGCTGACTGCAAGCCAGCCAGCGCTTGTTCATTTTTTCACCAGCTTGGACAGCGCACCCAGCGCGGCATTGGCGATTTCGGCGTCTTGCGCCGAAGTGGCGCCGCTCACGCCGATGGCCCCGATCACTTCGCCTTCGTGCAGAATGGGCAGCCCCCCTTCAAAGGGAAAAGCGCCGGGCAGCACCATGACTTGCGGCTCTCCGGCCACGCGGTCCGCAAAGGCTTTGCCCGGGCGCTTGTACAGAGCGGCGCTCTCGGCCTTGCGCTGCGCCACCTGAACCGCGCCGGCATTGACTCCGTCCATGCGCTGGAAATACAGAAGGTGCCCGCCTTCATCCACGATGGCAAAGGCGACTCGCAGGTTGTGCCGCTTAGCCTCTGCTTCCGCGGCGGAGGCCATCACTTTCACGACTTCGAGCGTCAGCGCCTTTCGGGTGGCCAGTTGCGGTTGAGCGGCCAGAATCAGCGGCAGCACGGCGGCGAAAGGGATAAACCTGGTCATGCGTCCTGTCCTTTCTGAATTCCTACGATATCATCCGGACCCTACGCTTCGTTAAGGTAAGATGAGACGGAAACACGGACTGGCGCTATTATGAACGTGGCCGTCCTCATCCCCGCGCTGCGTCCGGGGCCCGAACTTATCGCCGTATTGCGCGAACTGCTCGCGGCCGGTCTGCGTCGCCTCGTCATCGTGGACGACGGCAGCGGCGGCGCCTGGAAACCGCTTTTCGATGAGTGCGTCCGCCAATACGGCGCAGAAGTCCTCCGCCATACATCCAATCTGGGCAAGGGTGCGGCCTTGAAGACGGGATTCCGGCATATCTTAGCGCAGCACCCCGATTGCGCCGGCGTGGTGACTGCCGACGCCGACGGGCAGCACCTGCCGGATGACATTCTTCGCGTGGCTTCCCAGTTGTGTGCGCAGCCCGAAACCCTTATCCTGGGCTCCCGCACCTTCGGCGGCGGAGTCCCCTGGCGCAGCCGGCTAGGCAACCTGGTCACCCGGCGGCTGGTGCGGATTCTCGTTGGACAGACTCTTTTGGACACGCAAACCGGGCTGCGAGGCATCCCGCGTTCCTTGCTGCCGCATTTGCTGGACATCCATTCGTCAGGGTATGAGTTCGAGCTGGACATGCTAATTGCCGCCCGGCACCGGAATCTGCCGATTCTCGAGATCCCCATCCGGACCGTCTATAACGACGGCAACGCCGCCTCGCACTTCAATCCGCTGTTCGATTCCATGCGGATCTACTTCGTCCTGCTGCGTTTCACCGCCGTCTCGCTCCTCACCGCGGGACTCGACAATGCGGTGTTTTCTCTTGCCTTTGGAGCTACGGGCGCGGTGGCGCGCTCGCAAATCGCCTCCCGCGCGGCTGCGGTGTTGTTTCACTATCAAGCGGCCAGGCGGGCCGTGTTTCTCTCCCAAGAGCGGCATAGCGCCTTATTGCCCAAATACTTGCTTTTGGTGCTTGCCAGCGGGCTGGCTTCTTACGCGCTCATCGGCTTCTTGCGCGCCGCGCTCGGCTGGCCCGTACTCGTAGCGAAGATAACGGCAGAGTCCATTCTGTTCCCGGCAAACTTCCTGCTCCAGCGCGACGTGATTTTCCGCCGCCGCCTGGAGCCCGCCGCCACGGACTGGGACCGTTACTACCGCTCCGCGCCCTTCACCGCGCACTGGACGCGCCGTTACACGCGCCGCGTGCTCGCCCGCCTCCTGCGGCGCTTCGCCGCGTCCGGCGCCGGCGCGGTCGCCGAGTTGGGAGGAGCCAACAGTTGCTTTCTCGAATCGGTGATGAACACTTTGCAGCCCGCCGTCTACCACGTCGTCGACAGCAACGGCTATGGTCTCGAACTCCTTCGGCGCCGCACCAACGGCGACGCGCGCGTCCGCCTGCACCAGCACGATATTCTGGCGCAGCCCGCCGGTTTCGAAGCGGACGTGGTCTTCAGCGTCGGGCTCATCGAACACTTTGACCAAGCGGGAACGCGGCAGGCGATCGACGCGCATTTCCGCGCCTTGAAGCCCGGCGGCATCGCCCTGATTTCTTTTCCTGAGCCGACTTGGCTCTACCGTGCGGCGCGCTGGGTGGCCGAAGCCCTCTCCGTGTGGAGATTCCCCGACGAGCGCCCGCTGGATCCCGCCGAGGTGCGGCGCGCGCTGCCTGCGAATGCCGAGCTGCTGCACGAAGAGACGCTCTGGCCGCTCGTCTTCACACAAAGATTCATTGTGGTGCGCAAGGCCCATACGGCGTCATGACCCGGCGCAGCGCATTCTGGCTGTTATTCGCCGCACTACTGGCCATGTACCTGTATGGCCTTGGTTCCGCCCGCCTGTTCCAGCAGGAAGTCTGGCAGGCGGCAGGAGCAGCGCGCGCCGTCCGCTTCGCTGTCGCCTACGGATTGGGCTCCGTTTTGCTGGCGATGGCCGTTCCGCAGTGGGCGCCGCGCGTTCTGGTTCTGGGCGGTGTGGCCTACGCGGCGGCCGCGTGCGGCTTAATTCCACTGGCGGCGCTCGGGCTGTTGCTGGCCTCTGCTTGGTCGCTGGGCGCCCGTATCGCCCCGGGTCTCGTGGGCGTGGTGCTCGGCTTGAACATCTGGGCGCTGCTCATCGGCTTCGCCGTCCACTCGCCGGTGAACTACCCGGGAGTGTACGCCGCCGCTTTCGCCATCCCGCTGGTGTTTGATCGGCGGCGCGTGTGGGAAGCCGGACACGCTGCGTGGCGGTGGTTTCGGACAACGGCGCCGTGTTCCCGCGGATGCGCCGCCGCTTGGGCAATATGCGCGCTCCCTGTGGCCATGCACCTCGTGGTGGCGGTTGCGCCGGAGGTGAGCGCCGACGGCTTGGCCATGCACCTCGCCATCCCGGCCTCCGTTGCCGCACACCACCGCTGGGTGTTCGAAGCGCGCCACACCGCTTGGGCTGTCATGCCCATGCAAGCCGACTGGTGCTTCACCGCCGCTTACATGCTGGGTGGCGAAGCTGCGGCGAAACTGCTCAATTTCAGCGCGCTGCTGGGTGTGCTGGGCCTCCTCTTTGACCTCGGGCGGAGGCTGTTACCGCCCAAAGGCGCTCTGTTGCTGGCCGCATGGTACGCATCTAGCCCGGTCATCCAACTTGTGACTGGTTCGCTGTTTGTCGAAAACCTTTGGACCCTCACGCTTACAGCGGCTTTTGCCGCCCTGGTCTCATATCGGGAATCCGGTGAAGCGCGTTGGGCTGTGGCAGCCGCCGTGCTGCTGGGAGGCGGCTTGGCTGCCAAGTACGGTAGCCTGGCTTTTCTATTGCCCGCCGCGTTCGCCCTGGGCATCGAGATGTACCGCCGGCGCGCCAAGCGGCTGGCGCCCGCCCTCTTGGCGGCATTCCTACTGTTCGGCTCGCCTCCCTATGTGAGGGCGCACCTGGAAACCGGCAATCCCGTTTTCCCCTTTTTCAACCATGTGTTTCGCTCGCCGTACTTCGACTCCGAACGGCCCTTCCTGGATCAACGCTTCGCGCGTCCTCTCCGGACGGACGTCCTGTATAGCGCGACCTTCCATACCAGCCGTCATCTGGAAGGACAGGATGGCGGCTGGGCCTTTCAATATCTTTTCTTCCTCCCCCTCGCCCTGGCGTTCCTGCGGCGCCACAGCCACTATGTGGAACGGGCTGCATGGGGCATCGGATTGCCCTTTGCCGTGCTGACCCTCGCCGGCCAGTCGAATATCCGGTACCTGTGTCCGGCGCTGCCTCTGTGGACGCTAGCTGCCGGAGGAATGTTCGCTAGGCTAGCCCCGCGGAGCCATCAGCTAAGGGCGGCTTTCGCCGCAGCCGCCGGGACGTTTCTGCTGAATCTGTGGTTTCTGCCCGCTTCCGGCTGGAACCACAAAGATTTCGCGCCCGGCATTCTTGACGCCAAAGCACGAGAGCAACACCTTGCCGCCGCGGCGCCCGTTCGGAATTTGGTCCACTGGTTAAACCGCCATCGCGCCGGCGAGCCTGTACTGTTTGTCGAATCTACGGACATCGCCGGGCTGCGCGGGCGCGCCTACACCACAAGCTGGCACAATTATGCTTTCAGCCGCGAGCTGGGTGAAACCACCTCACCGGAGGACTGCCGGAGACTTCTCGAATGGTTCGGATTGAACTTGTTCGTGGCGCCGGCTGCCGTCGCCAACGTAACCCACCCGCATTTGCGCCGCTTGATCTTCGCACTCGGCCGGAACGAATACGAATCGGGCGCTTGGCGGGCGGGGCGGTGGAACGCCGACCTTGCCGCCCTGCGAGCGCTTGACGCTCCGGTGGGACCCGGCGCCTATGACGACACGGATCCCCGCCTGGGGTATTCGGGCGTGTGGCAAGGAGACCGGCAATTTGTCGCAGCCTCGGGGGGCTCGCTCACTTACTCCGATACCCCCGGCGCCCGGCTCGCCCTCTCGTTCACTGGGCGGAACATCACCTGGATTCACACCAAGGCGCGTAACCGGGGGCGGGCGCTGGTCTCGTTGGACGGCGAAAAGACAGTGGCGGATCTGTACGCGGAAGATACGCTGTGGCGATCCAGCCTCACCCTCGAGGCGCCGCATACGGGACTGCACCGGCTGGAAATCGTGGTTCTAAGCGAAAAGAACCCCGCCGCCGTCGGTCGCTACGTCGATGTGGATGCGCTGATCGTGTCCCCGTAAGCGCCTCCCCGTTGCCGCGAGGTGTCCGCAAGCCGTTGTTACAATGGGTGTAAATGTCTTACGACGTCGTGATTATCGGCAGCGGTCCAGGGGGCTACTCCGCCGCTGTCCGAGCCGGGCAGTACGGCTTGAAGACGGCCATCATTGAAAAAGACTCAAAGCTCGGCGGCACTTGTCTCCATGTAGGCTGCATTCCCACCAAGGCCCTGCTGCACACCGCCGAAATCTGGGAGCATTTCCGCCATCCCGGAGACCAGGGAATCACTTGTGAGAATCCCAAACTCGACCTCGCCCGCGTCATGGAGCGCAAAAACAAGATTGTCGCCAAACACGCCAAGGGCATCGAGTTCTTGATGAAAAAGAACAAAGTCGACTGGATCAAAGGATTCGGCCGGCTTAAGGGGAAAGGCTTGGTCGAGGTGACCGGCGAGAACGGCGCCCGCACCATCGAGACCAAGAACGTCATTATCGCCACCGGCTCGGAGGCTCGCATGCTGCCGGGCTTGCAGCCGGAACGAGGCGTCATTCTTACCAACGTCGAAATCCTCGAGCTCGCCAAGATCCCCGAATCGATGATCATCATCGGCGCCGGAGCCGTGGGCGTCGAGTTCGCCTCCATTTTCCACCGGTTCGGTTCCAAAGTCACCATCTTCGAAATGCTGCCCCGCGTGGTTCCGGTCGAGGACGAAGAAATCTCGAAAGAATTGGAGCGGGTGTTCAAAAAGTCCGGCATCCGCATCGAAACGGGCGCGCGCGTGGAAGACATCCAGCGGACCGAAACTGGCGTCAAACTTCAGGCGGTTTTGTCCAACGGAAAGACCGAAGCCTTCCAAGCCGAAACCTTGCTGGTGGCGGTTGGGCGCCGTCCGCTCACTGACGATATCGGCCTGGAAACAACGGCTATCCAAACGGACCGCGGATTCATCCAGGTGGACGAATTTCAGCGCACTGCCGAGCCCGGCGTTTACGCCATCGGCGACGTGGTGGCCGGAACTCCGCAACTGGCGCATGTCGCGTCTATGGAAGGCATGGTCGCCGTGGGTCACATCGCCGGCAAACCGGTTAAACCCATCCACCGCAACCGGATTCCTGGCGCCACCTACACGGACCCGGGCATCGGTAGTGTCGGCTTGACCGAAGCGCAGGCGCGCGCCGCCGGCTATGAGGTGAAAATCGGCAAGTTCCCGTTCGTCGCCAACAGCAAAGCCACCATCAAAGGCAGCCATGACGGGTTTGTAAAAGTAGTCGCCGATCAGAAGTTCGGCGAGATTCTCGGTGTGCATATCATCGGACCGGAAGCCTATGAGCTGATCTCGGAAGCGGTGGCCGCCATGGAGTCCGAAGCCACAGTCGAAACCATGATGAGCACGATTCATGCTCACCCAACCCTTTACGAAGCGGTGGGCGAAGCTTTCAACGCCGTGTACGGCTTGGCGATCAATGCGTAAGTGCGAATTCCGGGATCTCGGCCGCATGGACTATGCCTCGGCCCTCGAGTTACAACGCCGCCTGGCTGAGCAGCGCAAACGGGGCGAGATTCCCGATCAGTTCCTGGTGGTCGAACATCCCCATGTCATCACCATGGGCCGTAACGGGCGCGCCGAACATCTGCTTGCCCCGCCGGAGTTGCTGCGCCGCGCGGGCATCGAGTTCCATCACTCGGACCGGGGCGGCGACGTCACCTATCACGGACCGGGCCAAGTGGTCGGTTACCCGATCTTGGACTTGCGGGAGTGGAAACGCGATGTGGTGGCTTATGTACGCGCCATAGAGCAGGTCATTATCGACGCGCTGGCGGTCTGGAGCGTTAGAGGCGAGCGAGACCCCAAAGCCACCGGCGTGTGGGTGGACGGCAAGAAGATCTGCGCCATCGGCGTCCACATCAGCCGCTGGGTCACTACGCACGGGTTCGCGCTGAATGTGGACACTGACTTGCGGTACTTTCAGTACATCGTGCCGTGCGGTCTGCACAAGCCGGTCACCAGCCTGCGGGAGCTCGGCTGCGCAGCCTCCCGCGCCGAGGTGGTGGCGGAATTGGTAAGGCAGTTTGCTCGCGTATTCGATGTGGAGATGATAGAACAGGTGATAGCCTGCAAGGAGATTGTATGACTGACGTCGTAATGCCCCAAATGGGTGAGAGCATTGTCGAAGGTACGCTGACCAAGTGGCTGAAAAAGCCGGGTGAGCGCGTCGAGCGCGATGAGCCCCTGTTCGAGATTTCCACCGACAAGGTGGATACCGAGATTCCGGCGCCCGCTGCCGGCATCCTGGCTGAAGTCCTGGTCGAGGAGGGCAAAACCGTCGCCATCAACACGGTGGTGGCCCGAATCGATGAAAGCGGCGCCGGCGCTGCGGTGGCGGCAGCTCCCGCCCCCAAGGCGGAGCCGGCGCCCGCTCCGGCTCCCAGTCCGGCGGCCGCGCCGGCCGAACCTCCAGCACCCACCCCAGTGGCGGAAACCGAAGTCTCCGGCGTGAGCGGCCCGCTGTCCCCCCTGGTGCGCCGTATGGCGCGCGAGTACAACATCGACCTGAGGCAAGTGAAAGGCACCGGCGCCGGCGGGCGCATCACCAAAGCCGATGTCGAGGCGTACATGGCTGCCCAGGGCGCCCAAACCGTGGCGCGCGCTCAGGCCGCCCCGCCGCCTCCTGCCGCCCCGCCCGTCTCGGAGCCTGCGCCCTCCATGCCGCCTCCCCCGGCGCGCCCCGAAGCGCCCAAGACGCGCATCGAGCCCATGAGCATCATGCGCCAAAAGATCGCCGAACATATGGCCTTCTCCAAGCGCACCGCCGCCCACGTCACCACCGTCCACAAGGTCGACATGACCAAAATCGCGAAGCTTCGCGAACGCCAAAAGGCCGAGTTTCAGGCGCGCTATGGCTTTGGACTCACCTATTTGCCGTTCGTGGTTCGCGCGGCGGCCGAGGCGCTCCGCGCCTTCCCCATTGTCAACGCCTCCATCGAAGGAACCAACATTCTTTATCACGGCGAAATCAACATCGGCATCGCCGTTGCGCTCGATAACGGACTGATCGTGCCGGTAATTCGCCAGGCGGACGAAAAGAATGTGGTGGGCTTGCAGCGCGCCATCGTCGATCTCGCCGCCCGCGCCCGCTCCAAGCAACTGAAACCCGACGAAGTGCACGGCGGAACGTTCTCCATCACTAACTTCGGCAGCTTCGGCAGCCTGTTCGCCACACCCGTAATCAATCAGCCGCAAGTGGCGATTCTGGGTGTGGGCGCCGTGGTTAAGGAGCCGGTCGTGGTGGACGACGCGATCGCCATTCGTTCGATGTGCTATATCGCCCTGACGTTTGATCACCGGCTCATCGACGGCGCGCTCGCCGATCAGTTCTGCCAGAAGGTGAAAAGCGTACTCGAGAGCTGGAACGAATCCGTACTTTGATGCTGAACCTGGCTGAGCACCCGCACCGCCGGTTCAATCCCCTGACGCGGGAGTGGGTGCTGGTTTCCCCGCACCGGACCAAGCGCCCCTGGCAGGGGCAGGTGGAAGAGGTCCCTCCGGAGGTCATGCCGGAGTATGATCCCCATTGTTACCTGTGCCCGGGAAATGCCCGCGCTGGCGGAAAACGCAATCCCGCCTACACTTCTACATTTGTCTTTGACAACGATTATGCTGCGTTGCTGCCCGATACGCCTCAGCAAACCATCGAAAATGGCTTGCTCGTAGCCGCCGGTGAGCCCGGCATATGCCGCGTGGTCTGTTTCGACCCCCGGCACGATCTTACGATTGCCCGGATGCAACCGGCGGCGGTGCGAGCCGTGGTGGACACCTGGGCCGAACAGTGCGCGGAACTCGGCGCCCGCCCAAACGTCCGCTACGTGCAGATCTTCGAAAACCGCGGCGCCATGATGGGCTGCAGCAACCCCCATCCCCATTGCCAGATCTGGGCCGGTTCCAGCATTCCGAACGAGCCGGCCAAGGAGCTGGCCGCGCAAAAGGATTATTTGAACGCCAAGGGCTGGTGTCTTTTGTGCGATTATTTAGCGCAAGAAGAGCGCCTTAAGGAACGAATTGTGTGCCAAAATGACCACTTTTTGGTGGTTGTGCCGTTCTGGGCGGTGTGGCCGTTTGAAACCATGGTCCTGGTCAAGCGGCACGTAGCCTCCCTAAATTCGCTGAACGACGCCGAACGCACCGGACTGGCCGCCATCCTGCAAGAAATCACCCGGCGCTACGACCGCCTGTTCGCCGTTTCTTTCCCCTACACGATGGGATTCCACCAGCAACCGGCGGACGGCCACCCCCATCCGGAAGCGCACTTGCACGCGCACTTTTACCCGCCGCTGCTGCGCTCGGCCACCATTCGCAAGTTCATGGTCGGCTATGAGATGCTGGCCACGCCCCAGCGGGATATCACGGCGGAAGCAGCCGCCGCCCGGCTGCGCGCTATGTAATCACGTCCGGTTGGCGGCGCAAGCCCAGCAATTGGTTCAGCGCCGCCGCCAGCGGGTGCAGGTAGGCGTCCACCGGTTCATCCAGCGACTCTCGGCTGTATCGTTCGAGGTACACCCGGAGAGTCGCGCCTTGCGTACCGGTTCCCGAAAGGCGGCACACCACCCGCGAGCCATCGGCCAGAAAGATGCGGATGCCCTGCCGGGAACTCACGCTGCCGTCCACCGGGTCCGTGTACGAAAATTCATCAGCGCGCTGAACGGTGGTTCCCGCAAAACTCGAGCCAGCCAGCCCGTCGAGCTTCCGCCGTAAGGCGTCGATCATGCCGGCGGCAGCCTCGGCATCCAATCCTTCGTAATCGTGGCGCTGAAAATAGCTGCGCCCGAATCGCCGCCAGTGCTCGTGAACCACCGCGCCCACGGACTTCCGCGTGCCGGCGAGGATGGAAAGCCACGCCAGCACCGCCCACAACCCATCCTTTTCCCGGATGTGGTTCGACCCAGTGCCAAAGCTTTCTTCGCCGCACAGGGTACACAACCCGGCGTCCATCAAGTTGCCGAAAAACTTCCACCCCGTGGGGGTCTCAAACAGCGGCACGCCCAGCGCCTCGGCCACCCGGTCGGCGGCGGTGGAGGTAGGCATGGAGCGAGCGATGCCCGCCAGCCCCCCGCGGTAGCCGGCGATGTGCCGCTGGGCGTGCTCGGCGATGATCGCCAGCGAATCGCCTGGGGTCACGAAAAAGCCGCGGCCCAAAATCAGATTGCGGTCGCCGTCCCCGTCGCAAGCCGCCCCGAAGTCCGGCCCGCCGGCGCCCCGGAGGCGCTCGACCAGCTCGGCTGCATGAACCAGATTCGGGTCCGGATGCAAGCCCCCGAAATCTTCGAGCGGCGTACCGTTCATCACCGAATCTTCGCCCGCGCCGAGAAGATCGATGAAAATATGCCGGGCGTAGGGACCAGTGACGCCGTGCATGGCGTCAAACACCATCCGGAAGCCGGAGCGGAACAGGTTGCGCAAGCCGTCAAAATCGAACAGCACTTGCATCAGGCGGGTATAGTCTTCCAGGGGGTCGAAAACGGTGACACGCATCCGCCCCACCGTAACCGTCCCTTC
>Ga0272446_1007195_pt1 | contig 11183 bp, 8 predicted proteins | sample YNPCB0061_FD_194587 | JGI IMG/M metagenome (GOLD analysis project Ga0272446, IMG submission 194587) | Hot spring microbial mat communities from Yellowstone National Park, WY, United States - YNP-CB-006-1 | ecosystem: Environmental > Aquatic > Thermal springs > Hot (42-90C) > Sediment | place...
CCGATCTGGGCAATTGGGACGGGCCTCGCCGCCACGCCCGCGCAAGCCCAAGAGACGATCAAGACGGCCGTGCGCGATGTGCTGACCGAACTGTACGGCGATGCGGCCCAGACCGTCCGTATCCAATACGGTGGTAGCGTCACGCCCGCCAACATGGCCGACTTCATGAGCCAACCGGACATTGACGGCGGACTCGTCGGTGGGGCGTCGCTCAAGGTGGAAGACTTCACCGCGCTGATCGCACAATCGAAGGCCGCGAAGGGGGTATAGGAGCCTCACCCCCCCTCTCCCCCTCGCCTTTCAAGAGGGGGCGGGGAGTGAGGTTCTAGAGGGGGCAAGGGAAATGTCTACCAGCGCCGCCGTTAACCAGCTCATGAACCTGATCGCCCCGTTCGTGGTGCTTGGCATCACGGTCTTTTTGCTGTTGCGGGTGCTGTATTCGCTCCGCCGCCACTTGTTCGGCATCGGGTATGTGGCCACCAAACGCAAAGGGGCGGCGGCCATTTTGTATATCGCGGCGCTTTTTCCGGGCATCTTGCTGCGGGAGGTCAGTCGGTGGTTTGTAGCGGGCCTTGTGCGCGTGCCGCCCGCTTTCATCACCCCGACGCCCCGCGTCGATAATGACGGCATGATCGACGCCCGAATCTTCCACTTTGCCACCTTCAATCCCGTCTATGCCGCCATGATCGCCGCTGCGCCGTTCCTGTCGGGGCTGGCCGTCGTGTGGCTGATCGCCTACCCGATCCTGAACCTGCCCGGCCTGCTGGCCCTGATCACGACCCAGCAGCCAGAGGCGTTCCAGACCGCAGTCGGCTTGCTCTTTTCCCGCGCCGATCTGCTCATCTGGCTGTATATCCTGTTCGGGGTGGCCAATAACATGCTCCCCACCACTGCCGAGTTGCGGGCGACATGGTTTGTGTGGGCACTGGCGGCAATCTTTTTCGGGTTGTTGGCGGTTATCGGGCTGTGGGGGGCGATCATTCAACTGCTACAGGGGCCTGTAGCAGGGTTGGCTTACATCCTAGCGGCGATCTTTGGCCTTGCGCTCGGAATCGATGTGATCGCGCTGGTCGGCATCTTGATGATCGAGGCGGCGCTTAGTCGAGTCACGCGGCGGCAAGTCCAATATACGCCGCCCAAGCCCAAGTCCGCCAAGCAGACCGCGCCTGCGCTCGCTTCCGGCGGACCGCGTACCGTCTATGAAATCCGGTTCCCGGTTCCGCCCGCGCCGAATTTGCTGGGTGCGCCTTCGGCTTTGCCCAAAATGAACGCAGTTGCCCCGCCGCCCGCCGTTCCGCCACGCGCAACGGGAACCGACTTGCCCGCCATTCCTAAGAAGGCCGAGCCGCCCGCCCCCGAACCCGCCAAGATGCCGCCGCCACGCATCGAGCGGCCCGAACCCGCCCCGCTGAATCCGCCCAAGCCCGCCGCAGGGGCCATCCCGCCGCCTAAACAGACTGGGACAACCTTACCACCGCCCAAACCCGCCGCTGAAGCGCCCAAGTCTGGTGGGGTTGCCACGCCCCGACCCAGCCCGGCCCCACTGACGCCGCCCAAACCGAGCGCTGCACCCGCCCAGCCTGCCGCCAGCATCACAGGCAGCGGCCCCAAGACGGAGACGGCCAAGCCGCTGACGGGCACATTCCCGACGGCCAAACCCAACGAACCGCCGAAAACGGGCGCATTCCCGGCAGTGGTACGCCCCCCCCAGCCCGATCGGCCCTTCAAACCCGCCCCGAAGCCTGCTTCTGCCAGCAGCGGGAAAGATGAGGACATCATCGAGGGGGAAGTGATCTACGAGGATGATGGCGACGCCGCCAAAGACGCTGCTGAGTAATCCCTCAATCATGGGGGCAACCCCTTCTCCATGAGGCAGCGCGGCCCCCTGTTCCCCCCTTCTCCATGAGGGAGAAGGGGGCAGGGGGATGAGGGCCAGCCGTCCTATTCGTCCGTGCCGGATAGCACTACTTCACGGCCCGTCCGCGAGGCCTGATAGACTGCCTCCAAGACTTGCACGCCAACGAAGCCATGCACGCCATCGGCGGGGGACGGTTCGCCCTTGACCAGCGCCCTCACCACATCGGCGATCAGGGCTTCATGACCGTAGTCGCCATCCCATTTGAGGTTCGGGATCACGACGGTAGGCTTGCCGCCAATTTCGGTGAAAAAGCGTACAGTGTCTTGCCGCGTGTAGTTCGGCACATTCAACAGGGCCGTGCCCTCTGTGCCCTGAATTTCTAACCGGATCAGGTCTTCGCCGGGTTGCCGATGCTCCGCCCATGATGCGCGGAGGGTCATTACGATGTCCCCCTCGAGGCGCAAGAAGGCGGCGGAGTAGTCTTCAACGGTGAACTTAGACGGGTCAAAGGTGTTGACGCCCCGCATCGACCACACCTTCAGGCCCCGACTGCCAAAATTGCTGGAGATGCTGCCATTGACCGTGATCACACGCGGGAAGCCCATTAAGTACAGGGCCATATCCAACATGTGCACGCCCAAATCGATGAGCGCCCCGCCGCCGGCCATTTCTTTCTTGCCGAACCAGCCGCTTCCGGGGATGCCCGTCTCGCGCCGCCACCATGCGTCAACGGCGTAGATGCGCCCCAGCCGCCCGGCTTGGATCAAGTCTCGAATCCACTCCACGTCGGCGCGGTAGCGGTGGTTGTAGGCCGTCATCAGGCGGCGTCCGGCTTGCTGGGCGGCCCGGAGCATGGCGCGGGCATCGCTCACGGTGGTGGCGAGGGGTTTTTCGCAGAGCACATGCGCCCCCGCCTGTAGCGCCTTGATGGTCACGTCTTTGTGCAGGGCGTTGGGCAGGCATACACTCACCACATCCGGCTTGACTTCGGCAAGCAACGCATCAGAGTCGGTGTAGGTGTCAACGTCGGTGAGTTTGTAGCGCTGCGTGCGCGCTTTGAGCGTTTCTGGGTTAATGTCGCAAATGGCCACCAGTTGGGTGTCTGGCGATTTGAGGTAGCCTTCAATGTGTGCACCGCCGACACCAAGCCCGATGACGGCGGCACGAAGGGGGGGATTGCTCATGGCAGGAAAACTCCTGATCGGTGACAGGTAAAGGGTAAACACCATCAGTGTAGCGCAAGTGTGTGCCAACCTCATCCCCCGCCCCCCTCTCCAAAAGGAGAGGGGGGCGGGGCGCGGGGGGTTACTTCTTGGCGGGGAAGCGACTGATCACAGTGGCGGCGTCTGGCACGGCCAGTTTGTCGCCAATGGCGGGGGCGGCCTTGTGTTCGCCGTCCTTCGCCGTCATGACCAACAGGGGCGTGGCGGGGATGGCAAATTCCTCTTTGAGGTAGGCCTGCCCGCACTGATACCCCTCGCTATCGATGCTGCACGAGGTCACGATGCCTACCACACGCCCGCGCCGATCCAGCAGGGGCGTGCCCGGCTGCGGCGGACGGACGCCCTTATGGTCCAGCCGGAAGCGGGCGATGACTGCATCGCGGGCCATTTCGCGGGCCACATATGCCGCCTTCCCGATGAAGAACGGCTTCCACAGCTTGACGTAGCTGGCAAAGCCCGCATCGCCGGGCGTGAAGGCATGTTCCCCACCGAGTTCGTGCCCGTATAGCGGCAACCCGGCCTCAATGCGGGTGCTGTCCCGGCTGGCGAGGCCACACGGCACGGCCCCCGCCGCGACTAGGCGCTTGAACAAGGCCGCCGCCCGATCGGGATGCACGAAGATTTCATAGGCGATCCGTTCGCCGGTGTAGCCCGTGCGCGAAACGATCAGATCGAAGCCGTCTAGGTTCACCTTCACGACGGTAGACCAAGCCATTTTCTGCAATTTGCGCTTGTCGGCGTCGCTGGTCGTCAGGCTCAGCAAGATGTCTAGGCTGCGCGGGCCTTGTAACGCCACATCCACCCGCCGATCTGCACCGCTGGACGGGGCGCGGAGATCGCGCAGCGTGACATGCGCCGGGTCGTCCATCAGTTTTGCGCCGGGCCGAGCCGGGTCGATCATCACCGTGCCCTCGCGGACGGCGTTTGCCCACGCCCAGTCTTTGTCATTGTTGCTGGCGTTCACCACCAACATAAATTGTTCCGCGCCCAACCGATAGATGTACAAATCGTCCAGCGGGACGCCGTCCACCGCGAGGAAGTAGCTGTAGTGTGCGTCGCCGGGCTTGAGGGCACGGACATCATTGGTGGTGATGCCGTTCAGGAAGTGTTCCGCCCCCGGCCCAGAGACTTCCCACACGCCCATATGGGTCACATCGAACAGGCCCGCCGCCGTCCGTACCGCCGCGTGTTCAGTGCTGACGCCCTTATACCATAGCGGCATCTCGTAGCCCGCGAAGGGGGCCATTTTCGCGCCGAGTTCCTTATGCGTGGCATGGAGCGGCGTCTGCAAGAGGGGCGCATCTTTAGGTTCTGACCATGCGAAGGCGGGCAGGGCGGGCGCTTGCGGCGCATTTAGGTTGGCCCCCCGCACCCCGACGAAGTAATCTTTGGTGGCGGAGTAGCCGGGCACCCCCGCCGCCGGACTTACGGCCTTTGCGGGCGGAAGCACCCGCACCGAGACGGGGCCGAGCATCTTCCCGTAAATATCCGTTGCGTCGTAGATCACAAACCCATCGGAGAGCGCTTGCAGCCATGCCGCCGCCCGCCCGCCGTTGCTGCTCAGGTGCAGGTGGTAGGTATCGACGCTGAGCCGTTCGAGTTCCCCCGCCGCGATCAGGCTGCCGTCGGCAGCCAAGACCGCCGTCGGTTCGGATTGGCTGGGCTGGAGCGGGTAAACGGCGCTGGTCAGGGCATAGCGCAAGAAGCCATCAGCCCCCATGCCGCGAATTTCGAGGGTCGCCGGGCCGTCATGGGCCATTTCTGGAACGAAGAGGCTGTTGTGGGCAGCCCCCTTCGTCGTCATACGCTTGCCGACGACGGGGCTTTCAAAGTCGATTCCGGCCTCGTCGCACAGCGCGGCGACCTGCTGGCGGGCCGTCGTCAGCGTGGCGAAGTCCAGTTTGGCGCGGGCATCTTCTTTGCCGCCCTTGCCGGGATAGCTGAAGGGTTGGCAGGCCTTGAGCGTACGCGCAATAACCGCCGCCAACCGATCAATTTCTGGCTCCCGGAAGCCGCGCTGGGTAATCCAAGGCGTCCCCAACCGAATTCCACTGGGGCGGGCGGCGGTGGTATCGCCGGGGACGGTGTTCCGGTTGCACGTGACGCCTACGAGGTCAAGGATGCGAGCGGCCATATCGCCACTGAGGGCTGTACCGTCTGGGCCGCGCACCGTACGGCAATCGATCACGACCATGTGAGTATCCGTGCCGCCGTATACCATGCGGAGTCCGTGTTCGGTCAGGGCTTGGCCGAGCCGGACGGCATTTTTGACGGTCTGGGCCTGAAGTTCCTTGAATTGTGGGGTAGCCGCTAACTTGAGCGCCACTGCCAACGCCGTGATCTGGTTGACGTGCGGGCCGCCCTGTTCGCCCGGAAACACGCCCCGATCCAGTTTCTTAGCGAGGTCGGCGCGGTGCGTGATGATGATCGCCCCACGCGGGCCACCGAGCGTCTTATGGGTGGTGAAGGTCACAATATCGGCCAGCCCAATTGGGGAGGGGAAGACCCCCGCCGCCACCAAACCAGCGACGTGGGCAATATCGGCCAGCAGCAATGCCCCAACAGAATCAGCGATTTGGCGCAAGCGCGCCCAATCCGGCGCAAAGGGGTAAGACGAATAGCCGCCAATGACGATCTTCGGCTTGTGTTCGGCAGCGACGGCGGCAGCCTGTTCATAATCAATACGTTCAGTTTCAGGGTGGACGCCGTAAAAGACGGCCTTGTACTGCTTACCAGACCGGGCGACGGGGCTTCCATGCGTCAGGTGGCCGCCGTGCAGCAAGTCCATGCCCATGATCACGTCGCCGGGGTTGATCAGGGCGGTGTACACGGCACTATTGGCGGGCGCACCGGAGAGCGGTTGCACATTCACGAACAGTTTATCGGCACTGAAGCCTTGCGTAGCGAACAAGGCCGCTGCCCGCCGCCGCGCCAACGCCTCGATCAGGTTAGCGTACTCAACGCCCTTGTAATAGCGCGGGTCGGAATAGCGGCGGTAATCGGCGAGGCGGGTATCCACATCAAGGATTTCGGCTTCAGACATTGTCCGCGTTTCTTCGGGCGGGTAGCCTTCGGCGTACAAGTTGTGGAATTGCGACATCAAGGCTTGCCGCACCGCTAACGGGGCCGTCGATTCAGAGGGGATCATGATCAGGCGGCGGCGCTGCCGTTCAGCTTCTAGGTTGATCAGGTCGGTAACGTCGGGGTCAACATCGGCGAGTTCGCCGCGGAAGAGGAAATCCTTTAGGGTCATTTAAGGGCCTCCACTGGGGCTACGGTGTGGCTTCTATTTAAGATGAACGCATTACGCCGCGAATTGTAGCACGGGACGGGGGGGAAAGGAATAACCCTAAACCATGAAAAATACGGAGTCGTGCGGGTCTTTCCCCCTTCCATTCTCTTTCACCGCCCCTCGAACAGCGCAATCGCCCCCCGCTCACAAACTGCTATACAATTTGTTGTTATAAAATGCATCGAAAATCGTACCCATGTCGGGGCGGCCAGCCGTTTACAATAACGTTATGAAAAGCAAAGTTTCAGAAAAAGTCTACAGCAAAATGTATCCCAGCAGGCGTTTGGGCGCAGTTCGTTGAGAGGGGCTTTCCATGAGGCTCAGTAGCATACTGGCGCTTTTCCCCTACTTTCTGTCATTTAGCTTATCGGTGGGGGTAGCCCTTTATACCTATCGCTACCGCCGTAGCCGTGCGGCAGAGGTGTACACCGCCGTTGCGCTGGGGCAGGCCTTGACGACGTTGGCCTTCATCGTCGAACTCGTTACGCCGACGTTGCCCGAAAAGCAATTCTGGGACAACGTCCAGTGGGTGAGCTTCGCCTTCGTCCCCGTCCTCGTTTTATTTTTTGGCCTAATGCACATTGGGACGAGATTTAAGCGCCCGCTGCTCGTTTTGCTGGCGTTGTGCATCGTGCCAACGATCTTTAGTGCGTTTGTCTTCACCAACGATTTTCACGAGTTGGTCGGGACGAATTACCGCATTGTGGAGGGGGAACCGTTCTCCACCCTGCTGTACGATTTCGGTACAGTGGCCTTCATCGGCATGTTGTATTCCTACGCCATCATGCTTACGTGGACGGTAATCATGGTGCGGTTTGCCCTGCGCCAACGGGGAATCTACCGCGCTCAAGCCCTCACCATCGTAATTGGGTGGTTGATCCCGGTCATTGCCAGCTTCCTGCCCATTCAAATTTTCGGCCAGCGGGACATCAGCCCGTTCACCTTCGGCATTGCGAATGTGATCGTCGCTTTCGCCTTGTTTCGCTTCCGGCTGTTCGATGCCGTCCCCGTCGCCCGTGATTACGTGATCGAGAATATGCCCGATCCGGTCATCGTCCTTGATGTCGAGGATCGCGTTGTGGACTTGAACCCCGCCGCCGCCGAAGTCGCTGGGACGAACCGCGCAGAAGCTATCGGAAAGCCTGTCGATCAGGTCTTCCGCGCATGGCCGGAGTTGGCCAAGCAATACCGGAACGTACTCACTGCGCAGGCGCAGCTCAAAATTCAGTATCGCGGTGCGGAGACCTATATTCAGGTTAACATTTCGCCGATCTACCGGAGCGCCACCAAGAAACATCTCATTGGGCGCGTGATTGTGGTGCGGGATGTCACAGAGCGCGTGATGTACGAAGAACAACTTAACCAACGCAACGCAGAAATGGCCGCCGCCCGTGCCGAAGCCGAAGCCGCCCGCGCCCGCGCTGAACAAGCCGACATCATCAAATCCCAATTTTTGGCCAGCATGAGCCACGAACTGCGCACGCCGCTCAACGCCATCCTCAACTTTACCGAATTCGTCGCCAATGGCATGATGGGCGCGGTCAATGAACGGCAAGTGGATGCCCTTCACAAGGTCACGGAAAGTGGGAAGTACCTGCTCTCGCTGATCAACGACGTGCTGGACATGACCAAAATTCAGGCGGGGATGTTGGCCCTGCTCATCGAAGATGGAATCAACCTCAATGCAGAACTCCCCACGGTGCTGAGTGCGGCGCGTGCCCTGATCAAAGACAAAAACCTCACGCTGGTCGAAGACATTGACTCCGACCTGCCGCGCATCAGCGGGGATCGACGGCGGATCAAGCAAATTTTGCTGAACTTGCTGTCTAACGCGGTGAAGTTTACGGAAGAAGGCACCATCACCCTGAGCGCGAAGGGGCGCGGTGATCATGTCCTGTTTGCGGTTATCGATACTGGGCCGGGCATTGCCAAAGAAGAACAAGAGATGATCTTTGAGCCGTTCCGCCAAACCCGCAAGGGCATGGGCAGCCAGAGCGGGACGGGGTTAGGCCTGCCCATCTCGCGCAGTTTTGCTCGCGCACACGGCGGGGATTTGTGGCTAGAAAGCGAGCCGGGCGAAGGGGCCAGTTTCTACGTGCGGTTGCCCGTCATGCTACCGGAGAACCTGCCCGCCATCACCACCAACCTGAGCCACCCCGTCGAAGTGCAACCCGCCATGACGATGCCCCGTCTTTAGGGCCACTGCTAGCGCCACTGCCCGCCCGCAAAGATCAGGGTGCGCCCCAGCAGGTCGATGCGGGCCATTTCGCCCCGTTCAAAGCGTTGGATCAGGATGCCCGTGCCGTTTTCGGGGGCCAATGCCCAGCCGAGCGCCCCCCGAACCCCCGCCTGCCCCGCCCACACTTTGCCAAAGCCGCGCACGGGGGCCAAGCGCCCACTGGGAGCACCCTCCGCGCCGGGCGGGAGGGCCGGGTCGATGCCTTCGCGCCATGTATCTGGGTAGCGGCTGTACGTCCCGCCGTTCAGGAGGGCGTAGATCACGCCGCCGGGCAGTTCCCCCAAGCTAGACGCCCACACCATGCGGCCATTTTCAAATTCCTGCACGGCCCCACTCACCATGAATCCGCCTCCGGCGGGGCAACCGAGCGCGGCAGCAAGGGCGGCGTTGGCTTGGTAGGTGGCAGCGAACTCCGGCGCAGGCAGAATGGGACAGGCCCGAACGTCTGGCGTGGGGTTCGGCACGTCGGTAAAGGTGGGGGTGAACGACGGCGTAAGCGTCGGGGCGAGGGTCGGGAGGGGAGTCGGGGTGGGGCTGGCCGTCGGGAGGGGGGTACGGGTCGCATCGTCCAACACACCAAGCACCGGAGAAGGACTCGGTGCGGCGGGCGGCGGTTCAAAGGTGGCTGTGACGATGATCGGGGCGGGGGTGGGCGGTAGGGTGAAGGTGTTGCAGCCCGCGATCAGGGCTGCAACAGCCAACGAAATAGCCAATCGGACGCGGCGCACGCTTCATCCCCCTGCCATTTTCAGGCGGCGGCGGTTAATGCGGATGGCGATCACAGTCATCAGGATGCTGAAGAGGTACAAGCCGAACAACACCCCCATGATCAGTGACATGGTAACGGGGTCTACAGTGGGGGTGATGATGGCGGAAATAATGGCGATCCCGATGATTGCTTGCCGCCAATACTTGATCATGCCACGCGGGGTAGCGAACCCCATCCGGCCCAGCACGTAAAAGACAACGGGTAATTCAAAGGCCGCCGCGTGCCAGAACAGCACCGACGTGACAAAAGAAATGTACTGATCCGCCGTCCAGTCCACCCGGAAAATGTCGGATTGGAAGTTCTTCAAGAAATCGATGTAAAACGGGATGAGCAAGAACCATGTGAAGACGAGGCCGATCAGGAACAAAAGCGTTGTGCCGGGCAGGGCCATGAACACCCAACGGCGTTCTTTGGCCGTCAGGCCGGGCATCACGAACATGAACAGGTGGTAGGTGATGATCGGCATGGCGATCACGGCCCCAAGCATCAGCGCCACGCGGAAGAAGATCACGACGGAATCCGCCGGACCGAGAATCACCAGCCGTTCGCCATAGCTAGACTTCATGTAGGCGATGACTTGGTTAGTGAACAGCATTGCGAACAACATCCCGATGGCAATCGCCATGACGGAGCGGGTCACCCGCAGGCGGAGTTCGTCAAGGTGTTCAAAGAAGCCCATCACCTTGCCTTCTTCCGGCGGCTCAGGGTTCATGGGCGGTTGCGGGTCTTTTGGAATTAGTTGTTTGGTAGCCATGCGTCATACCGTGAAGTATCACTCTCGGCCCCACCTTTGGCGGGGTCGGCGGGCGGTTGGGGGGCGGGGTCAGTGGGCGGTTCCGGGACAGTAGGGGCTGCGTCGGCGGGGGTCTCGGTGGCGGGTTTGGCCGCCGTCGCCGCGTTGGCCGATCCCTTCGTCATGCCGAGCGGGCGGCCCACTTCGTTATTGATGAACTTGTTGGCTTCCTTCACCACATCATAGCGGCCTGTGGGGAGTGGCAAATCCTTGCGGATGTCGAGGTCTTCGACGTCCAGTTCTTTCTTGATCGCGCTCATCGTTTCGTCGAACATGCGGCGGAACTGCGCCACATAGCGCCCCAAGTGATAGGCCCATTGCAACATGCGCTTCGGCCCTGCAACGGTGAACAGGAGGATGAGGATCAGCAGGAGTTCCCCACCCCCGATGCCAAGAAAGTCCATGTTATGCCAGTGCCTCTTTCTTGAACTGTGCGCGGACGACGGCCTCGTGGGCCATGAGTGCCCCCAAAACCCCGTTGACGAAGCGGGCCGAACTTTCTGCCCCAAAGATTTTTGCCAGTTCAACGGCCTCGTTGATGGCAACTTTAGCGGGTGTGTTGCCGCTAACGGCAAACTCCCAGAGGGCCATGCGGATCAAGTTACGGTCTACGACGGCAACCTGATCCAGCGGCCATTCCGGGGCGTATTGTTGGATAGCGGCATCGAGTTTGGCTTTGTAGGCACACACCCCCGCCACAAGCTGATGGGAAAATTGCCGGGTCGCATCGTCCAGATCGGGATGTTCGGCCATGCGTGCCTCCAGCACCCCGCCGATGGGGTGCTGGGTGGAATCGAGTTCATAGAGCGCTTGGAGGCCGATGGTACGTGCTATCCGGCGGTTGTGGGCAAGTGCGGACATAGGGCTTCACTTTGAAAATGGTATCGTCATAATTGTAACCGCACTTGGCGCCGCTGTCACCTATGCCGTGCTGAGCATTTGGTGAAGGCCCTCGAACGCCTTTCCACACAAACGGATATTGCTTCGTTATGCGACGTTGGGCAGGGCG
>Ga0272446_1007196_pt1 | contig 11182 bp, 9 predicted proteins | sample YNPCB0061_FD_194587 | JGI IMG/M metagenome (GOLD analysis project Ga0272446, IMG submission 194587) | Hot spring microbial mat communities from Yellowstone National Park, WY, United States - YNP-CB-006-1 | ecosystem: Environmental > Aquatic > Thermal springs > Hot (42-90C) > Sediment | place...
TTTCGGATTTGTCTATCTGCCGGCCCTGGCAGCCATCGTCGGTTGCAGCGTGTTTACCGCGCCCTTGGGGGCCCGCTTGGCCCACAGCCTGCCGGTGGGCCATCTGAAGCGGGTCTTTGCCGTGCTGTTGTTGGTCATGGGGACCAAATTGCTGACCGATCTGCTCCGATGAGGCGAAAGCAGGGAGCAGCAAGTTGGCCCCGGCTCAAGCCCGGTGCTGCAGGCGAAACTTGCCGCTTCAACGGCGGGCACGGAGGCACAACCCCACTGATTATAAAGGTTTTTTCCGGAAACCGGAGACCGGAAACCATCTCAAAACTCGAAACTCGCAAACGATCCCGGCCATCTTTCTCAGCGGCATCGTTCTGGCCTGCTACCGGCAGAATCCCCGCCTCCCGACCGCCTGCCTTCCCGCCCCAGCACCGCCTTGCCGACATGCTTCCCATTCTTTGGCTTAATCCGAAAAATTTTTTTTGACTTGTAGTCAGCGCTACAGCATCTTGGCATTGGCCACGGTATGGTAAGATTGAAGGGAGGTGATGGCAGATGCCAAAGTGTGGAATCTGTGGTGGCGAGGCGCCCAAGCAGCCTTGTATCACCGAGGACGGTAAGTGTGACCTTTGCGGCAAGAAGGTCGTGCTGGCGGAGGAGAAAGAAAAGAAGGAAGAGAAAAAATAATTCCTAGACAGGCAGCCTCCCATTTTTCGCGATGAGGAGTATTTCCCCCAGGGAGGCTGCCTCTCCCAAAGTATTTTTCATTCTAATATGGTGGAACAAAGGGAAAATTATGCATCCACAAATTTTGGGCATCTCAGGGAGTCCGATCAGCAGAAGCAACACTGATCGTCTGATACAGGAGGTTCTGAAGGCCAGCGGCCTGCGGGCCGAATTCTTTAAGCTGAGCGACCTGCAGGTGCGGCCCTGCATCGCCTGTCTCGGTTGCAAAGAGGATAATATCTGCAAAGTGCCGGACGATTTCCCGGCATTAGCTGAGAAAGTGCGAATGGCCGGGGCCGTCGTGGTCGGTGGTTACTGCCCGTATGGTGCCGTCGACGGCTTCACCAAGGCTTTTCTGGAGCGCCTCTTTTCTTTGCGGCATCGACATGGCCTGAACAGAGGGAAGCTGGCCGTGGTCATCACCACCGGCATCGGCCGCGGAGCTCCCGGGCTGGAGGAGGCCAGTGCCCAGATGGCTCATGCTCTTCGGCTGGAGGGGATGGAAGTTCTCGGTCAATTGAAAGTGGTGGGGAACCCCGAGTGTCTGGTTTGCGGCTTCGGCGAATCCTGTCCCATGAGCGCCCTGCCTTGGGTGTTTGGCGAAGACATCATAGTGAGCCCGGAAAAATTCTGTCAGGTGGAAGATCAAGCAGAAACGTGGCAGCAGGCGCAGCATTTGGGACAGGAAATTGCCCGCCGCTTGCAAGAGCAGCTGAAGATGTGATATGTCCCCGGACGCCTGCGGCGACGATCGTTGGCAAGAGGAAAAAAAAGAATTATAATGAATTAATTGAGGGCCGGATTCTGGAGATACTCGTTGCCACGACCTGCAAGGCAGGTGTTTCCATATCAGCTAGTTTTCATCCGGAAACTCCGGCGGCCTAGGTGGCAAACCGTCTGGGGGCTTGATAAATCAAGCCTCTACAAAAGGCGCCCTTTTCAAGGCGGGCCTTTCCGGATGGACACCAGCTAAGCAAAGGCCTTAACGCCGGGGAAAGAATATGGGCTGCCCGTGTGACCAACAGGCTGGTGAGAAATTTGCTGTTTCCCCAATCTGCATCGGCCAACTCTGGGTTTTCGAGAATCTTCGGCCCGAAGAGCTGCAAGCGCTCACCCAAGCAGCCCTGCGGAGGCTTTATAAACGGGGCGAAGAGGTGTTCTCCCAGGGAGCTGCGGCCCAAAAAATGTTCCTCATCAAAGCCGGCCGGGTAAAATTAAGTAAAATTTCCGAAAAGGGCGATGAAATCACCCTGGATATCAGAAAGGCGGGAGATTTCTTAGGGGAAAGTATGCTGACGGAAAATATTGATTATCCTCTGGCAGCAACTTGCCTGGAAGATACTTTGATCTGCGGATTTACTAAACATGATTTCGAAAAGCTGGTGTTAGCGTATCCTTCGATTGGTTTGCAAGTAATCAAGAACTTGATTAAACGCATTGATTGGCTGACCAGTCGCGTGGGCAGCTTATCCCTGACCAACCTGGAAGATAGACTGTACAGTGTCCTGATTCACGTGGCTCAAGAACATGGTATCAGGGGACCTAAGGGGTTTGTTATTCAGTTTCCCCTGACCCATGAGGAACTGAGTTTTTTGGTTGGCGCACATCGGGTCAGTATAACGAAGGCCATGAAAACTCTGAAAGAATCCGGCAAGGTCCTGCAAGACGGCCGAACCCTCATCCTCCCGGAATCCTGCAGTTAAGCGGGATACCCACTCCCCACCAAGCCTCGCAAGTCGCATCCTCCCGATTTCCCCTGTCAAATTGGGCCGCAGTTTTGATCTTCTTCTGCCAAGATTACAGGCAAGCAAGTTTTAAGCCCGCCTGAGCCAGCTTCTTTACGGACGATTTCCCTGCTGGTGGTCACCGGCAGGAGAGGACGCGGTTGATTGTCTGGCAGGCGGTGCTTATGATAACAGAGACACCTTGCCAACCATTGGCCCGGCCGAAGCCATCTTTCTTGCGGATGTTTAAACATAAGGCTGGCCATGACGCCGCGATGCGGCAAATGGGTCCGGCCGCGGGCGGGAGCGTCGCGGCTGCCGCCGCCAGGGTGATTTCTCCGAAGGTTCTTCTCATGGCATCCGACTCTGTTGTCTCGCTTCTGGGGCTGAATCTGGTGGCCGCCATCCTGTTCATGGGCGGTGTCTGGCTCCTCAGCCTCCCCACCCGCAATGCCAGTCTGGCCGACATCTTCTGGGGTCCGGGCTTCGTACTCATTGCCTGGCTGAGCTTTGCCAATACTGACGGCTATCTGGGGCGGAAACTCCTCCTGGCCCTCTGCACCACCGCCTGGGGCCTGAGGCTGGCCCTGCACATCGCCTGGCGGAATTGGGGTCAGGGGGAAGACCGCCGCTACCAGGCGTGGCGGGCCAAGCGGGGGGCAAGTTTCTGGTGGGTGAGCCTGTTCAGCGTCTTCCTGACCCAGGCCCTGCTCCTGTGGGTGGTGTCGCTGTCGGTACAGCTCGGCCAGGCGGCGCCGACGCCGGCCCGCCTCACCGGCTTCGACCTGCTGGGGGCCTTGATCTGGACCGTGGGGTTCCTCTTTGAGGCAGTGGCGGACTGGCAGCTGACCCGCTTCAAGGCTGACCCGGCCAACCGGGGAAAGGTTATGAACCGGGGATTGTGGCGATATTCCCGCCATCCCAATTATTTCGGCGAATCCCTCATGTGGTGGGGCATCTTTGCCATCACCCTGGCCACGCCCTACGGCTGGTGGGCCCTGATCAGTCCGGTGGTGATTACCTTCCTGCTTCTCAAGGTCTCAGGGGTGGTGCTCCTGGAAAAAGACATCGGCGAGCGGCGCCCCGAATACCGGGCCTACCGGGAGACCACCAGCGCCTTCATTCCCTGGTTCCCCAAAGAGAGGCGGCAGTGAAGCCCCTGCTGGAGCTGGCCGAACGGGGGGTGCTGCCCGATCCCCTGGTGCGCCTGGGCATCCGGGTGCTCTGCCGGCGGCGTCTGGCCAAAGAGGCCCGGCGGGAGCGAGAGGCCCAGGGAGAATACCCGCAGCGCTTCCTGGAGGAGCTGCGGCGCAGCCCGGTGGCGGTGGACACTCAGGCCGCCAATGTCCAGCACTATGAAGTGCCGCCGGCCTTCTTTGCCCAGATTCTGGGAAAGCGACTCAAATACAGCTGCTGCCTCTGGCCGCGGGGGGTGGCGAGCCTGGACGCGGCTGAAGAAGCCATGCTGGCCCTGAGTGCCACCCGGGCCGAGCTGCACGACGGCCAGGATATCCTGGACCTGGGCTGCGGCTGGGGCTCCTTTACCCTCTGGGCGGCCGCGCATTTCCCCCAAGCCCGGCTCTGGGCGGTTTCCAACTCCCGACCGCAGGGGGACTTTATCCGCAACCGGGCCGTGGCCCTCGGCCTGGGCCGGGTGGAGGTGGCCACCGCCGACATGAACGATTTTTCTCCGGGCCGCGCCTTTGACCGGATCGTCTCCATCGAGATGTTTGAGCATCTGCGCAACTGGCCGGCCTTCCTCCACCGCCTGGCCGGCTGGCTCAAACCAGGGGGTAAAATCTTTCTCCACGTCTTCAGCCACCGGCGGTTTGCCTATCTTTTTGAGACCACCGGGCCCGCGGATTGGCTGGGGCGGACGTTCTTCACCGGCGGCATGATGCCCTCGGACGACCTGCTCCTTCATTGCCAGGAGGACCTGGTGGTGGAAGGCCACTGGCGGGTCAACGGCCGCCATTACCAAAAGACCGCCGAGGCCTGGCTGGCCAATCTGGACAAAAACCGGGACCGCCTGCTGCCGATCTTGAGCGACTGCTACGGCGCCGCGGCCGCTGGCCGCTGGTTCCAGCGCTGGCGCCTGTTTTTCCTGGCCTGCGCCGAACTCTGGGGGTGCCGCCAAGGGGAGGAATGGCTGGTCTCCCACTATCGTCTCCGCCGCCGCGACTGAGGCGGGTCTCTTGAGGAGGGAAATATGCCTCTGCTGACTATCCTGGCCTGGTGCAGTCTGGCCCTGGCCGTCGGCCCCGTCGGGTCTGCGGCGGCCGCAGCGATAGACCTGAAGCAATATCAATGGCAGCACCGCTTGCTGCTGCTCTTTGCGCCGTCTGTCGAGGATCCGGCCTACCAGGCCCTGGGGCGGGAACTGCAGGAGCAGGCCCGGGGCGTGCAGGACCGGGACCTGATGGTCTTTCAGGTCCTGGAACAGGGGCCAAGCCTTGTGGCGGGCCAGGAAATCTCCTCCGCCGCGGCCCAGGCCCTCAGGCAGCGCTTCGCCGTCAGATCTGGCACCTGCACGGTGGTACTGGTGGGCAAAGATGGCGGGGTGAAGCTGCAGCGCACGGGACAGGTGGCCCTGGCCGACATTTTCGCTCTCATCGACAGCATGCCCATGCGCCAACAAGAGAGGCGCCGGCAGAAATAGTCAGAAAAAAAAGTTTCGAGTTCCGAGTTTCGAGTTTCGAGAAAGGCGTTTTCTAGGGCGGGCCGTGCCCGCCCAAGGCAGCCACAGGCTATCACCTTTATTTTCATGGTTCGCGGGTGACTTTTATAAGTAATGGCAATTACCAAGAAAATAAGGTTTCCGGTTTCTGGTTTCCGGTTTCTGGAAAATTGGTTTTATAGGCGGGCCGTGCCCACCGTTGGATCTTTTGAGCTACCAGGACTGTGTTGCCACGCGCTTGCAGGGAGATGGCTCTTATCCGAGCCACGAGCGTCAGCGAGTGGTCCATCGCCCCCCGCTGGCGGGGGGCGATGCCTGGAGTTGAGAGAAGCAACGTTTTTTCAGGGTTCGCAGGTCACCTCTAGAAGGAATGGCAATTCCCAAAAAGTGAGCGGTTAGCCAAATTCAGGAACACTCCTCGCAGGGCGGGAAAGCGCCGCGCCTCCCGTTTTCTGGGCGCGCCTGACCAATTCCCAGCCACGACCCTGCGGCAGTAGTTTATAGTGACAACCCCTCGCTGACGCTCGGGGCTCGGATACAATGAATCTTATTTTCATGGTTCGCGGGTGACTTTTGTAAATAATGGCAATTATTAAGAAAATAAGAAAATTATTTCGTGGCGCCGGTCTCCAGACCGGCGAACCAGCGGCAATATCGCGGCTCAGCGGACCTGGAGGTCCGCTCTCCGAGGGCTTATCCTGAACCAGGCAAATACAGGCGGCTACCCCTTATTTTCATGGTTCGCGGGTGACCGCCAGGTCATGGCAATTAGTAAGAATAAAAAATCCTGAGTTTCGAAAAAATATGGTGGTCAATGCCCACCCTCCAGAGACTCCCTGACTCCCTCTCCCCCAGCTTGCCGGGCGAATAGTATCGTCCGAGCCACGAGCGTCAGCCAGTGGTCCCTCACCACCACCATTGTGTGGAGCGGGGGAATTTTTGCGGCACGGCTGGCAGTTAAGGCCCGCTGCAGTGATTGCGAAATCGTTTCCCGATGACCAGGTGGCCATTATTTGAGGGTCGGATGGTAAAGTTGGAATATTGCCAAGACCGGCTGCCAAGAACGCCGGCTGGCCAGCCGGAGCGCCCTGGGGGCCAGCCCGATGGTGCTTTCCAGCATTTTCATCCCTCAGAATAATTGTTTTCATTTTGCTGCCGCCCATGGTATCATAGCGACCAGCGAACCGCACCTTCCCCACCGCTGATAAGGACAAAAAATATCATGTTTGCTGGCGTCAAACCCCGGAGAGGGATGCTGGGCCTCTTGCTGGTGAGTATCATGCTCGGCGGTTGTGTCAAAGTGGGGCCAGATTTTGTGAAACCGGCCGTGGAGCTGAACCCCCAATGGCTGGAGGCTCAGGGCTTTTCCCAGGTCTCCACCCGCGCCGAGGATTACCGGGAATGGTGGCAGAGCTTTCAGGATCCGGCGCTGGCCCACCTCATCCAGTCAGCCTATACACAGAATATTCCCCTGCAGCAGGCGGGGGTGCGGGTGTTGGCGGCCCAGGCCCAGCTCGGCGCGGTCATCGGCAAGCTTTACCCTCAGAGCCAGCAGGCGGCAGGCTCCCTGACGAGGGTGCGGGAAAGTCAGGCCAGCCCCATCTCGGGGCCGGGGGCCCCCATCTACTTCTGGACCTCCCAATATGGTCTCAGCGCCAGTTGGGAACTGGATTTCTGGGGCAAATACCGGCGGGCCATCGAAGCGGCTGACGCCACCCTGCAGGCTGCCATCGGTGACTACGACAACGCCCTGGTCAGCCTCACCGGGGATGTGGCGGCGGCCTATATCCTGCTGCGCACCTTGGAAAAGCGCCTGCAGATCGCCCGGCAGAACGTGGCGGTGCAGCGCCAGAGTCTGCGCATCGCCAACTCCCGCTGGCGGGGCGGCACCACCTCCAAGCGGGATGTGGAGCAGGCCCAGACTATCTTGGACAGCACCGAGGCCGACATCCCCACCCTGGAGAGCCAGGTCCGCCAGACCCGGAATGCCCTCTGTCAGCTCCTGGGGGTGCCGCCCCAGGATCTGGAGCAGTTTGGCGCCAGCCCGGCCGTCATTCCTGCGCCTCCGCCTCAGGTGGCGGTGGGCATCCCCGCTGACCTGCTGCGCCGACGGCCCGATATCCGGCGGGCGGAATGGGCCGCGGCGGCGGAGTGTGCCCGCATCGGCGCCGTCAAGGCCGACCTCTACCCCTCATTTACCCTCACCGGTTCCTTCGGCTTCCAGGCCAGCGACGTGGGGCAATACTCCCTGGGAAATATATTCAACTGGGCCAGCCGCACCGGCCGAGGCGGACCTGGCTTCAGCTGGAACATCTTGAATTATGGCCAAATTACCAACCAGGTGCGGGTGCAGGATGCCCGTTTCCAGGAGGCCCTCCTCACCTATCAGAACACGGTCTTGCAGGCCCAACGGGAGGTGGAAGACGCGCTCATCGCCTTCCTCAAGAGCCAGGAGCGGGCCCAGAAGTTGGCCGGGGCGGTGACCGCGGCCCAATCCTCCCTGGAGCTGGCCACCAAACAATATCGAGAGGGCATCACCGATTTTACCACGGTGCTCACGGCCCAGCAGGCCCTCCTGGCCCAACAGGATAATCTGGCCCTGACATTGGGCGATATCTCCACTAATCTGGTGAAAGTCTATCGGGCCCTGGGCGGCGGCTGGCAGCTCCGGGAAGGGCAGGATTTTGTCCCCGCACCTATCAAGACGGCCATGGCCCACCGGACCAACTGGGGGCGGCTGCTGGCCCTGCCGCCGGTGCCGGTCATGACCACCGAGGAGCGCCGGCCGGATATCCGGGCGCCGGTGTGGTAAAGGGAAAAGGGATGAGGGATGAGGGAAAAGGGATGAAGGAAGGTGGTAAGAAATTGCGGTTTCTCTTGTTTGCCGTGCTGGTCATCTGTGTCGCCGCCTGCGGTGACCGGAACGCCTATGTGCCGCCGCCGCCGCCCAAGGTCATGGTCAGCCAGCCCCTGCAGCGACCGGTGACGGATTATCTGGAGTTTACCGGCAATGTGGTGGCTTATCAGACTGTGCCGCTGCAGGCCCGGGTGGAGGGCTACCTGGAAAAAGTCCTCTTTTATGACGGGCAATACGTGAAGAACGGGCAATTGCTCTTCCTCATCCAGCAGAACACCTATGAGGCCAAGCTGAAGCAGGCCCAGGCCTCCCTGATGGCCGAAAAGGCCCAGCTGGAGCATGCGGAAACCGAATATCGCCGCTACGCCAAACTCGTCCAAGAGGATGCCGCGGCCCAGACCGATGTGGACCGCTGGCGCTACGAACGGGATTCCCGGCGGGCCGCAGTCCTGGCCGCGGAGGCCCAGGTGGAGTTGGCCAGACTCAATCTCTCTTATACCCGGGTGGTGGCTCCCTTTGATGGCCGCATGGGCCGCCATCTGAAAGACCCCGGCACCCTGGTGGGGGCCGGAGAAAAGACCCTGCTGGCGGAAATCAACCAGATTGACCCCATCTATGTCTATTTTAATATCAACGAACAGGACCTGTTGCGGGTGCGGGGCAAAGATCCGGAATCCCCTGCCGGGGGCAAGGGCAAAGAATACCCCGTGCAGGTCGCCTTGGCCGACGAGACTGATTTCCCCCATGCTGGGCAGCTGGATTTTGCCGCCATCTCCCTCAACCCCACCACCGGCAGCCTGATGCTGCGGGCCATCTTGGCCAATCCCCGGCGTGTCCTCCTGCCCGGGATGTTCGCCCGGGTGCGGGTGCCCATCGCCGAACAGCAAAAGGCCCTCCTGGTGCCAGAGGCAGCCATCAGTTTTGATCAGATCGGCCCCTATCTCAGGGTGGTCAATGACAAGAATCTTGTGGAGCGCCGGGGTGTTAAACTGGGGGTGCAGGATGGCAGTTTCCGGGCCATCCTGGAAGGGCTGCAGCCCCAGGATTGGGTCGTGGTCACCGGTATGCTGCGGGCCATCCCGGGCCGGGAGGTGACGCCGGAGCGGACCACCCTGTCGGCCACTGCCCCGCCGGCGCCGGAATCCGGGGAACGCCGGCCATGATCTCGGAATTTTTCATTAATCGTCCCATCCTTGCCAACGTCATTGCCATCATCACCATCATTCTGGGCGCAGTCTGCCTCTTCCGCCTGCCGGTGACCCAGTATCCGGACATTGTCCCGCCAACCATCCAGGTGACTACCAGCTATCCCGGGGCCAGCGCCCAGGTGGTGGCCAATACCGTGGGCATCCCTTTGGAGCAGGCGGTCAACGGGGTCAAAGATTCCATTTACATGTCCTCCACCAGCGGCAGCGACGGCAGCTACATCCTGACCATCACCTTTGCGGTGGGCACCAACCTGGACACCTCCCTGGCCCTGGTGCAGAATTTCGTCAACGGCGCCCTGTCCCAGCTCCCCTCCACGGTGCAGTCCATGGGGGTGAACGTCAAGCAGATCTCCACCAATATCCTCCAGGTGGTGAGCCTGTACAGCGACGATGACCGCTACGACGAGACGTTTCTGGCCAATTACGGCATCATCAATCTGCAGTATCCCCTGGCCCGCCTGCCCGGAGTGGCCCAGATCAAAATCGTCGGGGCCGGCTCCTATGCCATGCGCCTCTGGCTGGACCCCCGGAAGCTTCAGTATTTTCAACTTACTGCCATGGATGTGGTGAATGCCATCCAACAGCAGAATGTCCAGGTGGTGGCCGGCCAGTTGGGGGGGCCGCCGGTGCCGTCCCAACAGGCCTTTCAGTTTACCATCAATGCCCTGGGTCGGCTGGAGGATGTCAGCCAGTTCGAAAATATTATTGTCAAAACTTTTCGAACTCCGGAGGCCACCCAGATTGTCCGGGTGAAAGATCTGGCCCGGGTGGAATTGAGCCAGCAGTCCTTTGCGAACTTCTCCCGCCTGGGCGACCATAAGGCAGCCCACATCCTGATTTATTCGGAACCCGGGGCCAATGCCATCGACGTGGGCCAAGAAGTCGGGAAGGCTATGCAGCAGATGAGCAAGACGTTCCCGGCCGGGCTGAAATATGACATCTCATACGACACCACCGTTTTCATTGACCAGGCCATCAATGCGGTCTACCATACCCTCTATGAAGCGGCCATTCTGGTGCTCATTGTCATCATGGTCTTCCTGCAGAACTGGCGGGCCACGCTGGTGCCGGCGACGACGGTGCCGGTGACCATCATCGGCGCCTTCGGCGCCATCGCCCTGTTGGGGTTCACCGTCAACCTGATGACCCTCTTTGCCCTGATCCTGGCCATCGGCATCGTGGTGGACGACGCCATCGTCATCGTAGAAAATTCTTCCCACTATATCGAACAGGGGCTCTCCCCCCACGACGCGGCCATCAAGGCCATGAACGAGCTGACCGGACCGGTCCTGGGCATTACCCTGGTGCTGACCGCGGTCTTCTTGCCGGCGGCCTTTATGCCGGGGATCACCGGCCAGCTCTTCCGGCAGTTTGCCCTGGTGATTGCCTCCACGGCCATTATCAGCGCCCTCAATGCCCTGACCCTGAAGCCGGCCCAATGCGCCCTGTACCTGCGCCCCGTGGACCCCGAGAAGAAACCCAACGCCTTTTACCGGGGGTTCAACCGGGTGTATGGGGCGGTGGAAGATGCGTATATCGCTCTGGTGCGGCGCATGGTGGCCCACCCCGGCTTGATGGCTCTGATCTTTTTCCTGATTATCGGCGTGGCCGGATTTTTCTTTGCCCGGCAGCCCACCGGCTTCCTGCCGGAAGAGGATCAGGGCTACGCCATTGTGGTGGGCCTGCTGCCCCCCGGGGCCTCCCAACCCCGGGTGCAGGAGGCGGCAGCTGACGTTGGGACCATACTCGGCCAGGTGCCGGGGGTGGCCTCCTGGGTCACCATCGGCGGCTTTTCCATGCTAGACGCGGCCAATGTCTCCACGGTCTTTTCCATTTTCGTCATTTATGATCCTTGGGAAAAACGGGGGGCAGCACTGAGTCAGGAAAAAATCCTTGCCCAGCTGCGCCAACGCCTGGCCGGACTCCTGGAGGCGGAGTTCGCCGTTATCGTGCCGCCGCCCATTGCTGGGCTGGGCCAATCCGGGGGCTTTCAGATGAT
>Ga0272446_1007197_pt1 | contig 11182 bp, 9 predicted proteins | sample YNPCB0061_FD_194587 | JGI IMG/M metagenome (GOLD analysis project Ga0272446, IMG submission 194587) | Hot spring microbial mat communities from Yellowstone National Park, WY, United States - YNP-CB-006-1 | ecosystem: Environmental > Aquatic > Thermal springs > Hot (42-90C) > Sediment | place...
CCCGGCTTCAAACCAACTTCCGCCGATAGCATTGTCGTGAGCCAAACACAAGGCGCGCTCGCGCTCATCGATTTATTCCCGGCAGATTCATCGCTCACGGTCGACATCGGAGCGATTTCAGGCATTGTGCGCGATAACAACGGTAATCCGCTTCAAGGCGTGAATGTTTCCATCAGCGCGACCGATGAATCGCTCACCAACGGCTACTTCGCTTCAACAACTTCAAATGCAAACGGCGGCTTCTCCATTGGTGCGATTCCTATCACCTCATCGGGCGGCACAACCATTCCCTCGTTCAAAGTTCGTTTTGTGCGTCAAGGCTTTGTAACGAAAGTCGTTGGAAACGTGATTGTCAAAGCCAACAAGACCACCCAAGTGCAAACCGCGCTCACGCCTGCCTCAACAACAGGGCAAGTGCGATTTGAAGATGATGTAGAAACCGATAAGAGTTGGACGCGCACAGGCTTTTGGCATCGCCAACAAAACAATGCTTCGATTCGCAACAAAAACTTTCCGCGTTATGTGAAACTTGCGCCAAACGACAACTCCAACGCCGCAATCCCGCAAGCCTTTCAAGGGCAATTCGCCTTTTGGTATGGACAAGACACAACCGGCAGTTTCATCGGTCAGTTGAGCCTTCCGCAAGATTCGCTTTCGGGCGGCACAAGCGTTACGCGCAACTCTGGCACCTTAACCTCACCGCAAATTAACCTCACCGCCGATACGGTTGCCACGCTCTCGTTCTGGACTTGGTTTGAAATTGAAAGCGTCAATCCCAATGCGTCGGGATTTGACATCATGCAAGTCGAGGTCATTCGTGCCAATGGCGATTCTGTCTCGCTCGGACGGCTCAATCCCTTTACCGACCCGATATTAGATGACCGTGAGCCGCTCCCATTCACATCAGGCGGCTTTAACCAAGCCCCCGTTTGGCGATTTGAAGAATTTGATTTAAGCCCATTTGCCGGTCAGCAAATTCGCTTGCGCTTCAAGTTCGAGACACGCGACAATCTCTACAACGGATTTAGAGGGTGGTTTATCGACAACATTCGCGTAACGAATGTGCGAAGCGTAACGAGTTCCAACAGCGAGCGTCGTGCTATCAAGCCGATGATGCAAGAGCGAACAAAATGAACCGATGTGCTTGAACGAAGCAATAGAAAAGGGCGGCTCAACGCGAGTCGCCTTTTTGATTTTTGGGCAATCGAACTTCAAAGCAAGTTTCACCTTTTTCACTCTGCGCCGAAATCGTGCCGCCGTGCGCCTCAACGATTTTCTTGCACAAGTAAAGCCCTAATCCAAATCCGCCCTCGCCGTTCAAGCGAACTCGCGCGGCATCGCTTCGATAAAAGGGCTCAAAAATTTTGTTCAAATCTTCCTTTGAAATGCCTTTGCCCTTATCGCAAACGCGAATCAATGCCGAGTCGCTCGTTTCAGAAAGCAATATCTTCACCGTCTCTTGCGAGTATTTAAGCGCATTGGAAAGCAGGTTGCGCAGGAGCAATCGAATCCGCTCTTTATCAGCAAAAAGTGAAATATCTTGTTGGAGTTCAATCACAATTCGGTCAGCATCATCACGAAATTCTGATTTGACTCCTTCGGCAAGCGCGGCGAGAGTGAATGAAGATTGTTTCAAACTGCCGTAGCTTGATTGCAAGCGTTCCGATTCCAAGAGTTCGGTGAGCATGGCGTTGAGGGTGTTGATGTCGGTTTGAATTTGCGTTTTAGCAACGCCGTCGGGAAGCAATTCGAGCGCAACTTTCATGCGCGTCAGCGGCGAGCGAAGTTCGTGCGAGACATCGAGCAAGAGTTCACGCTCGCGTTTGAGCATTTCGCCAATGCGCGCGCTCATGGCGTTGAACGATTGTGCGAGTTCCCCTAATTCATCGCGCCGATTGACTTCAATCACAGTGGAGAAATCGCCTGCACTGATGCGCTTTGTGCCGTCAATGAGCGTTTGAATCGGCGAGAACATCTTGCGAAGCAGAAAGAAAAGTCCAACGCCAATCAGCGACAGAAACAAGAGGAGCCACAGCACTGCTCGTTCCGTTGAAAAGAAATTTTGTGGCGGCGGCAGGTCTTTGAGTTTGAAGGAAAAGACGGTTTCGCCGCGTGTAACGACAACAGCGCGTCGGTCGCGTTGGCGAAGCGGTCGCGTGCGCCTCTCGGGACTGGGCGGTGGCAGTTCGGTGATTTCCCAATCTGTGTCGCTGGGTGATGTCCAAACAAAGTCCGGCGTTTCAAGGCGAATGCCGATGCCCAATTTTTCTGCATACTTGCGAGCAATGAGCGTATCGGGCGGTGAACCAATTTCATCGGCAAGGTAATTGGCAACAATGCGTGCGTAGCCACGCGGCGAGGGTGGCGGGTCTTCGGGCAAATCAAACGCCAAGCGAAACGCGGTAATGACGGCAACATCAATCAGCACGACGGCTACAACCATCACGGCAAGCAGTTTCAGAAAAATGGAAAGGCGTTGTCGCATAGATAATTTGACATGACTCAAAACAGAAAAGGCGGAACAAACGCCCGCCTCTCTAAACCCTCTGTAAATCTCTGCTAAAAGTTACTTCACTTCTTTGTGAATGGTTCTGCGCTTCAAAGCAGGATTATACTTTTTGAGTTCCAAACGCTCGGTATCGTTGCGCTTATTTTTTTGTGTGGTGTAGCGCGAGGGTGATTTGCCTTCTTTGCGCGCTTCGGTGCATTCGAGCGTGATGGTAATGCGATTGCCTTTTGCCTTTGCCATTGGTTGTAAGTCTTTGAAAGTAAGTCGTTGAGTGTGAAAATGATTGTTGGTGCGCGATACTAGATTCGAACTAGTGACCTCCACCGTGTCAAGGTGGCGCTCTAACCAACTGAGCTAACCGCGCGTCAGTGCCTCAAAAAAAGGACGCAAATATACAGGCGCGCTCCGAAAATAAAAAATTCCTTGCACGACTTTTTTATCCGATTTTTACCACAATCATCAAAAGCCAAGTCGCATTTTCGCAATTCATTTTTCTTACATTCATTGGCACAAGGTTTGTAAAGATTGTAGTTTCAAGTAAAATTTTTTGAAATGATTATCGTGGACGATGTCATCGTTGATGATGAGGTGCTTCGTGCAAAGTTTCGGTGCGATGTTGAGCGATGTAAAGGCGCGTGTTGTGTGGTTGGCGATTTAGGCGCGCCTGTTACAAGCGAGGAAGTCGACATCATTGAGTCGCTTCTTGAAAAAGTGAAACCCTATTTGCCCGAAGCCAATCGAAAAGCCCTTGATGAGAAAGGCATTTATGAAGTGCATCAAGGCAGTTTATTTCTCACAACGGTCGAAGGGCGCGAGTGCGTGTTCGCAACGATTGATGAAAGAGGCATTGCGACATGCAATTTGGAAAAATTGTATCTGAATGGTGGGAGTGAGTTCCAAAAACCAATCTCTTGTCACTTGTTTCCAATTCGCGTGCGACGACGGCTTGGAATGGAGACATTAGTCTATATGCAAATCGAAGAGTGTGAGGCAGGGCGAGCGTGCGGCGCAAAAGAAAACATCAATCTCTACGAATTTCTTGCGCCTGCTTTGGAGCGCAAATACGGCACGACGTGGATAAAGGCATTTTTGAAAGCGTGTCGCGTAAGCGAAAAAAGAAATGAATCTGAAAATTTATGCACAACTTGAAAAACAGATGTTGAAAGATGGTAAGAAGTCGATATTCAAATCTTTACGGTCTGCGAAAAAAACATTGGCTCAACACGAAAAGAAAAGAGGTATAGTAAAGTTTACATCGCAAATCGACAAAACAATTTTCAATGTAAAAGAGCAGATTGAAACAATAGAGCAATTCATCAAAGAAAAAAATCTTATTGACAAATGAACTCAACACAACTGAATCATCAACTCGAGTATCTTGGCAGAAGCATTACAGTTATGCCACCGCAGTTGAGCCGTTTCATCAATCAACTGAAATGGCTACAAGAAGCGGCGGTGCTGTTTATCGTGCCTGAATCGTTCAGTTCAAGTCAGATTCAAGAGATGCTGATGGAAATCGTGAGCCGAGAACCGATAGCAATAATGATAACAGGAAAAGAATCGGAAATGTGGTTTGAGCAAATTCTAAAAGTGCTTTCACAGCAACACACCCTCAAACACACAATGACCTATCACGCCGAGTGCAAGATTGAAGAAGCCATTGAAGAATTTTTGCACAATGCACTTCCGAGTGAGGAGCGATTCGAGGAATGGAAACGATATGTGATTATCACAGATAAGACACAAGAAGTATATGCTTTCTTTGACGCTGAAAAAATGAACGCAGATGAAAATAGATGAACAATAGATAATCGATAAAAAACAATGAGGTCACAAGGACTTTCACAACGGCAAATTCAGACCTTGCGGCTAAGCCCGCAACAAATTCTTTACACTAAACTGTTGCAACTGCCCGTCATGCAGCTCGAGCAACGCATCATGCAAGAGTTGGAAGAAAATCCGCTGTTGGAAGAAGCCCAAGAGAATCTTGTCGAAGAGCAAGAACTCGATGACCTATTGCCCAGCGAGATGCAACCTGAACCGAACTCGCTCGATGCCGCAATTCACGATGCCGCACAATCGCCGATTGAAGTGCCGCTCATAGAAAACGGACTTGCCGAAACACAAGTGCCTGAAAAAAAACTTAATGAAGAAAAACCTGTGCAAGACGAAAACGACTTCGATGCCGAACTTGCCGAAGCATTATGGAACGACGATGACGAAGGCTACAAAGTTCAACAGCCACGAGAGTCAAGCGACGATGAGCATGAATATTTTCAACCTACCTACGAGGAAAATCTCTCTGAACAATTGCTCGCACAACTGCGCTTGCTCGACCTGTCCGAAAAGGAACTACACATCGCCGAAGAAATCATCGGCAACCTTGATGATGACGGATACCTCCGATGCGCCTTTGATACGATTCACGACGGATTGCTCACGGTCGGCATTGAAGCAACGGAAAAAGAAATCGAAGCGGTGTTAGAAAAAATTTGGTATCTCGACCCGCCCGGCGTGGGCGCGCGAAACTTGCAAGAATGCTTGCTCATTCAACTGGACGTGCTTGCCAAAGAAGACCTTGATGACGAGCAAGAAAAAGCCCGTTTGCTTGCGCAGAAAATTCTTTCATGGCACTATAACGAGTTTGTTGTGAAACATTATGAAAAATTGCTTCAAGACCTTGCATGCTCGCCCGACGAGCTCAAGCGTGCCGTAGCCCTTATTCAAAAACTCAACCCAAAGCCCGGCGGCGACGCGCCTTCACGAATTGGTAATTATGTAATTCCCGATTTTACCGTTACTTTCAACGGTCAAGACCTTGTGCTGACTTCAAACGAACGAACAAACATTCAAATTCGCCTTTCAAAGCATTACAAAAATTTGATGAGCGATAAAGCGCAGTCCAAAGAAACGAAAGACTTTTTGCGCGAAAAACTCTCAGCCGCCAAAGGCTTTATTGGCGCAATTCAAATGCGACGGCACACCATGCAAAAAGTCATGACCGCCTTAATGAAACGCCAGTATGACTTCTTCGTTTACGGCGAGTCAAAATTAAAACCGATGATTCTTAAAGACATTGCCGAAGACACTCAGCTCGACATCGCTACCATCAGCCGCGTCGTCAATGGAAAATATGTGCAAACGGATTTCGGTGTCTTTGAACTCAAGTATTTCTTCACATCAGGAATGGAAACCGAATCGGGCGACGAAGTCTCCAACCGCGTTATCAAACAAGCCATCAAAGATTTTATTGAAAAGGAAGAATCAGGCAAGCCGCTTTCTGATGATAAACTGGCAGAATTGTTGAGCGAACGCGGCTACAAACTGGCACGACGCACCGTAACCAAATACCGCGAACAACTGGGGATTCCCGTTGCACGCTTACGCAGAAAAATCGACTCCATTAACGAACCGTCTGAAACATCAACCAATCAAACTTCCAACAATCTTACTCACTCGTAATCAAAGAAAATGAACATTCACGCAACCACCGTCGTCGGTGTCTTGAAAGACGGAAAAGGCGCGCTGGGGTCAGATGGACAAATGACTCAGGGCGCAACCATTCTTAAACATTCCACTACGAAAGTCCGACGCCTGCACGGCGGAAAGGTCTTGGTCGGATTTGCAGGAGCAACCGCCGACGCCATGACGCTCCTCGAAAAATTTGAAGAGAAATTGCAATCACATAGCGGTAAATTGGAGCGTGCCGCTGTTGAGCTTGCCAAAGATTGGCGCACCGATAAGTATCTTCGTCGTTTGGAAGCGATGCTTGCAGTGATTTCGCCTGAAAAAGCTCTCATCATTTCAGGCACGGGCGATGTGATTGAACCCGAAGACGGCATCGTCGCCATTGGAAGCGGCGGTATGTATGCGCTTGCAGCGGCGCGCGGCATGATGAAATACAGCGATTTAGACGCGAAAACGATTGTAACAGAATCGCTAAAAATCGCCGCCGATATTTGTATTTATACCAACAGCAACATCAGAGTTGAGGAAATCTAAAATCCTATTCACGAAATTATCTACAGAACTAAACAATGGCACGCAAAAGCACAGAATTGTCAGAAACCGAAAAAGGTCTAAACAACGGAAAACATAATTCATCTGAACAAGCGTCAGTCTTAAAAAATCTCACGCCCCAGCAAATTGTGCGGGAGTTGGATAAGTATATCATTGGTCAGCACGAAGCGAAAAAATCCGTTGCCATCGCGCTTCGAAATCGGTATCGCCGTCAGCAAGTTCAAGGCGCGCTCAAAGAAGAAATCATGCCGAACAACATCATTATGATTGGGCACACTGGTGTAGGCAAAACAGAAATCGCACGACGGTTAGCGAAACTTGCAGGCGCACCGTTTATTAAAGTCGAAGCCTCAAAATTTACCGAAGTTGGCTACGTCGGGCGCGATGTGGAATCAATGATTCGTGACTTGACCGACCTTGCAGTCAATATGGTCCGTCAAGAAAAATCCGCCGAAGTGCAAGACAAAGCGCGACAACTCGCCGAAGAACGCATCTTGGATATTCTGCTTCCGCCCGTCAAAAAATCGTCAAGTCAACTTGCAAAAGCCTACAACGACGACTCGGAAGAACAAAGCGATGTCAAATCCGAAATTGAACTCAACGATAAGAGCCGTGAGAAAATGCGCGACCGCTTGCGACAAGGCAAATTAGATGAACGCACTGTTGAAATCGAAATCTCAAGCGACCCACAAGGCATGATGCAAATCCTCGGACCCTTCGGTCCAACCGAAGATTTGGGCGGAATGCTCCAAGACATTGTGGGCGGACTGCCAAAGAAACGCAAAAAACGCCGCGTATCCGTCGCCGAAGCCAAAACGATTTTTGAACAAGAGGAAATTCAAAAACTCATCGACATGGATGCGGTTACCAAAGAAGCCATTCATCGCGTTGAAGAATCAGGTATCGTGTTTATTGATGAAATCGACAAAATCGCTACTGCCGACGGCGCACGAGGCGGACCCGATGTCAGCCGCGAAGGCGTTCAACGCGACTTGCTCCCAATCGTTGAAGGCTCAACCGTTGCCACCAAATACGGCATGGTCAAGACCGACCATATCCTCTTTATCGCATCAGGCGCGTTTCACGTCTCAAAACCGTCGGATTTAATTCCCGAACTGCAAGGGCGATTCCCCATTCGCGTGGAACTCAAAAGCCTCACCGAAGATGATTTCGTCAAAATTCTCGTTCAACCTGAAAACGCGCTCATCAAACAATACACGGCACTCCTGAAAACCGAGGGCGTTGAGCTTGAATTCACCGAAGACGGCATCCGCGAAATCGCCGCTACTGCCGCGCAAGTCAACGAATCGGTCGAGAACATCGGCGCACGTCGCTTGCACACCATCATGACAAGCCTGCTTGAAGATCTCATGTTTGAAGTGCCAGAAAATTATCCGGGCAAAAAGGTGGTCATCGACAAACGCTTCGTCGAAAATCGTCTCAGCAAAATCGCAAAAGACCGAGACCTGAGCCGATACATTCTGTAATACTTTTAGTAAGAAATTACAAAAATGGGAAAGTCAGCGGGTTGAACTTCGGATAAACAGGACAACTGTGAAAAATTTGTGAAGAAGCGAAAGTTGCGTATATTTGTGCCTACATTTTTCCAATCAAAACGGACAATCCGAAATTATTTTAAAGTTTTTTTTCTTAAAGCACATTCATGTGAATGTGTTCAATTCATAACAATAAACCTTTCAATCAAACGATGAAGAACCTCTTAGTCGCCGTTCTTTTGACGGTCGCGATTGCCGCAATCGGTTGCGGACCCAGCAAACAAGAGCTTGAAAAGAAGCGTAAAGCAGATTCCACCAGAGTCGCTGATTCGCTTGCGGCAGTAAAGAAAGCCGAAGAAGAAAAAGCCGCAAAAGCTGCCGCCGAAGCCGCCGAAAAAGCCAAAGCCGATTCGCTCGCAAAAGCCGATTCGCTCGCAAAAGCCGCTGGCGCAAAAAAGGACGCTGGCACAAAAAAGGACGCTGGCGCAAAGAAGAAGTAACTTTCTTTCCTGAACTCAAAAGCGGAAGAGCCTCGCGCTCTTCCGCACTCAGGATTGATATGAGCAAAAACCGTTACCAAAAACTGCAATCTCACCCTTATCCTACCTCTCTACAAAAGTTAAATGATGGTTTATCGCTCGCCACTGAAAAGATACGCCCCCTTCTAATGTTGGTCAGATGCGATGGGTTCTAAAAATTGGTATGTATTTTGATTACAATATCAAAGGTGTTTAAGTCTGAACAGCAAAATGCTAAGCATACCAATCAAGACAAAATAATACGCTCTAAAAAACATACACATTAAAAGTTTTTCATTCGGAGATACTCTAACACAAGAACACTAAAACAAGCCAGCGAACTTGCAAGTTACTTACGCCTTAACGACAATAATTTCTGCTGCAAAAATCATGACACAAAAATTCTTCCCACAAAAATTCTTGCTTAAAGTTATGTGCCTTTTGGCACTGGTCGCTGGACTTTCGGCACAAGCCAGCGCGCAAGCCGTCGGCGATTATCGCTCTACCACTGCTGTTTTCAACTGGACAGCCACAGGCAACTGGGAACGATGGAATGGCACAACTTGGGTGCTGAATCCAGCCGAAGGTTATCCCGGTCAAAATGCTGGCACAGGCACGGTAACCATTCGCAATGGCGCAACAGTTACAATTAACGTTAACGTCAGCCCAGCAAACGCTATCGGCGGGCTGGTCGTCGGTGAAGGCACAAGCGGCATACTTCAGTTTGATAACACAAACAGAACGCTGAACATTGGTTCGGGCGGGGTGCTCGTTAATGCAGGGGGCACATTCCGAGTGGCAGTGCCCGCAAATCCCAATGACAACACGCATACCATTAACATCACAGGGGGCGGAAGTTTTACAAACAATGGCACGATTAACTTCCGTGAAGTCAGCGGCGGAAATACCGACATAGCCAACCTCAACCTTTCGGGTAATTTGGCAGGCACAGGCACTTCAACCTTCAACAACATCACCTTCAACGGAACAAATAACCAAACCATCACGATTGGCGGCACGATCAACAACATTCAAGCCGTTACCTACAACAACATCGGCACAGCCCCGAATAACCAAATTACCAACCAATCCACAACCTTCACGACGGCAATTAACCCCGGCACATCAACCTTCACACAAGGCAATTATCGCCACGATAACACTGCAACTTACTTGGTGAGCAATGCAAGTATTACCATTCCAGCGGCGATGACGGTTACTGCCTTGCAAGGCACAATGAATTTCGCAACTGGAGATAATGTTCAGCTCAATCTGAATGGTGGGGATTTAATTGTGGATGGCTCAAACGCAGTCGTGAACGTGGGCGGCGGTGAAACAACGGATAGGTCGAAGCTTCTAACTAACGGCACGACGGCAGACATTACGGTGCAGAATGGTGGCACGCTTAATGTAGGTAACGGCACCTATGGAGACATTCGGTTTGATGGCAATGCAGGCACGATGTTGGTTACAGGAACGAATAGCCAAGTCAACTGCGGTAGAATTGTGACAGGCAATGCTGGAAATGGTGGTACACTCACGATTTCAAACGGTGCTATTATGCGAGCAAGACAAAATGCGACGACGGCAGGTACGGCGGTCTTTTTCAGAGGCGCTTCAACTATCAATGTGCAATCAGGGGCGCAGTTCTTGATAGGGAATCCCGCGGATAGCACAGGCAATCTCAATGCCGACGAAAATAATAGCTCCGTGCGAAATATGACTGTAGATAATGCTACGGTGCGCGTCTACGGGCGGTGGTTAGCATCAGCTGGGGTAAATAACACTAACACCACATTTAATATCAATAACGGGAGCCAGTTTATTGTTAGTGAGAATGTCATCAATGTGGCAGTGGCGGCAGAGGCGTGCAATCTTGGGCGAGCCACGATTAACGTGAACAGCGGCTCAACGGTAAGGCTGTTTCAGAATGCCCAGTCAGCAAGCAACGTAAATGTATGTGTAATTGGTGCAGGTGGAGTTGGTAGCTTGAACATTAATGACGGGCTATTTGAAGTGTTTGGCGGTACAAATGTTGAAAACCTGCTCTTTACGGGCAATACGGCGATGCAAGTATTAGGCACGCTCAATGTAGGTGATGGCTCAGGCGCGGCAAACAGTGCACGGCTCTACATTGGTCAAAATACCTTACCTGAACTCCCTAACCCAGCCAACCGGCGGTTTTTGGATATCGAGTCAAGTGGTCAGATGATTGTGCAAAACGATGCAGAGGTACTAATTGGCGGTGGCAATCGTGGCACCTTACAACTGGTGGGGAACGCAACCTATACACAACAAGGTGGAACTGTGAATGTGCGAGCCTCATTCCAACTTGGGAACGGCTCTTTAGCTACTGTCAATAATGGAACGCTAAACGTTGGGGTAAATCAAAGCAATGGTGGAAACTCAATCACATTTCCACCCAACGTGACGGCTGTAACAAGATTTATTTTGAATGGTGGCACGGTTAATGTGGGAGATGGAAATACTACGTTTGGAAGCAATAACCCTAGTCTTAGCTTTGGCGATGGTAATAACACCCCAGCCTTTGCAAGTGCAAACTATGCCAGTCTGGAAATTACAGGTGGAACACTCAATCTGAATGGACGCTTTACGCTAAATGACGCCAACTACCGTTT
>Ga0272446_1007198_pt1 | contig 11181 bp, 13 predicted proteins | sample YNPCB0061_FD_194587 | JGI IMG/M metagenome (GOLD analysis project Ga0272446, IMG submission 194587) | Hot spring microbial mat communities from Yellowstone National Park, WY, United States - YNP-CB-006-1 | ecosystem: Environmental > Aquatic > Thermal springs > Hot (42-90C) > Sediment | place...
GCTCCTTGCCCCTCGCATCTCTCTTCATGCCAACAGCATAGCGGCGCAGGGGGTGGATGTATAGACACTTTGGTGTGGTTGGGAGTGTTGTTTTGGCGGCTGACCGTTGACCGCTGCAATCCTCAGTGCGTTTCTCAGATCTACACCGTTCTGCTACACTGAATAGCTGAAATCGCTCCTGTCCACTCGCAAGGATTTGGCCTGGAAGGTGATCCCGTACTCTGTCATGCCGATCAACATCGCCGATAACATCCGTCCGGTGATGATGCCCGAGATTGACCTGGCATCGCACCAGGGCAAGACGTTATTGATCGTGGAGGAGTGGGGTACAGGCTATCGCCGCGTGATCCGGGCCTGTGAGGAAGGGGGGTACCCGCTGCCCGACTGGCAGGAACTGGGGTGGGCCTTGCGCGTGATCTTCCGGCCCCACGCGGAAGTGGCTGCCGAGGGTGATGGGCAGAGCGATGTCCCTGTAAATGTCCCTGTAAATGTCCCTGTAAATGAGAGACAACGTTGGTTTCTGGCTCAGCTCAGCCGCGGAAAGCCATTGAAGGCCCAAGACATTGCTTCGCACTTCGACGTCACCAAGAAAACCGCCCGTCGCGACATCGCCGATCTCAAGGCGCGCAGCCTGATCGAGTTCGTCGGCGCGCCGAAAACAGGCTTCTACCAGCTCGTCAAGCGAAACTAAGGCTCTATGACCACCAACAAACGTCAAACCAACGAAACGCTCCGCAGCGACATCTGGTGGGCCTGCGCCATCCTGCGCCGCCAGGACGACCGCGGCGGCGTAGGATAATACACCGGGGACGTGGCGCGGATCAGATACATCGATTCGATACCTTGGCGAATCCGTGATTGGCACTGAGATGACAGTCACCATGCGCATTGTCTGTGTCCTGCAAGAACCGATGGAGATACTCACGTGTCCTCGACATCCTCGATTTGGAACGGCTGGTTGACAACAGTAGGCCGTCGCATAGAATATCGGAACTGCTGCCATGTTGAATATGAGGAACGCTCCGATCAACGCGATAAGGTCGCTGACGAACTCCGCCACGTGATCGAAAGCCACCATGCGCGTTCTCTCGATTGGACACGGCTCCTAAACGCTATCGGGTTCTCCTCCCTGGCCGAGGTTTTGAAGCGCAGCAACACGGTTCTCCCAGCGCGGAGCATGCAATCCAGCGAGGATAGGGAGGACGAAGAGCAAGAACTTACTACACGGAGGGGCAACTTCTGTGAGGTGCTCGCCGCAGAGTACGCCATCACCCAAATGGGCTTTGACGTGCCGATACGACGGCTTCGCTATAATCCCAACCCCGACCAATCGATGAAGGGCGATGACGTCCTGGGGTTTCGTTTTCCTCAAGTCCACGGTTCTGGCGCCGTGTTAGTTGGAGAGTCGAAGTATCGAAGCGGCCGATCTCGATCCGCAGTGAGAAGTGCTGTGGAGAAGGCCTTTCGCAGTCTGTGTCTATCAGAGCGATCGTACCCGGCTTCGATGGACTTCGTTGCTACGATTCTGGAATTGGAGCAAGATCAAGAACGCGCACAATGGGTTCGTCAGATGCGCGCGCAGCTTCACTCAGGCAGGATACCGGTCGAACGCCACTACCTTCTTTTTCTTGGGACACTTGGCCAACCTGCCGATCCGTTCGGCTGGTTGGACGAACAGCAGCATGCAGTGGCCAATGTCACCTGCGTGAATATCGTGTTTGCGCCCGGCATCCAGTCCTGGCTCGACGAACTCTTCGGTGGTGACTGATGATGCCAAGAAGTGAGCGGAAGCTAAACTGTCAAATCCTGAGTCACGGACTTGAACTTAAGCTGGCGAGTGCCGGTGCAGACGAAACAGCGAGTCGCCACTTGTTGACTGCGGCTACATGGTTTGAGAAGAACGCGCAAGTCGACCCCACCAACGCGGTAGAGGATCGCTATCTTGCGGCGCTGGGTTACTACCTTGCGGGTCACTACGCCCAGGCCTACGTTCTCTTCCGTAACGCGAACTCACTGCCCCATCCGCATGCAGCCTACAGCCTTCTGCGTCAGCTCTTTGTCAAGGAGTTACCTGAGATTGCTGCAGACAACGCGGTGATTCTGGCGCGTAGGGAATACACCGACAGCGGCATCACCAGCGACCTGACATCGGGCATAATCGCCGAGGGCGATGCGGTTGAACGCGCTCTGATTGCGTCAATGTATGCAGCCTTTGGAGATGTCTACGCCTATGTTCGTAGCGGCGACGCAGCCAGAATCGACCGTGCGCTTGGTCTGATCGACACCTGCTATCGAATTGCCAGCGAGGCGCCGTTCCTTCATGCAACAGCCTACCCAGCATTGCTGCAAGGAGCCACGGCAATGCTACGCGAATTACGCGACAACTCGCTATGGACGCGACTCGATGAGATGCGCTGCGCGGATCGCACAGGATTGCTCCAACGGTACATTGAGTTGGCGGTGAGACGATCACCGCCCTTGGTGGAGCTTTGGCCATCGCAAGTTATAGCGATCCCCAAGATCAACGAAGGCGACAGTGGATCGCGCCCGAATTTCCTCGTCAAGATGCCTACTAGCGCCGGCAAGACCAACATCGCCGAGCTTTCGATCCTGCGCTTCCTCATCGACGAGTTTCCATAGTCGGGTAAGAAGTGCATCTACATTGCACCATTTCATGCGCTCGGCGCCCAGACAGAAGCTAAACTGCATAGAGACTTATCGCCGCTCGGTGTCGGGGTGTCTGACCTTTACGGGGGCTTCGAGGTCAGCCCTGCAGATCCATTCCTGTTCAACCAGCAACGCATCCTTGTAGCAACACCGGAGAAGGTAGATGCGTTGCTCCGCTTCAATCCCGACTTCGCATCCCAGATCGGCCTCATATTCATTGACGAGGGACACTTGATCGAAGAACCCGAGCGCGGCCTGCGTTTTGAGATGCTGATTCATCGTCTGGTGCGCCGCTATGCCAATGGAGGAGCGCGACTGATCTTGGCATCTGCTGTTATGGGACAGGCCGACAGTTTGGTTCACTGGATCACCGGTGCAACGGATGCTAGCGGTCTACAGGCAAGTCACTACCGTCCCACCCGCAACTATTTGGGCCTGCTATTGTGGAACGGGCAGACAGCGACGCGTGAGTTAACCTACGTTTCAGATGAGAACACAGGGGGCTATAAGCCCTGCCAAGCGCCCAAAGACGTGCGCGTGCGCGCTCTGCCCAATGCCAATGTAGTCCAGAATGCTAACTTGCAGTTGGGATTGTTCTCAGGCCACGAAAACGCTCAATCTACCAGCAACGCGAAGCAAAAGATCCCCATCGGATTTCCAAGAAAAGGCAGAAAGTATGAGGCGGTTGCGCTCGCTGCGCTCCGGGAAGCACGAGATGGCATGACACTGGTCTATGTGCCGCGTGTCGACTGGCTTGAATCCCTGGCGCAAGCTGTCTTTGATGCCCTCGACTACATGGCGCTCTGTCGGCAGCAGCAGATACCGGTGGATGTGTTCGATCTTCAGAAACCGGTGTTGGCCGACGCAGATCAACTGCGGCTGGATCAGTGCATCGAGCTGGCGGAAGAACTGACAGGGGCAGAATCTCTTGTGACACGCGCGCTTCGTGCTGGTTTTGCTGTACATTACCGCGGCGTTCCGGAACGCTTACGCAACATGTTGTCACCGCTCATCGAGCAGGGCGTTTTTAGCGTGGTGATCGCTACGAGTACAGTCATTCACGGCGTCAACACACCGGCCAAGACTGTCCTCATCCATAGCCTTGTACGCGGTGACCATGAAGATCGGAAACGAGAGATCTCCTCGCGTGAGTTTCTGAATCTAGTCGGCCGCGCCGGCAGGGCGATGCAAGAGACCGAAGGAACCGCGCTCCTCTTCACTGATGCCGATGCCAAGAAAGCGGCCCGCGCTGGTCGCAGAATCCAACAGTTTGTAAAGCGCATCAATATTGAAGAGCTAAAAAGTGCGCTGCGTGCGTTCCTCTGTAAGGTGGCAGACCAGTGGAAAGAGCGTTATCCAGGCGCCAATGTTGGTGAGCTGTGTGAAGCGCTGGCCAGCGAACGTATCGACTGGTTGAGTCAGGATTTACAGCATCAGCTGGATGAATTGGACCGCGAGCTGTTGGCCCTGATCCAGGAACTCCAGGAGTCCGACACAGGTCCAGCAACAGTGGAGAACCTCTTCGCTCGATCTCTGGTTACGCTCCAGTCATCCGGAGATGACGATTCGTGGCACGGCCCGCAAACCAGCCTGAGCCTGCTCGCAGCACGGATCGAATACTTGCAGAAGATACCCGCACCGGTACGTCGCGCTTATTATCGAAGCGGGCTGCCGCTAACAGACTGCAAAGTGTTGGAGAACAGTGCTGAGGCTCTGCTGGCTCGGTTTGACACGTTTGGGCAGATTCCAGACTACTCTGCGGAACAGACCGCCCGCATCGTCTGGGAACTGTACCGGGATTTTCTGGCAGACCTTTCAATCTTCCGGAAGCAGGGAGGCTCTCCGCCCGCATGTACGGAGCGAATTCTGCGCAGCTGGTTGGAGGGTATGCGCGTCGACGCCATCGCTGACCTACCGGAAGTGAAAGCGACTGTCCAGGCCAGGTCCGATGTGACCGCATTCATCGATGACTTTTGCAGCAGCCGGATGCCGTGGGCACTGAACGCACTGCGCGGCTACGTCGGCGCCCTTGTGCCGAATCCGATTGCTGATGGCTGGCTTAGCGCGTGGTCGGCGATGATACACTTTGGCCTACCTTCACCCAAGGCCGCTATGTTCTATGGACTTGGTTTGCGTTCCCGAGAGGCGGCCGTTTGCTGTGCGGGCAATTGCACAGAACCAGCGCAATCTTTTAAACTCTATCAATGGCTGATTAATCTAACCGATGAAGAGATCGGACGATGGCAGATAGCTGAACGTATCAGACAGGAGATCATCACCTTTCGAGACAACTTGAAGCCCTCCGGACTATTCAGTTAATGTCTTTGCCCAACGTGTTCTGATGATCTGCATGACCTGTCCCAACGCCCTCTATACTATCAGGACCAGAAAATGATGCCCAAACCAAAGATCACACCCGAAATCAAACTTCAGGTCGACACCATCGTGGACCGGTTCAACGTCGAACAGTTGCGGGGCATGCCCTGGGCGCATTATGTGACCAGATACCGGGGCGCGCATCTTTACCTGGGGCGCCAGCAAAACGACCAGTTTTGGCCGATCTGCCGGCTGACCTACACCGGCAATATGCAGCGGTGGGAGTTTGCCATCTACAAGTACAGCAATGAACGCTATGACCCGGACGATTGGTTCTTCCCGGGCTCGGAGGACGTGGATGGCACCATCGTGGGCGCGCTGCGCGCCGGGCTGAAGGCGTATCCCCCATGACTTACCTCGACGCCGCCTACGCCATCCTCGAAGTCGCCGGCCAGCCCCTCCATTACGAGGCGATCACCCAGCGCGCGCTGGCGCAGAAGCTGATCGCGCCCCAGGGACTGACGCCTGAGGCGACGATGGGGTCGCGCCTCTACACCGACGCCAAACAGGAAGGCTCCCACTTCGTGCGCACCGGCAAAGGGGTGTTCGGCCTGACCCGGTGGCAGCCCAGAGGCATCGATGCCCACGTCGCCGAGATCAACACCGCCACACGCAAGCAATTGACCCGGCTCGTCCTGGCTATGCCGCCAGAACGCTTCGAGGTGCTGATCCGCGAGTTGCTTGTCCGCATGGGCTTCGACGAGAACTCGGTCAAGGTGACGCTGTACAGCGGCGACGGCGGCATCGACGTGACCGGCATCTATCGCGCGGCTGGCCTGACCGAGCTGAGCGCGGCGGTGCAGGTGAAGCGTTGGAAAGGCAACGTTGGCGCACCCATTATCACTCAACTGCGCGGCTCCCTGCAGGTGCACCAGCAAGGCATCATCATTACCACCAGCGACTTCTCCAAGTCGGCGCGCGCCGAAGCGGAGGCGCCGAACAAGACGCTCATCGGGCTGATCAACGGCGCCAAGCTGATCGACCTGCTCGTCAAACACCAGGTGGGCGTGGTCAAACGTGCGTTGGAGGTGACCGCGCTGGACGATGAGTATTGGGGCGAACTCCTCGGCCAGGCTGGATCATCCCCTGTCCCTGCCAGCCTGGACGTCGATGCCAGCACGCCCGCCGCCGTGCACGCAACAGCAGCGCCGGCCTTGGGGAAGCCCACCGGCTTCATGCTGTTTGGTCAACATCATGCGGCGGACACCTGGCGGGGCGTGTTGGTGGGCGTCTGTGCAGTGCTGGCGCAGCGACACGGGGCCGCTTTCGGGCCCCTTGCCGCCGCCGTCAAGGGGCGCACACGGCAATACATCGCCTCCAGCCCCGCCGGTATGATCACACCCGCTGCGATCCCAGGCGCCGACCTGTGGGTTGAAGCCAACCAGAGCGCGAAGTCGGTGATGCAGGTGATCGGGAAGCTGTTGGTGACCCTGGGACATCAGGCAAGCGATTTCAGTGTAAAGACTTGATCCGATGATGAACGAGAAGACCGGTCAGTTCGATCCGCATGATATGCAGCGCCTCACTGGACTCTACGATGTGGAGCGCTACCTGTTCGAGAACGTCTCTGCGCGTTTTGCCCTTGCCGGCACTCTCACCCCATACGACTTCTTTGCTATCGTGATCTGGAAGTCCAATCGAACGAAGACAAAGATCGTCCGTGGTCTTGCCAGCGTTGGCAAGACAGTGACAGCACTGATGAGTGAGGTCAGCGCAGCATCAACATCTGACGGCAGGGTGAACACGCTACTTCAGATTCCCGGTATAGGGCTGGCGATGGCGTCGGCCATTCTGACAGTATGCTACCCTCATGAATTTACTGTGCTAGACTACCGGGTCTGGGACACCCTGCACTCGAATGATGCACCTGACTTGCCGTCGCGCTACCCAATCACGACGATGGAATACCTGCAATACTGTCTGGCGTGCAAGAATCTTGCCCTGCGGCTGAGCCTTTCGTTGCGCGACCTGGATCGCGCTCTGTGGGCGAAAGACTGGGAAGATGACTTGCTTGAGCTGACTCACGGCATGCGTTGAAGCAACTTGCGCGACTGCACGTCGGGCTACGCTCCAGCCAGCCGTGTCTGCAGCGCGCGCAGGAATTCCTCCTCTGTGTGCACACAGTGCGACAGGGACAATGCCTGCGCCAGCCGCGTCAGTTGCGGCGGTTGTAGTGCGGCCATCTCCAATGCCTCAGACGCGCGGAATATCTGTTCAGGCGCACCATCTAGCAGGATGCGGCCCTCATCCAAGACGATCACGCGGGCGAAGTGCTCGGCGACAAAGTCGATGTCGTGGCTGACCACGATGACGCTCTTGCCGAGCACCCGCAACTCGTCAAGCAGCCCGCCAAATTGGGCAAGAAAACGAGCGTCCTGCCCGGTGGTCGGTTCATCCAGGACGAGAATCTCCGTATCCATTGCCAGCACCGAGGCAATGGCGACGCGCCGCCGCCAGGAGGGCGAAAGATCATACGGATTCACACCGGCGTAACTGCCAAGCCCCAGGCGCGCCAGCGCCCAGTCAACCTGCTTGTGCAGGCGCGCCCCCCGAAAGCCAAGGTTGATGGCGCCAAACGCCACCTCATCCCACACACGGCGCTTGCAGATTTGTTCGTCAGGATTCTGAAAAACATAGCCAACCCGCCTTGCCAGCTGCGCAACCGAATGTTCGTGCGTCGCCCAATCGCCTATCGTGACGACACCACGGGTCGGACGCAACAAGCCGTTGAAGTGGCGCACCAGCGTGCTCTTGCCCGACCCGTTGCGCCCCATGATGGCAACCCGCTCTCCCGAATCGATGCGCAGCGTGACCCCGCACAAGGCGGCGACGCCAGAGGCAAAGGTGAAGTGCAAGTCGCTGACGGCGATGTTCATGCGTTGATCGCTTTGGGTAGAATCGGTCGAAAAAAGTCAACTGCTTCCTCCAACGTCACCGGCAACAGGGCGTCTGAAGATGTCAGTCCCAACGCCCGCGCCCGCGCCGCAACTTGTGTGAAACGAGTGCGCCCAATGGCGTGTTGTTCGAGCAGTGGCGACGCCAACACCTCACGCGGCGCACCGTCCAGCACAACCTGACCGCCCGCCAGCGCAATCACGCGGTCGGCGAACCTGGCGATCCACTCCAGCTTGTGCTCCGCCATGATGATCGTTGCCCCGCGCCGGCTCAGCCGGTGAATGGCAGCAAAGAGATCACGGCTGCCAAGCGGGTCAAGTTGTGCGGTTGGCTCGTCCAACACCAGCACCTGCGGCGCCATCGTCAGGATCGACGCCAGCGCCAATCGCTGCTGCTGACCCCCGGAAAGCGCATAGGGCGAGCGGTCGGCGACCCCCTCCAGCCCGACCAGCGCCAGCGCCTCATCGATGCGCGCCGCCATCTCCGCGCGCGGTGCGCCGAGATTCTCCAGCCCAAAGGCGACCTCTTCATAGACGGTGAATCTGGCGCCAGAAATCTGGTTGACCGGATTCTGGAAAACCAACCCGGCGACCGTCACCAGCTCCGCCAGCGGCGTGCTGCGGCTATCCATCCCTGCAATCTGCACAGAGCCCAGCATGGCGCCGTGAAAGTGATGTGGTATGTAGCCGGTGAGCGCATAGCAGAGCGTGGATTTGCCGCTGTCGTTTGCGCCGACGATCGCCACAAACTCACCTGCCGCCACTGTCAGCGACACGTCGCGCAACGCTGGCTGACCGGCGAATGGATAGGTGTAGGTGAGTCCTTCGACGCGTATCATAGCCATTGTCCTGCTCCGATCAGAAGCAGTGTGCAGACGACGCATGCCTGGCGCGCCACGCGCTCCACCGGCGGATCAGCCAACTCGGTCAGACTTGTTTTGGGGCGCGACGACCGGAATGCGCGCGCCTCCAACGCAATAGCGCGCTCCTCTGCGTCCACCAACGAGCTGAGCACCAACGGCGTCACCATCGGCATCAACGCGCGTGCGCGCACACGCAGTGAGCCGGTGGTTTCCAGTCCGCGCGCCTGTTGCGCTGCTGTGATGGCCGCTGCACGCGCCCGCATGTGGGGGATGATCTGCAACGTTGCACCGATGACATAGGTGAGCCAGGGCGGCGCGCCGTGTTGCGCCAACCCAAGCATCAACGCTGACGGCGGCGTCGTGAAGACGAACAGCAACGACGCGCCAAGCACACACAACAGACGACTGGTCATCAGCGCGGCAAAGACGACGCCTTCAAGTTTTACCGCAACTGGTCCGACCGAGAAGAGCACCGTCCGCCCGGCAGGGTTGAACAGTCCGTGCAATACAAACAGAAAGAAGGCAAGTGGCGCAAGAATGCGCCACAGCGCGCCGCCATACGGTCTGACCAGGCCGGAGAAGAGTGCAAGCGGGAGGAGCGCCGCGAGAAAGATCAGCAGCGGCGTCCAGCGTCCCGGCCCCAGAAAGGCCAGGAAAGCAACGCACAGCATGAACACCAGCTTGGTGACCGGATGGCGGCGATACAGGAATCCATCGCCGGGGATGTAGAGTGTCATCGCGCAGGATCAGCCTTGTGGTGAAGGCGTCACTGCCTCTGCACGCGGAAAGCGCGCTAGAAATCGCTGCGGCAGAGCGCGCGCAATCGCCCACGCGACTAGCGCAGTCACCACCTTATCGGGCACGTTCGTACTCAACACGGTGATGATCACCGAGCCAAAGAGACTGCTGCCGGTTGCCAACAGGTAAGCGGTGATGAAGTCGGCGCCGCTGCCGGTGATACCGCCGAACATGAAGACCCGGATCGGCACAGCGGTGAATGAGGCGGCAACGCCGATCAGCACGCCGCTGATCGCTGCCTTCCACCAATTGCGAAACAGACCATAGCGGGCGCAAAGCCCAGCGACCAGACCGATCACGCCAGCCACCGGCGCAAACGCTGCCGCCACCGGGCTGCTGATCAAGCCCCAAATCAGGTTGGTCAGGAGCCCGGTCACCAGACCAGCCCACGGACCCGCCAGTATGCCGACCAGCACCGTGCCGATCGAATCGAGAAAGAGCGGCAGGTTGAGCGCCGAGACGATCTGTCCAACGACCAGGTTGATGACGATCGCCACCGGAATCAACGCCAGCGTGACGGTTCCAAAATCCTTGCGCAATTGTTCACCGAAACTCATCAGTTTTCTCCTTTGCAGTTGCATGGTTCATGGGTTTCATGGGTGCAAAATATACAACTCGTCATAGCCAGTGGCGCTGTCGAACGTGCGCAGGAAGCTGACGTCGGGCAACGCAGCGATGACAATCTCTGCCGTTGTGTAGATAAGGCAGACTTCGAGCAGGTGCGCCCCCCACGTGCGCCCCTCGCCGTCAGAAATACTGATGTGAAAGTGTGAGCCGTGCTTCGACAGCGTGCCGGTGAGCGAGACGATCTCAAACTTTCCCTCCAATTCGCTGGCTTCAGATTGATTGGCGAAACGCAGTACAGCGCGCCGCAAACTGCCGACGCACGCCAGCACGCACGCCGCTTCCAGCGCATGGACGCGTGCAAAGGTGTCTAATTCCATCTTCAAATCCTGATGTGGATGAAGCCTGAGGGCATAACTCTTCATGGTGACAGCTCCTAAATCGTGATCACTTTGTCGGCGCGCCACTGCGCCTCGATGATGTCGGTCATGCCGCCGACGACGCCCACCGCCACCCGCTCTGCCAGCCCGTAATAGTTCAGGCACGTGCTGCAAATCGTCAACGTGACGCCTTTGCCTTCGAGCGCCTGCAGGATATCCAGCACGGGAGAATCATCGATCACCAGCTTGACGCCCTCGGTGTAAAAGCAGATCACGTCGGGCAGCGTGTTGCTGTCCTCCAGCAACTGAAAATAGGTGCGGATCAGCTTGTGACGCAACCCCTCGTCGGCTTTGCCCATCCCATCGTTGGTCACCAGCAGGGTGACAAAAGGTTTCTTCTCTGCTTCGGACATGTTCGATCTCCTTGCGCTACGGTCTGAAAATAAACAAAAAAAGCCGCCCCTGGTCTTCCCAGGCGGCGGCTTGTGCTTACAACCAGGCATTGCAAGCGAACGCGCGGTCGAGATCGCTATGTCGCCATAGCCACTCCCTGAGAAATATACCAGCCCGACGGACGCAATCCAGCGCCCACCGCTGCAATTCAAGTATGGATATTGATCACGGGCGACATCATCGCTT
>Ga0272446_1007199_pt1 | contig 11181 bp, 13 predicted proteins | sample YNPCB0061_FD_194587 | JGI IMG/M metagenome (GOLD analysis project Ga0272446, IMG submission 194587) | Hot spring microbial mat communities from Yellowstone National Park, WY, United States - YNP-CB-006-1 | ecosystem: Environmental > Aquatic > Thermal springs > Hot (42-90C) > Sediment | place...
GGGTTCTCCTGCAGGCAGAGGTGCTGGACCTCAAGGCACCGCGGGACTGCCCGGCCAAGGGCCTGGTCATCGAATCGCGTCTGGACAAGGGCCGCGGGCCGGTGGCCACTGTGCTCGTGCAGTCGGGCACCTTGCATCAGGGTGATGTGGTGCTGGCGGGCACGGCTTTCGGCCGCGTGCGTGCGATGCTGGATGAGAACGGCCGGCAGGTGAAGGAGGCGGGGCCGTCCATCCCGGTGGAGATTCTCGGTCTGTCCGATGTTCCCCAGGCGGGCGAAGAGGCGATCGTCGTCCTCGACGAGCGCAAGGCGCGGGAAATTGCACTGTTCCGGCAGGGCAAATACCGGGACGTGAAGCTCGCCAAGCAACAGGCGGCGAAGCTGGAGAACATCTTTGATCAGATGGCCGAAGGCGAGGTGAAGTCCCTTGCCCTCATCATCAAGGCCGACGTGCAGGGGTCCCAGGAAGCGTTGACCCATGCCCTGAGCAAACTCTCCACGCCCGAGGTGAAGGTCAACATCATCCACAGCGGGGTGGGTGGCATCACCGAATCCGACGTCAACCTGGCCCTGGCCTCCAAGGCGGTGATCATCGGCTTCAACGTGCGTGCTGACGCCCAGGCGCGCAAACTCGCCCAGAGTTCGGGCGTGGACATCCGCTATTACAACATCATTTACGATGCGGTGGACGAGATCAAGGCGGCGCTGTCCGGCATGCTGGCGCCCGAGAAGAAGGAGCAGCAACTGGGCCTGCTGGAGGTGCGCCAGGTCTTCCGCATCTCCAAGGTGGGCACGGTGGCGGGCTGTTACGTGCTGGAGGGCGTGGTCCGGCGGGGCGCCAGCGTGCGGGTGATCCGCGACGGCGTGGTGGTGCACACCGGCGAGCTCGATTCCCTCAAACGCTTCAAGGAAGACGTGAAAGAGGTCAAGGCCGGGTTCGAATGCGGTTTGTCCATCCGCAATTTCAACGACATCCGCGAAGGCGACCAGCTCGAGATCTTCGAGGTCGTCGAGGTCGCCCGCACACTCTGATGACCGCGTAGTCCATGGCAAAGGATCATTCCCGTCTGCGGCGCGTTGCGGAACAGATTCGGCGCGAGCTCGCCGACCTGCTTCGCCTGGAAGTGAAGGACCCCCGCATCGGCATGGTCACCCTCACCGATGTGGAGGTCAGCAACGATTACGCCCATGCCAAGGTCTATTTCAGTCTCCTCGGTGACCAGGCGCGGGTCCAGGAGGCGCTGCAGGGCCTGCAGTCGGCGGCGGGTTTCCTGCGCAGCGAGGTGGCCAGACGGGTCAAATTGCGGGTGATGCCCCAGCTCCATTTCGTGCATGACACCTCCATCGAACGGGGCATGCAGATGGACAAGCTCATCGAGGCGGCGATCGCCGAGGACGCTAAACGTCATCAGGGCGAGTAGCACGCGCATGGGGGGCAAGTGGCCGAAGCGCGCCATCGACGGCGTGCTGCTGTTGGACAAGCCTGTGGGCATGACCTCCAATGGCGCGTTGCAGCACGCAAGGCGCCTCTACCAGGCCGCCAAGGCGGGCCACACCGGCAACCTCGACCCGCTGGCCAGCGGCCTGCTCCCCATCTGTTTCGGTGAAGCGACCAAGTTCTCCCACTATCTGACCGACGCGGACAAACGCTATCGCGCCGTGATCCGGCTGGGCCAGACCACGGATACCGGGGATGCGGACGGGCAGGTGCTGGAAACCCGTCCCGTCGAGGTCAGCCGGGCACAGGTGGAGGCGGTCCTGGGCCGTTTCGTGGGCGAAATCGAGCAGGTGCCGCCCATGCACTCGGCGCTGAAATACCAGGGCCGGCCCCTTTACCACTACGCGCGCAAGGGTGTGGAAGTGGAGCGCGCCCCCCGGCGGGTGGTCATCCACGAGCTGCGGCTTCTCGACTTTACGGGAGACACCCTCGAAGTGGACGTGCACTGCAGCAAGGGTACTTATGTCCGGGTGCTGGCGGAGGACATCGGGCGTCTTCTTGGCTGCGGCGGCCACCTGGCGGCGTTGCGCCGGACCGGTGTCGGGCCGTTTTCCGTCGACGACGCCATTGCTCTCGACCGGCTGGAAGCCATGGGCGAGGCGGACCGCATGGCCCAGCTGCTGCCCACCGACGTGCTCGTTGCCGATCTTCCCCGCATCGATCTCGATGCCGACGGGGCTTTCTATTTCAGACGCGGCCAGGCGCTTTGGCTGCCGCGCCTGGAATTTTCTCGGGCTTACCGGGTTTACGATGAAAAACAAAGATTTATCGGCATAGCCCAGGTTGACCGGGATGGCCGGCTCGCCCCCCGCCGGCTTTTGGCCGAAAGCCAGGCCGCGGCGCACCAGGCGGAGGGAGGAGCCGGGAAAAGCTTGTGAAAGTGGATATTTGGCGTGTAAAATTTCGCCTTTCTCTGGAGCGAAACGAATGGCTGTCACCACCGCTGAAAAAGCAAAGATTGTGCGCGAGTACCAACTGGCGCAAGGCGATACCGGCTCGCCCGAGGTGCAGGTCGCGCTGATGACTGCGCGCATCAATGACCTCACCGAACACTTCAAGACCCATGTCAAGGATCACCATTCCCGCCGCGGTCTGCTCAAGCTGGTGAGCAAGCGGCGCAAGCTGCTTGACTATCTCAAGCGCACCAATGCGGACCGCTATCGGGCATTGATCGACCGCCTCGGTCTGCGCAAGTAAGGCGGGTGTGGGAAAGGCGCGGTCTCCGCGCCTTTTTCAATTGGAGGTTTGGTTTTTTCCTGGCCGTGGCTGCGGCCTTTCAGTTGAGGATTCCCAAGGTGGCATATTTCAAGAAGACCTTTGCCTACGGCAAACACCAGGTGACTCTGGAAACGGGGGAGATCGCGCGGCAGGCGAGCGGCGCGGTGATGGTCAACATGGACGACACCTGTGTGCTGGTCACGGTGGTGGCGGCGAAGGGGGTGAAACCGGGCCAGGATTTCTTCCCCCTGACCGTGGATTACCAGGAACGTACCTACGCTGCAGGGCGCATTCCCGGCAGCTTCTTCCGGCGTGAAGGCAAGCCCTCCGAGAAGGAAATTCTCACCTCCCGCCTCATCGACCGCCCCCTGCGGCCCCTCTTTCCCGATGGTTTCTACAACGAAGTGCAGATCGTAGCGACGGTGATGTCCGCCAACCCCGACGTGGATCCGGACATCCCGGCGCTCATCGGGGCGTCGGCGGCGCTATCCCTTTCCGGTGTACCCTTCCACGGCCCCATTGGCGCCGCCCGCGTGGGTTACCAGGACGGCCAGTATCTGCTCAATCCCACCATCAGCGAGCTGAAGACTTCTGAGCTCGATCTGGTGGTGGCGGGCACGGAGCAGGCGGTGTTGATGGTGGAATCGGAGGCCATGGAGCTGCCCGAGGACGTGATGCTGGGGGCGGTGATGTTCGGCCACGAACAGTTGCAAACCGTCATCCGGGCCATCAACGAGCTTACCGAAGAGGCCGGCGCCGAGCCGTGGGACTGGACGCCGCCTGCGCGTGACGAAGCCCTGGTGGAACGCATCCGCCAGCTTGCCGAAGCGGAGCTTCAGGAAGCCTACCGCATCACCCAGAAACAGCAGCGGGTGGCGCGGGTGGATGCGATCCGGGAAAAAGTCTTTGCCGAGCTCATCACGCCCGACATGGATACCATGGCGCAGAACGCCATCAAGTCCCATTTCTTCGAGTTGGAAGCCAAGGTGGTGCGCAGCCGCATCCTCGCCGGTGAGCCCCGGATCGATGGTCGCGACACGCGCACGGTGCGCCCCATCAGTATCCGCACCGGCATCCTGCCCCGTGCCCACGGCTCCGCCCTCTTCACACGGGGGGAAACGCAGGCGCTGGTGGTGGCGACCCTGGGTACCGCCCGCGATGCACAAATCATCGATGCCCTCGAAGGCAGCTATTCCGAGCGTTTCATGATGCACTACAACATGCCCCCCTATGCCACCGGTGAGACCGGGCGGGTGGGCGTGCCCAAGCGGCGGGAAATCGGCCACGGCTGGCTGGCGAAGCGGGCCCTGCTGGCCGTGCTGCCCAGCGAGGAGGAATTCGCCTATTCCATCCGCCTCGTTTCCGAAATCACGGAATCCAATGGCTCCAGCTCCATGGCTTCGGTCTGCGGCGGCTGTCTTGCCCTGATGGATGCGGGCGTGCCGGTGAAGGCCCATACGGCGGGGATCGCCATGGGCCTGATCAAGGAAGGGAACCGCTTTGCCGTGCTCACCGACATCCTGGGGGATGAGGACCACCTGGGTGACATGGATTTCAAGGTGGCCGGCACCGAACGCGGTGTCACCGCCCTGCAGATGGACATCAAGATCACCGGCATCACCAAGGAGATCATGCAGGTCGCCCTCAATCAGGCGCGGGAAGGGCGCATGCACATCCTCAAGCTCATGAAGGAGGCCATGCCCCAAGTGCGGGAGGAGCTTTCCACTTACGCCCCCCGCATGATCACCATGAAGATCAACCCGGAGAAAATCCGGGACGTGATCGGCAAGGGTGGAGCCGTCATCCGTGCCCTCACCGAGGAGACCGGAACCCAGATCGATATCGCCGAGGATGGCACGGTCACCATCGCCTGCGTCAATCCGGAAGCCGGTGCTGCCGCCAAGCGGCGCATCGAGGAACTCACCGCCGAAGTGGAAGTGGGCAAGGTGTACGAGGGGACGGTGCTCAAGCTGCTGGATTTCGGCGCCATCGTCAGTGTGCTACCCGGCCGGGACGGCCTGTTGCACATCTCCCAGATTGCCCATGAACGGGTGAACAACGTCTCCGACTACCTCAAGGAAGGCCAGACCGTGCGTGTCAAGGTCCTGGAGGCGGACGAGAAGGGTCGCCTGCGTCTTTCCATGAAGGCCCTCTTGGAGCCGCCGGCAGGACAGAAGGCTGAGAGCGCGGAAAAGAAACCCGAGCCGGCGGCCTGATTTCCACTGGGGTCGGAAGAAGGGCGGCTTCGGCTGCCCTTTTTCATTGGCGAAGCCTTTTTCAACCCGCCCCGCTCCCGCTGGCGTGGCGCCAAGGCGCCGGCGCCCAAGCCGGGAGGCGGGGCCTACCGATCGGCAGGGGACTGGGGCGGAGGCCCTTTCAGCGCAGCGAGGCGAGGAAGCCCTGCCACCAGCGGCGTCGGCTCTGGGGCACAATCCAGGCCGGTTTCAGTTCCACTGGCGGCACCTGGCTCATCACCCAGCCGGGCAGGACGGGATTCCTGGAAGAGCCGCAACTGCTGCCGAGGTGATTGGGGTCGTAGATCTTGATGAAGGTGGGATGTTCCAGATCGTCTGCATAGACGATGCTGCAGTAGTCCTCGCGGTGTTCTTCCCGCAGCAGGCGATCCAGGTCGGTGATGAATTTGCGCACGTGGTCGGCATCGGCCGGCGCGGTGGGGGGAGGCTCCCCCACGGCGTAGAGGTACCAGCCGGCCTGGGGATCGACCCGCTGCCAGAAGGCGGTGAGCTGATCCCAGTGCATGATGCCGTACAACAGCCCGTTGAGCTTGCGGGTGAAGTCGGTATCCGGCAGTGGGGCAGGCGCGCTCATGGAGGGTTTACTTGGCCATTTGCCGCTCGCGCAGCTCGTCCAGGGTCTTGCAGTCGATGCAGAGTGTGGCGGTGGGACGGGCTTCCAGCCGTTTGAGCCCGATTTCCACCCCGCAGCTTTCACAGTAGCCGTATTCCCCGGCGTCGATCTTGGCCAGGGTCTCCTCGATCTTTTTGATGAGCTTGCGTTCCCGGTCCCGGTTACGCAGCTCCAAGGCCATGTCGGACTCCTGACTTGCCCGATCGTTGGGATCAGCGAATACCGTCGCCTCGTCCTGCATGGTGTGGACGGTGCGGTCGATGTCTTGGGACAGCTCGGCTTTCCACTCCTCCAGGATTTTGCGAAAATGCGCGAGCTGTTTCGGGTTCATATAGGCTTCGCCCTTCTTGGGCACGTAGGGGGCGAAGGTCTTGTGGAATTCTGCAGCCATCTCAATGTCACCGTCGGCGAAAAGCCGATTTAATACCAGCTTTTCCCCGGTACCGCAAGCGCGGTTCTTCCCTCCCTCGAAGGAGCAGCCCCGTGACCCTGCAAGCCCTGATTTTCGACGTGGACGGCACGCTCGCCGACACCGAACGTGATGGCCACCGGCTCGCCTTCAACGCCGCCTTTCGCGAGTTTGGCCTGGACTGGGAGTGGGATGTGGTCCTCTATGGGGAGCTTCTGACGATCACGGGCGGCAAGGAGCGCATCCGCCACTACGTGGCCCGGTACCGGCCGGATTTCGTGCCACCGCCGGACTTCGATGAACTAGTGGCGGCGCTGCACCAGGCCAAAACCCGCCACTATACGCAGCTTCTGGCCACCGGTGGCATTCCCCTGCGGCCGGGCGTGCGGCGGCTCCTGGAAGAGGCGCGGCAGGCGGGGCTTTCCCTGGCCATTGCCACGACCACCACGCCGGAGAACGTCACCGCCCTGCTGCGCCACAGTCTGGCGCCGGATGCGGAGGACTGGTTCGAGGTGATTGGCGCAGGCGACATCGTGTCCCACAAGAAACCGGCGCCCGATATCTATCATTGGGTTCTCGAGCACCTTGGGCTGGATGCTCGCGCCTGCCTGGCTTTCGAGGATTCCGAAAATGGCATCCGGGCAAGCCTAGCAGCCGGTTTGGCGACAGTGGTGACCGTCAACGACTACACCCGCAATCACGACTTCAGCGGTGCGATGGCGGTGCTGAGCGATCTGGGCGAGCCCGGGGCCCCCTTTCAGCTCATCGCCGGCGAGGCGGCGGGCAAGTCCTGGGTGGATGTGGCGCTGCTTGAGGCCTGGCATCGTCGCCAAGCCGGGTGATCAAAGAGGGTCGTGCAGGTTGGCTGCCTGGAGGGTGTTGGCCAGCAGGGTGGCCACGGTCATGGGGCCCACCCCGCCGGGCACGGGGGTGATCCAGGCGGCGCGACGGGCAGCGGCTTCGAATTCCACATCGCCGCAGATTCGTCCATCGGGCAGCCGGTTGATGCCCACGTCGATGACGATGGCGCCCTCCCGCACCCACTCGCCCCGGATCAGCCCCGGCTTGCCCACTGCCACCACCAGGATTTCCGCCTGGGCGACCAGTTGCGGTAGGTCGCGGGTGAAACGGTGGGCAATGGTCACCGTGCAGCCGGCGAGCAACAGCTCCAGGGCCATGGGCCGGCCCACGTGATTGGATGCCCCCACCACCAGCGCCTGCCTGCCTTTGAGCTCGGTGCCCGTGCTGCGCAACAGGTGCATCACACCCCAGGGCGTGCAGGAGCGCAGGATGGGCAGGCGCACCGCCAGCCGGCCGATGTTGTAGGGGTGGAAACCGTCCACGTCCTTGTCCGGCCGGATGCGTTCGATCACCGTCTCCCCGTCGATGTGGGGGGGCAGGGGTGCCTGGACGAGGATGCCGTCCACACTGGCATCGGCATTGAGTTCGTCGATGAGGTGCAACAGCGTCTGTTCCGGGATGGAGGCGGGCAGATCATGGGAAACCGAGCGGACCCGCGCCGTCTCGCAGGCCTTGCGTTTGTTGCGTACGTAGATGGTGGAAGCGGGGTCATCGCCCACCAGGATGACCGCCAGGGCCGGGGGGCGTTTGCCGGCGGCAAGCCGCACCTCCACCTGGCGGCGCACATCCGCGAGTAGCGTGTCGGCAAGGGCCTTGCCGTTGAGGATTCGGGCGCTCATGAAGGCGGGAAAAAAAGCGAATGATCGCACTGCAAGCCCCTTTCCCTCAAGGGCTTTGCGTTGCTTTTTTGGGGGGCGGACGCTATAGTCGCGCGTCGTTCGGGGTGTAGCGTAGCCTGGTAGCGCGCCTGCTTTGGGAGCAGGAAGTCGGGGGTTCGAATCCCTCCACCCCGACCCCTCGCGCCCTTGCGGGCGTCCTTGTATTGCTGCCCGTAGCTCAACCGGATAGAGCACCAGCCTTCTAAGCTGGGGGTTACAGGTTCGATTCCTGTCGGGCAGGCCATTGTCCTGCCGGGCGGCTTGCGGCGCCTGACGGGAGCCGGTAAAATTACCTGTTTTCCGACTGCCAATCGGGAAAAGTGGCAAACCTTGCCTGATCCGTGCGCACCGCGGCAGGCTTTATCCACAAGGAGAGTGCATGCGACATTACGAGATCGTGTTCATCGTCCATCCGGACCAGAGCGAGCAAGTGCCGGGGATGATCGAACGTTACAAAACCCTCATCACCGGCCGTAACGGCCGCATCCACCGGCTGGAAGACTGGGGCCGCCGGCAGCTTGCCTATCCCATCCAGAAAGTCCACAAGGCCCATTATGTGCTCATGAACATCGAGTGCGACCAGGCCACGCTGGACGAGCTGGACCATGCCTTCAAGTTCAACGATGCGGTGCTGCGCCACCTCATCATCCGCATGAAGGGACCGGTCACCGAACCTTCGCCGATGATGAAGGAGGAGAAGGCCAAGGCCGTGCCCACCGGCGACAAACCGGAGGCGGTCGAGGCGCCCGCCGCCGCGGAAGCATCCAACGAAGGCTGACGTGGCGTGCAACCGGACGCGCATCTGCGGCCGGATCATCGACAAGGGCAGCCTGCGCCATACCCCGGCGGGGGTGGCCGTTCTGCGTTTCCTTCTGGCGCATCGCTCGGAACAGCAGACCGGGCAAAGCCGGCGCAGGGTCGAGTGTCTGATCCCCGCCATGGCCTTCGAGGCGTTGGCAGAAACCATTGCCCGCTGGCCCCGGGATGCGCAGGTGGTGTGTGAAGGTTATCTGACGCGGAAAAGCCGCACCGAGCCGCAGCTTGTGCTGCACGTGCAAACGATCGAATTGACCGACGAGAGGTGAAACATGTCCCGGCAAATGTACAAACGCCGCAAGTTCTGCCGCTTCACCGCGGAAGGCATCAAGGAAGTGGATTACAAGGATGTCAATCTGCTCAAGGATTTCATCAGCGAGACGGGCAAGATCATTCCCGCCCGCATCACCGGCACCAAGGCGCGCTATCAGCGGCAGCTTTCCACGGCCGTGAAGCGGGCCCGTTTCCTTGCCCTGCTGCCCTACACCGACCAGCACTGAGGAGGCGGCGATGCAAGTGATCCTGTTGGAAAAAGTGGCCAACCTGGGCCAGCTCGGCGATGTGGTGAAGGTCAAGGACGGCTATGCGCGCAACTATCTGATCCCGCAAGGCAAGGCCAAGCGCGCCACACCAGAAAACATCGAGGAGTTTGCGCGGCGGCGTGCCGAACTGGAGCGCCAGGAAGCGGAAAAACTCGCTGCCGCCCAGGCGCGGGCCGACCAGCTCGCGGGCATGAACGTCCAGATCGCGCAGCGGGCCGGTGTCGATGGCAAGCTGTTTGGCTCCGTGGGCACGGTGGACATCGTCGAGGCCCTCAAGGACAAGGGCATCAGTGTCGCCAAATCGGAAATCCGCATGCCGGCCGGGCCCATCAAAGCTATCGGCGAATATGCGATCGACCTGGTGCTGCACACCGACGTGCGCACCAGTATCACGGTGACCGTCGTTCCCGAGTGAAAGGCGCGGCGTCGTCGGTTGCGGGGGCTGCCAGGGGGCAGCCCTTTTTGCTTCCGTGACCGCTATACTAGCTTCTCCCCGACCGCATCGCGGCGTGAGCGTGGAAACGACCATGGGCGACCAGCAGTTCGAAGCCATCAAACTCCCCCCCCATTCGGTGGAGGCGGAACAGGCCGTGTTGGGCGGATTGCTGCTCGACAACAGTGCCTGGGAGCGCATCGGCGATCTTTTGCGGGAGGAGGATTTCTACCGCTACGATCACCGCCTCATCTACCGTCACATTGTCGGGCTGCTGGAGGCAAACAAACCGGCCGACGTCGTGACCGTGGCCGAGGCTCTTGAAAATGCCGGCGAACTGGCCACGGTGGGGGGGCTCGCCTACCTCGCCGCCCTGGCGCAGAACACCCCCTCGGCGGCCAACATCCGCCGCTATGCGGAAATCGTGCGCGACCGCGCCATCATGCGCAGCCTGGTCGAAGTGGGGACGGCCATTGCCGATTCCGCCTACAACCCCGGCGGGCGCTCCGCCTCGGAGCTGCTGGATGAGGCCGAGGCCAAAGTGTTTCACATCGCCGAGATGGGCAACCGCGGCAAACAGGGCTTCAGCGAGATCCAGCCGCTGCTCACCCAGGTGGTGGAACGCATCGATCTCCTCTTCCAGCGCGACAGTGCCAGCGAGGTCACCGGCATCCCCACCGGCTACACGGATCTGGATCGCATGACCTCCGGCCTGCAACCGGGCGATCTCATCATCATTGCCGGCCGGCCCTCCATGGGGAAAACGGCGTTCTCCCTCAACATCGCCGAGCACGTGGCCCTGGAGACGCGCCTGCCGGTGGCGGTGTTTTCCATGGAGATGGCCGGCACCCAGCTCGTCATGCGCATGATCGGTTCGGTGGGCAGGCTCGATCAGCACCGTGTGCGCACCGGCCGCCTCATGGACGAAGACTGGCAGCGCCTCACCTATGCCGTGGGCAAGCTCAACGATGCCCCCATCTACATCGACGAGACCGCCGCCCTTTCCGCGTTGGAACTGCGCGCACGGGCGCGGCGGCTGCATCGCCAGTGTGGACGGCTGGGGCTCATCGTCATCGACTATCTGCAGCTCATGAGTGGCAGCAACCAGGGCGAAAACCGCGCCACCGAGATTTCCGAGATCTCCCGTTCCCTGAAAGCGCTGGCCAAGGAGCTGGATGTGCCGGTGATCGCCCTCTCCCAGCTCAACCGCAGCCTGGAAAGCCGTCCCAACAAGCGGCCGGTGATGTCCGATCTGCGGGAATCCGGGGCCATCGAGCAGGATGCGGACCTGATCCTCTTCATCTATCGGGACGAGGTGTACAACCCGGAAACACCCGACAAGGGAATCGCCGAGATCATCATTGGCAAACAGCGCAATGGACCCATCGGCACCGTCAAACTGACCTTCCTTGGGGAATACACCCGGTTCGAGAATCTGGCCCATCCGGGCACCTACTGAACCGCCTTGCCTTGCCCAAGGGAACTTCCGGCCCATGTCCCGTCCCCTCCAAGCGCTCATCCACCGTGACGCCTTAAGCCACAACCTCGCCGTTGCCCGCAGCAAGACCACGGCGCGCATCCTCGCCGTGGTCAAAGCCAATGGCTATGGCCATGGCCTGTTGCCGGTGGCCGCGGCCCTGGCGGCAGCGGATGGTTTCG
>Ga0272446_1007200_pt1 | contig 11179 bp, 7 predicted proteins | sample YNPCB0061_FD_194587 | JGI IMG/M metagenome (GOLD analysis project Ga0272446, IMG submission 194587) | Hot spring microbial mat communities from Yellowstone National Park, WY, United States - YNP-CB-006-1 | ecosystem: Environmental > Aquatic > Thermal springs > Hot (42-90C) > Sediment | place...
GCGCTTCGGGTCGGGCTATGCGCTGGTAGAGACGTGGCATGCCACGCCTGTACTTCATTCGCTTCGCTCATTGCGGGCTTTCCGCTGCTATCCCTCACGCAAAAACAAGGTAAAAAAGTTCGTTTAACCGTTTTGATGTGGTGTGCTTTTTGGATAATTTGCGAATAGATGCGAGGGCGGGGCGAAGCCCCGCCCTCGCAAAAACACGCACAGAATAGGCATGCGAAGGGCATGCGTAGCATGGTGCAACGCACCGAAGCGATAGCGCAGCCCGTAGCACGCCGACTGCGCCGCGCAGCAAGCAGGAACGCCCAAAAAACAAACTTCTTACATTACAATCTGACGCGCTTTTTCTAATACCTTTTCTAAACCTTCTATATTTTTACCACCCGCAGTAGCAAAAAAGGGCTGTCCTCCCCCACCACCTTGGATTTCTTTGGCAAGTTCTTTTACAATTTGCACCGCATTTAGACCTTTCTCCACAAGATTATCCGATAACATGACCGAAATATGCGGTTTTTCTTCAATATCCGCTACCAAAACAATATACACATTTTTCAGTTTATTTTTAAGGTTAAAACAAATCTGGCGTACCATTTCAGGACTATCCGCATCTATTTGTGCAAAAATGTAGTGTGTATCTTCTTTTTGCGTGGTTTTTTGAGTTAATTGTTCCGTAATCACACGGGACTTGAATAGATTTGCCTGTGCTAATTGCTCCTCAAGACTTTTGTTTTTATCAATTAACTGCTGAACAGCTTTGACTACATCTTTGGTTTTAAGTATATCCCGAAGATTTTCTAAAATCTGTTGTTGTTCCTGCAATACCTCAAAGGCATAATCTCCTGTAACGGCTTCTACACGGCGTACCCCCGCAGTAATAGAACTCTCACTGATGAGTTTAAACAAGCGTATCTCCTGTGTATTGAGTACATGAAGTCCCCCACAAAATTCTATACTAAAATTAGGGTCAAACGTTACTACGCGGACATTCTCTCCATATTTTTCACCAAACACCATTTGCGCACCGAGTTTTTTGGCTTCTTCAATAGGATACCAGCGGGTTTGTTGAGATATACCTTGTTTTATTTTGTCATTGACGATATTTTCAATGGTCAGCAGTTCTTCATCAGAAACTTTGCTGAAATGCGAAAAATCAAAGCGGAGGTTATCATCTCCCACATAAGAACCTTTTTGCTCTACATGATTGCCTAATACTTGGCGTAATGCAGCATTAAGTAAGTGTGTAGCCGTATGGTTTGCCATGATATGTTTTCTGCGAGCAGTATCTACCTGAGCATGAAATTCTAAATGTGGATTTTCAGGCAGTTTATCCACTGCATGCACGATAAGATTATTTTCTTTGAAAGTATCAAGAACGTGAAGGGTTTCGTGTATAGACGTGAGTGTACCCGTATCTCCGATTTGTCCTCCTGATTCCGCATAAAAAGGCGTTCTTTCCAACACTACCTGATATTGTACCTTGTTTTTAACATTTACAGTGCGGTATTTGGCAATATAGGTATGACATTCTGTGGGTGCTTCGGTAATGAGTTCAGGATTGGTAAAATCAGGTTCATAAATCAAGTGTTCTACTTGTTCAATATCTTTAAGAACGACCCAATCTCCTGCGGTGATTTTAGTAGCTTCCCGTGAACGTTCTTTTTGGATTTGCATAGCTTTTTCAAAGCCCGCGGTATCTACGGTACAGTTTTTTTCACGAGCAAGCAATTGGGTAAGGTCTAACGGAAATCCAAAAGTGTCGTAGAGTTCAAAAGCAAATTCTCCGTCAATCGTATTATTTTTCGGTTCATAGTTTTCAAAAAGTTGAATACCTCGTTCCAATGTGCGTAGAAAGGCTTTTTCTTCTTCCTGAATAACTTTGGTAATCAATTCCTTTTGAGCGTCTAATTCTGGGAAAGTAGCTTTCATTTGGTCTGCAAGGGTATCTACGAGTAAAAACAAAGTAGGTTCTTTTCTATCCAAAAAGGAATACGCATAACGCACAGCGCGGCGTAAAATCCTGCGGATAACGTATCCTGCACCTGTATTGGAAGGGAGTTGACCGTCTGCAATGGCAAAAGAAATAGTACGAATATGATCAGAAAGCACCCGTATTGCGATGTCTTTTTTGTCCTCCAAGGTACGGGTGTATTTTTTATGCGTCATTTCTTCTATTTTATGGATAATCGGTTGAAATACGGAAGTGTCATAGTTAGAAGTTTGCGTATAATTGGTTTCTATGGCATTCATGACCGCACAGATGCGTTCAAAACCCATACCTGTATCCACGTGTTTGGCAGGTAAAGGGACAAGAGAACCATCGGCTTTACGCTCAAATTGCATAAAAACCAAGTTCCATATTTCAATGACGCGTGGATTATCTGCATTTACAAGGTCATAGCCGTTGATTTGTTTTCTTTCTTCATCAGTACGAATATCTACATGGATTTCCGTACAAGGACCGCAAGGACCTGTTGCTCCCATTTCCCAAAAGTTATCTTTTTTAGAAGCGGGTTTAATTCTGTCTTCGCTTGTATATTGTTTCCAAATTTCTTTGGTTTCCGTATCGGGGTCTAAATTTTCGGAAGCATCTCCATTAAAGTAGGTTACATACAAACGGTCTTTGGGAAGTTTCCATACTTCAGTAAGCAGTTCCCAAGCCCAAGCTATGGCTTCTTTCTTAAAATAATCTCCAAAACTCCAATTACCGAGCATTTCAAACATGGTATGATGATAGGTATCTACGCCTACATCTTCCAAATCATTGTGTTTGCCGCTTGCACGGAGGCATTTTTGCGTATCTGCTACGCGAGGATATTTTGGTGTAGTGTAACCAAGAAACCACTCTTTGAACTGGTTCATGCCTGAATTTGTAAACAAGAGCGTAGGGTCGCCTTTGATGACCATAGGCGCAGAGGGTACAATTTCGTGTTGTTTGCTTTTGAAAAAATCTAAAAATTCCTGACGGATTTGATGTGCGGATTTCATACCGCAAAAATAGCAATCTCAATGTAAAATCAGGTATTTGGTTTATTTTGATTTTTTGACGTGTCCCTACACAGGTAGGGCTGATGCCCTTCTGCTTCGGGTCGGGCTATGCGCTGATAGAGACGCGGCATGCCACGTCTGTACTTCACAGGCTACGCCTGTTGCGGGCTTTCCGCTGCTATCCCTCACGCGGGAAACAAGGTAAAATAGTGGATTTTGTATTTTTGATGAAGTATTATTTTTGGATAATTTGCGAATAGCTGCGAGGGCGGGGGCTTCGCCCCCGCCCTCGCATAAACTCTCAAAAATGCCCACAAACAATAAAAAAGAAGTGTTTTTTACCTCATTTTCACTCGGGGGCGGGTGGGTGGGTAAACCCGACACCCCTCAAAAAAACACTTCTTTCGCGTTAGGCATGCGAAGGGCATGCGTAGCATGGTGCGAACAGCACCGAAGCGATAGCGTAGCCCGTAGCACGCCGACTGCGCAGCAGGAACGCCCAAATAAAACATTCATAAATAATGTCTTGATGCATCACCCTAAAAGTAGAATAGAGCGTTGATTTTTAGCATGCGTTTAGCAATAGTTTTTGTTTGTTAATCTTTTTTCTCTTCTTCCTCAATATGAAGTATATGCAAAAGTCTGTGAATAAGTGGAGCAAAGAAAACAGCTGTAATACTTAAAAAGGCAACACCACTATATAAAGCATAGAGTGATGAAAATATTTTTGCCAAAGGGGATTTCATCTCTGCTACGGGTCCCATTCCTGTTAGTATCATGCAAGCCATGTGAAAGCTATCAAGCCAAGAGAGTTCCCCGAGATAATGATAACCTACGGTTCCTCCAAGAACTGAAAACGCTACAAGTCCAAAAGCGAAAAAGGCATAGCGTACTACTCTGAAAATAAAACATAGAGTTGAAGCAATTTTTTCTTTACGGTGTTCAAATTTCATTTCTTTTTGAGATAAATAAAGCACAAAATAAAACTTTTGTACTTGAAGTATGAGAAAAGATTTTTAGAAGGTGTCCAAAAACGGGCGTTTCTGCTTGCTGAGCAGCAAGCAGAAATGCCTAAAAAACAAAATAAGACTAACCATACAAGTTAAAATACTTGTCTTTCTGCATGATAGGAAGAACGCACCAAAGGCGCACTCTCTACATACTTAAATCCTTTTTGCAAGCCAATTTGTTTAAGTTCTTCAAATTCTTGCGGAGTTACGTACCGCTCTACGGGTAAATGCTGTTTGGTAGGCTGCAAGTATTGCCCCATTGTCATAATATCGCACCCTGCATCTAATAAACTATCCATAACGGATAAAATTTCCTCTTTACTTTCTCCCAGCCCTAGCATAATCCCTGATTTAGTACGTAAACCCGCATTTTTAGCTTGCCTTATCACTTTCATAGACCATTCAAATTTGGCTTGTGGACGCACTCTGCGGTACAAACGGGGTATTGTTTCCGTATTATGGTTAAGAATATCAGGGCGTTGGTCTAATACCATTTGTAAAGGTTCTGACTTACCTTTGAAATCAGGTATCAAGACCTCTATAGTAGTATTCGGATTAAGTCTGCGAACTTCTTCAATCGTTTTTGCCCAAATTGATGCGCCTCCATCTTTGAGTTCATCTCTGTTTACAGAAGTAATAACACAATGTTTTAACCGCATCAATTGTACCGCTTCCGCTACGCGATAAGGTTCATCTGTATCCAATTCAGTAGGTTTGCCTGTAATAACCGCACAAAAATTACAGGAACGGGTACAAACATTGCCCAATATCATAAAGGTAGCTGTACCCGCACTCCAACACTCTCCCATATTGGGACACATGGCACTTTCACATACTGTATGCAATTTGTGTGTGTCTATGATGTTTCGTACACGGGCGTATTCCTGCCCATGCGGAAGTTTTACTTTCAGCCAGTTTGGTTTTTTTTGAACGTTATGGTTTTCTTCCTGAATAACAGGCAATTCTATCAGCATACGACTATAATAACAAAATGTAGAAAAAATCTACTGCACAAAGATAAATAATTCTGTTCAATGCGCAATTTTTAATGATAAATGCTTAACGCAGTTACTTTTTCTGCAAACGTTTTCCAAGAGTATTTTTGTTGAAATTCTTGCGAGAGAATGTAATTTTCCATGTCTATATAGGGTAATTCATAGAAACGGTCAATACAATGGGCTAAATCTAATGCGGTTTTAGGTATGTCTATTTCTTGGTTTTGCGTATAGGTTACAGGGCATACCAAACCTGTTTTTTCATGTTCTACAATTTCGCTTAATCCTCCCACATTTGTAACTATCATTGGTTTGCCAAAAAAGTACGCTACCTGACTAACTCCACTTTGTGTAGCAGATAAATAGGGTTGTACCACTACATCACACGCCGAAAAATATAAATGCACTTTGTTTTCGGGGATAAAATGAGTATGCAAATAGACCTTATTTTGTAATTCTAATTGTTGTATTTTATCAAGGTAATGTTTTTCGTTGCCGTAAAATTCTCCTGCGAGTAGGAGTTTTACTTCATTTTTAAGGTGCGGCATGGCTTCTAAAAGAATATCCAGACCTTTGTATTTGCGGATAAATCCAAAAAACAAGATAATTTTTTCGTGTTCAGGAAGGTTCAGTTCTTTACGTGCCTGTATTTTGTCTATGCGTTCAGCGTAGATGTTGTAAATAGGGTGCGGCGTGCAGATAGCGGGCTTATCTGTAAATTTTCTCAAATCTTGCAACACTTGTTGGGACATCACCACAAAAGAGTCGCATTGATTAACAAAATAACGTATAAGAGCTTTGTCAAAAAAACGTTTTTCATGCGGGATAACATTATCACACAAACCGATACAAGGTATTTTACTTTGTTTTTTTAGTATTTTAAGTATTGTACCAAGTGCAGGGGCAAGGAAAGGTATCCAGAAACGGGTAATCACAAGGTCTGGATGAAGTGTTTTGGCTATCCATTTTGCGGTTTTTATCCAGTTAAGTGGAGAAATACTGTTTATTTTTGTATGGATAGTTAAATCCTGCGGAGGAAGTGCCTCTGTATATTGTGTTTTACCTGGAAAAAGAAAAGAGGGATATTGTAAAGAAAAAGACACTATTTCAACGATATGCCCCTGTTGTTGCAGTTCTTTTGCTAGTGCATGATTAAAATCAGCAATTCCGCCACGTAAGGGGTGTGCAGGACCTATAATAACAATACGCACAATGTAAAAATCAAGATTTCTTTTTAGCTACACAATCTACTAGGTCGCCTACATTTTTGAAACTTGCGATTTCCGCGGAAGTAAAACGTATTCCAAAATGTTTTTCAATACCTACAATAATATCAATATGGCTTAAAGAGTCCCAACCGTCTACTTGGTTTGCGGTGGTATCACGGGTAAGTACAATACTATCATTTTCTAAAATATCATGAAAAATAGGGTGGATTTCCTGTAATATTTGTTCTGCTGTCATGGGTGCAAAATAAGGTAAAAGCAACGGATTTCACAAATGTATATTTTTTTGATACAGGAAAATAACTTTAAATAATATAGTATTAGGTTGCTTCATTTTATTATGGGCGTGTCCCTACGTAGATAGGGCTTTTGCCCTTTTGCTTCGGGTTGGGCTATACGCTGGTAGAGACGTGGCATGCCACGCCTGTACTTCATTCGCTACGCTCATTGCGGGCTTTTCGCTGCTATCCCTCACGCAGGTGCGCGCGTACATATACGTTGTGCAGATAAAAAGAAATGTTTTTACCTCATTTTTACTCGGGGGCGGGTGAGCGGGTAAACCCATAAACCCCAAAAAAACACTTCTTTTGCGTTAGGCATGCGGAGGGCATGCGTCAGCATGGTGCGCAAGCACCGAAGCGATAGCGTAGCCCGTAGCACGCCGGCTGCGCCGCGCAGCAAGCAGGAACGCCCAAAAAATAAACTTGCGTAACATCAGGTTATAAGATAAAAATCAAGAAATAACATTATTTTGCTGTCCAGCCGCCTTCCATAGGAATAGAAGCACCTGTAATTACTTTTGCTTCATCTGATGCCAAAAACAAAGCCATTCCTGCCAAAGACTCAATAGAAACAAATTCTTTTACAGCGTGCTGTTCCAACATAATTTTGTTAATAACTTCTTCTTCGGAAATACCATGTAGTTTCGCTTGGTCTTTAATCTGACCTTCTACTAAAGGAGTACGTACATACCCAGGGCAGATGGCATTACAGGTAATGTTGTGTTCAGCACCTTCAAGAGCAATCGCTTTCGTTAAACCCGTGATTCCATGTTTGGAAGCCACATACGCAGATTTTCCTTTGGAAGCCACCAAGCCATGAGCAGAAGAAATGTTGATAATTCTACCAAATTTACGGGCTTTCATGCCTTTCCATGAGGCTTTGGTAGTATGAAAAGCAGAACTAAGATTAACTCCAATAATTAAATCCCAGCGTTCATTTGGAAAATCTTCTACGGGTGATACAAACTGAACCCCTGCACAATTGATAAGTACATCAATGTGTCCGAAAGTGTCCTCCGTATCTTTCACTAATGACGCAATTTCGTCAGGTTTCATCATATTGGCACCGTTGAACTTTGTTTTTACACCATATTTTTGGGCAACTTCCTGAGCAATTTCAGGTCCGTTTTTTTCAAGACCATTAAACATAATGTTGTACCCTTTTGCGGCGAACTCTTGTGCTATGCCCAAGCCAATTCCGCTGGTACTTCCTGTAATTAAAGCTACTTTTTGCATACGTATCCCAAAGGTAAAAACTTTATTTTATCTTACCATAACTTTTTACTTAATTTTTATACACTTTTACTTGATTATGACTATGCTTTATCTGAAAAGATATTTTATTACTTCGGAAGCGTATTTTACATAGTATATATTCATGTTTTCCAGTACTTCAGGATTGATTTCTTTAAGTGCATCTTTGTTTTCTACAGGTACAACCACATTATAAATACGGTTACGTTTTGCGGCGAGTATTTTTTCGGTTAATCCTCCGATAGGGATAACCTGCCCTGTAAGGGTGATTTCTCCTGTTATGGCTACATCATGACGAATAGGTTTCTGTGTAAATACGGAATATAAAACCGCAAACAAACCAATACCCGCTGATGGACCATCTTTGGGGATAGCACCTTCGGGTAAATGTACATGCACTTCTTTGTTTTTGAAAGTTTCCAAAGGAATACCCCATTTGTCTGCATTAGCTTTGAGATATGTATATGCCGTTTGCACGGATTCTTTCATCACATTACCCATTTGCCCTGTAAGGTGAATTTTACTTTCTCCTTCACAAACCGTACATTCCACGGGCAAAAGTTTTCCGCCTACACTTGTCCAAGCCAAGCCGTACACCACACCGATTTTATCTTCATTCCATTTTTCTATTTCTTTAGCACGCAATGCACCCAAGTATTCTTCAATATCTTTGGCTTTAACTTTTACAGATAATTTTTTCTTTTGTTTTTCTTTGGCTTCCACTTGTTTGCGTACTATCTTTCGGATAATGCTACCAATTTTCTGTTCTAAATTTCTTACCCCTGCTTCTGCAGTGTATTCATTGATAAGTTTAAGGATAGCTTCTTCTTCAAAAATAACATCAGAAATATCAAGTCCGTTTTCTTGACATTGTTTTTTTATCAAAAATTGCTTAGCAATGTGTAATTTTTCATTTTCAGTGTATCCTTCCAAATGAATAATTTCCATTCTGTCCCTGAGTGCCAAAGGAATATCTGATTCTACATTGGCAGTAGCGATAAAAAAGACACGAGAAAGGTCGTAATCTACTTCTACAAAATGGTCATTAAAACTGTGGTTTTGTTCGGGGTCTAGTACTTCTAAAAGTGCCGCTGCAGGATCGCCTTTGTAGTCTTTACCGAGTTTGTCTATTTCATCAAGCACAATAAGGGGGTTAATTACACCTGCACGTTTCATAGCATTGATAATTCTGCCCGGCATAGAACCAATGTAAGTGCGTCTGTGTCCGCGTATTTCAGCTTCATCAGCTACACCACCTAAGGCAATGCGTACATATTTTTTGTTCAGACATTCTGCTATGGATTTACCAAGAGAAGTTTTTCCTACTCCCGGAGGACCTACTAAACACAATATCTGCCCTCTCGGATTACCCTGATTGTTCAATACTGCAATGTATTCCAAGATACGGTCTTTTACTTTTCTCAATCCGTAATGATGTGCATCTAATATCTTTTCAGCATGTAACAATCCCAGACTATCCTGACTGGCTTTTGACCAAGGTAAATGCGACAGAAGTTCCAAATAATTGACAATAACTCCATATTCGGGAGACATAGCAGGAGTGCGTTTTAACTTATCTAATTCATCATTGCATTTTTGCAATACTTTTTCAGGCATATTAGCCTCTTCTATCATTTTTCTGAGTTTGAGAATTTCAGGGTTAGCGGCTTCGTCCTCAAACTCTTCCTGTAAAATACGTAACTGCTCCTGTACATAATAGCGTTTTTGACTTTTCTCTATTCCTTTTTCTAATTTCTGATGAATATTCTTTTTGATTTCAGATACTTCTATTTCATTAGATAAAAACTTAATCAGGATTTCGTATTGTTTGCTTAAAATGTCTTCTTTCAAAAGTTCAAGTTTGGTTTCAAAAGTCAACGGAAGAATACTCGCCAACTGATAGATAATATCAGGATTTTCATGAAAAGGACTAAATTTAGGCTGGTTTATTTTGTAATCAATTTGGGTGGAAGGGTCTAATGTGTTCAGATATTGTTCAAACAATTGTTTGACAGAAGCAAGATAGGCTTTATCCTCACTTAAAGAAATATCATTAAGAGTAGGAAAAGATATCGCCCGTGCAGAAATAGCTTCGTCTTCGGAGTAATCATAATCTTTAATGCGAACTCTGTAATCTGCACGTACCACTACTTTATACAATCCGCTGGGTAATGTGGTAAAATGTTCTATTCTTGCTACAACACCTGTATTTTCTTCTAAAAGATTGCTTAATACGTTCTGTAAGTTATTGGTTTTATTTTTGTTAAATTCAGGAACAAGCAGTAATTCAGGTTCTTGGAGTTGATTAGCAATATTAACCGCATTTACAGAAAAGGTTCTACCTACTAAAAGAGGATAAGCTGTACCCGGCAATATTACCATATCCAATGTAGGTAACACATACCATTTCTTGATTTTTAAAGTGAAGGTATTTTTTTTAGAGATATTAGCAGAGGATTTTTTTGACATAGTTATATTTTTTTGCAAAAATACTGTTTTTGGCTATAAACGCATAATGAGGGATTAAAAAACTGATTAGAATAAAAAAACAGGCTTTGTTACCTGTTTTTTTGGCATTTGCACAATGATATGTAATCAAGCATAAGGCTGTACAATATTGGGGATTATCTGTCCACTTCACCCAATACAATATCAATTGAACCGATAATGGCAATAAGGTCAGCAATCATGCAACCTCTTGAAATTTCGGGTACTACGCCAAGATTAACAAAACAAGGGCTTTTTGCTTTGCAGCGCACGGGTACATCTTTTTTACCATCTGTAATAAAGTAGTATCCCAACTCTCCACGCGGATTTTCTGCACGTACATAGTATTCACCTGCTTTTGGAGCTAATTTTTTAGGAATAGCTTCATGCGGGTCAAAATCGGGAGTACGTTTAAGGTCTTTCATCAAACGTTCCAAACATTGTTCTATAATTCTTACGGATTCGTACATTTCACGCACACGCACATAATATCTGTCCCAGCAGTCGCCAAGTTTGCCCATTTCACCTTTTCCTACGGGTATTTCAAAATCCAGTTCAGAATATACAGAATAACCATCTACCCTGCGCAAATCCCACTTAATTCCCGAACCTCTTAAAACAGGACCTGAGCAACCATAGTTAATAGCCACATCAAGTGGTAAAACACCTACATTAGCGGTTCTTTCAACAAATATCTTATTGTAGGAAAGCATGTTGTTAAATTCATCAAGCTTAGGTTTGAAATACTCAATAAATTCTTTGCATCTTTCTTCAAAACCTACGGGCAGGTCGTGGAAAAGTCCGCCTACCCAAATATAATTGTACAATAATCTTGCACCTGATGCCCATTCCAAGAGGTTAAGAATATGTTCTCTGTCCCTCATCAGCCACAAAAACGGAGTGAATGCACCAATGTCAATACCATACGTACCTAC
>Ga0272446_1007201_pt1 | contig 11176 bp, 8 predicted proteins | sample YNPCB0061_FD_194587 | JGI IMG/M metagenome (GOLD analysis project Ga0272446, IMG submission 194587) | Hot spring microbial mat communities from Yellowstone National Park, WY, United States - YNP-CB-006-1 | ecosystem: Environmental > Aquatic > Thermal springs > Hot (42-90C) > Sediment | place...
CAAGCAGCAGCGAGGCTGCGCAGCGCCCCGGGGGTGCCGGGGGTGCGAGGGCGGCGCGCCCCGCAAGCAGCAGCGAGGCTGCGCAGCGCCCCGGGGGTGCCGGGGGTGCGAGGGCGGCGCGCCCCGCTGGCTGTGATGGGGCCGGGGCAGCGCCCCGCTGGCTGTGATGGGGCCGGGGCAGCGCCCCGGGGGTGCCACGGGCGCGGGGGCGGAGCGCCCCGCTGGCTGTGATGGGGCCGGGGCAGCGCCCCGCAAGCAGCGCAGGGGCCGGGACAGCGCCCCGGGGGTGCCACGGGCGCGGCATCCGGGGCGACGGGGCATCATCCGGGGCGGCAGGGCGCCGGTTGACACGCCGGGTGACTGCTGCTACGCTTGGGGCCGACCTGGCCGGCGCATACAGGGCGAACTGCAGGCAGCAGTCCGGTGACGAAGCGGGAATACCTGCCGTCTAGCGTACCGGGCAGCTCGGGGCGCTGCTGCGCCAGTACCATAGGGGGTTGGGTGTGAAGTGGATCCGTTATCTGATCATCTTTGTGCCGGTCGCGTTCGCCCTCGAGTTTATTCCCGGAATACGGAATGACCTGCTGCTCTTTCTGGTCTGCTGCCTGGGGCTGATCCCCCTGGCCGGCTTTCTCGGCGAGGCCACTGAGGAACTGGCGGTGCATACTGGCCCCAGGGTGGGCGGCCTGCTCAATGCGACGCTCGGCAACGCAGCAGAGCTGATCATCTCGATTGTGGCGCTGTCGCAGGGCAAGATCGAACTGGTCAAGGCCTCGATCACCGGTTCGATCCTCGGCAACCTGCTGCTGATCCTGGGCCTGGCCCTGTTGCTCGGCGGCTTGCGCCATGGCATCCAGCACTTTGATCGGCAGGCGGCGGGGGTGGCCGCCTCGATGATGACCCTGGCCGTCATCGGTCTGATCGTCCCGACCCTGTTCGAGGTCGTGCGCCAGATCCAGTTCGGCGAGCTGAACCTGTTCACTACAACGGTCGAGGACCCCTCACTCGACTGGCTCAGCCTCGGGGTGGCCGGGGTGCTGATCGTGCTCTATGTGCTCAGCCTGATCTTCACCTTCCGCCAGCCCGAACGTGGCGTCGGCGGCCACACGGGGGTGCAAGACAGAACCCCCGACGGCGAGGTCCATACGGCGAAGTGGAGTATACCGGTCGCGATCGGCGTGCTCGCCGCCAGTACGCTGGGCATCGTCTTCCTGAGCGAATTCCTGGTCGGGACGGTCGAACCCTTTGCCGAGGCGCTCGGCCTGAGCGAGTTCTTTATCGGGATTATCATCATTCCGCTGGTGGGCAATGTGGCCGAGCATATCGTGGCCGTGCAGATGGCGATCAAGAACAAGATGGACCTGGCGATGACCATCGCCCTGGGTTCGTCGATGCAGGTGGCCCTCCTGGTCGCCCCGCTGCTGGTCTTCATCAGCCTGATCTTCGGCCCCGAGATGACGCTGTTCTTTACCGTGCTCGAAGTCGCCGCCCTGACACTCGCGGTGCTGATCGCGACGATCATCTCGGTGGACGGTGAGAGCAACTGGCTTGAGGGCGCGCAGTTGCTGGCCGTCTATGTGATCACCGGCCTGGGCTTCTTCTACATCACAACCGGGGTGGCCTCGGGCGAGGCCTTCCGCGCGCTGATCGGTGGTTAGGGGGCGCGATCCTGCGCCCAGATGAAACTTTTCGACCCCGTGCACCGTCATGTGCCATGGGACGTCGACGGGAGCGGGCGATCGGGGCGAGCTGCGACGCCGCGGTCGCCCGCTTCACTGCTTGTTGCACCAGCATGTAAGGAAGGGACACCCATGGAGGGACTGATCGCCCTGGCCACGGGGCTCGGGCTGGCGACCGCTTCAGGGCTGAACGCCTATCTGCCCCTGCTCACGATCGGTATCTTTGCGCGCCTCGGCTGGATCGAACTGGCCGCGCCATTCGATCTGCTGACCAATGTCTTTGTGCTGCTGATCATCGCGGCCCTGGCGGCGCTCGACTTTGTGGGTGATAAGGTGCCCGCGGTGGACAGTGTGCTGCACGCCGGCGGTATGGTCATCAGCCCGATTGCAGGCGCCATCCTGGCCCTGGCCAGCCAGGGCGATCTTGCAACGATCAATCCCCTCCTGGTCGGCGCAGCGGGGCTGATCGTGGCTGGTGGCACCCACGCGGCCCGCGCCGCCGCCCGCCCGGTGGTCACGGCCGCCACCGGGGGCACGGCCAATCCGGTGGTGAGCGCCGTGGAAGATGGCGCCTCGCTCGGCCTGAGCTTGCTGGCGATCCTGGTGCCGGTGCTCGCGATCATCCTGGTGATCGTGCTGGCAGTAGTGGCCTACCGCCTCTTCCGCCGCGCTGCCGGTATCTGGAAGAAGCGCGACGTCTCAACCAACGGGCGGGTCTAGTGTGCCGTGACGCCCGGGTCAGGCTGCAGCACGGGCTGCGGCCCTGACCCGGGCGTCGCCTCGCCAGTTGACGTCCGGCGCCTACGCGCATCGTGCGCCACCAGGGGCAGCACCATGCCCGTTGACAGCCCCCGCGACCCCACATACAATCGGCCCCGATGAACGCCACCTCGCTGCGCCGCATGCGGCTCCCGCTGCTGCTCCTGCTCGACCTGCTGCTGATCGCGGCGCTGGTCGCCGTGGTCTGGTACGATAACGCGGCCAATCGGGGCATTACCTTCATCCCTGAGCCACAGCCCATCCCCTTCGCCGATGGCCCGACGCTCGGCGTCAATCTGTTCAACCTGCACCTGGAGCCCGACCCATCTGCGGTGCGCCGCTCCTTCGAACTGGCCCGCGCGCTCGGCGCGCACTATGCGCGCATGCAGGTGCCCTGGGACGATATCGAGATCCACGGGCGCGGCGATTTTATGGATCGGCGTCATGCCGAGACGGTGGGCATCGTCTCATCCTGGGCCAAGTACGACCGGATCGCCACCGCAGCCAATGCCGCCGGGGTGGAGCTGATCTGGCGCCTGGAGCGCCCGCCGCTGTGGGCCCGCGCGCAGGCCGATGCGACCCCGGAGTTCCAGGCCGGCCTGGCCCGCGACGGCAACTCCACCGGCCCCCCCGATGACTTCGCCGACTACGCCGCCTTTGTGGGCGCCGTGGTCGAGCGCTATGACGGCGACGGCGTGAACGATGCGCCGGGCAGCCCGGTGGTGCGCTTTTTCCAGCTCTGGAACGAGCCGAATCTCAAGAACGAGTGGAACTGGCAAGAGCCACGCCCCGAGGATTTCGTTGCCCTGCTGCGCGCCGGGGCCAGCGCTGCTCGCACCGCCAGCCCCGCGGCGGTGATCATCTTCCCCGGGCTCGCTCCCACCGACGGGCTCGACGAACGTGCCCCGCTGACCGAACTGGCGTACCTCGAGCGGGTCTACCGGGCCGGGGGCGCCGCCTACTTCGACGTGATGGCCGCCCAGGGCTACGGCCTCGGCCAGTCGCCCGACGAGCACCGCTACGTCTTCCTGCGCGGGCGTGACAACTGGAGCTGGCGCCGCCCGATCGATACGCGCAACGATGTCAGCCGGGTGGTGCTGCTGCGCGAGGTGATGGAGCGCAACGGCGACGCCGGCACCGCGGTCTGGATCACCGAGTTCGGCTGGAACGCCGCACCCGAGAGCATTCCGCCCGAGCGCCGCTTCACCTGGGGGGCGCCGGTGAGCGAGGCGACCAAGGGCGCCTACCTGGTGGGCCAGCTGGAGCGGGCGCGCAACGAATGGCCCTGGATGGGGGTGATGAATGTCTGGATGTTGCGCTACGGCGGCTACGCCGAGCCTGACCCGGACGATCCGACGCCCTACTTCGCCCTGGTCACCCGCGACTGGCAGCCGCTGCCGGCCTTCGCGGCCCTGGCTGCCTACACGGCGGCCCCGGCGCGCGCAGGCGTCGGGGCGCACCGCTGGGACCACCCGGCCGTCGAGTCGATCGCCGGCGGCTGGCGTGTGCGCTTCAGCGGCGCGCGGCTCAGGCTGCTGGGCGGCCTGGCGGGCGCCGTCACGGCCAGCCTGGATGGCGCACCGGTCACCCTCATCCGCTCCGAACTAGATGGGCTTCCGGTCCTGGCCACCCCCACCCTGGCCCCGGGCGACCACACCCTGGAGCTGCGCGGCGCCCCCGTGCCCGAGCGCTTCATCGTTGAGCGTGCCCGGCCCTGGGGCTGGCTCTGGGACTACGGCCCGCTCGCGCTGCTCGCCGCCCTGGCTCTGAGCATGGCCGCCAGTATGCGCCTGCTCTTCCCGGCGCTCGACGCTGGCTGGGCGCGGCTGCGCGCCGCCCAGCGACGCGCCGCGGGCAGCTCGCGCCTCGTCGACCGGCTTGTCCAGCCCGACAGCCTGATCCTGGCCGGCATGCTGCTGGGCGTTGCCGTGGCCTACCGCGCCTCGGCGCAACTGCCGCTCACCCTGGCCGGGCTGGCCCTCTTCGGTGGGCTGGCCCTGGCGCGGCCGGCGCTGGCGCTGCTCTTCGTGCCGCTCACGCTGCCGCTCTACTTCATGCCCAAGGGGCTCTTCGATGCGCGCTTCGGCATTCGCGAGTCCGGGATCTACCTGCCCCTGCACGAGATCCTGCTGCTGATCGCTCTGCTGGCCATTGTTGCCCGCTGGTCTGGGAAAGTGCCGTGGCAACGGGGGCGCCCGCGCCCGGGCGGCGCTACCATCCGGCTGGTCGAACTGGCGCCGCTGGGGCTGTTTCTGGCGGCTGCCGGATGGGGCGTGATCGTCGCCGAGGCTCGCGGCGCTGCACTGCGCGAGCTGCGCTGGACGGTGCTCGGTCCACTGCTCTTCGTCGCGCTGGCGAGCTTCGTGGCGGCCCGCCAGGCCCCTGGCGGCCCCGATAGTTACTGGCGCCAGGTGACTGGCTTCTGGCTGGTCGGCGGGGCGCTCTCGGGGCTGGTAGCGCTGCTGCAATTCGCCGGGCTCAACCTGGCGCCGCTCGTCGGCAGCAAGGCAGGCTTCGGCGCGGACAGCTTCCTGGTGGAGGGGGTGCGGCGGGTGGCGGGGCTCTACGGCCACCCGAACAACCTGGGCCTGGCCATGGGGCGCTACTGGCCCGTCGCGGCGGCCCTGGCCCACGTCGCCTTCTGGGGTGCACCCGACCGCGCGACGGGGCTGCGGCGCGCGTGGCCCACGGCCCTCGCGGCGATCCTCTGTGGCGGCGGGCTGCTCGTCTCCTTCTCACGGGGGGCCTACCTGGGCGCGCTGCTGGCCGGCGCGCTGCTGGCAGCGCTGCTGCTGCCGCGCGCACGCTGGCGCGACCGGCGGGTGCGAGTTGCCCTGGGCCTGCTCGCCCTGGCGGCGCTGGCGAGCAGCGCCGCGATCGTTGCGCTCGATATCGAGCGCTTCAACCCGCTCGGCGCCAGCAGCGGCGTGCGCCTCAAGACCTGGGCGGCGGCGCTGGCGATGCTGCGTGACCACCCCTTCGGCATTGGCCTCGACCAGTTCGGGCGGATCTACCCGGCCTACATCGCCCCTGAACTGGCCAGTACCAGCGAGATCCACACGGCCCATCCGCACAACCTGCTGCTCGACATCGCGCTACGCATGGGGCCGCTGGGCCTGCTCGCCTTTGGCTGGCTGATCGTCCGCTGCTACCGCGATGCATGGGCGGGCCTCGCGCTGGGCGGCGCGGAGGCCGCGCTCGCCGCCGGGCTCATCGCCGCCATGAGCGGCGCCCTGGTCCACGGTCTGGTCGACCAGTTCTACTTCTGGACCGACCTGGCCTTCGCCTTCTGGATCTTCGTTGTACTGGCACGCCGCGTGCGGCAGGCGAGCGTGCTACAATACCATTCATAGTCCAACCCCATGCCCCGCGCCGGGCGCCAGTGGTCGCCCGGCGGCGTTCCGGCGGGCGCCTTGCCACCGTTATGCCATTCTACAAGGACATGGAGCTGATCTGCCGCAACTGCGGTGAGAAGTTCATCTTCACCGCCGGCGAGCAGGAGTTCTACGCCGACAAGGGTTTTCTCCACGAGCCGACCCGCTGCCCGCGCTGCCGCTCGCGCCGCGACGGCCCGCCCACACGCCAGGCCGCCAGTGGGCCGCGTGGCAACCGCCGCGAGGGGCGCGACGAGTAGGGGGCTAGCAGCGGGCGACGAGGATCCCCGGCGTCATCTGCACGCGCACGGTCTGCCCCTGGACCACGAGCGGCGTGCCGAGGCTGCCGGTGGGCTCATAGGCCAGGACGGTGCTGAGTGGTGGTGCCGCGAGCGTGGCCGGCAGGCGATAGGCGTGGCCCCAGGCGGCCGTGCCGCGCATAAAGCGGAACGCACGCTCGGCGGGCCACCCCGGGTCGACGGCAAAGTCTGCCATCCCTGGCGCCGGGCGGTAGCTGCCGCCGGACCCCTGGGGGCGGCGTGGGAGGGCGCCGGCGGCGAGGCGCGCCAGCAGTTCGCGTAGCAGTGCGGCGCCAAGGTCCGCCGCCTGCTGCTCGGCAGTATCCCAGTCGAGGCCAACCGGCAGTTCGAGCGGCGCCTGCAGCGCGATCGGGCCGGTGTCCAGCCCGGCGTCCATCCAGTGGAGGGTGACGGCGGTGCTGGCCCGGCCCTGCTGAAAGGCCCAGAAGAGCGGCGCGGGGCCGCGTAGCTCGGGGAGCGGGGCCGGGTGCAGGTTGAGGAAGCCGAGGCGGGGCACGGCCAGCAGGGTGGGCGGGATGCGCCAGGGCCAACAGGCCACGCAGACCAGTTCGGGGCTGAGCGCGCGCAGAGCCTCGTGCACGGCAGGCACACGCACGCTGCCCAGGGCCAGCGTGGGCACGCCGTGAGCCTGGGCAAGGTCCAGCAGCCCGGGTGGCGGCGGCGGACCCAGGGGGATCAGCCGGGCAGGGGCGCTGCTGCGTGGCGGGGGGGCCACGGGCGGTGCGCCGGGGGGCGCGGGCACGGCCACAGCGGCAAGCGTGACGCCCGCCTCCAGCAGGGCGGTTAGCGCCGCGCCAGCGAGCGGACCAGGCATGCCGAAGAGCACCACACGCAGCATGAAATGGGATGACTCCTGTATAATGGATCGAAGTATACCCTGTTGCCCGCACCGCGCCGTGTCAGCGTCGCCGTCGTACAATATGCACGTGAGGCGCCCGAATAATCCAGCCAGGTGAGCAATGCCACGAATGGTTCTGTGTGTCAAGCTTGGCCGGGAGCTCCCCGGGCTTGAGCGGCAGCCCTTTCCGGGCCCTCTGGGGCAGCGGATCTACGAGCAGGTCTCAGCGCAGGCCTACGGGCTATGGCCGGCCCAGGCGACGCTGATCATCAACCACTACGGGCTCAGCCTCGGCGACCCGAACGCGCAGCGGATCCTCCTCCAGCAGATGGAGGAGTTCTTCTTCGGCGAGGATGCGGCAATGCCCGAGGGCTGGACGCCCGCTCCGCCCGCGAAGGGCGGCCCACGTCGCAAGTAGGCTCGTACAGTCTTCTGAACTGCCGTTTCGGTGGCGGCCTGCTGGCAGCGTGGCTGGCAGGCAGCGGGGCGCGCCGCCCATACGCATCAAGTTACGGGCTGCGGCCGTGCCGCTCACCCACACGGAAGGATGAAAGCGTTGTTATGTTGGCAGTTTCTGCCAGCTTCGCTGGCAGAAACTGCCAACATAACGACATGTTCGCCTGTCGCGTGGCAGCCGCCGCCCTGCCAGGGGCGTAACTTGATGCGTATGGGCGCGCCGCCCCGGACCCCGCCGGAAGGCAGCGTTCCTGGCGGGACGGCCGCGGGGTCATGCCCGTGCCGCGGTCTGAGGCATGCAGCGTAGCCGCGTTCGCCCGGCACGGACGTGAGCTTCGCGGTTTCCAACGGGGCGGAGCCACGTTGGCCGGGGGCGCAGCAACGGCTCAACCGCTGCTGGAACCCACCAGCGGGATCGCCGGCAGCACGTCGAAGGCTAGATGGGCGTGGGCAACGCGCAGCGCCGCCTCGACCTGCTCAGGACGCTCGCCGCGAGCGAAGATGAAGCCGAGGTAGGCGTCGCCCTCGGGCAGCGGCACCAACGGGTAGTTGCGCGGCGCCGTGATCGTCACGTCCTCGATGCCGGGCACGGCCCGCGCAGCCGCCAGCCCACGCACCTCGCGCAGGATGCCTGCGCCGGGAATGGGGATCATCATCACCCCGCCAGCCTGCCCGGTGCGGCGCAGCCCGCTCACCGGCAGCCCGGTGGCCTGGCGCAGGATCAGTTCCTCCAGCGGGGCATCCGTGCCAAAGCGCAGCGTGCGCGAACAGAGCCCGCCGATCGTTCGCCCCGCGAGCTCCACCATCACCGGGCCGGACGGGCTCACCCGCAACTCGGCGTGCAGTGGCCCACGTACCAGGCCCACCGCCGCCGCGGCGCGCGCCGCCACTGCGGCGATCGCCGCCTGGGTGTCAGCCGGCAAGCGTGAGGGAGTGACATAGATCGTCTCCTCGAAGAACGGCCCGTCCAGCGGGTCAGGCTTATCGAAGAGCGCCAGCACCTGAAGTTTGCCGCGGTCGATCAGCCCCTCCAGCGCCACTTCACAGCCTGGGATAAAGTCTTCGACCAGGAACTGGTGTGGCCCCGGCCTGCCCTCCACCCGATCGAGCAACCGGGCGAGGCGCTGTGCTGCCGCCACGAACTGCTCCGGCGTATCGGCGCGGATCACGCCGCGGCTGCCGTTCAGCCGCAGCGGCTTGACCACGCAGGGGTAGCGTTGGGTGGCGCCCAGGGCTGCCAGGTCCTCGCCGGTTGAGCAGAGGCGAAAAGCCGGCGAGGGCACTCCGTCGGCGGCGAACAGCCGGCGCATCAGGTGTTTGTCGCGCGCGGCCTCGGCGGAGCCGGGCGTGTTGTGGGGCAGGCCGAGGGCGGCGCTGGCCCGGGCTGCCAGCAGGCTGCCGCTGTCGTCGACGGCGATCACCGCGGCCAGCGGCGCCGCCTGCGCCAGGGCCACGATGCGCGCAATCGCCCGCTCCTCGGCAGCAAAGTCCAGCCCGAGGCGGCTGGCCGTCTCCCGGGCCAGGGCTGCCGGGGTGTCCTCAGCGACCAGCGCCGCGATCGCGAGCCGCTCGGCCGCCTCCAGGAAGGCGGGCAGCCGGTAGCTCGACGCTGTGGTCAGCAGCAGGACCCGTGGTTGTGGATTGTGCTCAGACATACGTGGGGGCCACCTGCCCCTCGTTAGGCTCTGCTCAGCAGTACCACGGCTCGCTCATGTATGGAATGGGCGGCCGCGGCACCAGGTGCTCCAGACTGATCGACGGGGTGACGTCGAGGTGCTCCGCCACCAGGGCGAGCAGCCGCTGCAGGAACTGCGCGCGCGTCTCGCCGCGGGGAGCACTGCCCTGCGCCAGGCGCAGCGCGACGCGCTGCAGCGCATCCAGCGCCGGGTCGGGGTGGCGCCAGGGGTGGGCCAGGGCCGCCTGGTCGAAAGGCCCGACCAGCTGGCGCACCTCCGCCAGTTCAAGCAGGCGCGAGCCAGCGGGGATGAGCAGCCGCAGGGCATACTGGACGGGGCTCACGCTCTCGACCAGCCCCAGGTCGACGATCCCGGCTAGAAACGCGGCGTAGCCCGCGCGACTGGTCCAGGGCGTGAAAGCGACAAAGGTGGCGTTGAGCGCCAGGCCCGCCGCTCGCAACAGTTCAACCGCGCGGCCCACATCGGCGCGGGTATGGCCCTTTGCCAGCCGCTGCAGAATGGCGTCGTCGAGCGCCTCGACTGCGCTGGTGACCAGCACGCAGCCAGTGGCCCGCAGCTCGGGCAGCAGCGCGGCGTGGCGCAGCAGGTGCTCGACCTTGATCGTCACATCGTACGTCAGATCGGGAAACTCGGCGTGCAGCGCACGCACGAGCGGTAGCGCATGGCCGGGACCGTTGAAGAAGTCGGGGTCGCCGAAGGTGATATGGCGCGCGCCGGCTGCGACCTGGCGGCGCACATCGGCGAGCACCACGTCGCGCGGGATGACCCGAAAGCGCCCGCCGTACACCGGCACGATCGGGCAGTGACGGCAGGTGTGTTTACAGCCGCGGCTCGCCTCGCTGTAGCCGGTGATCTGCGGCCCTGCCGGGGTGATCAACTGGGCGTAATGGACCAGCCCGGGCAGGCCCGCCCGCTCGGGCGTCACGAAGTCGAGCCGCTCGAGGCGAACCGGGGCCACGCTCGCCGCATCGATCCGCCCTCCGGCGCGCAGCGTCGCATACAGCTCCACCAGCGCCGCCTCGAACTCGCCGCCGACGCAGACGTCGGCGCCGCGCGCACGCAGGTATTCGGCGTTAAGCGGGGCATAGAGGCCATAGCAGACGATCAGCGCCTGTGGGGCGAGGGCCCGCAGCTCGGGCAAGAGATCGGCGGCGAGGCGTGTCGCCGTGTGCATAGGCACGTACAGCCCGAGTAGAGCCGCCCCGGCCACCGCCGCGCGGTCGAGCGGCTGCACCGCCAGGTCGCAGCTGCGCACCTCGGCGCCGGCCCGCCGCAGCCAGGCCGCGGGCGAGGCCAGGCCGAACGGCTGGTGGCCGAGCTCATAGGTGGAGAGCAGGACGACGTGCATGCTACCATTGTACGCTATCTGTGGCCGCCCCACACGCCCCCGCGGCGGCCCACGCCCACGGGGTCAGGCCGAAGCATTCGCCCGCGGCGCGGTGCGTTGGACGCGCGGCCCATGGGGCGAATGCTTCGGCCCTACGGTCCGCATCCACGGCCGGCCCGCGGCGCCCGCGTGCGCCCCACGCGCCGCCCCCGGGACGCTGTCCCGACGCCTGCACCGCTTGCGGGGCACGCCGCCCCCGGCACCGCCGGGGCGCTGTCCCGACTCCTGCACCGCTTGCGGGGCGCGCCGCCCCCGGCACCGCCGGGGCGCTGTCCCGACTCCTGCACCGCTTGCGGGGCGCGCCGCCCCCGGCACCGCCGGGGCGCTGTCCCGACCCCTGCGCTGCTTGCGGGGCGCTCCGCCCCCGCGCCCCCGGGCCGGGGGCCTGCCCGGCCCCCGGCACCCCCGGCCAAAGGGGCTCCGCCCCTTTGGAAACCCCAAAGCCCACGCCCGTACCGGCCGATCGCGCCCGTGCTGCATGCCTCAGACCGCGCAGCGGTGGACGTCCTGCCGCCCCCGGGGCCGCCACGCCCCGCGGCCGGATCCCGCGCCCCGCGGGGGTGACGGCCCGCCCTGCCCGGCAGCAGCCGTGCCGCTGGCCCGGCCTTCCCCCGACCGCGGCGCGGGCATGACCCCGCGGCCGTCCCGCCAGGAACGCCACCTTCC
>Ga0272446_1007202_pt1 | contig 11175 bp, 6 predicted proteins | sample YNPCB0061_FD_194587 | JGI IMG/M metagenome (GOLD analysis project Ga0272446, IMG submission 194587) | Hot spring microbial mat communities from Yellowstone National Park, WY, United States - YNP-CB-006-1 | ecosystem: Environmental > Aquatic > Thermal springs > Hot (42-90C) > Sediment | place...
GAGCATCAGAGCCACCTTTGTGCTTCCTAGCTTCGAGGGAACCCTTTTATGACGTGGAACCATTTCTGGCACGCAAGTGCGTTGGCCGTGGCCCTGAGCGTGCTGGCGCTGCTACCGGCCCCGAGTGACGCTCGTGACGACAAGACCCAGACCGAGAAAATCGCCCAATGGATCCAACAACTCGGCAGCGATTCCTTCGCCGAACGCAACGCCGCTAGCAAAGCCCTGGACGAGATCGGCGAGCCGGCTTTAGAAGCTTTGCGAGAGGCCATGAAATCCCGTGATGCCGAAGTGCGTCGCCGTGCCACCGCCCTGGTGGCCACCATCGAGGCCCGCACCCAGAGCGGTCGCATCCTTTCCCCCAAGATGGTCGAATTAAAGTACAAAGATACTCCCTTGTCCGAGGCTCTGGCCGACTTCAGCAAACAGAGCGGCTATGCCCTGAATCTGATCGACCCGTCCGGCAAGCTCAAATCGAAGAAGATCACGCTGACTACTGGCAAGGTGACGTTCTGGGAGGCGTTGGAAAAGTTCAAGGTGGCCGCTGAACTGGACGAAGCCGATCCCGCGGTGCTGATGCGGCTGCCTGGGGGGCCCGGTGTAGGGGGACCAGGGTTTGTGCCACCGCCGCCGCCTGCTATCGGATTTGCCGGTGGTGCCCCAGGGTTCGGAGCGGTTCCCATGCCGGCCCCAGTCCCGGCCGTGCCTCCGGCCGTCATCGAAAAAATTAAGGAGGCTATCAAACGCCCGGCAGTGGAACCCAAAGAAGGCAGCAAGCAAGAGAAGAAGCAGCCCGAAGAACAAAGGGAGGACGACAGCGTAGCGAGCGAGGACCAGGTGGCCGATGAGAAACCGGCCCAGGGCGCAGCGGCAGGCGGCAGCGAACCGGGCGTTGTACCCGGCGCTGCAGGCGGAGGGGCGGCGGGCGCGGCCCAACCAGGCTTGGTCCCAGGGGCACCGGGTGCCATCCAAGTCGATCCGGTTCCCCCCGATGCCAACGGTCCAGGCGGTCCGGGCTGGAATCCGGTTATGAATCTCTTCCAGCACGGCAAGATCAATCTGATCGCGGCCAAGCCCGCCCCGAGGCCAAGCGATACCCGTAGCAGCGTGCGGGTGCGTGCCTTGCCGACCGAAGGCCGTGCCGCCATGCCCTTTCCGATGCTCGCAGCGGGCAAAAAGAACCTCACCGTGCTGTTGCAAGCCACCCCCGAGCCACGCCTGCGCTTCCAACAGCTCACTCAGGTCACGATCGAAAAAGCCATCGATGACAACGACCAACAATTGACCCAAGCCAAGCCGATGGCCCCCAACGCCGAGGAGCGGGACCCCGCAGGTGGAGGGGGCGGCGGGGGGATCGGCGGCGCGCCGGGTGGCGTTTTCATTGGCGGTCCAGGCGGCTTCGGCGTGCCCGGTTTCCCGGGCGGTGGCATCGAATTGTTCACCTGGAGCAACGACGGCCTGAGCCACAACTTCCCTGTACTGCTCACCCCTGGGGCCAAACCCAGCAAAAAACTCAAGGAACTCAGCGGCACTCTCAGTGCTAAGTTCCTCGCCGATCCTTTCCCAGCCATCGAGGTGGCCGAGGTCATGAAGGCCAAGGGCAAAACGGTGCGCGGCAGCAAAGGCGGCAGCGTCACCATCAAAGACGTGACCAAGGCGGCCGATGGCACGATAACCATTGCCTTCGAGTTCGACCAACCCGCGGATCTCGTGGCTGAGACGGGTAACTTCCAGGGCGGAGTCGATGTGCCTGTGCCCGGCATCGGCATCGTGCCGGTGCCGTTGCCTGCTCCGGCACCGCCAGTCGCTCCGCCTCCGCCTCCCGATGGGGCTCCAGGCGGAGGGGAGGCACCGGTTGAGGCACCGCCGGCCAAGCCTGCCCCGGGCAAGCGAATCGAAGGGGACGACGAGCCGATCGCTCAGGTGGGCGACGAGGAGAAACCCGCGGACGACAAGCCGGCCAAACCCATCCAGGTTCAACCGGGTGTGGGGATTGGGGGCGGCATAGCGATCGGTGGTGGCGGCGGTATTGTCATCGGTGGTCCGGCCATCGGCGGTCCCGCGGTGATCATGCCCTTCCCGGGCGTGGACGGCAACGCTGGGCTGCCCAACATGAACGGCTTGAGCCTTCAGGACGACAAGGGCAAAACGCTGCCGGCCCACATCCAGATCGATTGGAAAAAGGTAGCTGCCGACGGTGTAATCAATGGCGTCGGCCCGGGGCAAAAGGCCCACTACCTAGCCACCTATCGCCCGGTGAAGGGCGGACCCAAAGAACCCAGCAAGCTGGTCTTCACGGCCCGGCGGGTGGTTGAAGTGGCCATTCCCTTCACCTTGAAAGACGTGCCGCTGAAGTAATCGCTGACGCAGTCTGGTCTGTCCTCGATCCAGGGACGCCCCAGCCGAGCCTCTCTCGATCGAGGCAGGCCACAGCAAGGTTTGCCTCGATCCACTCAAGCGATGGAGCGAGGCAGGCGTCGGGCTAGGCTCGCCTCTAGAAAGCCGCGAAACAGGGGATGGCAGGCAGTCGGCTTGCTGCGAAACTCGGGGTGACACTGCACCGCCAGGAACCACGGATGCGAGGGCAACTCGATTACCTCCACGAGCTTGCCCTTGGGACACAAGCCACTAAAATGCATGCCCGCGGCCTCGAATTGCTGGCGATAAAGATTGTTAAACTCATAGCGATGCCGATGCCTTTCCTGCACGGTCTGGGCACCGTAGATGCGTTCGGCGAGGCTGCCGGGAGCCAAGTGAGTGGGATACAGCCCCAATCGCATGGTTCCGCCCATTTGCGTTAAAGCGTACTGGTCGTCCAAGAGACAAACCACCGGGTGTGGCGTGTCGCGGTCGATCTCGGTGGTGTTGGCCCCCTCTAGTCCCAACACATGACGAGCAAACTCGATCACCGCAGCTTGCAACCCCAAGCAGATGCCAAAAAACGGTATCCCCTTTTCTCGGGCGTGCCGAATCGCTTCGATCTTCCCCTCCACCCCGCGATAGCCAAACCCTCCCGGGATGAGCAGCCCATCGACCCCACCCAGGGCGAGTTCGGCTCCGTCGCGTTCGATGTCTTCCGACTCGACCCGTCGGATCAGCACCCGTGTCTGTAGAGCGATCCCCGCATGATCCAGCGCTTCATAGATGCTTTTGTACGCATCTTGATGTTTGATGTATTTGCCGACAACAGCGATATTCACCTCATGAATCGGATGCACGATGCGATGCAGCATGTTTCGCCACACCGTCAGATCCAAAGGCCCCGCACGGAGATTGAGCTTCTCGACAATTAGATCATCCAACCCGTGGGCCGATAAGCTCGGGGGCACCTCGTAGATGCTGCGGGTTTTGTCGCGTTCCTCGATGACGGCTCGTTTCTCGACGTTGCAAAACAGGGCGATTTTCTCGGCCATGTCGGGCGGCATCTCGCGCTCGGTGCGACAGATCAAAATATCCGGTTGGATACCAATTTGCCGTAACTGACCCACGGAGTGCTGCGTCGGCTTGCTCTTGGCCTCGGCGGCGGCTTTGAGATAAGGAATCAGCGTCAGGTGGATATACAAACAATTCTGCTTGCCGATGTCCAAGGCAAACTGGCGGATGGCTTCGAGAAAGGGCAATCCTTCGATGTCGCCCACCGTCCCGCCGATCTCCGTGATGACGACATCCACATCATCCGTAGCCAGTTTGCGAATGGCGGCCTTGATCTCATCGGTGACGTGCGGGATGACCTGAACGGTTTTGCCGAGGTAATCGCCCTGGCGTTCTTTGGTGATGACGGCCTGGTAAATCTTGCCCGAGGTAAAGTTACAATCACGCGTCAAAGGTGCCGACGTGAAGCGTTCATAGTGTCCGAGATCGAGGTCGGTCTCGGCTCCATCGTCCAGCACATAGACTTCGCCATGTTGGTAGGGCGACATGGTTCCCGGATCGACGTTGAGGTACGGGTCGAACTTTTGCAAACGCACTCGCAGGCCGCGGTTCTCCAGCAACATGCCGATCGAGGCGCAGGTCAAGCCCTTGCCCAAGCTGCTGACCACTCCGCCCGTCACAAAAATATGTTTGGTTTGCTTGTTTGCCGACACCTTGTTCCCTCCGCGTGCTGCGCCCTGACACGGCTAGTATACCCGCCGCTGTCAAGAGACTGGGCAAACTAGGCGGCTCGGGTGCTGCTTTGCGAACGCACCAACGCGACAAAGCGGTGATAATCCTCTAGGGTATCCACGCCCAACGCCGGTGCCTCGCTCCGCCCGACGCGGATGCGGACCCCGGCGGCCAAGGCTCGCAACTGCTCCAACTTCTCCACTTGCTCCAGCGGCGCGGGCGGCAACGCCGCCAAACGAAACAAAAACGCCCGCCGATAGGCGTACAGCCCCACATGCTGCAAGACCAACGGCGGGCACGCCTGAAAGTCTGGCTCGGCATCTCGGCCAAAGGGAATCGGAGCGCGGCTAAAGTACAGAGCGTGGCCAGCCTGGTCGCACACCACCTTGACGACGTTGGGCGAGCGATAGGCCTGGGCGTCGCGTAGGGGCGTGGCCAAGGTAGCCATCTCCGCCTGCGGGTCGTCTTCGAGCAAGGCAATGACCTGATCGAGACTAGCGGGGTCGATGAGCGGCTCGTCGCCCTGCAAGTTGACGAGGATGTCGGCCGCAACATGGCGAGCTGCCTCCGCGATGCGATCGGTTCCACTGGGGTGATCGCTGCGTGTCAGGATGGCCCGGCCACCAAACGCCTCGACCGCCTGCACGATGCGTAGGTCATCCGTAGCCACCAGCACTTGTTGTGCGCGACGAGCTTGGCAAGCGCGTTCATAGACATGCTGGATCAGCGCTTTGCCTGTCTCGGCCAGCAACGGTTTGGCCGGCAAACGCGTCGAGCCATAGCGAGCAGGAATGAGGATAGCGGCGGACATAGGGCACCTCCCTGTGCGGTCTCCTGCGGATGGTAAAAGGGCATTAAACTTCAGGGCAAGGAAACAAGACAAGGCCGAAGTTGTCGCTTGTCGGCAGCAGAAAAGTTGCTAGGATGGACAAATACGTCGGAGGGCGGAGCGAGCGGGTCTCCTCCGCCGTGCAACGGCCCGCGAGACGGCATTACCTCCACGGAAGGAATAGAACCCTCCGCCGCATTCCAGGCTCTGCCCGAGAGCCACTCTCTAACACCTCACAAGGGGATTGTTTCATGCGACAATGGTTCATGGCTCTGGTCCTGGTCGCGGTGGCCGGGCTGGTCGGCTTTGCCGAGGACAAAAAAGACGACAAGAAAGAAGACACGCCATCGTTTAGCGAGATGCGCGGCGAGTTCCTCAAAAAGTTTCGCGGTGCGGACAATGAAGAAGCGCGAACCGCCGCTCTGAAGGAGTTCGGCCCGAAGTTCTTGGCTTATGCTCAGCAGAACCCCACCAACAAGGAAGCTTTTGGCGCGGTCATGTTTGCCATTCAGATCGGCGCGATCAGCAAGAACGACCAGATCACCAAGCAAGCGATTGGCCTGTTGAAGAAAGATCACCTCGGCAATCCGGAAATCAAAAATGCCCTGCCTCTGCTCGATCGTTTCTTGGGAGCGGAGAGCGGCCCGTTTATGAAAGAACTGATGGAAAAGGGCGGCAGCGACGAGATCCGCGCTACGGCCTGCTCGAACCTCATCGAATCTCTTGAGGCTAAGCTCGCCAGAGCCACTGGCGAAGAAGCCGACAAGATCAAAAAAGAGATGGCCGATTTGCGCAAGATCGGCGTTGAGAAGTACAAAATGAAGGATCTGTTCGTGGGCGCGCCCCTGCCGGACCTCAAGAGCGAAGACCTGGACGGCAAGGCGGTCAAGCTGAGTGATTACAAGGGCAAGGTGGTAGTGCTAGACATTTGGGCGACCTGGTGCGGTCCCTGTCGTGCCATGATTCCCCACGAGCGTGAGCTGGTCAAACGCCTCAAGGACAAGCCTTTCGCTTTGATTAGCGTCAGCTTCGACGACGAAAAGGAAACCCTCACCAAATTCCTTAAAGAAGAACCCATGCCCTGGGTGCATTGGTACAACGGCCGGAAGGGGCAGATCGGCGAGCAACTCAACATCCGCTTTTTCCCGACCATCTTCGTGCTGGATGCCAAGGGCGTGATTCGCTATAAGGGCGTGCGGGGCGAGGCGATGGACAAGGCCGTCGATACGCTGCTGGCCGAGATGGAAGCGGAGAAGGGCAAGTAAACCAGACCTTTTGCAAGCTCACGGCTCCAAAACGCTATTGCAGAGCTGAACGTCGAGAAGCCAAGGGAGGTGAGAACGGTGTTTTCCCCTCTTGCTGAAACGCTGCTGCTTAGCTAGCTTTTCTTTAGCCCGCCCCGAGAGCTTCTTGGCATGCACCGCGAGATCAGCCACGCCGATCGTGCCTTCGGTAGCGAAACTCGGCTCTCGCTGTATTTTCTCACCTGGCTGATCGGCCTCGTCGTTCTGGCCGATCTTTGGCCCTTAGTGGTGCAGCAACTCGGCTCGTGGGGGAGCGGCCTGCCCACTTGGCCGAACGAACTCTTTGGCTATCGTCTGGCGTTGATTGCCGCTCTCGTGGGGGGAGCGCGGGTGGTCTACGGCGCGCTGGACGGTCTGCTCCAGGGCAAATGGGGGGCGGACATCGCTCTGGCGATTGCTGTCATCGCCGCTATCCTGCTCCGCGAGCCGCTCGTCGCCGCCGAGGTCATCTTCATCGGCCTGTTGGGCGAATGCCTCGAAGATTGGACCTTCAACCGTACCAAGTCGGCCTTACGCAAGCTGGCGGAGCTGACACCGATCCGCTGTTGGCGGCTGCGCGACGGGGTCGAAGAGCGGGTCTTTGTGGCCGATCTGGCTCCGGGCGAGGTGGTGGTGGTCAAACCGGGGGCCAAGGTGCCGGCCGATGGCATGGTGCTGGCCGGGTCATCGGCTGTCGATGTCAGCGCGTTGACCGGCGAGAGTTTGCCGGTGGACAAAGGCCCGGGCGACGAGTTGTTGGCCGGCTCGCTCAACGGCAACGGGACGCTGACGTTTCGCGTCGAGAGAGTTGGGGAACATACCATCTTGGGCCAGGTGATCGAACTGACCGGCCGCGCCCTGCAAGACAAGTCACCTCTGGAACGCCAGGTCGATCAGTTGGCCCGCTATTTTTTGCCGGCCGTTTTGAGCCTGGCCGCGCTGACCTTCTTAGGGGCGTGGCTGCTAGCGTGGTGGGGCACGCCGGGCGGCAGCGTCTATGCCGCGGTGCGGGTGGCGGCTTATCCAGCGTTGTCGGTGTTGGTGGTGGCTTGCCCATGTGCCTTGGTGCTGGCGACGCCCGCGGCGGTGATCGCCACTCTGGGCCGGCTTGCAGGGACCGGCATCCTGATCAAAGGCAGCAGCGCCTTGGAACGATTGGCCCAGGTCGAGACCTTCGCCTTTGACAAGACGGGCACGCTCACCGAGGGCCGCCTCGAAGTGGGCGACATTCTGCCTCTGCCCGGAACGACGCCTCAGGAGTTGCTCCTGTGGGCCGCCTCAGCCGAATCACCAAGTGAGCATCCTTTGGCACGGGCAGTGCTAGAGGCAGCCAAGGGGTTGGCCTTGCACACGCCGAGCCAATTCCTGGCTGAGCCGGGCGCAGGGGTACGGGCGACCGTCGCCGATCGCTCGGTCCTGGTGGGTAATCGCCGTTTGCTGGAGCAGGCGGGACTGGCCATCCCCCCTGAGGCCGAATCCTACCTCGCTCAGCTGGACGCCACCGGACAGACGGGCTTGTTCGTGGCCCTGGAGGGCCGCCTCATTGGAGTCATCGGCGCACGCGACCGGGTACGCACGGAGTCGGCCGCCCTGATCGAAGAACTCCGCCGCCTGGGCATTGGTCACATCGCCATGCTCACGGGCGATCGGGCAGCGGCGGCCCGCCCCGTGGCTGAGGCCTTGCACATCCACGACGTGCGGGCTGAACTGCTGCCGGCTGACAAGGCCGAAATCTTGCGTCGTCTGCCGGGCAAGGTGGCGATGGTGGGCGATGGCATCAACGACGCCCCAGCCCTGGCCCAGGCCCACGTCGGCTTGGCCATCGGCGGCACGGGCATCGATGTGGCCGCGGACGCTGGCGATGTCGTGCTGCTCATCGGTCCCAAGGAAGCCGTGGGCGAAACGCCGGGCGAACGTTCACGCAACCCGCTCCGTCACTTGCCGTTGTTGCTGCGGCTGTCGCGCGAGATGGTCCGCATCATTCGGCAAAATATCATCGTCTTTGCCTTTGGCGTCAACGCCCTGGGGGTGCTAGTGACGGCGTGGCTGTGGCCGTTGCTCTATCCCGGAGCCTTGGAGCAAAGCCCGATCGCGGCGGTGATCTATCATCAGCTGGGCTCGTTGCTGGTGCTGCTCAATTCGATGCGGCTGTTGTGGTTTGAGCGGAGCGAGGCGGCGCAATGGTGGCAGCGTCTGGAACGTGCCCTGGACGTGCGTTGGAACGTCGATGACTGGTTGCACGAGGGCATGCACCGCTGGCGTGAACTGCTGACTGGTGGGGCGGTGCTGGTGTTGCTCATCTGGGTGGGCAGCGGTTGCTACGCCATCGGTCCAGAGGAAGTGGGGGTCGTCCGGCGCTTTGGTCGCGTTTTGCCCGAACTGTTACAACCGGGGCTGAACCTACGTTACCCCTGGCCGATCGAGCGGGTCGATCGCGTGCAGCCGGCCCGGATTCGCACGGTGGAATGGGGCTTCCGCTCGGGCAACGCCACCATGCTTGCTGCTGGGGCTTGGTCCAGTCCGCATGGCAACCGACGCGAGTCGGAAGAAGCGGTGCTGTTGACGGGCGATGGCAGCCTGTTGGAAGTCCAGGCGACCATTCAATATACCATCGCCGATCCGACCGTCTTCTTGCTCGATGTTTCTCGACCGGACGATCTGATCCGGGATGCGGCCGAGGCTGTCCTGCGCGAACTGGCAGGGTCTCGGAGTATGTCGGCGTTGTTGACCAGCGGCCGAAGTCCCTTTGCCCAAGAGGCGCGAAAGCAGCTCGAGAAGCGATTAGCCGAAGCCCATCCGCAGGGACTGGGGGTGCGATTGGAAAGCTTTGCCCTGCATGACATTCACCCGCCCACCGAGGTGGTGCAAGCCTACCACGATGTCACCCGGGCACGACAACGCCGCGACCAAACCATTCATCAGGCCAAACAGTATGCCCACACCATCCAACGCCGTGAGGAGGCCGACAGCCTGGAAAAAGTACGCCGTGCCGAAGCCGAAAAGCACGAGCGGCTACGTCAAGCCCAGACCCGGCGGGAAGAGTTTCAGGCCCGGATGCGCGGTCGGCAACTTCCCGATCAAGAGGAGTTGCAACTGCTGGGCCTGCTGTTCAACGGGCAACTGAGCTCGTCGCCCTACACCGTGTCGCACTACGGGGCGGTTCGCCAGGCACGCCACCAAACCTACGCCGCCCTGAGCGATTTTCGCTTGTACTGGGACACGCTGCGAGCAGCATTGGAAGGCCGACCGAAAATCCTGATTGATGCCGAGGCCGTTCCTGGTCGCCGCACCTTGTGGTTGGGCAGCCCGCCCAGCATGCCGAGTGTGCCCGGCATGCTCAGTCGACCGGGGAATCGTTCTGCCTCGAACCGTCCTGCTTCCCCTGACGAGGAGCCCTGATGTTCAAGTGGTTGCTTCTGGCGTCGCCCGCGTTGCTCTGGCTGATCTCCACCTCCCTCTACACCGTCGATGCCACGGAGTTCGTCTACCTCACTCAGTTTGGCCGTATGGTCGCGATCCATGACGGTGGTGAGGCCAGCGAGGCGGGGCTGAAGTTCAAACTACCCTGGCCGATTCAAGCAGTGCAACGGCTAGATCGACGCTTGCAGACGTTTGACCTGCCGCCTGCCGAGATGCTCACCCGCGATGCGACCGGCCTGACCACCGACAAGACCCTCACCCTGGATGCCTACATCAGTTGGCGGATAGCCGGCAGTGAAGGGGCCGATCGTTTTATCCGCACCTTGGGTAGCCTGGAGGCAGCGCAAAAACTGCTCGCCCAGCGGGTCAACAGCGAACTCGGGGCCGCCATCGCCGAGATGGAACAAGAAGACCTCATCAGCACCAGCCCCGGACGGGTCGAACGGCAACGCGAGGCCCTTCGGCAACGACTGTTGGACGGTGGCTCGCCGCCGTTACGCCCATCGGTCCTGCAGCAGCATGGCATCGAAGTCGTGGACATTCGGCTGCGTCGCCTGGGGTATCCTTCGAGTGTCCGCGACGCCATCTACGCCCGCATCCGCAGTGAACGCGCCCGCAAGGCGGCCGAATATACCAGCGAGGGGGAACGCCTGGGCAAAGACATCCGCAGCGCGGCCGAGGCCGAGGTGACCCGCATGCGTGCCGACGCCGAGGCCAAGGCCAAGCGCTTGCTTGCCGAGGCCGAAGCCGAGGCCGACCGCATCCGCAACGAGGCTCAGGCAGCCGACCCGAGCTTTTACGCCCTGCTCCGCAAGCTCGAGGACTACCAACGCATCCTGGGCGATGGCAAATCGACTTTGCTGCTCTCCACGCATCGCGAACTGTTTGACTTGCTCTTTGCTCCGCCCACGCCGATGCCTGCCGCAACTCCTCTGCCCCCGCCGCTTTCCACGCAAAACAAAGAGAACCCGGCCGGAGGCATCAAGAAATGAGGCGGCTGCTTCTGGCTGGCGGGGCGGCACTGCTGCTGCTGTACCTGTTGACCGGTGTGGTTCAGGTTCTGCCGGGCGAACGCGCCGTCGTGCGTCGCTTGGGTCGGCTGCTCGACGAAAAACCGGTAGCGGGGCTGTGGATTGGTTTGCCTTGGGGGCTGGATCGTGTGGACCGCGTCGAAGTCGATGCCGTCCGCAGCCTGGAGATTGGCTTCGACCCCGAAAGCGACGAACGCGAAAACCCCGCTGGGTTGGTTCTCACTGGCGATGACAACCTCCTTGTCCTCCGCTTTAGCCTCAACTACAAAGTTCTGCCCGATGAGGTGGCCGACTTCGTTCTTCAGGGCGAGAAGGTGCCGGCCTTGCTGTCTCATTTAGCCGAGAGTGCCGCCGCCCAATGGGCAGCCAGCCAAAGCGTCGATGAGGCGTTGTTGCGGGGCAAGCCGGCCTTGCGAGCGGCCCTAATCGCCCAGGTGCGAGCAGAATTGGTGGGCAAACGGCTGGGGGTGGAGATTCTCGATGCGCCGGTGTCGCTGATCGCCCCGCC
>Ga0272446_1007204_pt1 | contig 11174 bp, 7 predicted proteins | sample YNPCB0061_FD_194587 | JGI IMG/M metagenome (GOLD analysis project Ga0272446, IMG submission 194587) | Hot spring microbial mat communities from Yellowstone National Park, WY, United States - YNP-CB-006-1 | ecosystem: Environmental > Aquatic > Thermal springs > Hot (42-90C) > Sediment | place...
GGGGTGGGGCGCAGTCACCTTGCCCGCGGAGACGCGACGCGGGCGGGCCGCCCGCGCTCCCAGGCGATGTTCATCGGGCGGTGTGCGCGAATCGCATGGACGGCTGAGGTGACCATCGTTCGCCGCGTTCAGCCCCCCTCCCGGCCTCCCCCCGCTGGGGGGAGGCGCCGGGTTCCCGCCCCCGGCGGGGGAGGGTCAGGGCGGGGGGCGTCACCGTGCCCGCGGAGCTTCGACGCGGGCGGGACGCCCGCGCTCCCAGGGCATGTGCATCGCGGCGTGGTGCGCCCCGTGAATGGGGCCTGACGTGAACATAGCCCCTCGGAGGAGGGGGATGGGGAAACCGGATTTCCCCACGCCCCCGCCCGCGGGAGGGCCTGGCCCTCAAGCAGGGGGATGGGGGAACCTGGTTCCCCCATCCCCCCACCCGGTGGGAAGCCTGGGAGCGAGGGCGTCCCGTCCCCGTCACGTCTCCGCGGGCAAGCTGCTCGCGCCCCCAGGAGAAGTCCTGCCAACGGCAAGGATCGCGCGCCAGCTTCCCAGATGCGGTATCATGCCCTTCGGCAGCATCGGTCATCAGGAGGTGTTCAATGACGAACGTTCCCGCTCCGCGCCTGCTGTGGACGCCCTCGCAGGCGTTGCAGGACAGCAGTAACATCCGCGCCTATATGCGCTGGCTCGAGACCACCCGCGGTCTGCGCTTCGCCACCTACGACGAGTTGTGGCGCTGGTCGGTCGCCGACCTCGAGGCCTTCTGGGAGTCGCTCTGGGAGTACTTCCAGATCCGCTCGGTCACGCCCTACACGCGGGTCCTTTCCAGCCATACGATGCCCGGCGCGCGCTGGTTCGAGGGCGCCACGCTCAACTACGTCGAGCATGTGTTTCGCCGGGCCACGCCCGACCATCCCGCGGCGCTGTTTCAGTCCGAGCGCCAGCCGCTGACGCCGATCAGTTGGGCCGACCTGGAGCGCCAGGTTGCCAGTGTGGCCGCGGCGCTGCGGGGCCTCGGGGTTGGCCCGGGCGACCGGGTGGTCGGCTATGTTCCCAATGTTCCCCAGGCCCTGGTGGCCTTCCTCGCCGCCGCCAGCCTTGGCGCGGTCTGGTCGAGTTGTTCGCCCGACTTCGGCAGCCCCAGCGTGATCGATCGCTTCAAGCAGATCGAGCCGAAGGTGCTGGTGGCGGTGGACGGCTACCAGTACGGCGGCAAGCCCTTCGACCGGCGCGCGGTGGTGGCCGAGATCCAGGCCGCCCTGCCGACCCTCGAGGCGACCATCTTCGTGCCCTACCTCGACCCTCAGGCCGCCCCGGCGGGCCTCTCCGGGCGTATCCTCGCCTGGGAGGAGGCCCTGGCGACGCCGGGCGAGTTGCGCTACGAACCGGTGCCGTTCGAGCATCCGCTCTGGGTGCTCTACTCCTCGGGCACCACCGGCCTGCCCAAGCCGATCGTGCAGAGCCAGGGCGGCATTCTCATCCAGCACCTCAAGGAGTTGCACCTGCACCTCAACCTCAAGCCGGGGGATCGCTTCTTCTGGTACACCACCACTGGCTGGATGATGTGGAACCTGCTCATCGGCGGCTTGCTGGTGGGGGCGACGGTGCTGCTCTACGACGGCAGCCCGGCCCATCCCGACATGGGGGCGCTCTGGCGCTTCGCCGAGGAGAGCCGGATGACCTTCTTCGGCACCAGCGCCGGCTACATTACCGCGCTGATGAAGAGCGATGTTGCGCCGGGCCGGCAATACGACCTGAGCGCCCTGGTGGGCATAGGCTCCACCGGCTCGCCTCTGCCGCCAGAGGGTTTCGAATGGGTCTACGCGCATGTCAAGTCGGACCTGTGGCTGGCCTCGATCAGCGGCGGCACCGATGTCTGCGGCTGCTTCATCGCCGGGGCGCCGATCCTCCCCGTCTACAGTGGCGAACTCCAGTGCCGCGCCCTGGGGGTCAATGCCCAGGCCTATGATACCGACGGCAACAGCGTCATCGGCGTGATGGGCGAACTGGTGGTCACCGAGCCGATGCCCTCGATGCCGATCTATTTCTGGAACGACCCCGACGGGCGACGCTACCGCGAGAGCTACTTCGAGATGTATCCCGGCACATGGCGCCACGGCGACTGGGTGGTGATCAACGAGCGGGGCGGGGTGGTGATCTACGGGCGATCGGATAGCACGATCAACCGCCAGGGCGTGCGCATGGGCAGCAGCGAGATCTACCGCGTGGTCGAGGGTTTGCCCGAGGTGCTCGATAGCCTGGTGGTGGACCTGGAGGGGTTAGGCGGGGCGTCGTACATGCCGCTGTTCGTGGTGTTGCGCGAGGGCGTGGAGCTTGATGCGGCCCTGGAGCGCAAAATAAAGGATGCCATCCGCACGGCGCTGTCGCCGCGCCATGTGCCCGACGCGATCTTCGCCGTTCCCGACGTGCCGCGCACACTCTCAGGGAAGAAACTGGAAGTGCCAGTGAAGAAGATCCTCATGGGCGTGCCGGTGGAACGCGCGGCCAATCCCGACTCGCTGCGCAACCCCGAGTTGCTGCCGTTTTTCGTGGACCTGGCGGCGAAGCTCCGGGGGTAGGTTGCGCTGCGCGGCCCTGGACGTACTCGTTTGGGGGCGGTGCGGAGGGCCTGACCCGCCGCGATCCCGTGGTTGCGCCCGCACCCCTGCCCGCGGGAGGAAACCCTCCCACTGGATGACGGTATGGGGAAACCCGGTTTCCCCATCCCCCTGCGTGAGGGCCAGGCCCGCCCGCGGGCGGGGGCGTGGGGAAACCGGGTTTCCCCATACCCCTGCTCCAGCAGCCTATTTTCACGTTAGGGAGGAGGGCACAGCCGCGGGCCGCCAGGGGGCACGATCTTCAGGGATGCGCAGGGCGATCATGGAATCACCCCTCTATGGCCGGTTCAGGGGCACCGAGGCGAATAATCGCCGCGCGCACCTCGTCGGCGGCGCTCTGCCAGGTGGCGCGCAATTTCGGGTGCGCCTTCGGATATATCGGCTCGCCGAAGGAGATGTGCACCTTGAAGGGCCGCGGAATGAGCACGCCCTTGGGCATGACGCGGGTCGTACCTTCGATGTAGGTGGGGATGACCGGGGTGCCGGGGAACTCGGCGATCAGTTTGCCGATCCCGGCGCGGAAGGGACCGATGGTCCCATTGGGGCTGCGGGTGCCTTCGGGGAACAGGAGCAGCACGTAGCCCTCGCGGAGGGCGCGCGCGGCGTGGCGCAGCGGATCCTGGCCCCCGCGCCGGTCGCGGGCGATGGGAATGGCGTTAAAAAGCACCCGTGAGGCGAACTGCTGCGGCCCGCCCTGAAAGAAATAATCCTGGGCCGCGGCGGCGACGAACCGCTCCCGCGCGTGGCGGGGCAGCGAGGCAAAGACCACCGCCGTATCGGCGTGACTGCAGTGGTTGGCGGCGATAATGCAGGCCCCCTCGGCGGGGATGTGCTCGCGTCCTTCGACTGCGGGCCGCACGTAGATCCACACAAAACGCACAAACAGGCCTGGAAGGAACCGGGCCGCAACATGGCGGCTTTTGTAGAGGCTCATCGTCTTCCGCCAGATGGTCAAGGAGTGCGGCGCCCGTGCCGGGCAACGCCTTATTGTACCGCAACTCGCGGCGGCGACGCGGATGCGGAGGGGAAAGGAACTGTTCACGCCTGAGGGGGGCATCCCAGCGCGCGGCGCGCCGGCGCGCGCCAGGTCTCGTTCGCCGGTTCCCGTACTCACTGCGACGGGATGCCCCACAGCAACACGCGCCCGCCGCTGATGGTCGCCGCCAGGCGTTGCTCCGGCCCCAGGGCCACGGCGCTGGCCGGCTCCCCGAGCGCGCCTGCCTGCTGTCCGCTCGCCGTTGCGTAGAAGACCGGACCGGACGGGGTTTTCACCAGCAGCAGTTGCCCGTCGGCGCTGAGGCGCGGCCCGCTGGCCTCCCGGGCGACCGGCCAGCGGGCCAGTAGGGCGCCCTGTTCGGCGTCCCAGACGATGGCCGCGCCGCTCGCCAGTCCCACCAGCCGGGTTCCATCCGGGCCAAAGCTCAATTCCTCCACCGCTGCATCGGCGCGGCCCACGCTGCGCAGCGCCCCATCTCCGACTGCCAGGAGCCATACTTCGCCTGTAGCGGCGCCGATCGCCAGGGTGGCGCCATCGTCGGTGAAGGCCAGGGCCGTCGGGTCAGTCGGGGTCGTGAGCACCTGTTCCGCGCCATCGGGACGCCGCAGGGTCAGGTTGCCCGCCGCGTCGCGCCAGGCCGCCGTCGAGCCGTCGGGGGCGAAGGCCAGCACCGCCGGGGCGCTGTCGAGCGGGTTGCCGGTCTCATCAACGGCGGGTGGGAGGTCCTGGATCTGGCTCGCAATCCTGCCATCGGCGATGTTCCAGGTAACGATCTTGCTGAAGCCGATGGCCGCGCAGCCGTAGCGCGCCAGGGCGCTGATGCGCCGCCCGTCGGGGCTGACGCGCAGCCCGCTGAGGTCGAAGACGAAATCCTCGGGGGCCGTCGCCAACACGGCGCGCCGCGCGCCCGCGGCAACGTCCCAGAGTTCCACCTGGCCCAGCAGGCGGCTGTCCTCATCGCTGACAATGGTAGCCAGGGCCAGCGTCGCGCCGTCGGGGCCAAAGGCGATGTCGGTGTACGCCGCGACGTCGCGCTCGGCGACCGCGCCGTCGGCCAGATTGACCACGCGCACCTGGCCGCTGCGCCCCAGGGCGACCCGCTGGCCGTTGGGAGCATAGGCCGCAGCAACGCTGGCATCGTCCTCGTAGCGCGTGGCGCCATCGGCGGTGGCGCTCACCCGCGCCCCGCCGGGCGGACAGTCGCCGAGGAGCGGCGTCAGGGTGAGGAGGGTGTCTCGCCGGGGGCTGAACCGGGGTTCCTCGGCGGCGGGCAACTCGCCAGCGCGGTTCACGCCGGCGAAGCGGCGTTGTTCGCGCCCGGTCGCCAGGTCCCAGACAACCAGGTCCGCGCTGTCCACGTTGAGCAGTTCGCGGCCATCGGAACTGAAGGCCACTGCCGACGCCACGACGCCAGGCAGGCTGGTTGTCTGTCTGCGGTTCGGCAGGCTATACACCGCCACCCCGGCCTCCTGCGCCACGGCCACGAGGCTGCCGTCGGCGCTGAAGGCGAGCGCGTAGCCCTCGATTTCCAGCAACGGCCGGCTGTCAGCGGTTGGGTAGACCCGGGTGATGGAGGGGGCTTCGAAGCCGATCTCAACGGTGGCGAGGTAGCGACCGTCGTCGCTAAAGCGGGGCGCGTTGCCGGGCAGTTGGGTGACCGGGGCGCCATCGGCGGCGCGCCACAGCCAGGTGACGCCGGCAAGCGCGTACAACGGGTTGCTCGTCGCCAGGAATTGCCCACCGGGAGCGAAGCGCGGGGCGCCGCCCTGGAGTTCGGCGATGGGCGCGGCGTCGGCGGCGCGTCGCAGGATGGCGCGTCCCTGGTCATCGTCGGCGGGTGTCGCATGGGCCAGCAGCGCGCCATCGGGCGACAGGGCCAGGTCATAGGCAGCGCCGACGGCCTCGAAGCGCGCCAGATCGAGATCGGGCAGGCGCAGCCAGGCGATACCGTCGGTCGTGCCCACCAGCAGCGTCTCATCGCTCAGGGCGAGGCTGACAAAGTCCCCCAGGCCGATGGCGCGTAGCCGGGCAATCCGACCCACCGTCTCCGGGTCGAGGCGGGTGGCGGGCAGCGCGGGCGCGCCCGTGGACGGTGGCGCCTCCGGTGGAGCGGGGGTGGGCGCGGTCACTGTGTCGGTCGGCGCGACCGCAGTGATGGTCGCGGTGGGAACAGGGATTTCAGTCGGTCGTGGAGACGCGCAGGCGGCGAGGGGCAGGACGAGAAGGAGCGTGAGAAGCCGCAGGTAATGGTGCATGCAAGGCTCCCCTGATGTGACCATCGTTCGCAGCGTTCCGCCCCCCTCCTAGCCTCCCCCCGCTGGGGGGAGGAGCCGGGTTCCCTCCCCCAGCGGGGGAGGGTCAGGGAGAGGGCTGGCACCGTGCCCGTGGAGCCGCGCCGCGGGCGGGACGCCCGCGCTCCCGGGCCGTATTCATCGGGCGGGGTGCGCCATGCGCATGACCGTCTCACGTGAACATACGCCCTCGGCGAGGGGAGGGAAACCGGGTTTCCCCATGCCCCCGGGGGGTTTGGCCCTCAAGCAGGGGTATGGGGGAAACCTGGTTTCCCCATATGCTCCCGCGGGAGGGTTGGGAGGGCGCAGCCCTCCGCAGACTCCCGCCGCCCGCGCCGGCTACCGCGCAGCTTCCTCACGCATCCGCGCGAACGCCTCGGCGTCGTAGCGCAGCACCGGCTGCCGGGCGGCGCGCACCTCATCGAGACGGCGCACAGGCGCCTTCGTCGGCGCCTGGTGGAGCAGGTCAGGCGTCTCGACGGCCTCGCGGGCGATCTGGCGCATGGCCTGGATGAAGGCGTCGAGGGTGCGCTTGCTCTCCGTCTCCGTCGGTTCGATCATCAAGGCTTCGGGCACAATCAAGGGGAAGTAGACCGTCGGCGGATGGAAGCCATAGTCAATCAGCCGCTTGGCGATATCGAGCGTGCGCACCCCCTGCGCGCCGGCGATCTGGCCCTTCAGCACCGTCTCGTGCATACAGATGCGGTCAACGGCCTGGGGGTAGAGGTCCTTGAGCATCACGCGCACATAGTTCGCATTGAGCACGGCGATCTCGCTGACCTCGCGCAGGCCTGCCGCCCCGAGGCTGCGAATGTAGGTCCAGGCGCGCACGAGCATGCCGAAGTTGCCGTGGAAGACCTTCAGGCGCCCGATGCTTTTCTCGGGGATGAACAGTTCATACGCGCCGCTGGCGTCGCGGCGCACGCGCGGGCCGGGCAGGAAGGGAGCCAGGGCCGCTGTGCAGCCCACCGCGCCCGAACCGGGGCCGCCGCCGCCGTGCGGGGTGGTGAAGGTCTTGTGCAGGTTGTAGTGCATGAAGTCGAAGCCCAGTTCGCCCGGTCTGGCGATGCCGAGGATGGCATTGAAATTGGCCCCGTCGCCGTACATCAGGCCGCCGGCCTCGTGGACCAGACGCGCGACCTCGACGATGTGTTCCTCAAACAGTCCCAGGGTGTTGGGGTTGGTGAGCATCATTCCCACCGTGCGCGGGGAGAGTTTGGCCTTCAGGTCGTCCAGGTCCACATTGCCGCGCGCGTCGCTCTTCACCTCGACGACCTTGAAGCCGGCCATCGCCGCGGTGGCGGGGTTGGTGCCGTGGGCAGCGTCGGGCACCAGCACCTCGACGCGCTGCGGATCGTTGCGGTCCAGGTGATAGGCGCGGAAGGTCAGGATGCCGGCGAACTCGCCCTGCGCCCCGGCGGCGGGTTGCAGCGAGACGGCGTCGAAGCCGGAGATCTCGCCCAGGTACTCCTGGAGTTCGTACATCAGTCGCAGCGCGCCCTGGGACAGGCTGGCGTCCTGGAGGGGATGGGCGGCGGCGAAGCCGGGGAGCCGGGCGGCTTCTTCGTGGAGCTTGGGGTTGTACTTCATCGTACACGACCCCAGGGGGTAGAAGCCCGTGTCAATGGCGTAGTTGCGCTGGCTGATGCGGGTGTAGTGCCGGATCACCTCGGGTTCGGTCAGGCTGGGGAAGTCATTCATATCGTCCTGGCGCAGCAACGCGGCTGGCAGGGGCGTTTCGGGCACATCGAGGTCCGGCAGGTTGGCGCCGTGCTTGCCCGGCGCGGAGAGTTCGTAGAGGTGTGGTTCGTAGGTGTCCATCCTGGTATGCTTTCCAGATGACGTGGCACAAGCGGATTACGTGTCGTGGCCCTGGCCATTTGGGGGGCTGGCGCCGACAACGTGGGAGGTTTTCCAGAAGGGTTGCGCCTCTGCCTCCCCGCGGGAATGGCGCGGCACATAACGGGCGACCCACTAGCGAAACAGATCTGCAATCTTCAGCCTGAACCCCGGCAACAGATCCGGGCTTTCCAGGGAGGCTTCCGGGCCATAGGTCCGCGCAAGGCCATCGGGCGTATGCACGGTGACGTTGTGGCGGCGCTCATGGCACCTCCGGGTTCTGCAGCAACGCCAGGGCCAGGTCGGCGCGTCCGGCCTCCAGGAAAAGAACAAGGCGGTAGGGGGTCAGGGCGAATTCGCGCACCTGATCGTAGCGGCGCTCGGTGGTGGCGTCATAGGCGTTGCCATAGCCGACACGGATGCTGAAATGCTCCTGGCCGGCGAAATGCTCCATCGCCGCGACGTGGTCCCAGGCGGGGCGCCAGGCCAGGGCGTAGCCCCAGCCGGTCAGGCCGGCGAGGCGCCAGCGTCGTTCGCGCCGGCGCACCAGCACGCGAGCCGGGCGGAGATCGCCGTGGGTGAGGCAGGCGGGCCGCCCGGTGGTCACGACGTTTTCGGCGGCCCAGGCGGCCAGGGCCGCCGCCCCGCGGGCATCGAGTTCGCCGGCGGCCTGGGCGGCCGCGAGGGCGGCGGCAAGGCGCGCCTGGTAGTAAGCGACATCCGCATCGGCGCGCGCGCCGGGGGCGGGGCCGCCTTCGGGGCCATACCCCGGCGGAGCGTCGGGGTCGAGGGCGCCGTAGGTGGGCGCGGCATACTGATGCACGCGCGCCAGCAGCGCGCCGAGGGCCTGGCCCACCTCGTAGCGCTGTTCTTCATCGAGGGCGCCGAGCACCTCGATCAGCGGCGTGCCCTCCAGGTATGCCAGCAGCAGATAGGGCTCGCCGGCCTCGCCGCGCAGGTCGTGGGCCAGCACCTCGGGGAGGGGCAGGTCAATCTCCGCGCGCAGGGCGCGCAGCGCGGCCAGTTCGGCGGCCAGGGGATCGCCCGCGCCCGGATCGGGGGGCGCGCCCAGGCGCAGCACGGCCCGCCGCGACTCGCCCAGGTGCAGCAGCAGGGTGCGCTCGCCTAGCGGCTCCGCCTCGCGCAGGCGGGCGCCGGGCAGGGCGTGGGCGACAAGGCGTCCCAGTTGTGCGTCGGTAAGGCTCATCGTAAGAACCGGTCACCGCAGGCGCGGCTACGCCACCTCGCGCAACGCCGCCACAAGGCGATCAATGTCGGCCTTGCTATTCATCTCGGTCACGGCCAGGAGCATGGCGTGGCCCAGGTGGGGCTCGTCCTGGCTCAGATCATAGCCGCCGATGATGCGCTGCGCGCGCAAGGCGGCGTTGATCGCCGCCACGGGCCGCGGGCAGCCCACCACGAACTCCTTGAAGAAGGGGCCGCGCTCAACGCTGTATCCCGGCAGCGCGGCGATCTGCGCGGCGGCGTAGTGCGCCCGGTGGTAGCACAGTTCGGCCACCCGGCGCATGCCCTGCCGGCCCAGCAGGCTCATGTACACCGTCGCGGCCAGGGCCATGAGGCCCTGGTTGGTGCAGATATTGCTGGTGGCCCGCTCACGGCGAATGTCCTGCTCCCGGGCGCGCAGCGTCAGCACGTAGGCCAGGCGACCGTCCACATCGCGGGTAACGCCGACGATCCGCCCGGCGATCTTATGCACATACTTCTGCCTGGTGGTAAAAATGCCCAGGTACGGCCCGCCATAGTTGAGACCGATGCCCAGCGGCTGGCCCTCGGCGGTGGCGATGTCGGCGCCGACCTCGCCGGGGGTCTGGAACAGGCCCAGAGCGATCGGGTCGAAGTGAACGCAGAGCAGCGCGCCGCGGGCCTGCACCTGGGCGGCCAGCCCGCGCAGGTCGTGCAGCCGCCCGAGGAAGTCGGGGTTCTGCACGATCAGCAGGGCGGTCCGCTCATCCACGAGGGCCAGGGCGTTCTCGATGGTGGCGCCGGGGGTCTCATCGCCGGTAATCTGCACATCGAGGGCCTGCAGGTAGGTGCGGAGCACGGCCCGGTACTGCGGGTTGACCCCGCGGGCGACGACGATCTTGCGCCGGTTGCGAACCACGTTGAGGGCCATAATGGCGGCCTCGGCGATGGCCGTGCCGCCGTCGTAGTGCGAGGCGTTGGCGATCTCCATGCCGGTGAGCGAGCAGATCAGGCTCTGGTACTCGAAGATCGCCTGGAGCGTGCCCTGACTGATCTCGGGCTGGTAGGGGGTGTAAGCGGTGTAGTACTCGCCCCGACGGAGGATCTGGTCCACCGCGGCGGGCACGAAGTGGTGGTAGGCCCCCGCGCCCAGGAACATGCTATGGCCGTGGGCGTTGGCGTTCGTATCGCTCAGAGCGCGCAGTTCGCGCATCAGTTCCGGTTCGGAGAGCGGCGCGGGCAGATCGAGACGCGGGAAGCGCCACTCCTCGGGCACATCGGCGAACAGGTCCTCGAGCGTGTTGACGCCGATAGCGGCCAGCATCGCGGCGCGCTCGGCCTCGGTGATGGAGATATAGTGTGACATAGGGATGCGATCTAGAGCCTCAGGCATGGTTCAAACGCACATGACAGGACTTATGCAATGGAGGGACGCAGGGAGGCTTCGCCTCCCCGCATACCCCTCTGTTCCCGCCCGCGGCGGCCAGGCGGCCTGCCGAAGCGCTAGCGGCGTCCCATCCGCCTCCACCGTGCGCGTCCTGTCTGTACAACAAACGGGCCGATGGGCAGCTAATGGGCGCGTCCGTCGAGATAGGCGGCGTAGGCGGCGGCGTCCATCAATTCCTCTTCCTCACCCGAGGGGCGCATACGGATGAGCCACCCCGCGCCATAGGGGTCGCTGTTGATCGGCTGCTGGTCGTTCTCCAGGGCGCTGTTCACCGCGGTGACCTCGCCACCGACGGGGGCGTACAGGTCCGACGAGGCTTTGACCGACTCGATCACCCCGAAGCTGTCGCCGGGGGCGAAGGTGGCGCCCACCTGGGGCAGTTCCAGGTAGACGATGTCGCCGAGTTGTTCCTGGGCGTAATCGGTGATACCGATCACCACTTCATCGCCCTCGACCCGCACCCACTCGTCCGACTTGCTGTAGCGGAGATCCGCTGGAATGGCGCTCATAGTACACTCCTGAGGTGAACATCGTTCGCAGGGTTCAGCCCCCCTCCCAGCCTCCCCCCAGCGGGGGGAGGAGCCGGGTTCCCGCCCCCGGCGGGGGAGAGTCAGGGAAGGGGCTGTCACCGTGCCCGCGGAGCCGTGGCGCGGGCGTCCCGCCCGCGCTCCCGGGCCGGTTGCATCGGGCGGTGTGCGCCATGCGCATGACCGTCTCACGTGACCATAGGCCCCAGGGGCGTGGGGCAACCGGGTTGCCCCACGCCCCCGCCTGCGGGAGGGGTTGGGGGG
>Ga0272446_1007205_pt1 | contig 11172 bp, 13 predicted proteins | sample YNPCB0061_FD_194587 | JGI IMG/M metagenome (GOLD analysis project Ga0272446, IMG submission 194587) | Hot spring microbial mat communities from Yellowstone National Park, WY, United States - YNP-CB-006-1 | ecosystem: Environmental > Aquatic > Thermal springs > Hot (42-90C) > Sediment | place...
GGCATAGATTCTCTCTGCCGCAGTGCCGCCGTCACCGGACGGACTCGCCACGGGTAGGGCAGTTGCGGTTGCCAGCCGTTTCAGGTTGAGCGCCGCGTTGAGATCGCGGTCATGGCGCGTACCGCATTGCGGGCAGGTCCATTCCCGATCCTGCAACCTCAGCGCTTCGTTCTTCCAACCACAGACCGAACACAGACGGCTGCTCGGATACCATCGGTCCGCGATGACCAGCCGGGTGCCGAAGCGTCTGGCCTTGTATTCCATCTGCGTTCGGAACAGGCCAAAGCCCACATCACTGATGTATAGGGCCAGTCCGTCGTTTGCCATCATGCCCTTGACCTGCAAATCCTCGATCCCCACCGCTTGGTTTTCGCGGCAGAGCCGAGTCGTGAGCTTGTGGGTGAAGTCCGCTCGGAGACGGGCGACGCGGGCGTGCAGCCTGGCCAGTTTGTCGGAGCACTTCTTGCGGTTGTTCGATACCGGCAGTCGCACGCCCTTGGGCAGACGAGCCTTGGGCGCGAAGCCTGCCGCGACCTTGGCGGCCTCTATCTTTCGGCTGAGCCGTCGCCCACGTATTTTCAATCGGCGCAAGGCGGCTTTGAGGGGCCGGGGCGCATCAATCGCTTGGCCGCTAGAAAGCGTCGCCGCAGCCTTGATCCCCAGATCCACCCCGATGATTTCCTCACCCGTCCGCTTGCGATGAAACTGCGCGTCGGGCACTTCGACCTGAATGGCGATGAACCAGCGGTCTGCCGTGCGCGAGACCGTGGCGCCCAGAATCTTCCCCTCGAAGCGCAAGGCCTCGGTCATGGCAACATCGCCGATCCTGGGCAACCGAACCGTCTTGCCCGAGAGGCTGAACTTGTCGTTGGCTACATAGAAGCTGTCCCTGGATCGGCCTTTCTTCTTGAAGGTCGGGGGGTAGGCCAGCCGGACGCCTTGCCGCCGCAGGGCACGGCGTTGCGCTTTATCGTTCGGGGCGATCCGGGCGCCCGCTTTGACCTCGGCAAAAAACCGCGACCAAGCCCGCTCCAGATGCTTGAAGGGTTGGGCATGGGCGTCGCGGTGGACGGTCTTGATCCACGGTTGTCCGTTCTCGTCGAGCCACTGCGGATCGGTGTATTTGATGGCGTTGAACTGCTTTTTCAGAGCCCTGGCGTTGGGCTTTCGCCCCGCTGCGTATTGCTTGTTCCACTCGTCCAGTGCCCAGTTCCACACCCGCCGCGCTGTGCCGCAGGCGCGTTTGAAGTAATCCGCCTGTTCAGGCGTGGGACGAAGGGCGATTTTGTGGGTCAGCTGCATGGCAACCATCACCTTTACTGATCAGGCTGTTCGACGAGCGTGTCTTTCTTCAGCGCCTCGTTCAGCTTTTTTCGGTAATTCCTCAGCCCGTACAGCCTGGACGAGAAGCAATGCACGATGGTCATCAGGTCTTGCACCATCTCTTGCTCTGGCGAAAGTCGCTCCTGATTGAGCACCATCAACTCGCAGCCATGAACCTGGGCAAAATGCTCGAACCACTCAAAACCAAACCGCGTAAGCCGGTCGCGGTGCGCCAGAATCAGCGTCTTGACTTCCCGGCGCCCGATGGCATCCATAAGCTCAAGAAACTTCTTGCGCTTGAAGTTCAGCCCGCCGCCGACTTCCTCCACGAACTCAACGTTGGCCCAGCCTTTCGCCACAACAAACTCTTCCAGCGTCTTACGCTGGTTGACCAGATCCGGCTTTTGCGCGGCGCTGGACACGCGACAGTAGGCGACCTGTCGTGTGGGTACGGATACCGCGTTGCGCAAGCCGATATGTTCACGAATTTGCGCTTCGGTATATAAGCGTCGGTTGGTACTCGTGCGGGCCACCGGGATCAAGCGTCCTTCGCGCTCCCAGCGCTGCAGGGTCTTGACCGACAACCCCAGCAGCTTCGCTGCCTTGCCGGTGCCCATAGTGATTTCCATGTACCGAATAATATACTATTGCACACTATTAGAAATACTAGAGTTTATCTCCAATATCATGGGAAAAGCGTGGCTTCACTTCATACTTCGTCCGCCATACGTCCTGCCGAGGCCAGCGACCTCGAGGCGCTGGCTCAGGTTGCTTACCAGACCGGGTTCTTTGGAAACTCGGCGGCAGTCTATTTCCCCAGCCTGCCCCTCTTTGGCGACCTGTGGATCAAGCCTTACCTGAACGGAATCGGGGCCTGCAACTTTGTGGCCGAACTTGAAGGAAGAATTGTTGGCTATATTATCGGTGCCCCCAATGTGCGGGCTTATCAGCGGTACTTTCTACTGGCCGCCCCCGATATTCTGTGGAAAATCCTGACCCGACGCTACCCCGGCTTTCTCAAAAGCGTGGGGTATCTGCTGCGGGCTGCTTTCTACCGCAACCGACAGGCCCCCCTAGCGCAGTATCCGGCCCACCTGCACATCAACCTGCTCCCCCAGGCACGGGGGTTGGGATTTGGGCGAAAACTGCTGGAGGCTCATCTGGACTGCCTAAGGGCTAAAGGCATACCCGGTGTTCAGCTTTCCACCACCGGCGAGAACGGGGCCGCCCTGGGGCTTTACCAAAAGCTCGGCTTCAAGGTCTACGCCGAGTGGGAAAGCCCGCTGTGGAAACCCTGGCTGGGCCGGGAAGTCACCCACCTGATCATGGTCAAAGACCTGAAAGCATAAGCTAGAGAGCATGGAAGCTCATCTGCAAACTGCACTTGGCGACGGGCTCACCATCCTGTTCACCGGACTGCGTGTGCTGGTGGTGTACGCTGCACTTCTGTTCTTTTTGCTGCTCACTGGGAAGCGGGTGCTGGGCCAGTTCACCCCGTTCGATCTACTCACCCTGCTTTTGCTCTCCAACGCGGTGCAAAACGCCATGATTGGCCCGGACAATAGCCTCACGGGCGGGCTGCTGGCCGCGGCCCTCCTGCTCCTGTCCAACCGCTGGGTGGCAACTAATACCAGGCTAAGGGAGCGCATCGAGGGCGAGCCGACCCTCCTCATCCGAGACGGACAGGTCCTGACCGAAGCCCTAAAGCGCGAAGGGGTTAGCCAGCACGAGCTCGAGGCCGCTTTGCGGGAGCACGGCCTGGACAATCCCCAGGGGGTGGCGGCAGCGGTGCTCGAAGCCGATGGCACCATCTCGGTGGTACCGCTTCATGGCTACACCGTGCGAAAGGTGCGCCACGTCAAGTCGAGCCGCAACCGTTGAATTTCATCTTGCCTTCACCCCCTGGCAGCACAGTATCGCCTGTGATCCGCCATCGCGCTCGCCTTGCTGGGATCACAGAAAGAGAGGTCTGTATGCGTCTGAAGAAATCCTTGGGTCTGGTGCTGGCCGCATTGATAGCTGTAGGGGGTTCTTTCATGGCCTTTGCCGCTCCACAAGCAACCACCAGCAAAACCACTGTAGCTGCAAAGATCGCCCCCGTGCACATCAACACCGCCACCCTGGCACAGCTCGAGACCCTGCCCGGCATCGGTCCCAAGCTGGCGCAGGATATCATCAAGCACCGGCCCTATAAGAATGCGCAGGAGCTCCAGAGCAAGGTCAAAGGCATCGGCCCGGCCCTCTGGAAGCAGATCGCTCCCTACGTGCTGTTCAAATAAATCACACCACTGTAGACCCCAAGTCTGCCGTGGTGTGCGGGGAGGAACCGCATGAACCTGGGTTTTCCCGAGATCTTCATCATCCTGCTGATGGCCCTGCTCCTCTTTGGCCCGCGCAAGCTGCCCGAGCTGGCCCGCAGCATGGGTGAGGCCGTGCGGGAGTTCAAGAAGCAGGTCAACGCCATTCGTGAGGAAGCAAAGCCCCTTGACGATATGCCCAACGCTTCCCATAACCGCCTGGAGCCAGATACCCTCAACCCTCAAGCGAAAGGAGCCGACACCCCCCACCATGGCAGACCCTGACAGTCACCGTAGCAAGCCAAGTCCCCCTGGGGGTGCTGCCCGCTGATGGCCGCTGGGCCAGCCTCCTCGGGGACGTTGACGGAACCCGAGGAGGTTTTTTTATGCTCAGCACCCCGAATCGGCGCTACTGGAGCCCTACCCCAACCGTCTCAAGCCATCTCGAGAGGGCCATTTTGATCCTGCTCGAGCACCGCCAGGGGGTGCTGTGAGGCGCGTCTTTCCCACCCTCGAGGCCCTGAGACCCCGTGCACCTTTTTCGCGCTGGGATCTTTTGGTGATCCCCGGTGTCCTGGTGCTGTTGCTGCTGCTCACCCAGGCCCTGCACGGAGCCACTGAACCCTTCGGCCCCACCTCGCCCGACCTCACGGTAAGCCTGGATCCAAGCCACCTGCCCTACTATGGCCTGCGCACCCTGCTCAGGATGCTGGCTGCTTTGCTGCTGTCGCTTTTGTTTACTTTTGCCTACGCCACCATAGCAGCCAAAGTGCCGCGCACGGAGCGGGTGCTGATCCCCATCCTGGACTTCTTGCAGTCGCTGCCCATCCTGGGCTTTCTCACCGCCACCACGGCCATCTTTCTGGGGCTTTTCCGGGGCAGCCTGTTTGGCCTCGAGGCGGCCAGTATCTTTGCCATCTTTACCTCCCAGGTCTGGAACATGACCTTTAGCTTCTACGCCTCGTTGCGCACGGTGCCTAAGGAGTTGCAGGAGGCCGCTGCGATGCTGAGGCTTTCTCCCTGGCAGCGCTTCTGGAAGCTGGAGGTACCCTTCGCCCTGCCCAATCTGGTCTGGAATGCCATGATGTCGGTTTCCGGTGGCTGGTTCTTCGTGGTGGCTTCGGAAGTCATCAGCGTGGCAGGGCGCGACCAGGATCAGTATTTACCGGGGGTGGGCGCGTATATTGCCCTCGCCATTGGGCAAGCCGATACCCAGGCCATGCTCTACGCCGGGGTCACCCTGTTCTTGCTGGTGCTGCTCTACGACCAGCTATTTTTCCGTCCCATCGTGGCCTGGGCCGAGAAGTTTAAGTTTGAGCAGTCCGAGAGCACTAAAACCGCGCAGTCCTGGGTGCTGACCCTACTCAAGCGGGCCCGGCTGACCCAGCGCATGGCCCGGCTACCCCAGCCCCTATGGGAATGGTTGTGGCTCAAGAGCGCCCGCAGAGAGCGGCCCGGCACGGCCCTCGAGCCCCCTCCCAAGCCTCGCGCTCGCACCCGCCTGTCTGCGCTTGCCTTCAACCTGGGGGTAGCTGCGGGCTCGCTGGCGCTGGTAGGGGTACTGCTGGGCTACCTGCTGGGTCCCGGCCTGGGTTTTCAGGCTGGGCGGCTGCTGCAACCCAACCCCAACCTCAATCCGGATCTATCCCCCGTGGTGGCCAAACGCTTTGCAGCTATGGGGATCCGCCCCGGCGCCGACCAGACCATCTGGCTCTCCCAGCTCTGCACGGCCACGCAGGGCGGAACCCGTCTTGGCAGCGACCTAAAAGCGCTGCTGGGCCAGGCCGGGGTACAGGCCCCGGCCAGCCTCGAGCGGGCCTGCCAGCAACCGCTGGCGCCGGCGGGCAAGGTCTCCTGGCCGGAGGTGCCCGAGGTCCTGAAGTATGGCCTTTTCACCGCGCTACGGGTCACTTTTTTTGTGCTGTTGGTGGCGCTGGTCTGGCTGCCAGTTGGGGTGTATATCGGCCTAAGGCCCCGCCTCACCCAGTGGGCCCAGCCCCTGGCCCAGTTCGGCGCGGCCTTCCCGGCCAACCTGCTATTTCCCCTTTTTGTCGTGACCATCGCGCACTTTAGGCTCAACCCCGAGATCTGGGTCTCGCCGCTGATGGTGCTGGGTGGCCAGTGGTACATCCTCTTCAACGTGATCGCGGGTACCGTGGCCATCCCCAACGACCTCAAGGAAGCCGCCCGCATGTACCGCCTGCGGGGTTGGGGCCTCTGGCGGCGGCTCCTCCTCCCGGCGATTTTCCCTGCTTTCGTGACCGGAGGCATCACCGCCACCGGCGGGAGCTGGAATGCCAGCATCGTGGCCGAGGTGGTGCGCTGGGGCAACACCACCCTGGTTGCCACCGGCTTAGGGGCCTATATCGCCCGCTGGAGTACCGGCGAGTTCAACCCCCACGTGGGGCTAGGGATGCTGGTGATGGGCCTGCTGGTGCTGGCGTACAACCGGCTCATCTGGCGGCGGCTGTACCAGCTAGCCGAGGAGCGTTACCGCCTGGACTGAATAACCCCTTGCTTATGGAGGCATACACCATGGTGCAAGCGACCCGCGATACCCTGCTACAAGCCACCCACCTCACCAAGCGCTTCACCACCCCCGAGGGCAAACCCTTTACCGTTTTGGACGGGATCAACCTCGAGCTCAAGGAGGGCGAGATCGTGGCCCTCTTGGGCCGCAGCGGCTCGGGTAAGAGCACCCTCTTGCGCTGCCTGAGCGGGCTTTTGCTGCCCTCCGAGGGCGAGGTGCGCTACCGGGGCCAGGCCGTGCGCGGGCCCATGCCGGGCATGGCCATGGTCTTCCAGAGCTTCGCCCTTTTCCCCTGGTTGACCGTGCAGCAAAACGTGGAGCTGGGCCTGGAGGCGATGGGCATTCCCGCCCCCGAGCGCCGCCGTCGGGCCCTGGAGGCCATCGATCTCATCGGGCTGGACGGTTTCGAGAAGGCATTCCCCAAAGAGCTTTCCGGGGGGATGCGCCAACGGGTGGGTTTTGCCCGGGCGCTGGTCACGGAGCCCGAGGTGCTGTTCATGGACGAACCCTTTAGCGCCTTGGATGTGCTTACCGCCGAGACTTTGCGCAGCGAGCTGCTCGAGCTGTGGGGGAGTGGGCGCATCCCCATCCAAAGCATCCTGCTGGTGACCCACAACATCGAAGAGGCGGTGTTGCTGGCCGATCGCATCCTGGTGCTTGCGGCCAACCCCGGCCGCATCCGGGCCGAGGTGGCGGTGCGGCTACCGCACCCGCGGGAGCGCGAGGATTTTGCTTTCCAGGAGCTGGTCGAGGAGGTCTACCGCATCTTGACCACCCGCCCCACCCCCGAGCGGGCCACCCCCGAACCTCTAACGCTGGGCCACCGCCTGCCCAAAGCCCCAGTAGGGGCCCTGACCGGGCTCTTAGAGCGGGTGGCCGAAGGCCCCGACTACGGCAAGGAGGACCTGCCCCGCCTGGCCGAAGAGATGCGCCTCGAGGTAGACGACCTCTTCCCTCTGCTGGACGCCGCCGAGCTGCTGGGCCTGGCCGTCCTGCAAGAAGGCGACGTCCGCCTTACCCCGGAGGGCCAGCGCTTCGCCCAGGCCGATTTGGAGGAGCGCAAGAAGATCTTTGCCGAGCGTCTTCTGCTCCATGTGCCCTTGGTAGGGCACATTCACCGGGTGTTGCAGACGCGCCCCACCGGGCGGGCGCCTGAGGAGCGCTTCTTGCGGGAGCTGGAAGATTACATGTCCACCAAGGACGCCGAAGCGGTGCTGGCTACAGCAATCGATTGGGGGCGCTACGCCGAGCTTTTTGAATACGACTACAACGCCGGGGTGCTTTACAAAAACCAGGAAGTGCAGAGCCTTGCGCCATAGCCAGCGCTAGCGCACCTCATCCCTCCGATCCATGATGTGGATATCGATGTCGTGGGTAAGGTAGATTAACCGCTGGATGATGGAAATTCGGAAGAAGTCGCGCCAGGTGGGGTTGGAGTTCTCCCCCAAGACCAGCTGGGTGATGCCGTATTCCTTGGCAAAATCCGCCAGGGCTTAGGCGACGTCGCGGCCCTCGAGGCTGTGAAAGCGGCCCTCGAGGCTCTCGGTGATGATGCGGTGGCTGTCCAGCACCCGCTCCTCCACCCGGGTGAGGCGGCGGTTGCGCACGTACACCACGTGCAGTTCACCGCGCATCCGCTGGGCCATGCGGGCCCCGCGGCGGATGAGCAAGGCGTCTTTGGGACTGGGGGTCACCGCCACCGCGATGCGCTCCTTGATGGCCGGGGAGTCCTCCCCTACCGAGGCGTCTTCCTCCACCTTGTCGGCCACGCTGCGCAGGGCCAGCTCGCGCAGCACGGCCAGGTTCTCCGCGGTGAAGAAGTTGGCCAGGGCCTGCTCGATCTTGGCCTTGGGATAGATCTTGCCCGCCCGGAGCCGCTCCTGGAGCACCTCCGGGGTCACGTCCACCAGGATCACCTCGTCGGCCTCCAGGAGCACCCGGTCGGGGACCCGCTCTTTCACCCGCACCCCGGTGAGGCGGGCCACCAGGTCGTTCAAGGACTCCAGGTGCTGGATGTTCATGGTGGAGATCACGCTGATCCCCGCTTGAAGCAGTTCCTCCACGTCCTGGTAGCGCTTGACGTTCTTGGAGCCGGGGACGTTGGTATGGGCCAGCTCGTCCACCAACACCAGCGCCGGGCGGCGCGCGAGCAGCCCCTCCAGGTCCATCTCCGGCAGGACCACCCCCTTGTACTCCAGCTGCTTGCGCGGGAAGATCGGCAAGCCTTCGGCCATGCGGGCGGTGTCGGCGCGCCCGTGGGTCTCGAGGTAGCCCACCACCGCGTCCACCCCGGCCTCCAGGCGCTCGCGCAGCTCCTGCAAGGCCCGGTAGGTCTTGCCCACCCCGGCAGCGGCCCCCACGTAGATCTTGTGGCGGCCCCTCCCGCTTTTCAGGATGGCCTCGAGCAACTGCTGGGGGTCGGGCGCCGCCGGTTCCACAGATCCTAGCGTACCCCGTCCAGGGCCAGGTTGAGCCGTAGCACATTGACCCTGGGCCAACCAAGGAGACCCCGCTCGGTATACTGGTCGACCATCTGCTGCACCGCCTGGGGGGAGAGGCCGCGGGCTTTCGCCACCCGGGCCACCTGCAGGCGGGCGGCCTCGGGGCTGATGTGGGGGTCAAGGCCGGAACCCGAAGCCGCCAGCAGGTCCGGAGGGATCTGCTCCGGGCGCACCCCCTCCCGCTGGGCGATCGCCTGGGCGTCTTGTCGCACCCGCTCGCGCAGGGCGGGGTTGGAGACCGCCAGGTTGGAGCCGGCCGCCGCCCGGGGGTCGTAGCCCGCCGCCGAAGGCCGCCCGATGAAGTAGCGCGCGCCGCTGAAGGGCTGCCCCAGGAGTTCGGAGCCCAGGACGCGCCCGTCTTTCACGATCAGGCTGCCTTCGGCCGGGTGGGGAAAGAGGCCCCGCGCCAGCCAGGTGGTCAGGACAGGGTACAGCAGGCCGCACAGCAGCAGGAAGACCGCCGTGAAACGCAACCAGGTGCCGGGGCTACCGCCCCGCGAGTCGAGTTCGTAGTCCATAGCTTCCTTTCCCTAGACGAAGCGTCCAATGAGCAAATCGATGAGCTTGATCCCGACGAAGGGCAGGAGGAGCCCGCCCAGGCCATAGACCAGCAGGTTGCGCAGCAGCAGCCCATCGGCGCTGCCGGGGACAAAGCGTACCCCGCGCAGGGCCAGGGGTACCAGGGCCGGGATGACCAGGGCGTTGAAGACTACTGCCGAGAGCACCGCACTGGTGGGGCTCTCCAGCCGCATTACGTTGAGCGCCTGGAGCTGAGGGATGGCGCCGACGAACATGGCCGGGAGGATGGCGAAGTACTTGGCCACGTCGTTGGCAATGGAGAATGTGGTGAGTGCGCCGCGGGTGATTAAGAGCTGCTTGCCGATCTCAACGACCTCCAGCAGCTTGGTGGGGTCGGAGTCCAGGTCGATCATGTTGGCGGCCTCTTTGGCGGCCTGGGTCCCTGAGTTCATGGCCAGCCCCACATCGGCCTGGGCCAGCGCCGGCGCGTCGTTGGTGCCGTCGCCCATCATGGCCACCAGCCGGCCCCTGGCCTGCTCCTCGCGGATGAGCCGGAGCTTGTCCTCCGGCCTGGCCTGGGCCACGAACTCATCCACCCCCGCCTCCTCGGCGATGGCGCGGGCGGTGAGGGGATTATCGCCGGTGATCATCACCGTGCGGAGCCCCATGCGTCGGAGCTGGGCGAAGCGCTCGCGGATCCCTGGCTTGACCACATCGGAAAGGACCACCACCCCCAGAGGTTGCTCGTTCTCGCACACCACCAGCGGGGTGGCTCCTTGCCGGGCGACTTCCTCCACCAAGGGGGCGAGGTCGGGGGGAACCTTGTTCCCCGCCTTCTCCACCAGCTCCGTCATGCGGTCGGGGGAGCCTTTGTGCAGCCGCACCCCCCCCGGCAGGTCGGTGCCGGACATGCGGGTCTGGGCGGTGAACTCGAGGCCCTTGGATCCCGCGATGAGCGCTTCTTCCACCCGGGCCCCCTGCTCGCGGGCCAGGCTTTCATCATATGCAGTTATCATATGCAGTATGAACGAAACCCCAAGGATACCCAGCCCCATTCCATACCTGATGCAAGTACCTGACCTGCGGGCCCACAACACCACCTACGACTGGCGCATGCTGTTCATGCTGGTGCTGATGGCCCTGGGCAGCGGACGCACCAACGTGCTGGCCATCGCCCAGTGGACGATCCCCTTCGGGACAGAGCCCTGGCGGGCCTGTTCACCAAGTGGATAGAGGATCAGCGGGACTGGCTGTTGGCCCTGGGGTTTGGCAGAAGAAAAACCGGTACGGCCCTGCCGGCCCAGGCCACCATCTACCGCTTCATGTGGGCCCTGGAGCAGCAAGTGGTGGCCCTGCAGCTATGGGCCACGGATGTGCTGCACGCCCTGGGTCAACACCAGGAAGGGGGACTGCTGGAGGTCAGCCTGGATGGCCAACACCTCAAGGGTAGCGCGCGGAGTGGCGTAGGGGATAAAGCCATCGTACTGGTCTCGGCTTATCTGAGCCGGTTGGGGCTGAGCCTGTTGCAGAGCAAAGCGGCCGGAGATGAAGCGGCGGCGGGTCGTGGCTTGATGATGGAGGTGGGGGCTGATCTGGCCGAGGCCAAGATTCCCTGGGTGCTGACCGGGGACGCGGCCCATACGGAGACCCAGACGGCCCAGGTCGTCTTGCAAAAAGGGGGCACTACTTCCTCCATCTCAAGGACAATCAGGCCGAGCTGAAGGATTGGGCAGCGCACCTGCTGCAGTACCCGCCGGACGATATGTACTGCTACCATCAGGTACGTAGCGGCGCACTGTGGGTTTGGCGGGTTCGTACCACCGCGCAAATCCCACCTGAGCCTGCGCTGGCCTTTCCTGGTCTGCAACAGATGGTCGAGATCCACCGCCACCAGACCCACAAACGCAGCGGTGAAGTCCGCGAGGAAACCCACCTGGCTATCACCAGCCTCAGCCCTGCCCAGGCGAATGCTGCCAGCCTGGCGGGCATCGGGCGGGGTCAC
>Ga0272446_1007206_pt1 | contig 11172 bp, 9 predicted proteins | sample YNPCB0061_FD_194587 | JGI IMG/M metagenome (GOLD analysis project Ga0272446, IMG submission 194587) | Hot spring microbial mat communities from Yellowstone National Park, WY, United States - YNP-CB-006-1 | ecosystem: Environmental > Aquatic > Thermal springs > Hot (42-90C) > Sediment | place...
ACCGGCCATCTCGGCGCGGGCGGTCGCGGAGCGGCCGAGCAACTTGGCGTACTGGATCGCATCGACATCCTCACCAGCACGCTCGGCAAAACGCTCGGCGGCGCATCGGGCGGCTTCACCACCGCGCGACAGGAGGTCATCGACTGGTTGCGCAACAAGTCACGGCCGTATCTATTCAGCAACTCGGTGCCGCCGCCGCTGGTCTATTCCGCTCTGAAAACACTGGAATTAGTGGCTTCGCCGGAGGCCGGCGCGATGCGGCAGCAGTTGCAAGAGAACACGCGGCGACTGCGGGCCGGCCTGGAAGGGGCGGGCTTCCGACTCAAGCCTGGCCCGACACCGATTCTGCCCGTGATGATCGGCGAGGCGGGGCCGGCCGTCCGTCTGGCTGACCGTCTGCTCGAAGAGGGCATCTACGTCATCGCCTTCAGCTACCCAGTGGTGCCGCGCGGTCAGGCACGCATTCGCCTGCAAGTGTCCGCCGCCCACACCAGCGAACAGATCGACCACGCCATCACCGCCTTCACGAAGGTCGGCCGCGAACTGGAGCTGATCTGAATACGGTTCGTATTCGCAGCATACAGTGTCAGACTCCCAGGGTGCTGCGAAACTGAATGCGGAGCATCGATCGAGCGCGTTCCACGTCGCGATCGCGAATGGCGTGAAAGAGTTCGCGATGCTCCCAGATGATGCGGTCGGCATTGGCCTTCTCCCCATCGCGAGGAGCGATCTGGAAGAACTGCACTAGCACCTGCTGCATGCCGGCAATGAGTCGTGAGCCGGTCATGGCCAGGATGTGAGTGTGGAACTGCAAGTCCAGTTCGACGGACTGCCTGGAACTGGCATCGGCTCGCAAAGCGGCTTCCAGATCGCGAACGATTTCTTCGAGTTTGTCGATCTGTTCCTGAGTCGCCTGACGAATGGCCAATTCGATAGCTCCCACCTCCAGAGCATAGCGCAACAGGGCCACTTCGCGCCAGTCATCTGGCGAAGCCACCAAAGAAGGCAGACTGTGTGACAGTAAGCGAACAGGGTCAGGATGCCGAACCAGTAACCCTTTGCGTTTGCGGCCTTCCAGCATTCCCAGAGCCTGCAAGCGACTGACAGCCTCCCGCACGACCGTTCGTGATACCGCGTATTGCTCGGCAAGTTGCTTCTCGGTCATGAAGAAACTGCCATCGGGCAGTTGCTCGCGCTGAATGCGTTGGCGAATCTGCTCGGCCAGTTCGTCGGCCTGAGAAAGATCACGGGACGTGTTCGACAGAGTGTCCATTTTATACAGCCTCCACGAAAAAAATCCTAGCTGATTGACAGCCGATCTGTCAATAAGTAGTATTTTTCGCAGGATCATCTGGTGTTCTCGACGGGGGGCGGCAGGAAGAAATGTCTTGCGTGGACTGGTGTGTGGTCGTGGCCTACCTCGGGCTGATGCTCGGCGTGGGAGGCTATTTCGCACGCCGCAATCGCACTGCCGAGGATTATCTGCTAGGCGGTAGACGGCTGCCCTCGCTGGCACTCGGTCTGTCGTTGTTTGCCACTCTGGTCAGCACCTTGACGTACCTGAGCATCCCCGGAGAGATCATTCGCCACGGGCCGATGCTGATTACCCAGGTCGCCGCCCACCCGCTGATCTTTCTGCTGGTGGGCTATGGGCTGATCCCGCTGCTGATGCGTCAGCCGGTGACGAGTGCCTATGAGATCCTCGAAACCCGCCTAGGGCCGGGCATTCGCCGTGCCGGAGCGATGGTCTTTCTGCTGCTGCGGTTCGGCTGGATGGCCACCATTCTCTTTGCCACCAGCCAAGTTGTTCTCATCCCGCTTCTGGGCATCGATCCCGGCTGGACTGCCCTGCTCTGCCTCGGCATGGGTCTGCTGACTGCGGTCTATTCGTCACTGGGAGGTATCAAGGCGGTTGTGATGACCGATGCCATTCAGTCACTGACCATGCTAACGGGAGCTATCGCGACCTTGACGGTGATCAGCCTGCGAATGGGCGGAGTGTCGGGGTGGTGGCCCTCGGAATGGCCGGCTCACTGGCAGTCGCCTAGCTGGGGCTTCGATCCACAACCGCGAATCTCGTTTGGCATCCTGCTCATCTCGACCACCTTGTGGCACGTCTGTACCAACGGCTCCGATCAAATGTCGATCCAGCGATTTCTTTGCACACGCGACCCAGCCAGCGCCCGCCGCACGCTCCTGATCGCGCAATTGACCGATGTCTCGGTCGGTATCCTGCTGGCCCTGACCGGAGTCGCTCTGCTGAGTTACTACTCGCTGCATGGCTTGGCGGACGGCCAGGAACTCTCGGTGGACTCGCACGGCGATCAACTGTTCCCTCGCTTCATCATGACCGAGATGCCGGTTGGCCTGTCCGGAGTGGTCGTGGCCGCGATTCTGTCGGCGGCACTTTCCAGCCTGTCGTCGGGCATCAATTCCGCCTGCGCCGTGCTGGAACGCGACTTCCTTTCGGGCGATGCCTCCACTTCGATCAGCCGCTTGCGTCTGTTGACTTGGCTGGTAGCTCTGGTGGCCATCGCTCTGAGCCTGTTGAACTTGTTCATCGATGGCAATCTGCTGGAACGCTGCTTCAAGATCGTCAACCTGCTGACCGTGCCGTTGTTCGTGTTGTTTTTCTTGGCACTGTTCGTCCCCTGGGCCAACGCACCAGGAGCCTGGCTGGGATTGCTCAGCAGCATCGCCACAGCGGTCAGCATCGCCTTTGCTCGCGATCTGAGCTTACCAATCTCTGTCAGTTTCGTGTGGATGATGCCCTGTGCCCTGATAGTCGGAGTGAGCGTGGGCACCCTCAGCAGTGGACTGTTTCGCCTGGCCGGCATTTCAGGGAGCCAACCATGAACAACACCACCGATAGCGGACAGAGTATCGGAGTGGTCGGCTTGGGATTGCTGGGTCGCGGCATCGCCGCCTGCCTGCTGGCGCGAGGCTATCGAGTCATCGCCGTGGATCGCGAAAGCGAGAAAATCGAGGCGGCCCGACCGCCCCTTGCCCAGATGATCGAGGAACTAATCGCCAACGGCGATTCTCCCACCTCACTGCGCGACGATTGGCCGCAACGCTGGCAGGCTGGAACGCACTTTGAACCGTTGCGAGAGTGCGAACTGGTCATCGAGAGCGTCACAGAGGCTCTGCCGTCCAAGCAGCAGGTCTTCGAGCGAATCGAAGCAGTGGTCTCGGCAGAGTGCCACCTCGCCAGCAATACCTCGGCGATTCCCATCAGTGTGCTGCAACAGCAACGCCGACATCCGCAACGCATGGTCGGCATGCACTGGGCCGAGCCGGCGCATGCCACACGCTTTCTGGAACTGATTCGTGGAGAATTGACCTCAGAAGAGACGTTGCAGTATGTCGAGCGGTTCGGCCGACAACTCGGTAAAGATCCGGTCATCTGTCAAAAGGACGTGCCCGGATTCATCGTTAACCGGATCGCTTATGCGATGTATCGCGAGGCCTTGCATCTGGTGGAATCGGGCGTGGCCGACATCGAGACCATCGACCGTAGCCTGCGCAACACGCTAGGTCTGTGGGCGGCCTCGTGCGGGCCGTTCCGCTGGATAGATCTGACCGGCGGCCCCATGCTCTATGAGCGAGCCATGCAACGTGTGTTGCCCACGCTGTGTCGTGACACGCAACCCAGCGCCCTCATGCAGCGGATGAGCGAAGAGTGTCGTCGCGGCATCATCAACGGACGAGGCTTCTATACTTACACGCCCGAGGAGATTCGGGTCTGGGAAGATCGCCAGCGACGACACGTCTGGCGGGTCAAGCAATGGCTCGATCAGGAATTCCCCCTGGAGTAAGCGGGGGTTGGGAAGTTGTTTGTCACCAAGTGAAAAGGAGTTGCCATGCAACGATGGATGTGTCTGTTGGTCTGGCTTAGCCTGGCCTTCTCGGCTCAGGGCGCGGAGACGTTGCGTCTCATCGAGGTGCGCAAGATCTGGGACAAGGCACCGCACAACGCCTTTACCGATCTGATTCGATTCCAGGATCGCTGGTTTTGCACCTTCCGCGAGGGCAAGGCGCATGTGTCTCCCGATGGCGCGTTACGCGTGCTGATCTCCACAGACAGCACGAAGTGGGAGTCGGCCGCTCTGATCACCTCCCCTAATTCGGATCTTCGCGATCCGAAGTTGACGATCACTCCCGATGGCCAGTTGATGCTGACCACGGCGGAGGCTCTGCACGACAAGTCGAAGCACACCCATCAATCGCTGGCGTGGTTTTCCAAGGACGGCCGAACCTGGAGCGAGCCGTACAAGATCGGCGATCCGGATTTCTGGCTTTGGCGCACCACTTGGCACAAGGGCAAGGCGTACAGCATCGGCTACGGCTGCAACAAGCAGCGGTCGATCCGGTTGTACACCAGCAGCGATGGCAAGAAATTCGATACGCTGGTGAAAACGCTCTCAGATGTCGGCTATCCCAATGAGACCGGTTTGATCTTTGTGGGCGACACGGCTTACTGCCTGCTACGCCGCGATGACAACGTCATCAAGGAGGGGCAGTTGGGCATCTCTAAGCCGCCCTACACCACCTGGGAGTGGAAGGGCATCGGTGCCCGCATCGGTGGGCCGCAACTCATTCGTGTGCCCGACGGCCGACTGCTCGCCGCAGTGCGTCTGTATGACAAGAAGATGCGTACCTCGCTGTGTTGGATTGATGCGCAGACCGGCAAACTCACCGAGGCACTGGCCCTGCCCTCAGCGGGAGACAGCAGCTATCCGGGCATGGTGCTGCACGAGGGCACATTGTATGTCAGTTATTACTCGGAACATGAGGGTAAGTCGAGTATTTATCTCGCTCGAGTAGAAATCAAACCGGCCGCCGTGCCGATGGGAAACCGCCGCGAACTGATGCTCGATACCCACCTCGTCGAGCGCAGCAACAACGTCCAGTGGAAGATGCATCCGCCCCAACCGCGTGAGCTGGTGCTGACCTGCGACAAGCCCTGGGAGGGCAACACTTCGGCCTACTTCACCCTCTTTGCCGACGGCGATCGCTTCCGCATGTACTATCGCGGTTCGCACTGGGACGAAAAGGCCCGCAAGCCAACGCACCCTGAGTTCACTTGCTATGCCGAGAGCAAAGACGGCATCCACTGGGAAAAGCCCCATCTGGGATTGCATGAGTTCCAGGGTTCCCGCGACAACAACATCCTTCGTGTCGGCGAGGACACTCACAACTTCACTCCTTTCAAGGACACCAACCCCGATTGTCCGCCCCAGGCTCGCTACAAGGCACTGGCCGGCTCCGCCATTCGCTGGGGCGGCAAGGGACTGCGAGCTTACCAATCCCCGGATGGCATTCGCTGGACGCTGCTGCGCGAACAGGCGGTCATCACCGACGGCGATTTCGACTCGCAGAACACCGCGTTCTGGCATCCCGTCGAAAAGCGATACGTCGCCTACTATCGCAAATTTCGCAACGGTCTGCGCGAGATCATGGTCAGCACTTCGACAGATTTCCTCAACTGGACGACTCCGCAGTTCCTCACCTTCGATGACTCGCGCAAGGAGCATCTCTACACCAACGCCATTCAACCCTACTTCCGTGCGCCGCATTTGCTGATCGGTTTCCCGACACGCTTCCAGCCGAAGAACGAACAGGTCGAGCCGATCTTGATGACCAGCCGTGATGGCCAGACGTTTCGACGCTGGGCGGAGCCTCTCATCCCCATCACCGCTCCGAAAGATCGGGCCGGCAATCGCAGCAACTACCTGACACATGGTCTGTTGGCTCTGCCCGGCAAGCCCGATGAGTTGTCGGTTTATGCTACCGAGGCGTACTACGCCGGCCCTGGCAGTCGTCTACGCCGATTCACCTTCCGCACCGATGGCTTCGTCTCAATCCACGCCAGCGACAAGCCCGGCGAGTTCGTCACCAAACCGTTGACCTTCGACGGCAAGGCTCTGGTCGTCAACTACGCCACGGCCAACAAGGGGCAGTTGCGTGTCGAGATTCAGGACAGCGACGGCAAGCCGTTGCCTGGATTCGCCCTGGACGATTGCCAGCCCCTCTCTGGAGACGCCATCGAGCAACCTGTGAAGTGGCAAAGGGGCAACGATCTCTCGGGATACATGGGACAGCCTATCCGGCTCCGATTTGTTCTGGATAATACTGATCTCTATGCCTTGCAATTTGTTCGATGAGGCAAACTATCCCCTGAGATACAAGGAGCGCGGCTCATGCGATTCAGCCGAGTGAAGCAGAAGTTGCGCAAAGGACAGCCGACTCTGATCACTACCTGCCACTTTTTCGATCCGAGTGTGTATGAACTAGTGAGCCTACTGGGTTTCGATGGTATCTGGCTCGATCTAGAGCATCATGCAACCAGCGAGGAGACGGCCGCGAACCTGATCCGCGCAGCTCGGGTGGGGGGGTCGGATGTCATCGCCCGACCGGCCAAGGGCGAGTTCATGCGCATGGGCCGACTGCTCGAAGCCGGCGCGCTGGGCATCATGTATCCGCGTTGCGAATCGGCCGAGGAAGCCGGCGAAGTGGTGCGCTGGGCCAGGTTCGCCCCCTTGGGACAACGCGGGGTGGATGGCGGTAATGCCGACAATCCCTACTGCACGATGCCCATGCCGGCTTATCTGAAGCAGGCTAATGAACACACCCTGCTCATCGTGCAACTCGAATCGCCCCAGGCCATCGAGCAGGCCGAGGCCATTGCCGGAGTTTCCGGAGTCGATGTATTGATGATCGGCCCTGCCGATCTGAGTGTGCTGTCCGGTATCCCTTTCCAGTTCGATCACTCCCTGATCACTAGTGCGTATCAGCGAGTGGCGGAGGCCGCTCGCAAGGCCGGCAAGTGGTGGGGCACCGTCAGCGGTTCGCCGGAACACACCCGGCAACTGCTCGATCTGGGGGCAAAGTTTATCTGTCATGGAGCCGATCTGTTGATGGTCAAGGAGGGCATGGAACGTATCCAGCAACGCTACGCGCCGCTTGGTTTCACCTTTGACAATCGCCTTGCTGCGATGGCCGCTGAACTCGAACAGATGAACTGACAAAACGTGGCCAAACTCCATGCAAACCGTGATCTGGAGAGAACATCGGCTGTCGCGTCTGACGCTCGGCACCGCGCAGTTCGGCATGGCCTACGGCATCGCCAATCGGGTCGGTCAACCTGCGCTGTCCGAGGTTGTCGCCCTGGTGGCCGCTGCCTATGAGGGCGGCATCACTGTCTTCGACACGGCTGCCGCCTATGGCGATAGCGAGGAACGCCTTGGCACAGCTTTGCACACTATCGGTATCGCTGATCGTGTAACGGTTGTTACCAAGGTGCGACCGCTCCAGGACGAGCAATTGCACCAGACCGTGCTGGCCCGACAGGCAATCCGCACTTCGGTCGAGCAATCGCGGCAACGATTGCGTCTCGATTGCCTGCCGGTTGTGCTGTTTCATCGCGAAGCGGATGCCGTGTATGTCGATGTGCTGGCCGATTTGGTCGCACAGGGACGAATCGGAACCTTCGGTATCTCCTGCGATCACGACCCCGAGTCGGCAATTCGTCTTGTGGATTATCCAGGCTTTACAGCTCTGCAATGTCCGATGAATTTGCTCGACGTTCGCCATCTTCGCTTCGGCTTGCCCGAGTTGGCACTGCAGCGTGGTATGGCCATCTTTGCACGCAGTGCGTTTTTGCAAGGCTTGCTGCTGTTGCCCGAGGCAGCTATTCCTCTGCATCTACGCGGCATACTGCCCGCGCGTCGTCGCCTCGAAGCACTGGCCTGCGAACACGGCCTGACGTTGGCCGAACTGGCTCTGCGATTCCTGCTATCGCAAAAAGCCGTCACTTCAGTGCTAGTGGGCGTGGAAACCGTAGCACAGCTACGCGACAATCTCCAACTCGCCGAACGCGGCGCACTGGACGAGCGACTACTCGTCCGGTTGACCAACTGCGATTTGCAAATTGATACTGCTCTGATTACTCCTCGATTGTGGCCCTCGTTGATGTCGTCTTTATTCTCACAGGGAGATCGCTGATGGATTTTTCTTCCTACAAAAGCGAGTACGATATGCAGGGATTTGTGGTCATCCGCGAATTCTTACCTCCGCAGGAACTCGATCGCTTGCAACGCGAGTTACAACGCTACATCCGCGAGGTCGTGCCGACGTTGCCCGATGGTGATGCCTTCTATGAGGATCGCTCTCGTCCAGAGACGCTCAAGCAGATGCATCGACTGGAACAGGATGCGTTCTTTGCCGACTACCTGCGCGAGCCGCGCTGGCGACTTGTCGCGGAGGCTCTGCTGGGAGAACCGATTCAACCGCCGCAAAACGCGGAGTGGTTTAACAAACCGCCGCTGACCAACCACATCACACCGCCCCATCAGGACAACTACTATTTCTGTCTGAAACCGCCGCAGGTTCTGACCATATGGCTGGCTCTGGATGCGGTCGATGAGGAAAACGGCTGTCTGCGGTACATTCCCGGCTCGCATCGCCTCGGCATTCGACCGCATGGCCGCACCCAGACGCTCGGCTTTTCGCAAGGTATTCTCGACTACGGCGAGGCGGATTATGCCAAGGAGGTGGCCATCACAGCTCAACCAGGAGATGCGCTGATCCACCATGGTAACACCATCCATCGCGCCGATGCCAATCGTTCATCGACACGACAGCGACGCAGTTTCGGAGTGGTCTGTCGCGGTGTGAGTTGCCAGCGGGACGAGAATGCCTATGAACGCTATCTGCAATCGGTTCGAGGACAGCAGGCAGCCCTTGGTTTGAAGATCTGACGAGTACACCATGAGCGAACCAACAATCGCCCGACTGTTCGATCTGAGTGGTCGTGTCGCCCTGTTGACCGGAGCCAGCGGCTGGTTGGGGCGAGCGATGGCCGATGCTCTCGCCGAGGCCGGGGCGCGCGTCATCGTGACCAGTCGGCATATCGAGACGGCGCGGTCGCTGGCGGCCGAACTGGCCGGCCGCGAACAGGGCCGACATCTCGCCGTCGCCTTGGATCACCTCGACGAATCGTCGCTGCAACAGGGTGTGGCTCTGGCCCTGGAACAGGCGGGAGCCATTCACATTCTCGTGAACAACGGCCACGATCCCCTCGCTGCGGACTGGGCCAACGTGACGGGCGAGCAGTTCCAGCGGCAATTGGCCAACGCCACCGGCTATTTTCTGCTGGCCCGGCTGATCCGCAACGAGGCCGTGCAGCGACAGCATCCCGCGAGCATCATCTTTTTAGGATCGATGTATGGCGTGGTTGGCTCTTATCCAGATGTCTACGAGGGGATTTGTGCTGCAAGTCCCGCCGCCTACCATGCCCTCAAGGGCGGCATCGTGCAACTGACACGCCATCTGGCTGTCTACTGGGCCAGAGATGGCGTGCGCGTCAACTGTCTCAGCCCCGGCCCGTTTCCCAGCCCACAGGCTCCACGGCAACTCGTCGAGCGGCTCCGAGAACGATCTCCCCTGAAGCGGATGGGCCAACCACACGAACTCAAGGGAGCTATTGTGTTCCTTGCGTCTGATGCCAGCAGTTACATGACCGGGCACAACCTGATCGTCGATGGCGGCTGGACGGCCTGGTAGATTTACCTTTTAGGGGAGAGAAGATGTCGCATCTAGTCAGCCTGTCGCGTGTTGCCAACTCGCTCGCCCTGTACGAACGTGCCCAGCAACTGATTCCTGGCGGAACGCAACTCGTCAGCCGTCGGCCCTCGCGGATGGCTTATGGCGTGTCGCCCATCTACGCCACGCGGGCCAAAGGGGCGCGGTTCTGGGATGTCGATGGCCACGAGTACATCGACTGGATCAGCGGCATCGGCGCGATTCTGCTCGGCTACGCCGATCCGGTCGTCGATCAGGCGGTGTGTGAACAGATCGCTCAGGGGACGATCTATTCGGTTAACCACGAACTGGAAATCGAACTGGCCGAAGTTCTGTGCCGACACATTCCCTGCGCCGAGATGGTGCGTTACGCTAAGTGTGGCGGTGAGGCTTGCGCGATGGCCGTTCGCATTGCTCGCGGCGTGACGGGGCGCGACACGGTACTGTTTTGCGGCTATCACGGCTGGCACGACTGGTATCTGGCCGCCAACCTCGCAGCCGAGGCCAACCTCAACGCACATCTGTTCCCCGGCATCGAGCCAATCGGTGTACCGCAGTCGCTGGCCGGAACGGCTCTGCCTTTTCCCTATGGCGACCTAACCGCTCTTGGCGAATTGCTAGATCGGCATAGAGGACAGATAGCAGCGGTTATTATGGAGCCGTTACGTTCTGAATGGCCTCCCGAAGGGTATCTCGCCGAGGTGGCTCAACTGACTCGAGAACATGGTGCGGTGTTGATCTTCGATGAGGTATCTGCCGGGTTGCGCTATGGTCTGGGCGGAGCGCAGGGATATCTGGGAGTCACGCCCGATCTGGCGGTGTTCGCCAAATCGCTGTCGAACGGCTACCCGATGGCCGCCGTGGTGGGGCGGCGGGAAGTGATGGAACCAGCCGGACAGATGTTTCTGTCCAGCACCTACTGGAGCGATACCATCGGCTTGCGGGCCGCTCTGACGACGCTGCAAGAAGTGCAACGTCGCAATGTGCCATCGCAATTATGGCAATTCGGTTCGCGACTAAAGGAAGAACTCAACGCTCTAGCCCGCGCCATCGATGTGCCCGTTGTTTGCGCCGGCGTTGCCGTCCACCCACATCTGCACTTCCACCTCGACGATCCACAACGGTGTCGGCAGGCGGCAACGCTGTACATTCAGGAAATGGCCAAACGCGGTTGCCACGGCTACGCTTCGTTTTATCTCAATGCCGCCCAGGGCGAGTGTGAACTGTCGCAAACGCTCCAGGCCGCCAGCGAGGTTTTCACCCTTCTGCGTGACGCGCTAGCTCGCAACACCCTTGGCGATTTGCTCGAATGCCAAGTGCAGCAGGAGGCGTTTCGCCGGCTCGTTCGTTGAGACACAACATCACTCACTCAACTCCCTCAGCGGCCTGCAGTCAGGCGTCGCTCGACTTGCCGAACAGACGGTTTCCTTTTTTGCGTGCCACTCTGTAAACTAAAGGTCAGGAAAGGTGGAAGAAATTCGTCCCTCTCTCTCGCTCCAGAGAGACTTGTCGCTGCCGCTCGCCAATCTGCTACTGGTACCGGGAGTTGCCTTGGATGATGCCGAACTCTCATTCCTCGTTGACACG
>Ga0272446_1007207_pt1 | contig 11171 bp, 11 predicted proteins | sample YNPCB0061_FD_194587 | JGI IMG/M metagenome (GOLD analysis project Ga0272446, IMG submission 194587) | Hot spring microbial mat communities from Yellowstone National Park, WY, United States - YNP-CB-006-1 | ecosystem: Environmental > Aquatic > Thermal springs > Hot (42-90C) > Sediment | place...
CCGGCTCTTCCTCTTGCTTCTTTCGATTCCACATCCGCTACTCCTCGCCTACTCTTGCGTGAACTTCCATCCTAGTGGAGGCCGGACCAAAAGGCAAACCCCATCGTCAAGGGGACTGCCGGATCTGGCCGTTGCCGGAAATAGTTGCATACTAACGGCGGGTCTATTCATCACATGGTTGAAGAGGCTGTTCAGCCCTCAATCGTTTCACTAAGGAGAAGATCATTCGAATGCTTGGAGTAGGAGAGAAATTCCCCGAATTTGAGCTGACCGCGACCGTCAGCACTGAAAAGGACGCCGCCAAAGCGTTCAAAACCATCCGGCACGATGACTATCCGGGCAAGTGGAAGGTTTACTTCTTCTGGCCCAAGGACTTCACGTTTGTCTGCCCCACTGAGATCGCCGCGTTCGGCCGCGCCAATAAGGAATTTGCCGACCGCGACACGGTGGTGCTGGGTGGCAGCACCGATTCCGAGTTCGTGCACCGCGCCTGGCGCGAGCATCACCCCGATCTGAAGGACCTGCCCTTCCCCATGCTCTCCGACATCAAGCGCGAGCTGTGCGAAGAGTTGGGCATTCTGGATCCCAAAGCCGGCGTGGCGCAGCGCGCCACTTTCATCGTGGACCCGGACAACGTCATCCGCTTCGTCTACGTCACGGACCTGAGCGTCGGCCGCAGCATCCCTGAGGTCCTGCGCGTGCTGGACGCTTTGCAGACGGACGAACTGTGCCCCTGCAACTGGCAGAAGGGCCAGGAAACCATAAAGGTCTGACCCGATGTTGGGGCTGGCCGGCGGGGCGGCCACCGCGTCCGCCCCGTTAGGCCGGCAGCTTGTCAAGGGATCAACCGCAACTTCAGCTCCTCCTGGCCGCCCTCCCGAATGGTCACCGTCTCCCCGCGGTTGGCGAACGCCCGCATGAACTCCGGGTCAAAGTAAGCGCCATATTCCACGTACTCCCAACTATAGGCGGAATATTTGCCCGGGCTCACGCCCCGCATGGTGAACCGGCCGTTGGCGTCCGTCACCGCGGTGCGATAGTACTGCGCCTGCTCCCGGCGCTCTTTCTCTTCGGGAACCAGCACCACGGTGACGCCCGGCGCAGGTTGCTGCTGGTCATTCTGAACCACGCCGGACACCGTGCCGGCATTGGGACTCAGAACCACGTCGATGGCCCCCAAAGTTCCGCTCATCAGATCCAGTCCGCCCGCCAGCACATCCGCATCGTTCGAGCGAATGGATTTCACATAGCACCCTTCCGGCAAACCCGAGAACACAAAGGTGTACAGGTCCGGCGTAACGTTGGCGATGCGGAAGCTGCCATCCGCCTGCACGCGCGCCGACGGATTGGGCCCGAACATCCCTCCCACAGTGTCGCGGCGCTGCAAGGTGACTTGAACGCCGCTCAGGTTGGTCGGCCCTCCCCCGTCCACCCGGATCCGCCCAGCCAGTTCCATCGGAGGGTTGATCTGAATCGACGCGTTCTCTACGCCGCTGGATCCCACCTGTAGCGGCGCCTTCGCCGCCACCGGACGCTCCCGGTCGGCGATCGTCGCCACCAGGAAATAAGAGCCGGGCGTCACGCCGCGGATCTCAAAATCTCCATTGGCGTCCACCGCCGGCGCGCGCCGCATGGCGGCGAACGAACCACCTTCCTTGGGCGTCAGATAGACCATCAGCCGCTGCCGGTTCGACCCGGTTGCGTCCGTCACCCTGCCCTTCACGGTGACCGTGCGGTACTTGGTCATCGCCAGATCCAGCCCGCGAATCTCGCCTCCGGCGCCTACCTCAACCGGCGCCGCCGTGGACAGGTCGGGCGTACCAGGATAGTAAATCGTCACATACTGCTGGGCCGAAGCCTGTTCCGTCCCCGGCGGCGGACCCGGTCCGAAGCGGTCGCCCAGAGGGAACCGGGTCACCGTGGCGCTGATGTAATAGCGCCCCGGAGGCAGTCCGAAAATGCGATATTCCCCCAAGTCATTGGAATTCGCCGTCCCGTAAGTGGAAAGTTGCTTCCTTCCTTGGGAATACCGGTAGCGCATGGCCTGTACGTGCACCGAGGCCATCGGCTCGCCGTCCTCATCCACCACCCGCCCGGAAATCACTCCGTGCGGGATGAGCCGGATGACAATGTCGGAGATCCGCTGGCGCGGACCCAGGGTCAGAACTGTCCCAGCAAGCTGAGGATCCCTCTCCCCGTAATCGGTCTCCACAAACCCGTTGCGCGAGGCCGATATCCGGTACCTGCCCGGCGCGATGTCGCTTACGGCATAACGGCCGGCCGAGTCCGTGGTGGTCGTATAAACCCGGGGAAGCCCCGCTGTGGCCTGGGAAGTCTCGGTTCGCCTTACGGTTACCGTAGCCTTGCGTAGCGGCTCGCCGGTCATGGCGTTGACCACCGAACCCTCAATCACCCCGTACTCTTCAGGCTTCCGGACCGCTTCCTGTTGCGCCCCAGGCGTCCGCTGCCGCCCCGCGCCCGCCGGCGGACCCCCTCTTTGAGCCGGGAGCGCCAGCGGCAAAAGGAAAAGCACGCAAATACACCGCCGTCCCATGGCTCAATCCTGACACATGGTAGACGAGGCGCGGAAAATTCCTGTTACCCTACCGGGCGGCCAAAAGCGCCCGCAGATGCCGGGCCCGCTCCGGCGAACGCAGTTGCCGCAAGGCCTTGGCTTCGATCTGACGGATCCGTTCCCGCGTAACGTCGAACTCTTGCCCGATCTCCTCCAGCGTGTGCTCCCGTTCGCACCCAATGCCGAACCGCAGCCGGATCACTTTCTCCTCCTTGGGAGAAAGCGTCTTCAGAATGTTCGCCGTTTCATCGCGGACGTTGGTCTCGATCACCGCTTCCACCGGCGAGCCAACCCAGCGGTCCTCGATCAGGTCCCCCAACGCCGATTCTCCATCCCGGCCCACCGGGGTCTCCAGCGACACCGGATCACGCGAAATGGTCTTCAGTTTCTGAACCTTCTCCACCGGAATGTCCATCCGGCGGCTGATTTCTTCATTGGTCGGCGCCCGCCCCAGTTCCTTCTCCAGTTCCCGCGTAGCCCGCAGAAACTTGTTCATGCTTTCGTTCATATGAACCGGGATCCGGATGGTGCGGGATTGGTCGGCGATCGCTCGCGTGATCGCCTGCCGGATCCACCACGTAGCATAGGTCGAAAACTTGTAACCCCGCCGGTACTCAAACTTGTCGGCGGCCCGCATCAACCCGATATTGCCCTCCTGGATAAGATCCAGAAGGTGCAAGCCCCGGTTGACATACTTCTTCGCCACCGACACCACCAGCCGGAGGTTGGCCTCCACCAGATCCTTCTTGGCGCGCTCAGCCTCCTGCTCGCCGTGCCGGATCACCGCCAAGCTGTGCTTAAGGTCGACGAACGAAGCGCCGGCCAGTTGCTCGCGTTTGCGGATCTCGCGCCGCAACTCCCTCAGCCGCCCCTGGTTTTGCGCCGCGCCCTTCTCTTCCAGCTTCTTGCACTCGGCTTCCAAGTGGGAGATCTCTTCCACGGTCCGCTCGATCTCCTTGGCGAACAGGCGCCACTGTTGGCTTAAAAAGGGAATCCCGCGAATCGCCCGCGAAAGTTCCACCTTGCACCGGGCTACCTTCATGGCCTGGCGTTTGCGGACTTTCTTAGAAGCCGAGGCGGAGCTGTTGAGCTTGTCGGCCAATTGCTGGAGCTTCTTGTGGAGGGCCAGCACGTCCATGAACTGCTGCTGGACTTCTTTACGGCGCTTCTGATCCGCCGCGCTGCCCTCCTCCACGTCGCCCAGATCAGCCAAATTGTCCAGTTCCTCTTCGCCCTGTTTCAGCCGCTCGGCATATTGAACCACCATCCGCTGAACCAAAGCCGAGCGCGAAATGGCTTTCTGCATCCTCAGCTTCCCGCGCTCCATCCGCCGGGCCAGATCCACCTCGCCTTCCCGGGTCAAAAGCGGAACCGCGCCCATCTCGCGCAGATATACCCGCACCGGGTCGTCCGTATAGATGGATTCCTCAGCCTGCTGCGCGGAGTGAAACTCATCTTCCTCCTGAACCTCTTCAGGATGGAAAAAGCCCGGTTCCTCGTCAAAGGAAAGCCCGAGTGGCTCATGCGAATCTGTCAAAAACTGATCTTCGAACTGGTCCACGCCCGGTTCACCTCCACCATCAAGACAAACTGGCCTTCCGGCCACGGTTAGGGTACGTTGGTTGCTGCCGCGTTTATGAAGTTACAATGCCGTTGCGGCACATGCGCTGCCAAGATAAGTATAACACCAAACCGCCGCTTTTCACCCTGTTTAACTGGATGTTTCTAGACGGAAACGGTTACAGGGAATCTTTATCTATAATTGTAGATATTTCAGCGCCGCAGCTCGGCTGCGCTCAGGCACGCTTTTGCGCCATCAGTTTCTTCAGCTCGGCGAGAAACGCCTCAACATCCTGGAAGTCCCTGTAAACCGATGCAAAACGGACGTATGCGATCTTGTCAAGCTGGCTCAGCCGAGACATCAGAAATTCACCTATTTCTGTAGTGGTTATCTCGCGCTCCGGCGATTCCATCAGCCGGGCTTCCACTTGGTTGACGATTTCCGAAAGTCGCGCCATCGGCACCGGCCGTTTCTCGCACGCCTTGAGCAAGCCCGTCAGAACCTTCTGGCGGTCGAATTTCTCCCTGCGGCCATCTTTCTTGACCACCATGTATGGAATCTCATCAATGCGCTCGTAGGTGGTGAACCGGCGGCGGCACTTGAGGCACTGCCGGCGGCGGCGGATTAGGTCCCCCTCCTTGCTCTCGCGGGAATCCACCACGCGGTCACGCTGGTGGCCACAATATGGGCAGATCATAGTGAAGAAGCTTCCTTCTCAATGGCTTTCAGCTTAGACCAGTTGATGCCCTCGTGGAAAGCCAGAATCACGCCAAACGGCACAATCACCACAAAAGTAACCACCCAGATCAGGATGGAGATTCCGCCCGCGCTTTCCATGGGGATGTCGAAAATCTCGGTCAGCGCCAAAAATGCCGCCACCTGCATGCCGCCGCCCACGCCGGGAATCTGAAGCACGCTGCCGAAAGCTACAAATCCAACGAAAATAAGCACATCCAGCACGCCCAGGTGCGCCGTGGCGGGGAAGCTCCGGAACAGGCAGTAAAAGCAGGCTACGATGATCAACCACTCCAGGGCGGTGTACAGGATCAGCAGCAGCACGAAGCTGCTGTTGCGGCTGGAACCGGTGCCGCTGACGAAGGCGCGGACCACCCGTTCCGCCAGCATCCGGGGCTTTTCCGGCAGCACGGCAAGCCCTGCCAGGATGCGGTCCTGCATGGCGTCGGTGAAAAAACGCAAAGCAATGAGCACGGAAAGGCAGGCGGCGCACAGGATCCCCACGGCGTACCCCCCGGCGGTCAAAACCGTCTGCACTGTGGGACCGACCATCGCCCCGGTGGTGTGCAGCCGCGTCAGCGCGAAGCCGAAGAGCAGCAGCACCACCAGCAGGTCGTAAATCCGCTCCAGAATCCAGGCTGCCAGTTGCGAAGAAACCGGCACTTTCTCTTTCACGGCGATCAGATAGGGGCGCACAAACTCGCCTGGGCGGCCAAAAATGACCAGCGCCGTGAAACCAATAGCTGTGGCCACGAACAGGCGCCACAGGCTGGCGTTGGGCTGAATCGGCCTTATCATCACCTCCCAGCGGATCGCCCGTCCAAAGTAAGTGGCCAGGGCCAAAACCGCGGCTGCCGCCAGCCAGCGCCAGTCGATGAGGACGAAAGTGGAGGCAAAACGGCCCCAATCGAATCCCGACTGGCGCAGCCGGTAGCCCGCCACCGCCATGGCGGCCAACACGGCCACTGTTACGACAATGGCGCCTAAGTGTTTCTTGCTGATAAACTTAGCCCCAATCCTTTTCCTCTCCTGGCGCGGTCCCGCCACCCTGCCCTCCCGCGCGCAGCCCCACACCGCAGCCGGGAAGGCGAATCCTTGGGATTCCCGGCAATTCCGGATAGAATGGAGTCTGCGCCAGCGGCGCGCCCTTCTGGGCTTCGGCCGCCACCGGTGTTGCTGCTCGCCCGTGTTTCGCGCAAAGGTACGGATAACAATTGATTGAACTTCTCATCATAAATCCTCGTTGTAGTGTTCGGAAGCGCCAATCGGGACAAGCGGGCGGTCTCTTGAAGGACACCCGGGCGCCCAGGCGCGCCGAGGATCAAAATGGGAGCGGCAGCTACAGCTCTGGTGATCAGGCGGCCCGCAGGCCGGTCCGGCGCGCGGCTGTCTGTGAGCTCGCCGCATGCGATGGGTAGCTCCTTGGATCAGGAAGCCAGCCTGGTAGAGCGTTGCCTGGACGGGGACGAAACCGCCTGGGAGGACATGGTAAAAGTCTACACCAAGCGGGTTTACGCCATTTGTTACCGTTTCACCGGTTCCGACAGCGAGGCGCAGGACCTTACGCAGGAGGTGTTTCTGCGGGTGTTCCGGAGCCTTAAGAGCTTCCGCGCCGGGGAAGGTTCCTTCGTCGTGTGGCTCACCCGCCTGTCGCGAAACCTGCTGATCGATCACTACCGGCGGACCAAGCTGGAACGCGCGACGGATTCCATCGAGCAGCAACTGCCGGTTCTCGAGGAGCGCTCGGCGGCTTCAGCCCGCACCGACGGCATGGTGGCCGGGCGGGAGGCCAGCGAACTGCTGCAAGCTGCGCTTCAGAAACTTTCTCCAGAACTCAGAGAGACCGTAATCTTGCGCGATCTCGAGGAGATGGAATACAAGGAAATCGCCCAGGTGCTCAACGTGCCGGAAGGCACGGTTAAGTCCAGGCTGAACCGCGGGCGGGCGGAACTGGCCCGCATCCTGCGACGGCAGGGGGTGACCCCATGAACTGCGCCGAGTTGGACATCTTGTTTTGCGATTATGTCGACGGAACGCTAAAGCCGGCCGAAAAGGCTCAGGTGGAGGCGCACCTGGCGCAGTGCCCTGCGTGCGCGGAGTTGGTCCGCGACGCCCAAGCCGCCGTGTCGTTCCTGGAACGAGTGGCGGATGTGGAGCCGCCCAGAGAGCTGATGACGCGGCTGGCGTTCTCCGCTCCACCCGCGGCCACCCAAGCCCGGCGCTTGCGCCGCAGGTATTTCCGCTGGCTCGAGCCGGTATTGCAGCCCCGCGTCGTCATGGGTATGGCGATGACCATCCTGTCTTTCTCCATGTTGGGGCGTTTTGTGAACATTCCGGTGCGGCAGTTGCAGCCGAAGGATCTCAACCCCGTGGAAGTCTGGGCGGTCCTTGACGGCCGGATGCACCGCCTGTGGGAACGCGGCGTGAAGTATTACGAGAGCATGCGGTTGTTTGTCGAAATCAAGTCCCGTTACCGGGAGATTGCCGGGCGGGATGAAGAGTGGAAAGCGCAACCGGGGGCAGCTTCCCGTGAAGAAGCGGCGCCGGTGGGGAGTCTCTCGGCTGAGAGCGCGGGGGAGCACATTCAGTACACGCCAGGGAGGCCTAAATAACCTATGAACTGCCAGAACCATCCGGATTTGCCGGCCACCGCCTTTTGCCGCGCTTGCGGGAAGGCCCTGTGCGCCTCATGCCAGCGTAACGCCTTGGGTACGGTCTACTGCCAGGAGCACGCTCCGGCGCCCGCCCAAACCACGGCGGCGCCTCCTCCGGAATCCCCATGGACAGCCCCGCCCACGGCTCCGCCCCTTTCGGCGCCCAACCCCGGCGTCTCCCCGGGTCTGGCTTTCATCCTGGGGCTCATTCCGGGCGTGGGTGCGATCTATAACGGCCAGTACGCCAAAGGCATCATCCATGTCGTGGTGCTGGGTCTGCTCATCAGCATCACGTCCAGCGGAGCCTCCGGCGGCATGGAAGCCATGTTTGGCCTGCTCATCATGCTCTGGTTTTTCTACATGGCTTTCGAGGCGTACCATACGGCCAAGCGGCGCCAGTCAGGCCTGCCCGTGGATGAGTTCTCCAGCATTTTTCCGGTCCGGGGCCAGGGTTTTCCCGCTGCGCCGGTGGTGCTGATCGCTCTCGGCGTGCTGTTTCTGCTGAATAATCTCGATATCATCCGGTTCCAGCACATGGCCCGTTACTGGCCGGTGGCGCTTATCGCCCTGGGCGTGTATCTGCTTTACGCCCGCTTGTCTGCCGGCGCTCCGCCGTCTTCGGGAGGAAACAGTCATGACCAACGCTGACTGGGCCACTCTGGTGCGCGCCATCCGCGGTCCCATCCTGCTCATCACGGTGGGGACGCTGTTCGCCATCGATCACGCCGGCGGTTACGGCTTTACCCGCACCTGGCCGGTGCTGATCATTGTCTTGGGGATTTTGAAGCTCCTCGAAAGCACGGCCGGGAAGGGGCCGGTCGAAGGGGGCCTGCCGTGAGACCCCGATCCATCATCGGTCCGGTGCTGTTGATCGTTCTGGGCGTAGTGTTCCTGCTGAGCAACCTGCGCCCGGAATTCCGGTTCTTCGACATCGCAGCCCGCTTCTGGCCCTATCTGTTGATTGGCTGGGGCGGCTTGCGCCTGATCGAGGTGCTCATCTGGTTCGCCAGGGGCAAGCTGACGCCAAACTGCTATATGCGCGGCGGAGAGTGGACCCTGGTAGTGTTCCTGTGCCTCGCCGGCAGCGGCATGTTCTTCCTGGCGCGCCAGGACTGGCGCGACGGCAAGCCCGCGTTCCTGAGAGGCATCGAAGTATTCGGCGAATCCTTCGACTTTCCGGTTGCCGAACAGAAAGTCGCCGCCCCGGCCGGCGCTTTTCGCTTGATCCTCGACAACCAGCGCGGCAACGCCCGCATCGTGGCTGCCGACGGCAATGAGATCCGGGTGAGCGGGCGCAAGACCATAAAAGCTCTGTCCCGTTCGGAGGCCGAAGCCGGCGACAAAGCCAGCGCCCTCGAGTTGATCTCCCAAGGCGGCGCGGTGCTGGTGCGCACCAACCAGGAGCGAATCACCGGGGACCGGCGCATCAGTGTAGATCTGGAAATCCTGCTGCCGAAGGCAGCCAGCGTGGAAGCGCGCGGGCGCTACGGCGATTTCGACATCACCGGCGTCAACGGCAACGTGGATATTGGCAGCGACAACGCCGGGGTCCGCGTGCAAAACATCGGAGGCAATGTGCGCGTGGAAACGCGCCGCAGCGACATCGTGCGCGCCGTAGCGGTGAAGGGTTCGGTGGAGCTGCGCGGCAAGGGGCAGGACCTCGAGTTGGACGGCATCGGCGGTCCCGTCACCATCACCGCGGCTTACTTCGGCGACATGGAATTGCGCAATCTCGCCAAGCCGCTGCGCATCGACGCCGACCGCAACGGCACGCTCCAGGTGGAATGCGAGCGGCTGCCGGGCGAAATCCGTATGGATCTCAGGAACTTCACCGGCTCCGATATCATCGGTCCCTTCCGGCTGAATGCAAAATCGCTCGACGTCCAGCTTGGCGACGTCACGCAATCGGTAACCATATCGCTAGACCGCGGAGATGTGGAATACCGCCCTACAAAGCCGCCCGTGGCCAAAGCCGACGTGCGCACGCGCTCAGGCGACATTGAATTCGCCGCGCCGGCGGGCGCCAAGTTCCAATTACAGGCGGTGGCCAACCGCGGAGACATCGACAACGACTTCGGGGATCTGTTCCGTGTCGAGGCACGCCGCCAGTCCGAAGACCGCCGGGACAAGCGCCGCACCGTGACCCTTTCTGGCTCTGTAGGTCAGGGGCCTTCCATCACGCTCACTACGGACCGGGGCGTCATTCGCCTGCGCAAGAGCGAGAGGACGGCCGCCGCCGCTCCGAAGGCGAGCGAGATCAAGCCCCAACCGCTCGAAGTCGAAAAGCAATAGCCGGGTTGCGGAAAACCGGGGCGGCTTTGATGGTTTCAGCCCACCAGCACCAGCCGGATGTCCATGACGTTTGTGCCGGTTGGACCGGTCAGGATCAGGTCGCCCAAGGGCTTGAAGAAGTGGTAGGAGTCGTTGCGGTCCAGGTACTGTCGCGCCTCCATGCCTAAGCGCCTTGCGCGCTCCACGGTGTCGGGAAACGCCATCGCTCCCGCGGCGTCGGTGGGACCGTCGGTTCCGTCGGTCCCGGCGCTCAGAACCACGAGGTTGTCGAGTCCGGCGATGTCGCCGGCGGCAGCCAGCGCAAATTCCTGATTACGGCCGCCCAGTCCGTCGCCCCGTAGAGTGACAGTGGTCTCCCCGCCGGAAATGACGCAGCAGGGACGCCGCACCGGACGGCCCGACATCACAATTTCGCGTGCGATGGCGGCGTGCACGCGGGCCACATCGCGCGTCTCCCCCTCAATCGTGGTGGAGAGCACCAGCGGGCGGTATCCCAACTGGCGGGCTTTGGCGGCGGCGGCCTCAACCGCCAGTTTGTTGCTGCCCACAATGACGTTCGAGACGCGCGCAAACAGGCGGTCGCCCGGCTTGGGCGTTTCGGGGATTTCGCCGGCCATGCCGCGTTCGATCCGTTCCCGAACGGAGGCGGGCGCCTTTTCCCACACCCCGTAGCGTTCCAAGACGGCTTTCGCCGACCCGAAGGTGGACGAATCGGGCGCCGTCGGACCGGAGCCGATGACGTCCAAGTCGTCGCCGATGACGTCGGAAAGCATCAGCGCCAGTACCGCAGCCGGGGCGCACATACGGGCCAGTTGCCCGCCCTTGATCGCCGAAACGTGCTTGCGTACGGCGTTGATCTCATGGATGTTGGCGCCGCACTGCAAAAGTAGCCGGGTGACCGCTTGCTTTTCCTCCAGCGTCACCGGCTCGGCCGGCAACGGAAGCAAGGCGGAGCCGCCTCCGGAGATCACGCACAAGACGAGATCTTCGTTGCCCGCCGAAGCGGCGATGTCCGCTATCCGCCGCGCTCCCGCCACTCCGGCTTCGTCCGGCACCGGATGCCCGCACTCGTTGCACTCGACGCGTTTGAGCTTAGCGGTGTGTCCGTACTTCACGTTGACCAAGCCGCCGGCGATGCGCCGCCCGAGCAAACCTTCCAGCGCGCCGGCCATCACCGCCGCCGCTTTACCGGCGCCGATGACGTAGATGTGGCGGCAGCGTTCCAAATCGTAACGCCGGCCGCCCGCCAGGAGCTTGCCGCCCTCCACCCGGACGTGCCGGCGGATGGCCTCCGCCGGATCCACGGCTTTCACCGACGCGTGGAAAATGGCCAACGCGTGTCTGCGCAAGATTC
>Ga0272446_1007208_pt1 | contig 11169 bp, 13 predicted proteins | sample YNPCB0061_FD_194587 | JGI IMG/M metagenome (GOLD analysis project Ga0272446, IMG submission 194587) | Hot spring microbial mat communities from Yellowstone National Park, WY, United States - YNP-CB-006-1 | ecosystem: Environmental > Aquatic > Thermal springs > Hot (42-90C) > Sediment | place...
TTAACAGCTCTACTGGCCAGATGACACAGGGCTATGCCCGCCAGTTTACCTACGACCCCCGGATGCAAGACCGGGCGCCGCCCTACTTCCCGACTACGGGTGTGGTGCAGGTCAGTGTGGCGACTCCCCTGAGCTTTGGTCAGCGTGAACAGGTTTACTAGCACTGGTCCGGCCTCTTAGGAAGGAATAAGAGGGCTATAGTTGTATAGAAGATGCACCTCCTCATCGCCGACGACCACCCCCTGTTTCGTATGGGCCTGCGGGCTGCCCTCGAGCGCGAAGGATTTGAGATAGTGGGGGAGGCCAGCGACGGCCAGGAGGCCCTGAAGCTGTGCCTGCAACTGTTGCCGGATGGGGTGGTGCTGGATGTGCGGATGCCTCATATGGACGGCATTACCGCAGCGCGACTGTTGCGAGAGCAGCGCTACAGGGGCCTGATTACCCTTTTGACCACCTTCAACGAGCCGGTTTTGCTGCAGCAGGCCGCCCTTGCCGGGGCCGATGCCTACTGGTCAAAAGAACTGCCCCCCGAGGCCCTGGCGGAGCGCCTGCGCCGGCTTAGCCAGGGACTGGAGCCCCGCCTGCGCGCCCCTGAGTTGCCCAAGCTCACCACCCGCGAGCAGGAGGTGTTGCAGTGGATGGCCCAGGGGCTCTCCACCAAAGAAATTGCCCGCCGCCTACGCATCTCGCCCGAGACGGTCAAGGATCACCTGGTGCGGATATATGAGAAGCTCGAGGCCCGCAACCGCGTCGAGGCCCTCGAGCGGGCCCGAAGCCTGGGCTTGTTAAGTGCATAGGGCCGCATTTGCTCCAGACCTTTTCTAGCGGTGGGGGAAAGCGGACGGAAAGCCAGCTGGCCACCGGAGCGTTTAGGGTATTTAGGGTATGTCCTGTCCTTCGATTAGGGGCTATAATACAAGCCAACTTCACATCACTCGAGCAGCTTTGTTAGTGGGGGGCATTTCATGTCAAATAAGAGGGGAATTGCGTTGGTATCCACCCTGGTATTTATGTTCATCGTCATTATTCTGGTTAGTATTGCCACGCTTACCTCGCTCTCCAACCGTCGCAATGCCCAGGATGCCCTGCGCACCTCGCAGGCCCAGTTCGCCGCCGAGGCAGGCCTCGAGCGGGCCGTAGCCCGGCTGTGGCACCAGGTGCTGGCCAGTGCGGCCTCTCCCAGCGTAACCGCTTATGCCATTGAACTAAACCGCATGGGTCTGACCAACGGCGCCACCATTGCCAGCCTGTTTGGCGAGCCGCAAAGCCTGGGAGATGGCTCCAGCTTTGTGGTACGGGTCTCGCGCCAGGACGATACCAGTACCGACCCCGATGCCATCGTGCTCACCCTCACCTCCACCGGCACCCTGGCCGATGGAACCACCCGGCGCCTGCGGCAGGTTTTCCGGGTGGAGCGGGCTTTCTTCCCGTTCGACTATGCCCTGCTGACCAACAATGCCGAGTGCATCTTCTGCCATCTAGATGTGAAAAGTATGGATGCCTTGCGCGGCCCGCCCACCAGCGATCCCAGCACCTGGTGGCGGCGGGCCAAGGTGGGGGTGCTGGAAAGCCTGATCATGCGCGACAATGAAGAAGCCGGGGTGGTGCACGGCTCGCTGGTAGCCCGGGGTACCGTTAGCCAGCAGTACAGCGGCACCATTGGCCCCTCCAACCGCTACCGCACCACCATGAACCCCGGCGATACCCGCATACGCTCCACGGATCCGATCAGTGCCACCCCCGCCGACTGCTCGATTCCCAGCAACTGCACTACCCCGCAGAACCTGTACTACAACTACCCCGATAGCAACAACCTCTCGGCTTTTGGCAACCGTTTCCCCGATGGTGAACTGCCGGATAGCTTCCCTTTGCCCATCCCAGACACCAACAACAACCGCCTCATTGACGATGCCGAGTGGAACGCCGAGGTGAGCTCGAGCCTGGCCGGAACCAACGAGAGCTACAGTGCGGGCTCTATCACGGCTGCCATGCACATCAACCCAACTGGTAGCATCACCTGGCCCGGTGGGGGCTCGGTGCAGACCCAGACCTCCGCCGATCTGGGCCAGAGCCCGAGCAATGTGATCCTGGACGGCTCGGTTACGCCCATTACCCTGAGGGGTACGGTTTTCATCAATGGGGATGTGGTGATTCGGGGCCGTGTTCGTGGTAATGGAACCATCCTGGCCCGTAACAACCTCTACGTGATGGGCGACCTGACCTACGATTGTGGCACCGGAAGCACCCTGGCCGCCTGTGACTACAGCAACCCCAGCCGCCTGCCCCAGCTCCACCTGATTGCAGGTGGGAATATTGTGGTGGGCGACTATATGACCATTCAGAGTGACATCGAAAGCCTCACCCCCGAGGACATGCTCAGCACCAACTACAACCAACCCCCCATCAGCTTCTGCCGAGCAAACCCCAGCAATACCGCCTGCGCCATGCGCCCAAGGCCCAACCTGCCCCTCACCGAGATCACCAACTTCAACCGCCGGGAGCTTCGGCGCTACCTGAGTGATAACACTTACCGACCGCGCTTCTACACCTTTGGCGAGGACGTGGTCTATTTCTCCCCGGGCTGTAGCCACCAGCCGCAACCATACCAGGACTACAGCACCATTGCGGCAGGGGCTAAGGTCTCCTTTTGTCAGGGGGATAGGGAGTTGAGTGCCACCACCCTCACGGCGAACCAGGTCGGCAGCATCCTGGCCCGCGCTGCCCGCTACGAGGTAACTTCCAGTACCTTCAACAACGCCGTCCTCAAAAACCTCTGGGCCAGTTCGATGAACGCTCGAGGTACCGGTGCCCTACGTACCGACGGGCTGCTCTACTCAGCCAACGCCATCTTTGGCATTGCGCAGCGCAAATACCCCAAGCTGGGTGGGCGCTGGGATCTGCGCGGGGCCCTGGTGGCTGCCGATACCGGCATCTTGGTGCCGGGGCCTGGAGGCAGCGCACCGGGCCTGACCATCTACCACGACAACCGCCTGCGCCCGCGGCTTCCGGGTGGGCAGCAGGCCCAGCTTAGAAGGGGTATATGGGAAGTGGTGGGCCAGTGAACAGACCTTTGCCAAAGGGCATCAGCCTGCTGGAGCTTCTGATCGTGCTTGCAGTGCTGGGCATTCTGCTGGGGGTGGGTTTTGTTTCGCTGCGCTCCTACCAAGAGAGCCTGGCCATCCGCGAGGCGGCTACACAAGTCGCAACCGAACTCCTGAACATTCGCCAGCAAGCCCGGCGGCAGTCGGTCAACTTTACCTTTCAGGCCACTGCCAGCAGCAGTACCTACAAAGCAGGCCGCACCAGTGATCTGGCCTCTCTGGCCGACAAGTCGCTGCCTCGAGGCGTGGTCTTTCAAAGCGTGCCTGCGGGTGGGGGCAGCATAACCTTCCTGGCTCCGTATGGCATCGTCAATGCAGCCAACCGTACCTTCGCGTTGCAGGGGCCGGGCGGCCGGGTGCTCAACGTGCATATCGTGGGCAGCACCGGCAAGGTGGTGGTGCGTGCGCCGTAGTGGATTCTCCTTTGTAGAGGTGATGGTGGCGCTGGCCATCCTCTCCCTGGCGATTCTCATACTGACCTACTTTGGCTCGAGCTTTTCCCTTACCCGCAACGCCCAGATCGACACCCAGGCCCAGGCCTACGCCCGCAGCTACTTCGACAACCTGCGGGCCAGCTGGTCCACCAGAGCCACCTACAATGCGGCAGTACTCCCATCGGTAACGCCCCCCAGCGGCTTTAGCAGCCCCACCGTTGCGGTGGAAAACATCCAGCGCATCGGAACCCAGGTGGTCTTACGCCGGGTTACCCTGCGCTTCACCGGCCCCCAGAACCGACCCTACCGTTTTGCCACCGAGGTGGCCCTTCCGCCCCAGTAGAGGCCTTATGCGTAGAGCTGGCATCACCCTCATCGAAATGCTGATTGCAGCCGTCATTGGGGTGGCGATCCTGGGTCTGATTGCCGCCGGTCTTCGCAGCAGCAGCGACAGCCTGCGCTTCGTGCAAAACTCCCAGATTCTTACCGAAGACCTGCGCAACGCGGGCAATCTGGTGAGCGACTACCTCTCCACCGCCGCGTTTATTTACCCCCCTGGCACAACCCTTACCATTGGCAGCGCAGGCGGCTATACCGTGCGAAATCCACGGAATGGCACGAACACCTGGCAGATTGGCCAGGATCCCGCCATTGCCCTGCTCCAGCCCCCCCGGATGGAAGGGGGAGTGGAGGTGGTGAAGTTTGTGATGATCTACCCCCTCAACCGGGGCTGGGTGGTGTCGCGGGCTAGTGGCGCCGAGAACCCTGGCCCCGACCCTGCCAACAACGACAAGTGGCTGCTGTACATCTACGAGCGCAACCTGGCGGTGGGCAGCAACCGCCTGCCCAACGGGCTACCGGCTACCATTCCCACCACCATTCCAGGCAGCAGCGGTAACCTGCTGGCCGACTATGTGCAGCCGGGTGGCTTTGTGGTCAGCTACCCCGACTGTCTGGGTTTCGACGAGGGAGGCCTGGCTACCCTGATCCCCTGTCCCAGCGCCCCCCCGCTGCCCCTTCGGGCTGAACATAGCGCAGGGCGGGTGCGTTTTTCGCTGCAAGGCGAAATAAGGCAGGGTGGGCGCGACTCCCGCGTGCCCGCCAATCCCTTGCGCTTCGAGGTGGCCCCCCGCAACCTGCCCCAGCGGCTCACCGAAATAAGCCCGAACTAGTCGCGCCCGGCCGACAACACCGCCAGGAAAGCCTCTTGTGGCACGTCCACCTTGCCGATGGCTTTCATGCGCTTTTTGCCCTCTTTTTGTTTTTCTAAGAGCTTTTTCTTGCGGGTGATGTCGCCCCCGTAGCACTTGGCCAGCACGTCTTTACGCAGGGCCTTGACGGTGGCTCGAGCGATAATCTTGCCCCCTATGGCGGCCTGGATGGGCACTGCGAACTGCTGTCGGGGAATGACTTCGGCCAGCTTGTCCACAATTTCGCGTCCAATGCTATAGGCTTTGTCCTTGTGGGCGATGAAGGCCAGCGCATCTACCGGCTCTTCGTTGACCAGGATGCTCACCTTGACCAGCTCGCCTTCCTGATAGCCAATTTGCTCGTAGTCCATGGAGGCATAGCCCCGGCTGATGGACTTTAGGCGGTCGTGGAAGTCGTAGAGGATCTCGCCGAAGGGCACCTCGTACACCAGTTCCACGCGCTTGCCGATGTAGTGCATGTTGCCCATCTTGCCGCGCTTTTCCTGCAAGAGCTGCATGATGGAACCTACGTATTCCTCGGGGGTATAGACGGTGAGCTTGACGTAGGGCTCGTAGATGGCCTCGATTTTGTCGGGGTTGGGTAACTCAGAGGGGTTATGAATCTCGATTTCCGAGCCGCTGGTGAGCTTAACCCGGTAAATCACGCTGGGGGCGGTGGAGATCAGGTCGAGGTCGAACTCGCGCTCGAGCCGCTCCTGCACAATCTCGGCGTGCAACAGCCCCAGGAAGCCGCAGCGGAAACCGAATCCCAAAGCCTCTGAGGTTTCCGGTTCAAAGGAAAGCGCGGCGTCGTTGAGCTTGAGTTTTTCCAGGGCCTCGCGCAGCCGGTTATAGTCCTGGGTGTCGGTAGGGTAGAGGCCAGCAAACACCACCGGCTTGGCGGGTTGGAAGCCCGGATAGGGAGCCTGGCAGGGGTTTTTGGCCGAGGTGATGGTGTCGCCTACCTGGGCGTCGCCGATTTCGCGGATGGAGGCGGTAATCCAGCCCACCTCGCCGGGGCCGAGCTGGGTTACGGGTTCCAGGAGACCCGGTCGGAAGACCCCCACCTTGTCCACTTCAAACTCCTTGCCGGTAGACCAGATGCGGATGGTGTCGCCGGGCTTGATGCTGCCGTCCATCACCCGCACATAGGGGATTACCCCCTGGTAGGCATCGAATATCGAATCGAAGATGAGGGCCTGGGTGGGGTTTTCGGGGCGGCCCTTGGGGGCTGGGATGCGGGCCACGATGGCCTCGAGGATCTCGTCTACCCCCTGCCCGGTCTTGCCGGAGGCGAACACGCACTCATCGGCAGGAATGCCCAGTACCTCCTCCACTTCCAGGGCCACCTCGAGGGGCTGGGCACCGGGCAGGTCGATCTTGTTAATCACCGGGATGATGGTGTGCTCGTGCTCCATGGCCAGGTAAAAGTTGGCGATGGTCTGGGCCTCTACCCCCTGCGAGGCGTCTACCACTAGCAAGACCCCCTCCACCGCCGCCAGGGCCCGGCTCACCTCGTAGCCAAAGTCCACGTGGCCGGGGGTATCGATCAGGTTGAAGATGTAGGTTTCTCCAGCTTTGCTCTGGTAAAAAAGCCGCACCGCGCTGGCCTTGATGGTAATGCCGCGCTCGCGCTCGAGCTCCAGTGAATCCAAAAACTGCTCGCGCATCTGTCGCTCCGAGACCGCTTTGGTCATCTGGAGAATGCGGTCGGCCAGCGTAGACTTACCGTGGTCTACGTGCGCGATGATGGAAAAATTGCGAATCCGTTCCTGCACAGCCTACCTATTGTAGCTGATGCCGCAGGAAAGTCTGTAATCGCTGCGGCGCTTGAGTATGGGGTATAACCAGGTTATACTCTTCCCATGAAGACGGCCATTTCGCTGCCGGACAAGACCTTCCAGGAGGCCGAGAAGCTGGCCAAGCGCCTGCGCATTTCGCGCAGCGAACTGTATGCCAGAGCCCTCGAGCACTTCTTGCGCGCGCACGGCGAACAGGCCGAGATCGAAGCCTTCAACCGCGTTTACGAGAAGGTGGGCAGCCAGCTCGACCCGGTCCTGCGGCAGGCCATCAAGCGCCGCCTCGAGGCCAGCGAGTGGTAGAGCTTCGGCGAGGCCAGATCTGGTGGGCCGACCTGGGCGAGCCGAAGGGCTCGAGGCCAGGTTTGCGCCGTCCGGTGCTGGTAGTCCAGCGGGACACCGCCAACCAAAGCCGCCTGGCCACCACCATCGTGGCGGTCATCACCTCCAACCTGGCCTTGCGTCAGGCCCCAGGAAATGTCTTTCTGGCCTCGAGCGACTCAGGCCTGGAGCGCGACTCGGTCATCAACGTCTCGCAGCTATATACCCTCGATAAGAACGACCTCGAGGGCTACGTGGGCCCGGTACCGCCTGGGGTCATGTCCCAGGTAGACGAAGGCCTGCGGTACCTACTCTCGCTTTAGAGCGCTCTTCACGATTATTGAGCCGTTCGCAACTGGATTGCTTTGTCCTGCATAGCAAATGAGAAAAGTGCAAAGGTTGGTGATGCCAAAAGACGTCCTCCGTTGACACCCTCCTTGGGGTTCAGTAATGTTGAGGGCAGCGTTCAGATGCAACCGTAAGGAGGTTCCCATGAAAAGAATTTGGGTTTTGGGTTTGGTGGTGCTGGCCTCGCTAGGGATGGCCCAGAGCAAAATTGGCAACTGTGAGGTAACCGGCCCTAAAGGCCAGTTTCCCATCCGCCCGGCCATAGCGGGCCAGCTCACGGTGCAGACCAACCTGCCGGGGCCGGGTTTCTGGAACGGTGACAGCCCCGCCACCATCAAAGACGGCTTCGAGTACTGCCTGGCGGCCAACATTGCCCACCGCGCCGGGCTGGACAAAGTGGTGGTGCAGAATGTGGCCTGGGATGCCCTGATCGCCGGCCAGACCCGCAACTTCGACTTTGCCCTCTCGCAAATCACCATCACCGAGGCCCGCAAAAAGGTGGTGGACTTCTCGAGGCCCTATTTCTCCTCGGATATCGGCGTGCTGGTGCGTGCTGCCGATAAGGCCAAATATAACTCGCCAGCCAGCCTCAAGACGGCGCGTCTGGGCATCCAACAGGCCACCACGGCCGCCAAGTTCCTGAGCGATACCCTCAAGCATCCCCAGAACCTGACCCGGGTCTTCCCCGATGTCGCATCTGGCTTCACTGCCCTTCGGGCCGGACAGATAGATGCTTTCATCATAGATACCTCCATCGTGCTCTCGGAAGCGGCCAAGTCGGGTGGGGCTTTGGCTGTGGTGGGCCAGTTCAGAACCGGTGAGAACTACGGGGCGCTTTTTTCTAAGGGTAACCCCAACCGGGCCCAGGTAGACAAGATTTTGGAAGCGCTGGAAAAGGACGGTACCCTCAAAAAGCTTTCCCAGACCTACCTGGCCAAGGCATGGGGCATTGACCCCACCACCGTGCCGCTCTGGCAGCCCTAGCGGGCAGGTTTTTGACGGGGCTTTAACAACCCCATAGGCTGGGGTTGGGAGTGCCGATCTATAGGTAAACACCCGCCGTTTTCGGAGGGTGTTTTTTTATTGTGGGAGCTATTTTGCCACCAGGATTGGTAGAAAAATAAGCCTGAAACAGCACTTCTCCTAAAGGGAATTGCAATGTTCTTTCGGAAAAACACTCATAAGCTAGACACGAATCGCCTGATGATGCTATCTTGAGGCGTCTGGGAGTTTTCTGAGGTGGCCCATGCTGTTTCGTCCACGGTTTGGCTATGGCTGGTTTTTACCATGGCTGGCGGTGGTCAGATGATGTTTGGGTAGTTCAGCGCCTTGGTCCTGGGCCGGGTTACGTTCTGTTGCAGGGGTTGCCCGTGATAAGGAGCAGTATGCAAAAAGGCAAAGTGAAGTGGTTCAATGCAGAGAAGGGCTATGGCTTTATTCAGCGTGAAGAAGGGGAGCCGGACGTATTTGTACACTACAGCGCCATCCAGTCCCGTGGCTTTCGCACCCTGAATGAAGGTGATGTGGTTACCTTCGAAATCGAGCCGGGTAAGAACGGTAAAGGCCCGCAGGCTGCCAATGTCAATGTGGTAGAAGCAGCCAAGCGCTTTTAGAACGCTCTTTGCAAATATGGCGCTGCCCACAACTTGATTGTTTTGTCCTGCACAGCACAGTTGCCTCCCGGATGGGAGGCAACGTCTGTGAGGAGTACGATAAAAAAGCACCCGCGGAGGCGGGTGCTTTGCGATTACCAGGCTGGCGCAAAAGAGCAGTTTCAGGCTTGCTTGCTCTGGATGAAGTTGATGGCATCCTGCACGGTGCGAATCTTTTCTGCCTCCTCATCCGAGATTTCCAGGCCAAACTTGTCCTCCAGGCCCATGATCAGCTCTACGGTATCGAGGCTGTCGGCGCCCAGGTCTTCGATAAAGCGGGCTTCGGGTACTACTTTGTCGGCATCAACGCCCAGTTTGTCTACGATTACTTCTCTTACATCGTCCAGGATTGCCATATTTTAACCTCCATAGGGTTTGCTCTACCGTGCGGGATTCTACCACATCAAAACCCGCTTGATTCAGTGTGGGGTCATGCCCCCATCCACGCATAGGGTTTGCCCGTTGATGTAGGCCGCGTCGTCGGAGGCCAGAAAAGCTACCACCTTGGCGACCTCCTCGGGTTTGCCCAGGCGCCCCGCTGGAATCTGTTTGAGGTACTCGGCCACTATGTTCTCGGGCAGTTTGGCGGTCATGTCCGACTCGATAAACCCTGGCGCCACCGCATTTACGGTGATGCCGCGGGTGGCGTACTCTTTAGCAACCGATTTGGTAAAGCCAATCAGGCCTGCCTTGGCAGCCACGTAGTTGGCCTGACCGGGGTTACCCAGAATGCCCACCACGCTGCTGATGTTGATGACACGGCCCCACTTGGCCCGCATCATGATTTTGATAGCCTCGCGGGTGGTGTGGAAGATGGCGCTCAGGTTAGTGGCAATCACCGTATCCCAGTCGTCGTCCTTCATTCGAATCAAAAGGGTATCGCGGGTGACGCCAGCGTTGTTGACCAGAACCTCGAGCCCCCCTAGGGCTCTGCTGGCATCGGCCACTAGCTGTTGGGCGGCCTGTGGGCTACTCAGATCGGCCCCCAGAACCACCACCTGGCTTGCGCCCAGGGCCTGGGCCTCAGCGGCGGTTGCCTCAGCGGCCGCCTGGTTACCGGCATAATGTACAGCCAGCGCATAGCCCCGCCGGGCCAGCTCCAGCGCGATGGCCCTGCCAATTCCCCTCGAAGAACCCGTTACCAGTGCTTTCCGCATGCTACCTCCAGACTTTAGCCCTGCGCCACCCTACCCAGGCTCTCGGCAATCTCCTGGGGGTTGGTAAGGGCGCGGGCCTCGACCCCCTCCAGTGTTCGCCCCACCAGGCCGGTCAGTACCCGCCCCGAGCCAAACTCGAGGTAGGTCTTTACGCCTTTTTCCTTCAGGTGCTGCAAAATCTCCACCCAGCGCACCGCATGGGTAATCTGCTCCAGCAGCAACTCCCGGATCATGGAAGGGCGGGCTTCGGGCTGGGCCAGCACGTTGGAGTATACCGGAAAACGAGGGGGGTGCAGCTCAACCTGGGCGAGGTCGGCGCGCAATCGCTCCCGTGCCGGTTGCATCAGCGAGGAATGAAAGGGGGCCGAAACCGCTAATGGAATCACCCGGGCTTTGTGGCTTTTCAACACCTCGGTGGCCTGGGCCACCCCCGCAGCGGTACCAGAGATGACCGTCTGTTCGGGGGAGTTGTAGTTGGCTACTTCGACCCCGGCAATGCCGGCGATGAGCTCTTGGATGGTCTGGGCCGGAACCTTCAGGACGGCGGCCATGGCCCCTGCCCCCACCGGCACGGCTTCCTGCATATACAGGCCGCGTTTGCGTACCAGACGCAGGCCGTCCTCTAAGCGGAGGGTTTCGGCGGCCACATGGGCCGTCCACTCGCCCAGGCTGTGCCCTGCTGCAAAGCTGGGGAGCGGCCCACCCGCTTCTAAATAGGCCTGGAAGGCCGCATAGCCCACAGCCAGCAGAGCCGGCTGCTGATTGGCGGTGAGCTTGAGCTCTTCTTCGGGGCCTTCCCACATTAGCTGGAGCAGGCCCGGCAGGGTGGCCTCGGCCTGCTCGAGGGCCTCGCGAGCAGCCCTCGAGCCTTCGTACAGCGCCTTGCCCATGCCAATTTCTTGCGACCCCTGTCCGGGGAACAAAGCTGCAATCATCCAGTCGCCTCCAGTATCACAGGGTTTTGCTTATCATAAGCAATCTTCTCGATTGGTTTTGCTTGCTGGGGTTCCCACCTGAAGCCCTGGCGTTTGATTTTGACCTGACCTGCACCGAAAGCTTCAGACGGGGTTCTTAGATGCGTCTGTTCGTGCCTGGCTGCTTGCTGTCTTAATCTGGCTGCCACCAGGTCATCACGCTGGCTGCCCAGGTGAGCCCAGCGCCAAAAGT
>Ga0272446_1007210_pt1 | contig 11165 bp, 3 predicted proteins | sample YNPCB0061_FD_194587 | JGI IMG/M metagenome (GOLD analysis project Ga0272446, IMG submission 194587) | Hot spring microbial mat communities from Yellowstone National Park, WY, United States - YNP-CB-006-1 | ecosystem: Environmental > Aquatic > Thermal springs > Hot (42-90C) > Sediment | place...
GAAGCGTTAGACCTCGGCCCATCACCTCGCCCATCCCCCACTGAAAAAAGTTACCCAACAGGTGCCTGGGGCACCCACGCCCCCTATTCTGCAAAGCTCTCCTTCGAAGCGGGGCATCTCATCGTAGCTGACCGAGCCAGTGGAACGTCCGTTTCGGGCGTTAGGTTTCAAACCCCTTCGAAGCGGGGCATCTCATCGTAGCCCCCGGCGACGAGCACGGCCACAATCCCGCCCGCAAGTTTCAAACCCCTTCGAAGCGGGGCATCTCATCGTAGTGCTTACAACGTGTAAGCAACCCACGACCCAGCGGGAAGGTTTCAAACCCCTTCGAAGCGGGGCATCTCATCGTAGCCGCAATCGTTCAGACCCGCCGCCCGCTGCGGTTGTTGTTTCAAACCCCTTCGAAGCGGGGCATCTCATCGTAGGGAGAGAGACATGCATCGCAGTATGCAGTGGATCATGGTCGTTTCAAACCCCTTCGAAGCGGGGCATCTCATCGTAGCCAGTGCGAACTCCGCTACAGGGACGCCGACACCAAGTTTCAAACCCCTTCGAAGCGGGGCATCTCATCGTAGCAGAGGAGGACGGTGTCCGCAACAAAAAGGGAGGCACGTTTCAAACCCCTTCGAAGCGGGGCATCTCATCGTAGTTAATGGTACACCAATCGCAATCGGTGCCACTGCGGTGTTTCAAACCCCTTCGAAGCGGGGCATCTCATCGTAGGTACGCTCCCATCGCCCTCGCCGTCATGTATGCGGGTTTCAAACCCCTTCGAAGCGGGGCATCTCATCGTAGCCGTGTGGATCGACTTGCCGGAGAAACCAATCTGGTGTTTCAAACCCCTTCGAAGCGGGGCATCTCATCGTAGCTGCGTTGCTGAGAGCACTTCGCGGCCTGACTATGTCGTTTCAAACCCCTTCGAAGCGGGGCATCTCATCGTAGTTGCTGACCGATAATGATGACGGGACCTACGATGGGGGTTTCAAACCCCTTCGAAGCGGGGCATCTCATCGTAGACGTTCGAGCTGTACGAGGGTGGACCTGGCTTTTTCTGGTTTCAAACCCCTTCGAAGCGGGGCATCTCATCGTAGGACTGCAACATCTGCGAGCGGCGATGCAACCTGCTCGCGTTTCAAACCCCTTCGAAGCGGGGCATCTCATCGTAGGTTCCACTACGTCGTGGACGTGTGGAGACTTGCGGCTGTTTCAAACCCCTTCGAAGCGGGGCATCTCATCGTAGCATCCGCCTCGTTCGTAAGAGCGGCAAGCCGGGGAAGGTTTCAAACCCCTTCGAAGCGGGGCATCTCATCGTAGTCGTCCCGCGGCTGACCCTCATGGGCTACAGCTACGGTTTCAAACCCCTTCGAAGCGGGGCATCTCATCGTAGGAGGTCACGGGCAAGAATGTCCGGGGCAAGCGCACTAGTTTCAAACCCCTTCGAAGCGGGGCATCTCATCGTAGAACTCCCGCGCTGCCGGAGGCTCAACCCAGATGCCAGAAGGTTTCAAACCCCTTCGAAGCGGGGCATCTCATCGTAGCAGGAGGTTGCGATGGCTACTCGGAATTTCGTAGCGATGTTTCAAACCCCTTCGAAGCGGGGCATCTCATCGTAGTGATTTCCGTCACTCCGTTGACGGTTATCTCTCTGCTGGTTTCAAACCCCTTCGAAGCGGGGCATCTCATCGTAGAAGGTGAAGCAGATTCTCGCACTCATAGGCTGGTTGTGTTTCAAACCCCTTCAAAGCGGGGCATCTCATCGTAGCACCAGCATCCAGATCGCGGCCGCGCCCGGCACGCAGCGTTTCAAACCCCTTCGAAGCGGGGCATCTCATCGTAGCGATCCTGGCGCGCGCGCCGCTGCCAATGCTCGCGCTGGCGTTTCAAACCCCTTCGAAGCGGGGCATCTCATCGTAGTGCCTGTCATGCCAGCAGGACGCTGCCGAGCAGGCCGGTTTCAAACCCCTTCGAAGCGGGGCATCTCATCGTAGCCGACCCCTGGTGGCTGCACCTGATCATCCTCACGGTGTTTCAAACCCCTTCGAAGCGGGGCATCTCATCGTAGTCAAGATCCAGAAGGTGGAGAACGGCTGCCCGACGTGCGGTTTCAAACCCCTTCGAAGCGGGGCATCTCATCGTAGGCCCTCCACCGAGGAAGCCCCGGCAAGCAGGTTCTTGTTTCAAACCCCTTCGAAGCGGGGCATCTCATCGTAGCCGATCGGCGCCTTCGTCGACGACACGGCCGTGCTCGGTTTCAAACCCCTTCGAAGCGGGGCATCTCATCGTAGAGCAGACCGCGATCACCGACCTGGAGTCGCGGCTCGCGTTTCAAACCCCTTCGAAGCGGGGCATCTCATCGTAGTGTGTCCAAGCGCACCACGTCCACCCTGCCCCTGATGTTTCAAACCCCTTCGAAGCGGGGCATCTCATCGTAGGATCATTATGTGGGGCACAATCTCGAACGAGACGCAGGTTTCAAACCCCTTCGAAGCGGGGCATCTCATCGTAGGGAACAGAGTCCAGCGGACGTTCTGGCCGACGGTCGTTTCAAACCCCTTCGAAGCGGGGCATCTCATCGTAGCAGAGCGCCAGCTTCGAGGCTCACCGCGGACAGCTCGTTGTTTCAAACCCCTTCGAAGCGGGGCATCTCATCGTAGTCCGCCCGCCGTGTTCATTCGTTTAAAGTCCCCCCCGGTTTCAAACCCCTTCGAAGCGGGGCATCTCATCGTAGGCACCGCTGCGCCGCCGACCAACACGCCCGACGTGCCGTTTCAAACCCCTTCGAAGCGGGGCATCTCATCGTAGATCACGATGCCAAAGTACGCCGCGTGGAAAGCTCTGCTCGTTTCAAACCCCTTCGAAGCGGGGCATCTCATCGTAGGATGTTCCCGGTGCTTATGCTGCTCCTGCTGGCAGTCCGTTTCAAACCCCTTCGAAGCGGGGCATCTCATCGTAGTGTCAGGAGCGCTGATCCGCTACGTGGACACAGTGTTTCAAACCCCTTCGAAGCGGGGCATCTCATCGTAGGGTAAGCGCGGGTCGATCAGGACCGGCATGAGCAGATCGTTTCAAACCCCTTCGAAGCGGGGCATCTCATCGTAGGCCGCAAGCGGTCGACCGCTTGCCTGGCCGCAATACTCGTTTCAAACCCCTTCGAAGCGGGGCATCTCATCGTAGACTCATGAACGCCACACTTAGCCTGGTCACCGGCCATGTTTCAAACCCCTTCGAAGCGGGGCATCTCATCGTAGCTCCGGCCACACCGTGTGCCGCTGCTGCGGATGGGATCGTTTCAAACCCCTTCGAAGCGGGGCATCTCATCGTAGCGCCCAGACCAAGCCGTCCTTCATGGATATGCTTCTCGTTTCAAACCCCTTCGAAGCGGGGCATCTCATCGTAGTCGTATGGTTATAATGTTGTTGTTGTAAGGAAGTAGATAGGTTTCAAACCCCTTCGAAGCGGGGCATCTCATCGTAGGGTGCGTACCGATTAACTGTCGGAGATACCGGTTTGTGTTTCAAACCCCTTCGAAGCGGGGCATCTCATCGTAGTTCTATATATTCAACACGGATTCGAGTACCCGGTTTACGTTTCAAACCCCTTCGAAGCGGGGCATCTCATCGTAGCGGAGCTAGTTGAAGCCTCAGAAGTTCAGCTTGTTCCAGTTTCAAACCCCTTCGAAGCGGGGCATCTCATCGTAGAGACACTGCAGACGGGTGCGGGCGCTGGTGTGTTTGTGTTTCAAACCCCTTCGAAGCGGGGCATCTCATCGTAGGGCAGTAGTGTCGGCGTGGTTGGCGATTAGGTATATAGTTTCAAACCCCTTCGAAGCGGGGCATCTCATCGTAGGATGGCGGGCCTGGTACTGGTGTTGCTACTGGTTAAGTTTCAAACCCCTTCGAAGCGGGGCATCTCATCGTAGGCAGCAGCGTTTGGACGAGGCACTGCTGGGTCTCATCGTTTCAAACCCCTTCGAAGCGGGGCATCTCATCGTAGCCCGCGTATGTTCTGCTGCCGAAGCAGTCTGAATGCCCCGGTTTCAAACCCCTTCGAAGCGGGGCATCTCATCGTAGGAAGATACAGCATCTCTGCGTTCGCCCGCTATTTTTTGTTTCAAACCCCTTCGAAGCGGGGCATCTCATCGTAGCTTACCTGCGTGCCGAACACGGATCTGGTTGTTGCAAGTTTCAAACCCCTTCGAAGCGGGGCATCTCATCGTAGAGGCCAAGGCAAAGTACGACGCCGAACAGGAAGCGGGTTTCAAACCCCTTCGAAGCGGGGCATCTCATCGTAGTCGAGCCCGGCCAGTCCATCGCATTCCACACTTATGGGTTTCAAACCCCTTCGAAGCGGGGCATCTCATCGTAGACCCCGCGAATTCAATTCGTCTCGATGATGAGCCGTGGTTTCAAACCCCTTCGAAGCGGGGCATCTCATCGTAGAGTTTGCGGCAGTACCGCGCTCGCCGCATATCAAACTAGTTTCAAACCCCTTCGAAGCGGGGCATCTCATCGTAGGCCGCAGCCAACCAACACGCCGAACCCGACCGAGCCAGTTTCAAACCCCTTCGAAGCGGGGCATCTCATCGTAGGGGAGCGTAAGCCCTGCAGCGCATCTTGCGCTCCCTCGTTTCAAACCCCTTCGAAGCGGGGCATCTCATCGTAGCAATCTTATCCGCCCTTGTCGACATCAGGGTTAAGAAGTTTCAAACCCCTTCGAAGCGGGGCATCTCATCGTAGACCAGGGCAAGGTCAACCCGCGCCAGCAGGCAGCTGCGTTTCAAACCCCTTCGAAGCGGGGCATCTCATCGTAGCCCAGCGAATGCCGAGCGGGCACAAGGGTTTGAGGATGTTTCAAACCCCTTCGAAGCGGGGCATCTCATCGTAGCCGATCTCAGCAGCCCCATCTGGATTCGCGTGTACAGCGTTTCAAACCCCTTCGAAGCGGGGCATCTCATCGTAGTACCGACCAAGAAGTCGGACACACGCGTTTTATAGAGTTTCAAACCCCTTCGAAGCGGGGCATCTCATCGTAGACGGGCGATCAGACTCGTCTCTACCACCGCTACAGGTTTCAAACCCCTTCGAAGCGGGGCATCTCATCGTAGAGGCCCTGTTAAAGCGCGACGGCATCTTCAGCATCATGTTTCAAACCCCTTCGAAGCGGGGCATCTCATCGTAGCTGCTGCTGATCACTATGCTGGCGCCCCAGTGGGCGTGTTTCAAACCCCTTCGAAGCGGGGCATCTCATCGTAGTGGTACCGGCTGATCTATTCGAGCACGCTGGACAACGTGTTTCAAACCCCTTCGAAGCGGGGCATCTCATCGTAGCCCGGCCAGACTATCGCGTTCCACAGCTACGGGCGCCGGTTTCAAACCCCTTCGAAGCAGGGCATCTCATCGTAGCTCAGCGAGGCCAGATTGACGATCCTGGACAGCAAGTGGTTTCAAACCCCTTCGAAGCGGGGCATCTCATCGTAGCCACGAACCCGCCCGCAACGGCAACCAACCCACCGGCGTTTCAAACCCCTTCGAAGCGGGGCATCTCATCGTAGGTTCTCATGGTCGGTGTCAAAACCCGATAACTGCGACGTTTCAAACCCCTTCGAAGCGGGGCATCTCATCGTAGTGCGATCTGTTGTTCGTCGTATCCGCGGATAATAACGTTTCAAACCCCTTCGAAGCGGGGCATCTCATCGTAGGAGCATTGGCGTGAGTTCGCCAAGTTTTTCGTTTGCCGTTTCAAACCCCTTCGAAGCGGGGCATCTCATCGTAGTGCGTTGTTTATCCTAGCATTGCCTGGGGCGTTCAGGTTTCAAACCCCTTCGAAGCGGGGCATCTCATCGTAGGGACTCAGGGGACGAGGCTGGTTGGGAATGATTGCGAGTTTCAAACCCCTTCGAAGCGGGGCATCTCATCGTAGCGATCATTGACTCGTTCTTTGGAGATGGCTCGCCTGGTTTCAAACCCCTTCGAAGCGGGGCATCTCATCGTAGATGGCAGTGTGTGGCTGTTGAAAAACATCCCGTTATGTTTCAAACCCCTTCGAAGCGGGGCATCTCATCGTAGCTGAGCGGAGGGCCCAGGCGGCCGCTCCCGCGACCGTGTTTCAAACCCCTTCGAAGCGGGGCATCTCATCGTAGAGAACGTGCGGTGTCGTCTTCTTCGAGAGCCCCGCGTTTCAAACCCCTTCGAAGCGGGGCATCTCATCGTAGGGAGCTCCGCGACTACCTGGGCGGCACGATCTAGCGAGTTTCAAACCCCTTCGAAGCGGGGCATCTCATCGTAGTCGTGCAGCAGGCGCTGAGATCCGTCTCACCGGAACGTTTCAAACCCCTTCGAAGCGGGGCATCTCATCGTAGGACCTACATCGACGGCTGGTACCAGATCGAGTTCAGGTTTCAAACCCCTTCGAAGCGGGGCATCTCATCGTAGGCGCACAAAAGAGCGGAGTTCCGTTCTTGAGCAGCGGGTTTCAAACCCCTTCGAAGCGGGGCATCTCATCGTAGGAAGGAGCCTGCTATGCGACTGATAGTCTGGTTAATAGGTTTCAAACCCCTTCGAAGCGGGGCATCTCATCGTAGATGGTCTGAAGGAGTGGTTATGGAAAAGGCTCTGGTGTTTCAAACCCCTTCGAAGCGGGGCATCTCATCGTAGTGGCTCGCCGCCATTGCGTTTTCGCTCGCCGCCTGGTGTTTCAAACCCCTTCGAAGCGGGGCATCTCATCGTAGTTTCATTAAGGGGATATGGTGGATAGCCTACCATATCCGTTTCAAACCCCTTCGAAGCGGGGCATCTCATCGTAGGCCCACCATATCCCCAGGGAAACTTTGCTGGCCGTCATGTTTCAAACCCCTTCGAAGCGGGGCATCTCATCGTAGTTTTTGCCGCGTTCATTTTTATATACAGACCATGATGTGTTTCAAACCCCTTCGAAGCGGGGCATCTCATCGTAGACCACATCCCAACGAACGTGCTCTGGGCCCTTATCGGGTTTCAAACCCCTTCGAAGCGGGGCATCTCATCGTAGCGGTGCGCTCAACAATGGCTACAACGACAAGTATGCGGTTTCAAACCCCTTCGAAGCGGGGCATCTCATCGTAGGTTGCACATGTTGCTCGCGTACTTGTTCCCGATTATGTTTCAAACCCCTTCGAAGCGGGGCATCTCATCGTAGCGCCCGACCCAGGACTCGGCCGCCGCCACGGCTCCTGGTTTCAAACCCCTTCGAAGCGGGGCATCTCATCGTAGGACAAGAAGAACGCGTCGCTCCGCACAAAGCTCGAGCGTTTCAAACCCCTTCGAAGCGGGGCATCTCATCGTAGTTGCACTCATCGTGTACATCGGCTGGAAGTCGACGTGTTTCAAACCCCTTCGAAGCGGGGCATCTCATCGTAGGCGCGATTCTGATCGCGCTGATCACCCTGCTGTTCTTGTTTCAAACCCCTTCGAAGCGGGGCATCTCATCGTAGTCGTTCCACCGACCGAGACGCCGGTCGTTCCACCGACGTTTCAAACCCCTTCGAAGCGGGGCATCTCATCGTAGTTGCTGATGTAGCGACTGCTTCATGCAGTGGAGACGTTGGTTTCAAACCCCTTCGAAGCGGGGCATCTCATCGTAGGCACATTCAGCATGTGATCGGTAATATGTCAGATGAGGGTTTCAAACCCCTTCGAAGCGGGGCATCTCATCGTAGACCCTCGATGGAATTTTGCTGCTAATCGTAGCCTTGTTTCAAACCCCTTCGAAGCGGGGCATCTCATCGTAGGATTTTATCCAGGGCTACTAACCGACTTTGGAAGTCGGGTTTCAAACCCCTTCGAAGCGGGGCATCTCATCGTAGCCTGTTTGGAGCAGGTTTGTACGCCACCACGGCTAACGTTTCAAACCCCTTCGAAGCGGGGCATCTCATCGTAGCCGACGGATACGCCGACGGACACGCCGACGGACACGTGTTTCAAACCCCTTCGAAGCGGGGCATCTCATCGTAGCGACCGAGACGCCGGTCGTTCCACCGACCGAGACGCGTTTCAAACCCCTTCGAAGCGGGGCATCTCATCGTAGCCGACCGAGACGCCGGTCGTTCCGCGCGAGCTTCCGTGTTTCAAACCCCTTCGAAGCGGGGCATCTCATCGTAGACTCGTTCCATGAGCACTCAAGCTCGATGGTCTGCGTTTCAAACCCCTTCGAAGCGGGGCATCTCATCGTAGTATATACGGCTGGTCCCAGACCGCGAGTCTATAGACGTTTCAAACCCCTTCGAAGCGGGGCATCTCATCGTAGCCGGGCGAGGACAGGACAAATCGGTGCTTGCTGTTCGTTTCAAACCCCTTCGAAGCGGGGCATCTCATCGTAGCGACGGCCTGGTCACGCTGGAGGCGAACAACAACGCTGTTTCAAACCCCTTCGAAGCGGGGCATCTCATCGTAGGACTGCCGACGGCGACTGGACGTACACGTCGTTTGACGTTTCAAACCCCTTCGAAGCGGGGCATCTCATCGTAGCGCCAGTCGCACGCTGCCGACCACGTGTCACTGTCGCTGTTTCAAACCCCTTCGAAGCGGGGCATCTCATCGTAGCCTCACATCTATGATGCTCTGGAATACAAATACGAAGTTTCAAACCCCTTCGAAGCGGGGCATCTCATCGTAGACGGCGGCAAGTCCGCCACCGTCAGCATCACCGTCACGTTTCAAACCCCTTCGAAGCGGGGCATCTCATCGTAGACGACAGCCCGATTGAGGGCAACCGCTGGGGCTCTGAGGTTTCAAACCCCTTCGAAGCGGGGCATCTCATCGTAGATACCGTCTGCAAAAGGGTTCCGCTTCTATATTCAGGTTTCAAACCCCTTCGAAGCGGGGCATCTCATCGTAGGAGCATCTGACCGGTGCCAAGGCGGAGGAACTGCCCGCGTTTCAAACCCCTTCGAAGCGGGGCATCTCATCGTAGCAGCGATGGGCACCATGGCGGTGCACCAGGCTAAGATGGTTTCAAACCCCTTCGAAGCGGGGCATCTCATCGTAGGGGCTACGAGGTAGAGCTGCAGCGTCTGGACAGTTGAGTTTCAAACCCCTTCGAAGCGGGGCATCTCATCGTAGAAGGGGCATGGAAGCGTGGACGGACAAAGGGATGTATGGTTTCAAACCCCTTCGAAGCGGGGCATCTCATCGTAGGCTGGACAGCTCGGCCGACCTGGTCGTCGTGACTGGGTTTCAAACCCCTTCGAAGCGGGGCATCTCATCGTAGATGCGTCGCCTGGTTTTGTGGTCTTTTCTTGCCGGACGTTTCAAACCCCTTCGAAGCGGGGCATCTCATCGTAGGGCCTGCTCGACCGGTGGTGGAACAAAGACCGTCGCGTTTCAAACCCCTTCGAAGCGGGGCATCTCATCGTAGAGAATCTGTACGTGTTTGAAGAACACCACTTGAGTGTGTTTCAAACCCCTTCGAAGCGGGGCATCTCATCGTAGGATCCTCAAGACTTGCTCCGCGGGCAATGCCTGCGGTTTCAAACCCCTTCGAAGCGGGGCATCTCATCGTAGTCACGCCCACGGGGTGCCGCAAGGACAAATCCAACCCCGTTTCAAACCCCTTCGAAGCGGGGCATCTCATCGTAGACTCATCGGCCTGCTGCTTGCAGGAATGCTCGTAACGTGTTTCAAACCCCTTCGAAGCGGGGCATCTCATCGTAGTGGTTGACGTTTCACGATGGGCAAGGGACCCTCGGGTGTTTCAAACCCCTTCGAAGCGGGGCATCTCATCGTAGCCTGCAGTGCTTCGCGCCGCAGATCCCGCCGACGGCGTTTCAAACCCCTTCGAAGCGGGGCATCTCATCGTAGACGATTTATGTGACGCTTGACGATGTAGAGACGGAAGTAGTTTCAAACCCCTTCGAAGCGGGGCATCTCATCGTAGCGCCTTGCACCCGGGGCAGTGGAGCGTTGCCGCGCCAGGGTGCGGCGAACACGTCGCAGCCATTGACCTCGCTCGCTGTCGCATCCTTGCGCTCCTGGCCAGATCGCGCTACGATCCCGGTGTGCCGTCAGTGTAGCAGGTTATCGGTCGGGAGGCAAGTATGAACCGCTGGGCTGCTTACCTTGCGCAGACGCCACCCACGTTGCAGCGCCTGATCGCCGCGTCGCAGCGCATCAGCCTGCCGCGCTCGTGTACGCCCGAGGTGCGCCTCGCCCGCCTGCGCGCCGCCCTCTGCCGCCCCGCCGCCGTCCGCGCCGTCTATTTCACCCTCGAGCCCGCCGAGCGCGACGCCGTGCAGCAACTCCGCCACACCCCCCACGGTCTGGCCGAGCATGAGCTGGCGGCCCGCTTCGGCCCCGTGCGCCCGCTCGCCGAGCTGCGCGCCGACCGCGCCCCACGCTCGATCAGCGAGCGCCTGCTGCTCCTCGGCTGGCTCTTGCCCCGCCCCGCCACCCGCAACCACCCCACCCGCTACCTGCTGCCGCCCGAGCTGCGCACCTGGCTGCCGGTACCAATCCAGCAGGCAGCGGCCAATGCAAAATGCGCAACACCGCGGGCCGCTGATTGTCCCGCCCTGCGCGCGGCGACGGCGATCCTCGCCGCGGCGGCAGCAGCGCCGCTGGCGGTGCGCGGCGACGGGCGCCCGACCGCTGAGGCCCTCCGCGCGCTGCGCCCGCGCCTCGCCCCCCTGCCCGACGCCGAGGCCGACGCGCTCGTCACCTGGCTGCTGCCCCTGCTGGGCGACCTCGGCCTGCTCGCGCCCCACGGCGCGGCGGTCGTGCCCGGGCCGGCCGCCGCGCGCTTCCTCGCCGCCCCGCCCGCCGAGCGCCTGCGCACGCTGGCCGCGGCCTGGGAGCGCTGCCCCCGACCCGACCGCTGGCTGGCCTGCCTCCGCGTCAACACTCGCGGCATCGACTGGCCCGCCCTCCGCCGGCGCCTCCGCGCCTGGGCCGCCGCCCTGCCCCCGGAGACCACGGATCCCGCCGGCGCCCACGCCCTGCTCACCGCCGCCCTCGGCCCCCTGGCCGACGTCACCACCCACGGCTTCGCCACGCCAGGCCGCCGCGGACCATGGCTGCCGCGCCGCGCCGCCGAGGTCTGGGCCGCGGCGTGCGCGGGGCCGCTGAGGTGGCTGGGTGAATTGCCCGAGGGTGTGGGGGCTGTGATACCATTTTGGCTTGCCGATTTTGGATTGT
>Ga0272446_1007211_pt1 | contig 11163 bp, 8 predicted proteins | sample YNPCB0061_FD_194587 | JGI IMG/M metagenome (GOLD analysis project Ga0272446, IMG submission 194587) | Hot spring microbial mat communities from Yellowstone National Park, WY, United States - YNP-CB-006-1 | ecosystem: Environmental > Aquatic > Thermal springs > Hot (42-90C) > Sediment | place...
AATTGATCATAGTCCACCTGCATTCCGTTAAGATAAGCACTCCATCCTGCACTTGATTTGGCATAATGAACAGCATCTTCAATTTCTTCATCTGTGGCGCCAAATAGTTTTGCAACTTCAGTGTGAAAGTACGAGCAATATCTGCACTTTGTTACTGCAGAAATTCCAACCCCGATTAGTTCGCGGTATTTGTGTGGTATCGGACTGTCTTCAAGCTGCAATGTTTTAAAGAGATTCCATTCAAGTTCAAGTGATCTGTCCGGCACAAGTTTGAAAAAAGATGGAACCAATCCAAGTGTCTGTTCAATCTCTTTGTAGATTTCCTGTCGTTTCATATCATCACTCCTTTTATTTTTTTCTTGTGAAAAAGTTACTCCTGTTAGAAACATTATTAATATCAGTAATAAGAAAAGCCTAAGCATCTTTTTGCTTAAGGATTTTGAATTGTAATACATGATAGCACTCCTTTTTTGTTAAAATTAGTTATTCAGAATTCGGAGAGAAAAATACACCGCACTAAATGTGAGCGCTTGTAAAAATTTCGGAAAAGATTGTATGGATTAGAGATTAAAGATTATAACAATTCAGGAACCGCTTAGAAATTTTATCTCTTCAGCATGCTTCGAATACAATCGACGAAGTTCAAGTGGTGAACTGCCGGTTAGCTTTTTCACAAAATGATTAAAATGAGATTGATCGTTAAAGTTTAGCTCTAATGCTATTTCAGTTACTGTTTTATCGGTAGAGGCTAACTGAACTTTCGCTTCCAGAAGAAGCATATCATTTATCATTTCACGGGGAGATTTACCGAAAGTATTTTTAACTACATCCGATAAATGCTTTGGACTGATATTCAATTTATCCGCGTAATCTTTTACTTTCCTCATATTCAGGAAGTTTTTATCAATAAGTTGTCTGAATCTATTAGCTAATTTTTCTGCTCGGTTAAGATTCTGTCTGATGTAATTACTATGAGGGCGATAAATTTCTCTGATTCGAAGCAAAAGAATGTAGATGTAATTTCTGAGTATATAATCTTTCTCAGGTGAAAATCTTTGATACTCCTCTATAATATCTTTAAATGCTTTTTTTATAACCTTAGTTTCTTCATCAGTAATGTTGATTATGTGTTCAGTTTCAAAATTAAAAAAGGGGAATTGCTCGGTGATAGATCCATTAAGCAGAGGCTGAATGAATTCTGTTTTGAAGTGAATGCAATAACCGGTGCAGTTCTGGATATTAGAAGATGCATAAAGCATATTTTCGGGGACGATAACAAGATCATTGGGTTTAAGCCATCTGTAATCTGCACCAAGATGAACATCATGAATACCACCAATTAAAAGATAAATCAAATTAAATTGTCTGCGCAGCGGTTGAATACCAATCTTAGGGTCAACTTCTTTATGTTTATCCTCAAGTGTTCCCGGCATAACCATCATGTTAATATCGTATGGTTTTTTATCCCGGTTTATGATCTTCTCAAATGTTGCAAGATCTTTAATAACTAAAATATCTTTCTGTTTCATAAAGTTTTTATGCTTTTATCAAAACCTTAAATTGTAGGTGTATTAAAAGAATAAAACTATGTTTGTTTAATATGATTAAAAAGGTTGTCTTATAAGTCGTAATTTGTCAGTCTGAACCCTGCCTGCAGCAGGCGGGTTGTCGAAGACGAACTATTCTTATAAAATTCACACTACGATGGCGTAGCCACTCAGTGTGACAACAGAATTTGCTTTTGAGTCAACCTCCAATATAGTTTAGAATTTTGCCAGGCGTTAAAACTAAAACTCTTTATTCTTTTATCAATTCTATTTAACGGTACTTCTAAATAATTCGTGAAGCACTTAGCTTAATATCAGAATATTTCCAGGCTTCATTAAATCTTTTCATAACGTTTTCAGCTTCATTAATTTTATTTTGTTTTAATAATGCCTGATGCAATCCAAACAAGCCCCAGCCATTTTCCGGAACTTCTTTAAGGTTTTCCTCATAAACTTTTTGGGCTTCGGCAAATTTGCCCGCTTCAATTAAAACCGCACCCAGATTTTGTCTGCATGGGTAAAACCAGGTTGGCGGTTCATCATATCTAAGTTGGTCTTCAAGTTCAACTGCTTTTTTTAGATGAGAAATTGCCTTAGAATAATTTTTCTTTTTTGCTTCAAGTTCACCACTTGTTACTTCATAAGCAATTTTAATAAGGTTACCCGCGGAGTTAATTCCCCAAACAGAAAGCTCATTAATCGCTTTGTTATTTCGCAAAATCTCTAATTCAGAAATTTCTTTTTGTGCATCAGCTAAATTGTTTTTTGCAATGAATGCCATTGCCCGTGCATAATGCCATACAGCTTTTGAGTAAGGACGTTTATCCTGCGGCTCCTGATAATTCAATATTTCATCCCACTGACCAAAAGTTACATAAGCATAAAGAGGAATTGCAGCAAAATGCTGAAGTGTTTGATATCCGCAGACATCCATTAAAGAATCGGGCGGCTTTTGAGAGGTTTTGATAGCGGCATCTATCGCAGTTTTACTGTCGCCTTCCAAAGTAGCTGTTGCCCACAGAAAATGATAATTGTGAGGATAATATGAAAGTGGATAAAATCCTTGCTGATTACACTGGTTGATATATGCTTCATCAGATTTTACCGCACGGATATTTGCTAAAGATCCCTCATGATATTTACCGACCCGAATAAAGATATGTGCCGGCATATGCACAAGATGCCCGGCTCCCGGTGCAAGAAATTTTAATTGTTCAGCACTGTTAAGTCCGCGTTCTGGATTTTTTGATGCTTCAACAGCATGGATATATAAATGATTAGCACCATGATGAGCAGAATCTTTTTCCATCACTCGTTCAAGTGTAGATAGAATTTCAGAAGTCCACGGCTGCGGAGTTCCGTCTTTAAGCCAGTAATCCCATGGATGAAGATCCATTATTGATTCCGCAAACAGTGTTGATGCATCGGGATCATCGGGGTATTTGTTTGCAAGTTCTCTCATTGCATCAGAGTAAGCCTGGTCAAGCTGGGATCGGTCTTTAAGTTTTTCACTGCTATATCGTTTTGAAAGAGCCATAACATAATCTTTTTCCCGCTGAGTTTCATTATCAAGTAATACTATCGCCTTTTGTATTGCTTCATAAGCTGAGTGAACAACACTTGAATCCATGGGCAGATTTATATTTGGCCCAAGGACATACGCCATTCCCCAATATGCCATTGCACAATTGGAATCCAATCTTGCTACTTCTTTAAACGAACGAAAAGCTTCTTCGTGATTAAATCCATAAGCCAGGATTACTCCCTGATTAAAATATTTTTGTGCAAGATCAGAATTTGTTGTTATAGGAAAATTATGAGTGCCAAGATTTGTAAATAATGGTGCCTGTCCTTTGGGGGGTTCTGAACACTTATTAAAAATTAAAAAAGTGCTGATTATCCCAATAATAAAAAAGCTTAATTTCATGGTTGCCTCCTTTTTTAAGCTTAAAAGATTTGTTTTGCTGACATCAAAGATGTTTTGCAAATTGAAACGGAAGTTGTCTTTTGCAAACTTATGTTAATATTTGTATTTAGTCAACAGTTTGTTATTGAGACTACCAAGCTTTGGTATTTTGTACAAATACTTGGGGAGAAACATGCAGAGCTAATATTTTGAGAGCATTTTATTTTTAGAAATAGAGCGGTAGAAAAAATTTGATTCAATAAAAATTTAACTTCTTCCTAAAAAGTCTATTATTTGTTTGATATTTTCTTCAAGATCTTTTCTATTACGAAGCCAGGTTTTTGTTAAAGGAATGCTTGTTCCAGAAATTAATTTCATATCAACAGAAAAATTGGGAAGTCTTTCATCATCCTAGGATTCGTTGATTACGATATCATAAATTTTTTTTAGCGGATGTTGTTCGTTTTCATTCTTAATAAAACTTCTTCTGTTTATTCTAACTAAGTCTTCTCTCTTATCAAAATCTGAATTGATAGCAGGATTAGAATAAATTATCCATATACCTGCTGCTAATCCAGAAAGTGATACTATCCAAGCAGCAGTTTGTTCAAGCTGGATAAGTTCATAAAGATTGTTTAATGCACCCATAAGTCCGATAACAAATGTTCCTGCAATTACAACAAAGAATAATCCGAATAACCAAAGACAACCGGGTGAATCTTTAACGATAAGATTTGTTGTTGTGTGCTGAGTAAAGATTAATGTTAATAATAGTTTTTATCAAATATAAATAAGAACGTGTTGTTTAGTTATAAAATTTTAAATGGAAAGCAGTTTAAAATAATAAAGGCGTCACTAAGGACGCCTTTTCAGAGCTTAATATCAGAATATCTGATTAGTTACGCGATTTTGCTTCATTAACTACGATATTTCTACCTTTAAGTTCCGAATCATTGAGTGCATCAATAGCACTTTTTGCATCGGTTGAGTTCTCCATTTCAACAAATCCGAATCCTCTTGATCTGCCTGTTTCGCGATCTTTAATCACTTTGGCAGAAACAACGTTTCCGTGTTCTTCAAATGTTTCTCTTAATGTTTCGTCATCAACTGACCATGGGAGAGAACCCACAAATAACTTAGTACTCACTAGAACCTCTATAAATAAATATTAAATAATCCCGGACTATTTCCGGAGCAGCCCAAACATACCAATAATAATGTTAGCAACCTAATTTTTTATTAATTATTTTTTGCTTTGTTGTTTACAGCAATTGTTAATCCCTAATCAATAGTTTTCAAATTAATCAATTAGATGTGGTAAAAAGATGGGTTTTACTCCTTCATACAAAAAAATAACTGAAATAGAATTTTCTGAAAGAATAGAAATTGCTGATAAAATATTGCAAAGTTGTACAAGTTGTCCGCGTAATTGCTTTGTTAACAGAACCAATGGTGAGTTTGGAACTTGTCAAAGCGGTGCAAACCCGATAGTTTCTTCTTATACTTTACATTTTGGTGAAGAACCTGTTTTATCGGGAACAAAAGGTGCAGGAAATATTTTCTTTGGTAATTGTAATCTTAGATGTGTTTATTGTCAGAATTTTGTAATAAGTCAAAACCCAGGAGTTGAAAGGAAAAATGAAGTAAGCGTTGATCGATTAGCCGAAATAATGCTTGAGTTACAAAAGCAGGGAAGTCATAATATTGGATTGGTTTCTCCAACTCATTTTGCAGTCCCGATATTAAAATCAATTTTTATTGCTTCGCAATCAGGGTTAAATATTCCAATAATCTACAATACAAACGGATACGACTCAGTTGAAGTATTAAAACTTTATAAAGATGTAATTGATATTTATCTGCCGGACTTTAAATATGGCAGCAATGAAAATGGAAGAATTTATTCAAAGGCAACTGATTACTTTGACAAAGCCAAATCAGCAATTAAAGAAATGTATAATCAGGTTGGAAGTGAGTTGGTTTATGAAAACGGTTTGGTGGTAAGAGGATTGATAATCAGACATCTGATTTTACCTAATGATCTTTCTGAAACAGAAGAAGTATTTAAGTTCATCGCTGAAGAGCTTGATAAAAAAGTTCACATATCTTTAATGACACAATATTATCCAACCAACAGAGCAGAAAAACATATCTTAATTAATAGAACTATAAGATATGGAGAATTTATGCGGGCAGTTGAATTGCTCGATAAATATGGTTTGGAAAACGGATGGATGCAGGAACTTGAAAGCAGTGAATATTATCGTCCATCATTTGAAAGCAGCCGTAAAGATCCGTTTAACAATAAAAAATTAATTAAAGATATAATGAACTAATTATCAAAGAGATAAACCCTTATTCAATTGTCATTCAGTTCATTTAATAAATAATGGAGGATGCTTCTTGTGAAAATCAGTCGCATCCTGAAAAGCTTTTGCAAGCGCTACAATTTTCCCTTCATCGAAAAGATTTCCTATAAATGTTATGCTTGTTGGGGTATTGTCATCCATAAAACCAGTGGGGATTACAACCGCCGGATGACCTGTAAGATTTGTTAATAATAAATTATTCCCTTCCCACGAGGGAGCGATGTATAAATCAATATTCCTGAATAATTCATTCATTTCCTGAATAAGCAAATATCTTATCCTATTGGCATTGATATATTCTACAGCAGGAATAAATCTTGAAGCACGAAAAGAATTTGGCCAGGCATTTTTAATTTGTCTAACCATTAAATCATCTTTGTTTGATCTTGTTAATTCGTCAAATGCAGCGGCTGCTTCGGCAGATAGAATGATCGCAAGATCGTTTACAGGAAATTCCGGAAGTTTAATTGGGATCAATTCCACACCCAATTTTAATAATACTGAGATAGCAATTGAATCGTTTTTATGAAAATCATATTGTTTATCGAAATCATTTTTAAGATAACCAATTCTTAGCTTTTTCAAATCAATATCCGGATTATAGATAAAAGGAACATTATATATAGTTTGGTCTTTATTATCTGCTCCGATAATTGCTGAAAACACAATTGCAAGATCTTCAGCCGTTCTGCATATTGGACCGATTTTATCCATTGACCAGCTGAGTGCCATTGCCCCTGTTCTACTTACTCTTCCATAGGTTGGTCTTAATCCGGTGACGCCACATACTGTAGACGGAGAAATGATTGATCCATAAGTTTCAGTTCCAATAGAAAAAGGAATTAAACCGGCAGAAACAGCTGATGCAGAACCTGCTGATGAACCACTTGATCCTTTTGAAGTATCCCACGGAGTTCTTGTCTTTCCACCAAACCAAACATCACCCCATGCAAGTTCACCCATTGAAAATTTAGCACATAAAACTGCACCGGCATCTTCAAGTTTGGATATTACTGTAGCATCTTCATTAATCATCTGATCTTTGAATGGAACAGAGCCCCAGGTGGTTTTATAGTCTTTTGTTGAAAGTAAATCTTTTACTCCAAATGGAATACCATGAAGAAGCCCTCGATACTTTCCGGCCTGAATTTCATAATCCATTAGAGCTGCTTGTCTTAATGCTCTTTCTTCAGTTATAGTTATTACGCAATGAAGCTTATCTCCAAATTTCTTTAACCTTTCTAAAAAAAACCTCGTAAGTTCTGTTGAAGATATTTGTCTGGTTTTTATCAAATGAGCCAGTTGACCAATTGAATAAAATGCAAGGTCATTTATATCATCAGGAAGTGTTGTACTTGAATAATCTGAAATGGTAATATTATTTTCGCCATCCGGTAGATTAAAATTTACAGGAATGGGATTGAAAATAATTGATGGAGGAATGCTGTTTTCAAGTTTAAATTTTCTTATTTGCTGATAATTTGAGAGTTGTTCATTCAGATAATCCAGCATCGAATCTCGTTCAGCATCATTAAATTCAAGGCCTAAAAGCTTTTCAGCATTTAAAATATTTTCTTTATTTATATTCTGTGAAATAAGAAACGAGGAGTTTATCAGGCAAATTAAACAGAGAATAATTCTTTTCTTCATAAAGCCCTCTTAACTTTGGATAGTAAAAAACAATTGATTATAAAATTACCGAGGTAAATTACCCGATGGAAATAAATATCACAACACCGGCTTTGCTATTTCCGGCAATTTCACTTTTGTTATTAGCATATACAAACAGATTTCTAACTATCGCCACTCTGATTCGTTCACTGCATAAAAATTATAAAGAAAATCCTCAGACAGCTTTACTTGGGCAAATTGAAAATTTACGCAAGAGAGTTTATCTGATTAAACATATGCAGGGAGTTGGAGTAGCAAGTTTGTTTTTCTGTGTGCTGTGTATGTTTTTATTGTTTGCTGGTCAGATTGTTTTGGGAAAGTATGTATTTGGTCTTAGCATATTATTATTGATGGTCTCATTAATCTTATCGCTGAGAGAAATTGCAATTTCAGTTGATGCATTAGAATTGCATTTGAGTGATATAGAATCAGGCAAATAAAAACAAACCCGAGCGGGCAAAACCGTTCGGGTTTAATAGTTCGTTAAGATGAGAAACTCTTAAAAGCGTCTTCTGTTTTGGTTATAACCGCCGCCATTTCGATTTCCGCCTCTTCCACCACTACCGCCTCTGCGATTGTTATCGCGTTTTGGTCTGGCTTCATTAACTGTAATCTTTTTCCCTTTAACTTCAACTGTATTCAATTCATTAATAGCTTTTTGAGCATCAGCCAAACCTGGCATTTCAACGAATCCAAAACCTTTTGATTGTCTGGAAAACATGTCGCGGATAATTTTAACTTCTTTTACTTGTCCGAACTCAGAAAACAGATTCATTAAATCTTCTTCCTGAACTTCATTTGACAGATTGCCAACGAAGATATTCATAATAAAAACTCCTGAAATTTTTATAAAAATGTTAAATAATATGAGAGACTTTTAACTCTCACCTCCTGTGGATAAAAACTAGAACGAGTAATCGGGAATGATTATCTTAATTTTTAAGCAGGCATTTGCAAGTTAGGTATAAAAACATTAGAAACAAATGAAATGATTGTAGTATTTATTAAGGAGAGTTCTAATTAAGTAGAGTGGCTGAATTGTTTTTTATTCAGCCACTCAAAAAGATTATCTCATCAATATCATCTTCTTTGTCATTGAATAATTTCCTGCAGTTAATCTGTAGAAATACACGCCGCTTGCTAACTCAGGTCTGTCCGCCGAGGCGGACTGAGCTACATTAAATACAATTTCATAATTTCCTGCAGATTTGTATTCATTCACTAAAGTAGCAACTTCATTCCCAAGCGCATCATATACTATAAGCCTCACCCCCAACCCCTCTCCTAAGGAGAGGGGAGCTGAAGGAATTGTGAATTTAATTTTTGTACTTGGGTTGAATGGATTAGGATAATTCTGCTCGAGAATAAAACCCGAAACCATTTGGTTTGAATTATCATCAACAGATACAGGATTGTAAAGTGGTGCTTCATACACACCATTGCCATGTGTAACAGCACGAATTCTGTTCGTAGCACGAACAACACTTAAATCAATTACGATGCAACCGAAGGGAAGTCCAATTGAATAATCTGACCAGGTTTGTCCCGCATCAGTTGAAACATAAACTCCAATATCATTTCCAAAGTAAAGTATGTTTGAATTATTCGGATCAATTGCAATTGCACTTGATGGAACATCCGGTAATTGTGAACCTATGTCAATCCAGTTGTTACCTGCATCAGTAGATTTAAATAAGTGTGAAGTGCCAAAACCAGAAAAGACAACATAAACAGTTTTTGAATCATTCGGATCAACTGCAATATCATCCGGATAGCGGTCTGGTAATGTGCCGGTAATATCTGTAAAAGTTGTTCCTCCGTTAGTGCTTCTGAATATTCTGCCTCTTGAATTGACGGGAGCTGTTCCAACATAAATTGTATCTGTTGATGTAGCCGAAACTCCTATTGATAAAATCTGATTTCCATCTAATACATTCCCGCCATTTCCAAGTGTCCAGATATTTCCACCATTAGTTGTTTTATGAAATTTCCTGCTGCCTGCATAAATAACATTTGAATTTGATCTGCAAACTACGAACGGTCCAACGAAAGCAGGAGAATCGTTGTCAGATGGACCAATACCAAACCAATTCAATCCACCATCAGTACTTTTGAGAATATTTAAGTACTGATAAGTACCGTAAAGAATGTTATCATTGTAAGGATCAATTCCGGTTTGACAGCCATCTCCGCCAATTGCTCTGAACCAAGCGACAGAACCTTGATAAATTGCAGTTGCATTATCCTGCATTCCGCCAATTGCCAAATCAGGTAAATTGAATGATGAGGAAAAACCATTATAGAATTGAGTAGATTGATAACCGCCATTACAACCGGAGAAAGTTTCACCGGCATCAGTTGTTCTGAATACACCGCCGTCAGTTCCTAAATAAATTATATCCGGATTAGTCGGATGAAAAGTAATTGAATGCTGATCTGCATGAACATAATCGGGCGGACCTTCAGGACCTCCGGGAGGAGTAACACCAAAATCCCAATTATACCAATATGATTTTTGAGTAAGTGTAGAGCCGCCATTTGTTGATTTGAAAACATCAATGCCTCCGGTAAGCACCAGAGTCGAATCAAATGGACTTACACCAACCCAATGTGAATACCAGCCCTGATATGTTGCATAATCCAGAGTGTTAACTATTGTCCAATTATCACCACCATTAGTTGATTTACACAACCAGGTTCCTGCACCGGAACTACTGCCGTTTCCGATAGAAGCATAAATTATGTTCGGATTGTTTTTATAAATAGAAAGAATTGCTTTGCCGTTGAATGTTGTGGGTAAACCGTTTACTAATTTAGTCCAGGTAATTCCGCCATCAGTTGTTCTGTAAATTCCATGTCCCGCTGAACCAAAATTTCCATGTGTCACATAAACTGTATTGCTGTTTAGCGGATTGATTACAACATCAAATCCCATTATAACCGGATGAACATTTGTCCAGTTTAATCCCGCATCAGTAGATTTATAAATTCCTTCAGTAGTTGCTGCCCAGATGATTGAGTAGTTATTAGGATCAATTTCAACATCATTAACTCCGCGCTGCTGATCATAAGACCAATCGAGAGACTTGATCCAGGTTTGTCCATAGTCAGTTGATTTAAGTATTCCAATTCCATAACTGCCGCGTGTAGTTCTGATTACTTCACCGCCTAAAGCAAGTTGATAATTATAGACTTCACCCGTACCAATATAAATTGTGTTTGAGTCATCAGGCACAATCGCTATTGAACTAACACCAAGAACGGGATAACCGGTTTCAATTCTTTCCCATGCAAGTGCACCAATTCCTGCAGTATAGCTTCTCCAAAGTCCGCCGCTTGCAGCGCCAGCAAAAATTGTGTTAGGATTTTGCGGATTAAATTCAACATCAAGTGTTCTTCCGCCTATGTTATGAGGACCAATTTGTTCCCATTGATAATTGGCACCTGAAATTTTCTTCTGAGATTTTTGAGCTGTAAGAAAAGCAGCATAATATTTTGAAGAAGGAATATCATTATCAGGATATGCTCTTTTCAAAGTCCAGTCCTGCAAAGCTTTTAAAGCTCCCGATGTTTTAGGCGGTTTGGAATATATTTCTCTGTTATTACTGAAATAAAAAAATGAAATTGAGATGAGCGATAGAAATAATAGAAACACTATAATTGTTCTGGA
>Ga0272446_1007212_pt1 | contig 11163 bp, 16 predicted proteins | sample YNPCB0061_FD_194587 | JGI IMG/M metagenome (GOLD analysis project Ga0272446, IMG submission 194587) | Hot spring microbial mat communities from Yellowstone National Park, WY, United States - YNP-CB-006-1 | ecosystem: Environmental > Aquatic > Thermal springs > Hot (42-90C) > Sediment | place...
TCCTCGGGAGGGTGAAGTTTCAGTGCTCTTCAACGAGCCGAAATTGCTGAAATTCAGATAGTCTGCGTTCTGACCGTAGTAGGGTAGGGGTTTCAGTGCTCTTCAACGAGCCGAAATTGCTGAAATCCTTCCGTCAACCCGCGTAGGATCCCTTCCGCCAGGTTTCAGTGCTCTTCAACGAGCCGAAATTGCTGAAATAGAGATCGGCGCGTCAATGCCGAACATCCCTCTTACGAGTTTCAGTGCTCTTCAACGAGCCGAAATTGCTGAAATCACAGGGTAGTAGAACAGCACGAGCGCTACTCACCCTGTTTCAGTGCTCTTCAACGAGCCGAAATTGCTGAAATTTGCAACTCTGCCCGCATCCACTCCCCGCCGTCCTGTTTCAGTGCTCTTCAACGAGCCGAAATTGCTGAAATCCACATTGCGCTAGAGCAAGCGCGCTTGGCACCTGTGTTTCAGTGCTCTTCAACGAGCCGAAATTGCTGAAATGTAGCCTGTGTACCCGCACACCCGCTTGATTGTCCATGTTTCAGTGCTCTTCAACGAGCCGAAATTGCTGAAATCGCGTCGCAGTATGTGCGTCCAGACGCGGGATCGTCGTTTCAGTGCTCTTCAACGAGCCGAAATTGCTGAAATCTCAAGTGGTATTCGAGGGGGATCAACAATGCCAAGTTTCAGTGCTCTTCAACGAGCCGAAATTGCTGAAATGTGAATGTCCTGTACTTTCGCCGAACTGGTCAGTGGGTTTCAGTGCTCTTCAACGAGCCGAAATTGCTGAAATCCAAGCAGCGCGATGCTCGTACAACGTCGCTCGACAGTTTCAGTGCTCTTCAACGAGCCGAAATCGCTGAAATCACGCGGGGGAAGCGCCGGACGGCGACGGAGATCGCCGGTTTCAGTGCTCTTCAACGAGCCGAAATTGCTGAAATCGCCAGTCATCATCCATCCGCTGCACCGCCCGGCAGTTTCAGTGCTCTTCAACGAGCCGAAATTGCTGAAATGAAACGAAAGATTTCGCGGTCGAGTTCAAAGGAAACCGTTTCAGTGCTCTTCAACGAGCCGAAATTGCTGAAATAAGATTGATCGCGTGCAGTTCCGACCCGGCGATCTCGGTTTCAGTGCTCTTCAACGAGCCGAAATTGCTGAAATCAGGTAGCAAAGCCACCACGCAGGCATATGTGCGGCAGTTTCAGTGCTCTTCAACGAGCCGAAATTGCTGAAATCGAGACTTCAAAGCCGCGTATCCGGTGCTGTCGCGCGTTTCAGTGCTCTTCAACGAGCCGAAATTGCTGAAATAACGCCACGATGCCGCCACTGCTCTTTGTTCGACGGTTTCAGTGCTCTTCAACGAGCCGAAATTGCTGAAATCGTGTTGTGACACTACTGATGATCCCGCGCCCGGCGCGTTTCAGTGCTCTTCAACGAGCCGAAATTGCTGAAATTGATTGACTAAAACGCCAATCCCGCTCTCGACATCCTCGTTTCAGTGCTCTTCAACGAGCCGAAATTGCTGAAACAAGTCGCTAAGGTGGTCGCGTTCTTATACTTCTAGTTTCAGTGCTCTTCAACGAGCCGAAATTGCTGAAATGATGCGCAACCCGCAGTACTCTATCGCTGCGGTCGGAAGTTTCAGTGCTCTTCAACGAGCCGAAATTGCTGAAATCGGCGACATCAATACCGTCTTCGAGGAGAGACAGACGGTTTCAGTGCTCTTCAACGAGCCGAAATTGCTGAAATGCAACGAAAGACGACGCACTCCGGCTGCTGGAGGAAAGGTTTCAGTGCTCTTCAACGAGCCGAAATTGCTGAAATCCGGCGCGGGCGGGCGATCCTCGCCGGAACGCCGAAGTTTCAGTGCTCTTCAACGAGCCGAAATTGCTGAAATGAAGAGATGGAGCGGGCTGGCGTCATTCCGCCTCGCGTTTCAGTGCTCTTCAACGAGCCGAAATTGCTGAAATCAATCGAGGCGCTGGTCGCAGCAGCGCAGTGGGTGTGTTTCAGTGCTCTTCAACGAGCCGAAATTGCTGAAATTTACGCGCAGCGACGGCAGGACGGGCGTCTTGCTGGTTTCAGTGCTCTTCAACGAGCCGAAATTGCTGAAATGTATATGCAGCGGCGTCATCGCCGTAGAGCAGATCGGTTTCAGTGCTCTTCAACGAGCCGAAATTGCTGAAATCTTCCGGTCAGCAATCTCCAGCGCGGCGTCACTCGGCGGTTTCAGTGCTCTTCAACGAGCCGAAATTGCTGAAATCGAGCAGTTGGAGCGCGCAGAGGAGTTCGTTCAGTGTTTCAGTGCTCTTCAACGAGCCGAAATTGCTGAAATTCCCACCAGAACATCGCTTCCGCTTCTTTAATCGAGGTTTCAGTGCTCTTCAACGAGCCGAAATTGCTGAAATGTATAATTAAAATGAGCGGGGGAAAAGCGCCCCGCCGTTTCAGTGCTCTTCAACGAGCCGAAATTGCTGAAATCCGAAGATTGCCCGTACGCCGATACCGCGAACCGGCGTTTCAGTGCTCTTCAACGAGCCGAAATTGCTGAAATCGCGTCACAACCGAACTGGTCGGACGCGGCGCAGTTGCGTTTCAGTGCTCTTCAACGAGCCGAAATTGCTGAAATGTTGAGATTGTTCATATCGCCCCGGTTCGCGCGCGCGTTTCAGTGCTCTTCAACGAGCCGAAATTGCTGAAATACATATCCCCACCGCAGACACACCGCCGCGAGGTCGGTTTCAGTGCTCTTCAACGAGCCGAAATTGCTGAAATTACCTGATGCTATGCAAGGTCGCGCAGTCTCTTTGCCGTTTCAGTGCTCTTCAACGAGCCGAAATTGCTGAAATCGAACTCGGCGCGCTGGGGCGCGTGCTGATCGGCGGTTTCAGTGCTCTTCAACGAGCCGAAATTGCTGAAATATAACCGCATCTGGTGCACCACAACGCGCCCGTCCTGTTTCAGTGCTCTTCAACGAGCCGAAATTGCTGAAATTCACTGCGTTGAGCGCGTCCTGGCGTGTTGCGCGCGTTTCAGTGCTCTTCAACGAGCCGAAATTGCTGAAATTCAACCGTCACAACACCTACGTCTCTTTTAATTAAGTTTCAGTGCTCTTCAACGAGCCGAAATTGCTGAAATGTCGTGCGCCGCAACGACGCTGACGTTGAGGTGTAGTTTCAGTGCTCTTCAACGAGCCGAAATTGCTGAAATCGCTGCGTGCGGGGGTTGGCGGGATAGGTTGAAGAAGTTTCAGTGCTCTTCAACGAGCCGAAATTGCTGAAATCCAGCCCGCCGCGCCGCGATCTGGCGTACAGAAACGCGTTTCAGTGCTCTTCAACGAGCCGAAATTGCTGAAATGTTCCGCTGACCGAGACCGAGGCTGAGGCAATCGCTGTTTCAGTGCTCTTCAACGAGCCGAAATTGCTGAAATCAACTTGCGGGATCAGGAGGCGTCGGGGAGGGAGTGTTTCAGTGCTCTTCAACGAGCCGAAATTGCTGAAATCAAACACCAGCGCGTGGTAGTGAGGATGCCAGCCAGTTTCAGTGCTCTTCAACGAGCCGAAATTGCTGAAATGTGGTGTCGGTGTACGCCGACGTTGAAGACGCCGCGGTTTCAGTGCTCTTCAACGAGCCGAAATTGCTGAAATCAGCGTGGAGCGCGCTCAGCGCTGCGCTTGCGCCGTGTTTCAGTGCTCTTCAACGAGCCGAAATTGCTGAAATCGTCACGCGCAGCGCCAGACGCAGCGCGGCGCTGGAGTTTCAGTGCTCTTCAACGAGCCGAAATTGCTGAAATTGGAAATGCAGCGTGCGGGCGTCATTCCGCCTCGCGTTTCAGTGCTCTTCAACGAGCCGAAATTGCTGAAATAGCGTCTCAGCGCGCTGCTGCTGCTGACGCCGGATCGTTTCAGTGCTCTTCAACGAGCCGAAATTGCTGAAATATTGCGCTCGTCAGCAAAGCGCGGGCGCTCGGCATCGTTTCAGTGCTCTTCAACGAGCCGAAATTGCTGAAATTGCCCGCAGTGCTTCACGCTCCTTTCTCTTCCAGCGGTTTCAGTGCTCTTCAACGAGCCGAAATTGCTGAAATGGTTGAAATCGCGTTCCGGCGCGCAACGCGCCAGCGTTTCAGTGCTCTTCAACGAGCCGAAATTGCTGAAATCCGTCCGTCGCCGGGCGGGGCGTTCTACACAGCATGTTTCAGTGCTCTTCAACGAGCCGAAATTGCTGAAATCAGAGGAGTTCAGACAACGTTCTACCAGACGCACGACGTTTCAGTGCTCTTCAACGAGCCGAAATTGCTGAAATCCGAGTTCGATGCTGTGCTGCTCTCGGTCGTAGCGGTTTCAGTGCTCTTCAACGAGCCGAAATTGCTGAAATGCGCTACCACATCGCGCACATCGACGCAGAGACCGCGTTTCAGTGCTCTTCAACGAGCCGAAATTGCTGAAATCAGACGCGCAGCGCGCGGTTCGTACATCTGCGCGCCGTTTCAGTGCTCTTCAACGAGCCGAAATTGCTGAAATCGCGCGCAGTCAAGCGGAACTGATCAAACAGTACCGTTTCAGTGCTCTTCAACGAGCCGAAATTGCTGAAATAGAAAAGACGATTCCAGCCAGAGCAGCGTGCACATAGGTTTCAGTGCTCTTCAACGAGCCGAAATTGCTGAAATCCGCGCGGCAGTTGTCTTCCCGCGCGATCCAACGCGTTTCAGTGCTCTTCAACGAGCCGAAATTGCTGAAATCGCGGTCTACGCGCGCTGGACGGACGGATTGAACGACGTTTCAGTGCTCTTCAACGAGCCGAAATTGCTGAAATTGATGGTACTCGCCGAGCGTGATCTCGCCGACTGCGTTTCAGTGCTCTTCAACGAGCCGAAATTGCTGAAATGTGGTATACTAGCAGCGTATCGACGGTCACTCAGAAGTTTCAGTGCTCTTCAACGAGCCGAAATTGCTGAAATGCGAGGATCGCGCGCCCGCGCCGGTCAAGCAGCGCCGTTTCAGTGCTCTTCAACGAGCCGAAATTGCTGAAATCGGGGCTGCGCGGCGGTACGGATATTGTGCTGGGTGCAGTTTCAGTGCTCTTCAACGAGCCGAAATTGCTGAAATGCTCACGCGCGGCGATGTGCAGTTGCTCAACGTGAGGTTTCAGTGCTCTTCAACGAGCCGAAATTGCTGAAATGTTCCGCCGCGCCGGACGCGCGCGAAACGCGGAAGTGTTTCAGTGCTCTTCAACGAGCCGAAATTGCTGAAATGCTGCGCGCGGTGCGCAGCCCGGCGTTCGTTGAAACCGGTTTCAGTGCTCTTCAACGAGCCGAAATTGCTGAAATTTCGATTACGACGCCGCACCCCGCCTCATTAAGTTTCAGTGCTCTTCAACGAGCCGAAATTGCTGAAATGCTGGACGGCGCGTAGATCGGAAGTATCTGCCGCAAGGTTTCAGTGCTCTTCAACGAGCCGAAATTGCTGAAATCTCACAGCACGCGCGTCCAGTTTGCCGGAAGCGCAGCGTTTCAGTGCTCTTCAACGAGCCGAAATTGCTGAAATAGTGTGACGAGCGTATCCTCCAGCGCTTGCGGCGCGTGTTTCAGTGCTCTTCAACGAGCCGAAATTGCTGAAATGCATTGAATACGATATTTGGCTCCGACGCCCTCCGCGGTTTCAGTGCTCTTCAACGAGCCGAAATTGCTGAAATCTGTCGGGACTGAGCGATGCGTCTCTTTACAAGCAGTTTCAGTGCTCTTCAACGAGCCGAAATTGCTGAAATCCCGCACGCAGCGCGCGCGTTGCTGCGGCGGGCGCGTTTCAGTGCTCTTCAACGAGCCGAAATTGCTGAAATAAATCTCGATAAACAGACGGTATACATCGTGCGGAAGTTTCAGTGCTCTTCAACGAGCCGAAATTGCTGAAATTCAACGGGCAGTCGCTGGTGTACGGCGATACGCTCGCAGTTTCAGTGCTCTTCAACGAGCCGAAATTGCTGAAATTCCGGCGAAGGCAGAAGCACAAGATGATCAATCGGTGTTTCAGTGCTCTTCAACGAGCCGAAATTGCTGAAATTGCGTCGAGATCGAGAAGTACTGCGATCTCCGGCAGTTTCAGTGCTCTTCAACGAGCCGAAATTGCTGAAATACTGGTGATCGTCGATGAAGCGGCGTTCGTCAAGAGTTTCAGTGCTCTTCAACGAGCCGAAATTGCTGAAATAGCGCACCGATCGGCGCTTGATCTCCAGCGCAGCGACGTTTCAGTGCTCTTCAACGAGCCGAAATTGCTGAAATTAATCTTCAATACGCGCGCGTCCGGCGCGTACTGGGTTTCAGTGCTCTTCAACGAGCCGAAATTGCTGAAATAAAGGCGGGCAAGCGACGGATCGCTCACCCGCCCGAGTTTCAGTGCTCTTCAACGAGCCGAAATTGCTGAAATAAAACGTTGACAGATACCGCGCTCGCAGTGCTGCGCGTTTCAGTGCTCTTCAACGAGCCGAAATTGCTGAAATCGACCGCGAAACCCGCGATTACGCGGTCGAGTACAAGTTTCAGTGCTCTTCAACGAGCCGAAATTGCTGAAATCAGATGTATCCGCCGCCGCCCGCCGGATCGCGCTACGTTTCAGTGCTCTTCAACGAGCCGAAATTGCTGAAATGCATCGACGCAGTGCAGAACTCCGAGTTGGAGAAGTGTTTCAGTGCTCTTCAACGAGCCGAAATTGCTGAAATATTGGCGCGCCGAACATCGAAGAGTTGCAGCGCGCCGTTTCAGTGCTCTTCAACGAGCCGAAATTGCTGAAATATCAGTGCTCAACAACGAATTGACCGCGCCGGTGGGTTTCAGTGCTCTTCAACGAGCCGAAATTGCTGAAATACTGCACTGAGGTGAGGAAGGAGCACGCGATGCCTGTTTCAGTGCTCTTCAACGAGCCGAAATTGCTGAAATGGCTTGGAGTGATGACGAGCGTGACGCTGAGCGCGCGTTTCAGTGCTCTTCAACGAGCCGAAATTGCTGAAATGCATCAGCGCCGCAACGTTTCGCCGCGTGCTGCGCGGTTTCAGTGCTCTTCAACGAGCCGAAATTGCTGAAATCAGACGCGACCGATCTCGAAAACGAGTTCTTCTCGAGTTTCAGTGCTCTTCAACGAGCCGAAATTGCTGAAATATCTGCGCGCCGTCAAATACGCGCCGGAAGAAGTCGCGGTTTCAGTGCTCTTCAACGAGCCGAAATTGCTGAAATACAGCAAGCGCTGGACGCGATGACCGAACTCGTCAAGTTTCAGTGCTCTTCAACGAGCCGAAATTGCTGAAATACTCGACCGCGTAGTCGCGCGTCTCGCGGTCGTAGGTTTCAGTGCTCTTCAACGAGCCGAAATTGCTGAAATCTGGTACGCGCGCCGTCGGCGTAGGAGGGTAGGATAGTTTCAGTGCTCTTCAACGAGCCGAAATTGCTGAAATTTTGTCGGGCGTAGGCTCGGCGGAACGGCGTATGTGTTTCAGTGCTCTTCAACGAGCCGAAATTGCTGAAATAGTGTCACAACACATCATCTTCTTTTATTTCTATAGTTTCAGTGCTCTTCAACGAGCCGAAATTGCTGAAATAGGAAGAAAATGCCGCGACAACTATTCCCGTACATGTTTCAGTGCTCTTCAACGAGCCGAAATTGCTGAAATGTCAAAGTGGATGACGTCGAAATGAAGCGGATCAGGTTTCAGTGCTCTTCAACGAGCCGAAATTGCTGAAATTTTTCGACGCGAAGGGCGAGTTTATCGGAATGGAGAGTTTCAGTGCTCTTCAACGAGCCGAAATTGCTGAAATAAAGAAGAAGATGTGTTGTGACATTGCTGATACCCCAGGGTTTCAGTGCTCTTCAACGAGCCGAAATTGCTGAAATTCCGCGTAGACCGCGCGGCGCTAACGATCCGCGACGTTTCAGTGCTCTTCAACGAGCCGAAATTGCTGAAATTATAGTATGAGTGTAATCAATCATCACTGTTACGAAGTTTCAGTGCTCTTCAACGAGCCGAAATTGCTGAAATGTGTACTGGCTCGAGGTGCAATCCGGCCAGTTGTGGGTTTCAGTGCTCTTCAACGAGCCGAAATTGCTGAAATACCACGCGCGCGCCGGATTGTCAAGCCGCAAAATCGGTTTCAGTGCTCTTCAACGAGCCGAAATTGCTGAAATCAGGTTCACGCAATACCCTCCTGTGTGTCTCTCCCAGCGTTTCAGTGCTCTTCAACGAGCCGAAATTGCTGAAATCGTGAGGTGCCCCACGCGCCCGGTGGACGTCAAAAGGGTTTCAGTGCTCTTCAACGAGCCGAAATTGCTGAAATCGTTGGCGGCATCACCGTCAACGCCGCACCTGGGAGTTTCAGTGCTCTTCAACGAGCCGAAATTGCTGAAATTCGGCGCGCTGGGGCGCGTGCTGATCGGCGCGGGAGCGTTTCAGTGCTCTTCAACGAGCCGAAATTGCTGAAATCGATGCAGACGCCAACCGGCAAGCGGCTGGAATGGGTTTCAGTGCTCTTCAACGAGCCGAAATTGCTGAAATCCAATCCGACCGACGCGAGTTCAATCAACGTCGGGGTTTCAGTGCTCTTCAACGAGCCGAAATTGCTGAAATTTCCCAGCGCTTGCTGATGCGCCGGGACGGTTGGGAGTTTCAGTGCTCTTCAACGAGCCGAAATTGCTGAAATCTTCTACGATCCGGTCGCACTCGCCCGGCGCAACGGTTTCAGTGCTCTTCAACGAGCCGAAATTGCTGAAATCATCCGCTCAATCATCGCAGTTGCGCGCGTGAGCAGATGTTTCAGTGCTCTTCAACGAGCCGAAATTGCTGAAATTGTACGAGACCATTCCGCCCGTTGCCGTTGAAAACAGTTTCAGTGCTCTTCAACGAGCCGAAATTGCTGAAATCGCGTTGCTGGCGGCGCTGGCGGCGCTCCAGCGCGCGTTTCAGTGCTCTTCAACGAGCCGAAATTGCTGAAATCGTACTTCTCGTAGTAGTAGTACGTGCGGGGGTCTGGTTTCAGTGCTCTTCAACGAGCCGAAATTGCTGAAATCCGTGGGCGGATCGCCGTCTGTGGTTTCTCCAGGCGGTTTCAGTGCTCTTCAACGAGCCGAAATTGCTGAAATGCAAAAATCCCGAAATTGGGTATTGACAAACCGCGGTTTCAGTGCTCTTCAACGAGCCGAAATTGCTGAAATCCCGCCCGCCCCGCCGCGATCTGGCGTACAGAAACGCTGTTTCAGTGCTCTTCAACGAGCCGAAATTGCTGAAATGCGGCAGCGAGCGCGCCGTAGGTGACCTTATCCAAGTTTCAGTGCTCTTCAACGAGCCGAAATTGCTGAAATCAGGCGCATCAGATGCGCCACAACGCGCCCGTTGTGTTTCAGTGCTCTTCAACGAGCCGAAATTGCTGAAATCGATCTGGCGATCCAGCGCGGTCGCCGCCTCGTCGGTTTCAGTGCTCTTCAACGAGCCGAAATTGCTGAAATACCGCCGCCAGCCAGCCCGCCAGTTCCCCGCGCGTCGGTTTCAGTGCTCTTCAACGAGCCGAAATTGCTGAAATCGCGCGGAACGTCCGGCTCGCAGCCCAGCAGTGCGAGTTTCAGTGCTCTTCAACGAGCCGAAATTGCTGAAATCGCCCGCGCTTTGTTCCAGACGGGCGCGTTGTCCCGTTTCAGTGCTCTTCAACGAGCCGAAATTGCTGAAATCGATTTTGAGGTTCGGATGCACCCGCCCGGTCAGCGTTTCAGTGCTCTTCAACGAGCCGAAATTGCTGAAATATAAATACCGACACTCGAGGAAGCGCCAGACAACGAGTTTCAGTGCTCTTCAACGAGCCGAAATTGCTGAAATCGTTGCGCCGACGCTGCTGCCGGTATTGATCGATAGTTTCAGTGCTCTTCAACGAGCCGAAATTGCTGAAATGCGCGGCGCGTTCTTGGTGGCGCTTGCGGATGCCGGGTTTCAGTGCTCTTCAACGAGCCGAAATTGCTGAAATGCAACGCGCCAAGCCGATGCCAATCGGGTTCGGGAGTTTCAGTGCTCTTCAACGAGCCGAAATTGCTGAAATCGACGTCGTTGACGAAACAGAACGTTTGCTGATTGCGCGTTTCAGTGCTCTTCAACGAGCCGAAATTGCTGAAATCTCAGATTCGTCGTACGAAATCTTCGTTACCGGCGGTTTCAGTGCTCTTCAACGAGCCGAAATTGCTGAAATAGTGTGAACGTAGCCATTTCGTTTGCCTCCTTGTGTGTTTCAGTGCTCTTCAACGAGCCGAAATTGCTGAAATAATGAACACACGCACGAACGCCTGATCGTACGCGCGCCGTTTCAGTGCTCTTCAACGAGCCGAAATTGCTGAAATAGATGCTGCCGGTTCTGCTGCTGGTGCTGATGCTGCGTTTCAGTGCTCTTCAACGAGCCGAAATTGCTGAAATGTCACTCAACCCGTATGAGCGCCGCACTGTTACACGTTTCAGTGCTCTTCAACGAGCCGAAATTGCTGAAATAGATGGTTGGCGAGGATGGTTAATTGAATACATTTTGTTTCAGTGCTCTTCAACGAGCCGAAATTGCTGAAATCACACCGCCAATGCAGTAACCGTCGAACTCGACATGTTTCAGTGCTCTTCAACGAGCCGAAATTGCTGAAATAGAAACGATTGTTGGAGATCGCTCGTGGTACACGCGTTTCAGTGCTCTTCAACGAGCCGAAATTGCTGAAATACGCGACTTGTCAAACTATGTCAACGTCGAGTTCGAGTTTCAGTGCTCTTCAACGAGCCGAAATTGCTGAAATTACACAGTGACTCGGCAACTCTTTCCGTATATCGGGTTTCAGTGCTCTTCAACGAGCCGAAATTGCTGAAATTACGGATCGCTGTATGCGGCTACTTGACGCCAGAAGGTTTCAGTGCTCTTCAACGAGCCGAAATTGCTGAAATGGAAGTACACCATCATTGACGAACTCGACAGGCGCTGTTTCAGTGCTCTTCAACGAGCCGAAATTGCTGAAATATTTCCGCGTTTCGCGCACAACCGGAACGGCGGAACGTTTCAGTGCTCTTCAACGAGCCGAAATTGCTGAAATCCCGCCCTTCGCTCCCTGCCCTACCCGTGTCCCAGATCCCGATACCTGCACGTCGTCGCTCCTGAGCCTTCCTGGTGTTTCATCTCAA
>Ga0272446_1007213_pt1 | contig 11161 bp, 6 predicted proteins | sample YNPCB0061_FD_194587 | JGI IMG/M metagenome (GOLD analysis project Ga0272446, IMG submission 194587) | Hot spring microbial mat communities from Yellowstone National Park, WY, United States - YNP-CB-006-1 | ecosystem: Environmental > Aquatic > Thermal springs > Hot (42-90C) > Sediment | place...
ACCAGGGCCGGGGCGCCGAGCACATCCTCAGCCAGATCTGCATCCAGCCCGGCGACACCGTGCCCGGCAACATGTACTTCACCACCACGCGCTATCACCAGGAACACGCCGGCGGGGAGTTCGTGGATGTCGTCATCGATGAGGCCCACGACCCGGCCAACCTGCATCCATTCAAGGGCAATGTCGATCTGGACAAGCTGGAGCATGTGCTCAAGACGGCGCGACATGTGCCTTACCTCAGTCTGGCGGCTACGGTCAATATGGCCGGCGGCCAGCCGGTGAGCATGGAGAATCTGCGCGCCACGCGCGCGCTGTGTGAACGGTATGGTGTGCCGATCATGCTCGACGCCACGCGCGCGGTGGAGAACGCCTACTTCATTCAGCAGCGCGAGCCGGGCTATCAGAACAAGAAAGTGGCCGATATTCTGCGCGAAATGTGTTCGTACACTGATGGCTGCACCATGAGCGGCAAGAAGGATCCGCTGGTCAATATCGGCGGCTGGCTGGCGCTGAACGACGCCGCTTTAGCCGACAAGGCGCGCAATCTGGTTGTGGTGTATGAGGGTCTGCACACGTATGGCGGCATGGCCGGCCGCGACATGGAAGCCATGGCGCGCGGCATTGTCGAGTCGGTGCAGGATGACCACATCCGCGCCAGAGTGGGGCAGGTGCAGTACCTGGGCGAGTTGCTGATCGACTGGGGCATACCCATCGTTCGGCCGATCGGCGGGCACGCGGTGTATCTCGACGCGCGCCGGTTTTACCCGGACATGCCGCAGACCAGCTTCCCGGCCCAGACGCTGGCCGCCGAGCTGTATCTCGATTCCGGCGTGCGCGCCATGGAACGCGGGATCGTTTCCGCCGGCCGCAACAAGCAGACCGGCGATCACTATTACCCCAAACTCGAACTGGTGCGCCTGACCATTCCGCGCCGCGTGTACACCCAGGCCCACATGGACGTTGTGGCCGAGTCAGTGGAGGCTGTGTACAGAAACCCGGACAAGCCGAAAGGCTTGAAGATGGTCTACGAGCCGGAATACCTGCGCTTCTTCCAGGCGCGCTTCGAGAGACTGTAATAATTGTCTGACGCTTGCGGCGGCTGAGCCTGTCAAAGCCGCCGAAGCCGTCGCCGTTGCCTTCGACAGGCTCAGGCAACGGCCCCAGCGGCCTGGACAAGCCTGCCGGCTTGTCCTACTGCGGAGCAGGCGCCTGCCGCGCAGCCGCCTGCTCGTTCAGGTATTCGCGATACCAGGCCACCATGCTGGGAATGCCTTCTTCGTAGGGCGTGTAGCGGAAGTCGGGGAACGCGGCGGCGAAGCGCGAGCCGTCCATTAAGGTAGGCGTCTCGAACTCGTAGAGCAGTTCGACCAGTTCCTTCGCGCCTGGCACGGCAAGACCCAAAGCCGACAGCATCAGCCGGCTGCGCACGCCCATTTTGGGTTTGTGGCCGGCAGCCTGGAAAGTCAGTTCGATGAAGCGCCGGCCAGTGATCGGCGCGACGCCGGGCACATGCCACGCCGGGTTGTCTTCCGGCGACTGTTCGACGGCGCTCAAGCGCACGCAAGCCTCGGCTGCGTCGTCCACGTACACCAGGTCGAACGGCACATCCAGTTTGCCGTACCAGAACGCTTGCTTGTCCTGGATCGCGGCTTCGGTGATCTGGGCAATGAAGCTGTCCGTCACCAGCGGCCCATACATGCCGCCCAGTCGTGGGACAACATAGTTCAGCCCGTCGCTTGCGCGCGCGTCGGCCAGCATCTTCTCCAGCGTGTTGCGCAGGATGCCGCGCTTGCTGGTCGCCAGATGCGGGTGCTCCTCGGTGGCCGGCGATTGTTGCAGCGGCCCGTACCCATGGATGTTGGAGGGGAACACCAGCCGCGCGCCGGACGCTTTGGCGCCGGCAATCAGATTCTCGGCCAGGGTGAACCAGTTCTCGCCGCGCACGTGAACGCAGTTATAGATGGCCGTTGCCCCTTCACATAGATAAGAGACATGGTCAGCGTCCAGGGCGTCGGCCACAGAGAACTCGGTGTCTTCCGGCAGGATGCGTTGGGCTTTCTCTTCGTTGCGCGCTACGGCCAGCACGGGCTTGTTGTGCCGGGTCAGATAACGCACAATCGCCGACCCGAGCGCGCCGGTGGCGCCAAAGACAACGTGCAGTTCATTCATGCGCAGTATTTTAGCGGCGGCAGTAGTAGGACAAGCCGCCGGGCTTGTCCAGGCCGCCGGGGCCGGTGCCTGAGCCTGTCGAAGGCAACGGCCCCGGCTTCGGCGGCTTCGGCGGCTTCGACAGGTTCAGCGGCCAGAGCGGAGGAACGCAGCGACACGGCGCGGGGCGCCGGTGGAAGACGGAAGCCCGTTGTCCGACGGGATGTCCGGGAGCGTGAAGGCCGAATCTTCATCGGCCACAGCGAACTGCAGCGCGTACAGCCGGCGATACAGCCCGTCGCGCGCCAGCAGCTCGTCGTGCGTGCCCAGCTCAATCAGCCGGCCCTTGTCCAGCACCGCGATGCGATGAGCGATCTGCACGGTGCTGAGGCGATGCGCGATGATGATGGTTGTGCGGCCCTGCATCAGCCGGCCCAACGCCTCCTGCACCAGCCCCTCGCTCTCGCTGTCCAGCGACGAAGTGGCTTCGTCGAGCAACAGAATGCGCGGGTCCTTCAGCAACGCCCGCGCAATGGCAATGCGCTGGCGCTGCCCGCCGCTCAGTTTGACGCCGCGCTCGCCCACCAGCGTGTCGTAGCCCTGCGGCAGTTCCATGATGAATCCGTGCGCGTTGGCTGCTTTGGCAGCCGCGATCATTTCTGCTTCGCTTGCGTCCAGCCGGCCATACAAAATGTTCTCTCGCACGCTGCCGCTGAACAGCACCGTCTCCTGCGGCACGATGCCGATGTTGGCGCGCAGGCTGGCCAGCGTGATGTCGCGCAGATCGATCCCGTCCAGTTTCACGGCGCCGCTGGTGGGATCGTAGAAGCGCGGGATCAGGTTGAACAGAGTGGACTTGCCGGCGCCGCTGGGTCCCACCAGCGCCACAATCTCACCCGGCGCGATGTCCAGGCTGATGTCGCGCACCACTTCAAGGCCCGATTCGTAGGCGAATGACACATGCTCGAACGTGACCCGGCCCTGCGCCACGCCGATGGGCCGCGCATTGGCCGAGTCGCACACGTCGCAGGGCGTGTCGAGAATCTCGAACAGGCGCTGGGTGGCGCCGATGGCTTCCTGAAACTGCGAAAAGATCTGCGCCAGCACGCTGACGCCGCCGGCGATGATGCTGCCGTACAACAGAAACGCCACCAGATCGCCGGCGCTCAATCGGCCGGCCGACACCTCCTGCGAGCCAAACCACAGAATGGCCAGCAGGGCGAAGAAGAACATCAGGCCAATCAACGGCCCGAAGGTGGCGCGGATGGTGGCGAGTCGCAGGGCCGATTGAAAAGTGGCGCGCGCAGCGGCCTCGAAGCGCGACGCTTCATGCGCTTCTCTGCCGAATGACTTGACCACCCGCACTCCGCTGATGGCCTCTTCCGCCACGCTGCTCGACTCGGCCAGTTTGTCCTGCACCTGTCGCGACAGCGGGCGGATCGCGCGTCCGTAGAGCACCGCCACCAGCGTCGCAACCGGCAGCACGATCAGCACCACCAGCGTCAATCGCCAGTTGACGGTAAGGATCAGGACAGCAGCGCCGACGATAGACAGCGCGTTCGACAGCAGGGTGGCGACATTGTTGACCAGCGTCGTTCGCACCACCGTCACATCCGAAGACAGCCGCGAGACCAGTTCGCCGGTGCGCCGGCCGGCATAGAACGACAGCCCCAGGCTTTGCAGATGCCGGTACACGTCGGCGCGCAGGTCCAGCGTGACACTTTCGCCGGCCCGGCTGAGCAGATACTGGCTGATGATATCGACGATGGCGCGCAGGACGAACACAGCCACCAGCGCCAGCATGATCTCGGTCGGCGAGAACGGCAGCGTCGCGCCGGTCACCGCATTGACGAGCTGGCCGCTGATCGCCGGGAACGCCAGGAACAAACCGCTGCTGAGGACAAACAGAACGCTGGCGCCGACCAGCAACCAGCGATACGGCGCAACATACTTGAACAGCCGGCGCAGGTCCTTCACCGCCGGCTGCGGTACTCGCTTGCTCATACCAACACGCAATACGCAATACGCCACCGCGCGCTATGCGTTTGCGTTGACCTCCTCCGGCATGTCAAACACCTGCTCGCAGGCGAGGCATTTGGCTTTGCCCTTGCCGGCCTCGACCATCAGCCCGCCGTCGCCGGTGGGACAGGCCATAGGGACGGGCCGGTTCCAGGTAGTGAAGTCACAGGCCGGGTAGTTCGCGCAGCCGTAGAACACGCGCCGGCCCTTGCGCATGCGCTTCTCGACCAGCTTGCCGCCGCATTTCGGACAGGCCACGCCGGGCAGACCGATCGGCTCGATGTAGCGGCACTGTGGAAAATTCGAACAGCCGATAAAGCGGCCGTACCGCCCCTGTTTGTACACCAGCGGGCCGCCGCAGCGCGGGCAGTTCTCGCCCGTGTACTCGATGACGCGCTCGATTTGTGGGATAGTCCGCGCGGCTTGCGCCACCGTCTCCTTGAATGGGTCATAGAAGGCGTGCAGCACGGGTCGCCAGTGACGTTCTCCGGTTTCGATACTATCCAGTTCCTCTTCCACCTGCGCTGTGAAGCCGACGTCGATGTATTGCGGAAAATGGCTCACCAGCAGGTCGTTGACTTGCAGTCCCAGGTCGGTGGGCCGGAGTTGTTTGCCTTCGCGCGTGACGTAGTAGCGCGATTGAATGATGCCCAGCGTTGTGGCATAGGTGCTGGGCCGGCCAATCCCATACTCTTCCAGCGCCTTGATCAGGCTGGCCTCGGTGAAGCGCGGCGGCGGCTGGGTGAAGTGCTGTGAGGGCAGGAGTTGCAGCAAATCCAGCGCCTCGTTCTCTGCCAGTTCGGGCAGCCGCCGGTCTGTGGCGCTGTAGGCGTCGCTGGTGTTGCTGTTGCCGTTTGAGAAGCCGTTGCCTGCCGTTTCGCCCTCATCCCGGCCTTCCTCGTACACTTTCAGAAAACCGGGAAACTTGACGATGGAGCCCGTGGCGCGGAACAGATAAGCCGGCGCTGCCGCAGGTGTCACTGCGCGGGTGTTCTCGCCGGCGTCTGCTTGCGCCTGCCTGTCCGCCTGCTCACTGACCGGGCGCGCCTCGATATCGACCGTGGTGGCGTCGTACACCGCGCCGGCCATCTGGCTGGCGATGAAGCGTTTCCACACCAGGTCGTATAGCCGAAACTGGTCGCGCTCCAGATACGCCTTCACATCTTCGGGCGCGCGAAAGACCGAGGTGGGCCGGATGGCCTCATGCGCTTCCTGGGCGTTCTTGCTGCGCGAGGTGTATTTGGGCGGCTGCTCCGGCAGAAACTCCGGCCCGTACCGTTGGGCGATCCAGTCGCGCGCCTCGGCCTGCGCGGAGGCGGCGACGTTGGTCGAGTCGGTGCGCATGTAGGTGATCAATCCAACCGGCCCTTCGCCCACGTCGATGCCCTCGTACAACTGCTGCGCAGCGGCCATGGTGCGCCGGGCGTTGAAGCCCAGCTTGCGGCTGGCTTCCTGCTGCAACGTGCTGGTGGTGAATGGCGCCGCCGGCCGGCGCGCGCGATCCTTGCGCTCGACGCGCGCGACCACCCAGGCGGCGTCCTGCAGCGCGTCAACGATCTGTTGAGTGTCGGCCTGCGTTTTCAGGTCTGGATCAGCGCCGTTGAGCTTGTGCAGGCGCGCCACAAACTTTGGGGTGTCAAGATCGGTGTCTGGGTTTGCCCGGGCGCCGGCGCCATCCGGGGCCTGTTTGGCCAGTTCAGCCTCCAGTGTCCAATACTCGACCGGCTGGAAGCGTTGGATCTCGCGCTCGCGCTCGCAGACCAGGCGCAGGGCCACCGACTGCACCCGCCCGGCGCTCAGCCCTTTGCGCTGCATCTTGTCGCGCAGCAGCGGGCTGAGGGTGTAGCCAACCAGCCGGTCCATGATGCGCCGGGCTTGCTGGGCGTCCACCAGATTGCGATCCAGCTCGCGCGGGTTGGCGAACGCTTCGTCCACGGCGTGCTGGGTGATCTCATGGAACTCGACCCGGCGCACCGGCTTGCCGTCGATCTCCTTGCCCAGCACATGGGTCAGGTGCCAGGAGATGGCCTCGCCTTCGCGGTCGGGGTCGGTGGCCAGCCAGACTTCGCTGGCATTTTTGGCCGCTGCCTTCAGCTCCTTGACGACTGCCTTTTTATCCATCGGAATGACGTAGCGCGGCTCAAAATCCGCCGTCACATCCACGCCGAGCCGATTCTTGGGCAGGTCACGGATGTGGCCGATGGAGGCGTGCACGTGGAACTTGCGCCCCAGAAACTTGCCGATGGTGCGCGCTTTTGCCGGCGATTCCACGATCACCAGCGGAGGCTGGCGCGTCTGGGGCCTGGCTTTGCGATTGGGTGACTCGCCAGCGGCAGCCTTTGGACGCGCAACGCGTTCCGGCGGCGTCAGTCCGTCATGCGCCGGCGTGCGGCCCATTTTATAGACTTTCGGATTGCCGCAATTTGAGCACACGCCGACCGAGGCCGGCGAGCCGTTGGCAAAAAAAATCGGTTGCGGGTCCAGCAGTGCGTGCTTCCCCCGGCATTTGAAACAAAAGGCTTCCATTCGGGCGCTGATAATACACCAGGAATTATCGCAACCCGTTTAAGCCATGCTCGCGTAGTGCTTGTGTCATCTCACGTTGAAATCTCTCGGCGCTGAACTTTTCGGCGTGCGCCCGAATGGCGGCGGGAACAAACGTCGCGCGCTCGAAGGCGGAGAGGGCTGCGCCGAGGGCATCGGCAGTGGGTTCACGAAAGAGCAGGCCCGTGACGCCTTCGATCACCGTGTCGAGCGAGCCGCCGCCGGCAAAGGCGATGACCGGCTTGCCACAGGCCATGGCCTGAATGGGCGCGATGCCGAAATCCTCCAGGCCGGGGAAGATGAAAGCCCGGCAGCGGGCCAGCAGGCGGGAGAGCGTCTCGTCGTCCACCCGGCCCAGCAGTTTGACCGTTGGGCCGGCCATGCGCTCCAGCCGGGGCCGGTCGCGCCCGTCGCCGGCGATGAGCAGCGGCAGCCCCAGCCGGTTGCAGGCGTCGATCGCCAGGTCGATGCGCTTGTATGGCAACAGGCGCGAGACGATCAGGAAGTAGCCGTCGCATTCGTGCGAAACAGTGTATTTGGTGACCTGGACCGGGGGATAGATCACGTCCGACTCGCGTCCGTAGTGCGCGCGGATGCGCTGCTGCACTTCGCGGGAGATGGCGATGAACCGGGTTACGCGCCGGGCGGCCTGCCGCTCCCATGCGCGCAAGACGGCATTGAGGGCCGGGAGGATGGCTTTGGCCGGGCCAGGGATAGACTCTCGTTTCGCATAGGCAGCGAAGTCGAATGTGAAACGAGTCGGTGTCAGGCAATAACACACATGGCGCGCTTGCGACCCGACACGAACGCCGATGCAGAACGCGCTCTTGTTGCTCAGCACCAGGTCATATTCATCCGGGATGCGCATGCCGGCGAAGGTGGCCGCATAGAGCGGCATGTAGGGCTGATGCATCTGATGCACACGCGGCAGCCGATCCATCCACGAGCTGCGAATATCCCAGCCCTGCCACTCAGCCGGCATCCGTTGACGGTCATAGATGCTGGTGTAAATCGGCGCTTTGGGGAACAGGCGATGCAGCTCAACCAGCACATCCTCGGCGCCGCCAAGTTGGTTGAGCCAGTCGTGCACCAGTGCGATAGCCATCGGATTCGCCGGGCAGTGTAGCAGATTGAGTGGTGAGTGCTGAGTGCTCGGTTCAGGGTTGAGGGTAGGATGCTGTGCGCGTGCATCGATCGTCAATCTTTAATCGTCAACTGCCAAATCCAAAATCCAAAATCTAAAATCTAAAATCCGAGGCGTCCGGGGTAAGATCAGCCTATGGATGAAGAAAGACTGCGCGCACTTCTGGAATCGGTGCGGGCTAATGCAACAACTGTCGAGGCAGCGATTGACGAACTGCGGCATTTGCCATTCGAGACGATCGGGGACTTTGCCCGGCTCGATCACCATCGCGCCCTGCGACGGGGCTTCCCGGAGGTCATCCTGGCTCAGGGCAAGACGCCGGAACAGGTGGCGCAGATTTTCCGCCGGCTGGCCGAACGCAGCGATCGTGTGTTGGCCACGCGGGTCAGCGCGGAGATGCACGCGACCATCCGCGACCGGCTGCCAGAGGCGACGTATCATCCCGTGGCTCGCCTGCTCTATCTCGATCGCTCCGCGACCGAAGGCCGGCTGGATGGCGTTGTGGTGGCCAGCGCCGGCACTGCCGATGTGCCCGTTGCCGAGGAGGCAGCCATCACTGCCGAATTGACCGGCAGCCGTGTGGAGCGCATCTACGACGTGGGTGTGGCCGGCCTGCATCGGCTGCTCAATCAAGCCGAGGCGCTGCAACGGGCCAGGGTGATTGTGGTCGTGGCCGGCATGGAGGGCGCGCTGGCCAGCGTGGTGGCCGGCCTGGTGTCTGCGCCGGTCATCGCTGTGCCCACCAGCGTCGGATACGGAGCGAGCTTTGGCGGTTTGTCGGCTCTGCTTACTATGCTCAACAGTTGCGCGAACGGCGTCGCGGTGGTGAACATCGACAATGGGTTCGGCGCCGGCTATCTGGCCGGGGTCATCAACCGTCTGGGGCAGGGGACATGAGACGACAGACGACAGCACTCATCACTCAATCCATCCCATGAAAATCGCTTACTGTGACTGCTTCTCTGGCATTAGCGGCGACATGCTCCTCGGCGCGCTGGTAGACGCCGGCCTGCCGGTCGATATACTGAACGCGCAGATTGCCCGGCTCAATATGCCGGAGCATCCGCGCGTCCGTGTCTCCACAGTGATGAAAGGCGCCTTGCGCGCTGCCTTTGCGGAAGTGGTTGAAGATCACCATCACGACGACCACGACCACGACCATGACCATGACCATGACCACGGTCACGGCCATAAGCATGGACACGATCACAATGCCGCTGACGCCCACTCTCACGCTCACCCCCGCAACCTCGCCAGCATCACGCAGCTTATCGAAGCGAGCGACCTGTCCGAGCGGGTGAAGCAGACAAGCCTGGCTATCTTTCGCAAGCTGGCCGAGGCCGAGGCCGGCGTGCACGGAACCTCCGTTGACGAAGTGCACTTTCACGAGGTGGGCGCCGTCGATTCGATCGTTGATATTGTGGGCGCGGCTATCGGGCTGGAGCACCTGGGTATCGACCGGCTGTTTGCGTCCGCATTGCCCATGGGCAGCGGGCGCGTCAATACGCAGCATGGCCCGCTGCCTCTGCCGGCCCCGGCCACGCTGGCGCTGATGGCGTCAGCCAAAGCGCCGGTTGTGCCGTCGGAGGCGCAGGTCGAGCTGGTCACGCCCACCGGCGCGGCTATTCTGGCGACGCTGGCGACGTTCGAGCAGCCGGCGATGTCCATCACCGGTGTGGGGATCGGCGCAGGTCGTCGCGATCTGCCCTGGCCCAATGTCTTGCGCCTGGTGCTGGGGCAAAGCGAGGCCGCCGGCGGCGGGCTTGTTCAACTCGAAACCAACATCGACGACATGAACACGCAAGTGTTCGGCTATGTGATGAATCGCTTGTTTGCCGCCGGCGCGCTCGATGTGTTCTTCACCCCGATCCACATGAAGAAAGATCGTCCCGGCGTCTTGCTGGGTGTCATTGCCCGGCGCGCCGATGAGCCGGCCCTGGTTCGCATCATCCTGGAAGAGACCACCACACTGGGTGTGCGCGCATTGCCCATTGAGCATCGGCATGAGGCGCAGCGCGAGATGCGCCTCGTGCAAACCGAATATGGCCAGGCGCCGGTGAAGATCAAGCTGCTTGATGGCGTGGCGGTGGGCGCCAGCCCGGAGTATGATGCGTGCGTCCAATTGGCTGCTAAGAACGGCGTGCCGGTCAGGCGTGTCATTGAGGCTGCGGTTGCGGCATGGCGCCAGATGTCAGCCCCGCTGACGTGAAGCGCAGGCCCGTGCAATCCGCCTGACAAACAGAGACAGGAGCAAAACAACATGGAGACACACCCCCCTTATCTGAATCCTGAGTTGCCCGCCGAAGCGCGGGCCGACGATCTGATCTCACGCATGACGCTGGAGGAGAAAGCCGGCCAGATGATGAACGCTGCGCCGGGCATCCCCCGGCTGGGCATCCCGGAATACGACTGGTGGAACGAGTGTCTGCACGGCGTCGGAAGAGCCGGGATTGCCACGGTCTTTCCGCAGGCGATTGGCCTGGCTGCCACGTGGAACCCGGCGTTGCTGTTCCGCGTGGCGACGGCCATTTCTGATGAAGCGCGCGCCAAGCATCACGACGCGCTGCGACAGGGCAATCGTGGCATCTACTATGGCCTGACCTTCTGGTCGCCCAACATCAACATCTTCCGCGACCCGCGCTGGGGGCGCGGCCAGGAAACCTATGGCGAGGATCCCTGGCTGACAGCCCGCCTGGGCGTGATGTTTGTGAAAGGCTTGCAGGGCGATGATCCCCGATATTTGAAGCTGGTGGCCACGCCCAAGCACTTTGCCGTGCACAGCGGGCCGGAGGCGCTGCGCCACGAGTTCGACGCGCGGGTCACCGAGCGCGATCTGCGGGAAACGTATCTGCCGCACTTCAAGGCGGCGATTGTCGAAGCCGGCGCCATGTCAATCATGGGCGCCTACAACCGCACGAACGGCGAAGCGTGCTGCGCCAGCCCAACGCTGCTGCAAAAGGTCCTGCGCGAAGAATGGGGATTTCAGGGCTATGTCGTGTCGGACTGCGGCGCGATTGGCGACATCTACCAGCATCACAAGATCGCGCGCACGGCGGAAGAAGCGTCGGCGCTTGCCGTGCGCGCCGGCTGTGACCTGGAGTGCGGCGCCACCTATCGCGCGCTTGCGAATGCGGTGAAGCAGGGCTTGTTGACGGAGGCCGACCTGGATCGCTCGCTGCGCCGGCTGTTCACCGCGCGCATGAAACTGGGCATGTTCGATCCGCCGGAGCGCGTGCCCTACGCCGCCATTCCCATCGAGGTCAACGATTGCGCGGCGCACAAGCAACTGGCGCTCGAAGCGGCGCG
>Ga0272446_1007214_pt1 | contig 11155 bp, 11 predicted proteins | sample YNPCB0061_FD_194587 | JGI IMG/M metagenome (GOLD analysis project Ga0272446, IMG submission 194587) | Hot spring microbial mat communities from Yellowstone National Park, WY, United States - YNP-CB-006-1 | ecosystem: Environmental > Aquatic > Thermal springs > Hot (42-90C) > Sediment | place...
GAAGCAAAAATAAAATGTAAGATTTTAAACGTTTTTACCAATATGGGTATGCCTAAAACTACCAAAATTTTCAAAAATTAGATGTGGTGAAAACGAAGTCATAAATATACGTTGCAACAAAGCCGTTTTCATAGCGAAAAAAAAAATAGAAGCAGTACCAAAGTAAATTAATAATCCTGTAATGTCCACTACGGTAGTAATAGCTGGACTGGCTGCCACAGCTAGGTCTCCGCCGAAGCGTTTTACCAACAGAGGCAAACCTGCTCCAATGACTGTGGCAGTTACGACTTGCAGGCTCAATGCAAGCGAAATCATCAATGCGATAATAGGCAGGGAATACTGAGTAGGGATTTCAGTTTCCCAACTTAAAAACAGGACTTTTGCATAAGCCAACAAGCCCAGGCAGACCGCTAAAAGCAAAGATATTTTACTTTCTTTCCATAAGATTTTGAACCAATTAGCGACTGTAATCTGTCCCAATGCCAAAGCCCTTACTACTACCGTAGCCGCCTGACTTCCTGCATTGCCGCCTGTATCAGCTACCATAGGCATATATAGGGCAAGGATAAGTAATTTTTCTAAGGCATTTTCGTAATTGTGGATAATAATACCTGAAATGATACCAAATGCGGCTAAGGATACTATCCATACCACCCGTTTTTTAAAGTGTTTCCAAGTACTTGTGCCTATGTAGTCAAATTCTTCGTTTGCTTGCACAATACCCATAAACTTTTGCATGTCCTCCGAATGCTCGGCACGAATTACCTCCATAGCCTCGTCATGCGTTACGATACCTACTAATTGATGCTCATGATTGACAATAGGCAAGGCTACCAGATTATACTTTTCTATAAGTGATGCTACGTATTCGCGGTCGTCATCTACACTTGCGTACACGTACTCATCGTGCAATACCTGCTCAATTAATTGGTCTGGTGAAGCCAATATAAGGTCTTTGAGCGTAACGAACCCTTGTAGCTTTTGCTCATTATCTACTACATATACGTAATAAATGGTACGACGAGAAGGAGCATCGCTTCTCACCTTGGCTATTCCCGAAGCACAAGTCATGTACCTTTGCACGGTAGCAAAATCAGTACTCATAATGCCCCCTGCTGTTTCTGGTGGATAAGCACTTAGGGCAATAACGTCTTCGCGTACTTTTTTAGAAAGGTAAGGCAGTAAAGCACCCTGCTCCTGCTGAGTTAGCATCTGAAAAAAGTCTGCGCGATTGTCAGAGGGCATGTTTTCAAAAATTGGTGCAAAGCGTTTTCGCGAAACGGATTTGAACAAGTTAACTTGCTTGCTCATTGGTAGTTCTGCAAAAATGAGTGCTTGCTTTTCTATCGGGAAATAGTCCAAAATACTAAAAACATATATTTCATCTACTACCTGTAAGATTTCGCTTATTTCTACTACAGGCATCTTTTTTAGTACAGGAATCCAATCTACTATTTGAGCGATGTACCTGAAATTCTTAAAGATTTTCTGTAATTCTAATGTTTCCATCTTCTCAATCATTTTGTTGCCCATTTACTTCCCAACTGACTTGTGTTACGCCGTATTCTGTAGTAAGTGCCGCTGCTAATTTTTCCATTTCAGTATCATGCTTCCCGTTAGCAAAAATATCAGCCTCTACATACACAAAACTTGGATTCCCGTTATCGCTACTTTTTAAGGAACGAAGTTGCAAATGCTCGTCTGCCTCTACGGCTTTGAGCAGTACGATGCGTAAGTGATTTTCTACTTCTTCTTTGCAACGTATTTTAAAGGAGTAGTAAAAAACTCCTGACATTTCTTTTTGCACGGGTAAACTACTGATTAGCAGACCTATAGGACGTAAGATGACATGAACAAGGATGATAGAGAAAGCAGTAGCGGAGGCTTGTATCCACAAACCTGCCCCTGCAAGCGTGCCTACGGCGGCTGAACACCAAATCGTAGCGGCTGTATTTAACCCCTGTACGCTCAATCCGTCTTTCATGATTACCCCAGCACCTAAAAAGCCTATGCCTGTTACTATCTGCCCTGCCACTCGGGAAGGGTCGCCCACATCACCAGTAAGAGAAAGAGAAAGTAAAATAAAAGCGGCTGAGCCAAGAGAAACTAAGGTATTAGTACGCAGTCCCGCACTTTTCTGGCGGTACTGTCTTTCTAAACCTATTGACGCTCCTAAAAGAAAAGCTAATCCTAAGCGATAAATAAAAATATCAATGGTCATTTGCTTACCTCCTTTCTAAGTTTTTAGAAGTATGCCTCATCCCATAGCACCATAGGCATACTTCTAAGATGAGCTATGAGCAGGCAGGTATAATGATGGTATAAATTAAACGAGTACTACTATCCTCCATTTTTCACTTATTAATTTCGCTTGCAAAATTAGGCAACAAGGTAATAGGTAGGTATTAGAAACTATTTAGAAAAAAATTAGAAAATTATTAGAGATGCGGCAGGTAGAGCGTAAATGTGGTACCTTGATGGATTGTAGAGGCGACTTCTATTTTTCCATTATGCAGGGCAATGATTTTTTGGGTTAGGTAAAGTCCTATGCCGTTGCCCTGAGCAAAAGTATTATTCTTTCCCCTGTAAAAAGGAGTAAAAAAATGGTTCAAATCATCTTCTGAAATACCTATACCACTATCAGAGAAATGTAAAACGATTTGGTTCTCAACAAAGGCGATGCTTGCCTTGCTTTGCTTGGATTGGGAAAACTTGCAACCGTTTTCTAACAAATTAGCAAAAGCTACTTTCAATAGATATTCATTCCCTTTTACAGAAATCTGGTTATCGTACTCGAAAGTATGCTCAAAACAAATAGCGATTTTGTATTCAGGATTGGCTCTTTGGACTTCTTGCCTTGCATCTACCAAAATCTCATCTATGCGTACCTCTTTGAAGGAAATTTGGGCTGTATCATAGCTTGCTTTGGCAAGGTCAAGTAGGCTGTTAGAGAGGCGAACTAATTTTCTTGTATCTGAAAGAGCATTTTGAATGGCTGTTTTGTAGTCTTCACTTGCTCTTTCCTTAGTCAAAGACAATTCTAATTCAGTAACAATAGCGGCAAGCGGAGTTCTTAGCTCATGCGAAATATTAGACACAAAATGCTTTTGTGATTCAAAAGAACTTTCTAAACGATTAAGCATGGCATTAAAAGTTTTGGCTAACTCGTTCAGTTCGTCTTTATTGTGGTGGGTAGTTAAGCGTAAGTCTAAGTTAGTAGCAGAAATTTGCTGGGCTTTCTCTGTCATTTCCTTCACAGGCTCAAAGGCTTTTTTCGAGAAAAACCTTCCTGCGACATAAATAAACAAAATAGAAAAAATGAATACTATGATGCTATTTTGCAAGAGATTATTAAGTTTAGTATAGCCGTACTGGTCGTATGCGGCAGCAAAAATAATGTGGTTTTGATTTTCAAAAGAGTATTTCAACCCAACGACTTGCCAGCTGTCTTGGTAAAATTCAATTTTCCCCTTTTTCATGATTTCTTGAATCATTGTTGGAGTTTCTTTGACAACGTCTATGTCTAAGGCATCATGATAAAGTAAGTGAAAGGCAGTGTCGTAAATACTTACTTCTACTTCGTTCAAAATCTGGCGGTTATTCCTGTAAATATCCTGTAAAGTTTTACTTTCTACCCTTGAATTAAAAAGTAGATTGGCTTTGGTAAGGGCTTCTTTTTCTAAGGTATTGAAAAACTCTTTTTCTCGGTTAGACTTCGCTGATAAGTAAATAATAAGAACAAATATCAGCAAGATAGTAGCTGTTATCAAAGTAAAAAGCAAGGTAAGCCGTGTTTTTATTTTCATAAGCCTGCTTTTAAAATGAAGCCCATACCTGACTTAGTATGAATAAGTTTTTTCTCAAAGTCTTTATCAATTTTTTTTCTCAAATAATTGATATACACATCTATAAAGTTAGTGCCAGTATCAAAATATGTATCCCATACTTTTTCTGCAATTTCTGCCCTTGACAGTACTCTTTCAGGGTTTTGAAGCATAAAAGCCAACAGTTTAAACTCTTTGGGTGTTAAGCTAATTTCTATCTGCCCACGTTTAACTTCTTTGGTATGTAGGTTCATTTCCAAGTCGTCGTATTTGAGTAAAAAGCCAGTTTGACGGGTAGCTTTGGAATTTCGTTTGAGCAATACCCTAATGCGTGCCAAGAGTTCTCGCATCTCAAATGGCTTGACCAAGTAATCGTCTGCCCCTGCATCAAATCCTTCTACTTTATCGTCAGTCGTGCCAAGTGCAGTAAGCATAACAATAGGAGTATCTGGTTTGATTTGTTTTATCTCTTTGCATAGCTCAATGCCATCAATTTTAGGCAGAATAATATCAGTAATTATCAAATCATAATCTTTTTGTAGTGCCAATTTCTTTCCTGAAAGTCCATCATAGGCATTTTCAGTATCAAATTCCTGCTCCTCGAGTCCGCGTTTAATGAGGTCAGCAACTCTCTGGTCATCTTCTATGATGAGAATTTTCATAATATATTCAAAATGAATTAGTTTTAGGTAGCAAGACCCTTAGGTTTTGACCTTGAAAAATTGAAAAACTATTTTTGTTTCAGTATAGACTGTTAATTACTTTTTTTAGAATTTCAAGCAGATAGATTAAAAAAAATTATGTTCCTGCTAAATTGCCATTTTCTCAAAAAATGGTGCTAAATTCGCATCACAAAAATAGCATTTATACAGAAAATTCAAAAAACTATTTTTGAAAAATATTGATAATCAATAAGTCATATTAGTTTTTGAGTAAAAGCTACTATTTATAATGGTTTTTTGCTCATCATTCATAATTTAAAAAAAAATGGATAAAAACCAAACTATTGGCATGGTGCTGATATTTGTGATGCTGTTTGCATATTTGACTTTTTTTAGCCCCGAACCACCACCAACAGAGCCTAATCAACAAGTCAGCACCACAGAAAAAAAAGACAGCACTTTGCAAAGTCAGGTGAAACTTAGTACATTAAAAGACGAACCTGATTCAGTACTGCAACACAAAATGGGCTTTTTTGCCTTAGGCATGAAAGGACAAGAGGAAAGTGTAGTACTTGAAAATGAAGACATGAAAATTACTTTAAGTAGCTACGGCGCAAGGGTAAAACAAGTACTCTTGAAAAATTATATTACCTATCAAAAAGCCCCCCTGATACTGATAGATGAGCAGAGTAGCAAGTTTAACTCCTTGATAAAAACAGACTTAGGCGATATAAACTTAAACCAACTGTACTACGATGTAAATAAAGCAGACAAGCATACAGTTGCTTTTGTTATAGGACTGGACACAGAAAACTACATAGAGCATAAGTTTACCTTAGCTGAGAAGGGTTTTGTAGTAGAGTACAAACTCAATATAGTGGGTTCTCCACAAGGTTTGTTAAAGTCTGACAAATTGTCATTCTCTTGGACTGATGAAGTAAAGCAATTAGAAAAAGATTTGACTGACTCCCGCCGCTTTACCACCGTGAATTACTTTATTCCCCAAGATGAGCAGTTTGAAACGCTTTCAGAAACTGCTTCAGGTTTAGAGGAGCGAGTAGTAGAAAAACCTGTACGTTTTATTAGTTTTAAACACAAGTTTTTCAATACTTCTATCATCACAGATGGCTTTTTTAATAGCGTCAAAGTATCAAGCAATCCCTTAGTAAGTGATAATATCATTAAAACGCTCAGTACTTCTTTGGAAATTCCCTTAGCAGATTTGAAGGAAAAAGAAGGGAAAAATATTCGCTTTTACTTCGGACCTAATGAGTACAAGATTTGTGAAACTATCACACCAAGTTTTGAGCGCAATGTCTATCTGGGTTGGGCGATTTTTGCTCAGGTAAATAAGTATTTGATTATGCCACTTTTCTCTGTTTTGGAGAAGGTAACTGATAACTATGGCATTGTAATTTTGCTCTTAGTTATAGTAGTTAAGTTAGTACTTTTCCCTTTGCAGTACAAATCCTACGTAGGCATGGCAAAGATGAAAGTCTTACAACCCGAAGTCAATGCTATCAGAGCAAAGTACAGCGACCCACAAGATATGAATGCTCAGCAGGAAATCATGCAATTTTACAGCAAGGCAGGTGTAAGTCCACTGAGCGGTTGCATTCCATTAGTGCTGCAAATGCCTGTTTTCTTGGCTTTGTTCAATTTTTTCCCTAATGCCATTCAATTGCGTCAAAAATCTTTCCTTTGGGCAGATGATTTATCTTCTTACGATTCTATTTGGGACTTCGGTTTTAGCTTGCCTTTCTATGGCGACCATGTCAGTTTATTTACCTTGTTATTTACTGCCTCCCAATTAGCATATACCTATTATAACAACCAAATCAACGTATCTATGCAGGCACAAATGAAAGTCATTACTTACATTATGCCTGTGATGTTTATTTTCTTTTTGAACTCTTTTGCTTCTGGCTTGACCTATTACTACTTTATTTCCAACTTGATAACCATAGGTCAGCAGAGCATTATTAAGGCATTTGTCAATGATGAAAAACTATTGGCCGCGATTGAGGAAAAGCGTAAGCAAAATGCCAATAAGAAACCCTCTTCCTTCCAACAGCGACTTCAAGAAGCAATGAAAGCTCAGCAGGAAAAAACAACTCAAAAAGAAGAAGAAAAGAAAAGCATCAAAGACCGCTTGAAAAAATAGAAAAAGTATTGATAAAAAACCAGAGAAAAAACACTCTATCCAATCATCAGCGGCTGTTTCCTTGCAAAGGAGGCAGCCTCTTATTTTATTATTTTTTTCAACTCATTCGCTTTCCCAACTTGCTAATTATCGCTACTACCATACTTTTTACTCATTATTTTCTTGTTCCTACTGACTTTCATGCAGTTTATCAATTTTCTAAAATTCTTCTATTAATTATTTCCACCATGCTTATCGCCGCAGGTGGGTACGCCATCAATGATTATTTTGATATAGCCATAGATGCTATCAATAAACCTAATAAAGTTCTAATAGATAAGGTTTTTACAAAGAAAAATGCCTTGCAAATCTATATTTTTCTGAATACTACGGCACTTATAGGAGGTTTTATCGCAAACGTAAAAATTGGGTTTATACAAGTTTTCTGCGGGCTAAGCTTGTACTTTTATGCACGTCATTTGAAAAAAATAGCTTTATTAGGGAATGGGTTAGTAGCCTTGCTTTCTGCTTTGGTTGTTTTGCTTACTAATATTTTCTATGAAAAACACTTTCCACTCATTTATCTATTTGCAGGATTTGCCTTTTTTATTTCTCTGATAAGAGAGTTGGTCAAAGACGTAGAGGACATAGAAGGCGATAGGATAGGGAATTGCCAAACCTTTCCCATAGTATTTGGTATATTTAAGACTAAACTATTGATTTTTAGCATTTTATTAGTATTTATTTTTTCTCTTTTTTACGCTCCGTATTTGCTTTCTTTGTCTATTCCTCATTATATTTTTTACACCTGTTTTATTATTTTTTTACTTTTGCTATTAGGTCTGCAAGTATATTTTGCCAAAAGCAAAGCGGATTTTCATAAAGCAAGCGTTTTTTCTAAACTTATTATGCTGCTAGGAATGGCAGGAATGATATTTTTGCAAACACAATTTTAATTTTACTTATATGACCATTGCCATTTTCGCTTCAGGTACAGGCAGTAATGCAGTAAAAATCATTGAATATTTCAAAGAAAAACCTCATTACCAGTTTATTGTATTGTCTAATAAAAAAGATGCTCCTGTGTTGGAAAAAGCACGACATTTAGGAGTCCCAACTTGGACTTTTGGAAAGCAAGATTTTTACGAAAATGGTAAAGTTTTATATTTTTTAAAAGAGCAAAAAGTTGATTTTATTGTACTTGCAGGCTTTTTGTGGCTCGTTCCTGCTGATATAGTGAGGCATTTTCCCAATAAAATTATTAATCTACACCCTGCCCTCCTGCCAAAATACGGAGGCAAGGGTATGTTTGGGCAAAAAGTACATGAGGCGGTTATCCAAGCCAAAGAAAAAGAAAGCGGCATTACGATTCACTACGTCAATGAAAAATATGATGAAGGAAGCATCATTTTCCAAGCACAGTGCTTTGTAAATGAAGATGATACACCCGAATCTTTGGCAAATAAAATCCATGCCTTAGAGCATTGGCATCTGCCTCGTGTGTTGGAAAAATTACTTGCAGATTTACATGAGGCATAATAATTCTTTAAAAGTTTGAAAATTAGAAGTAAACTAAGCGGTTATTCTTACTCCTCTGGTCATTTCTCGCTTCCCTGCCGCACCCTGAGGACTTTGTACTTGCAAACCCAAAGACTTTAAATCCCTTTTAAAACTTCCCTTGGCACAGTAAGTAACTAAAATGCCGTTTACTTTTAAAAGACTCACTGCTTTACTCAAACTTGCTATCTCCCACATCTCGGCTTGTTTTGTAGGAGCAAAAGCATCAAAATACACAATATCAAAAGACAACTTTTGGCTAATAGAAAAAGTGGTGAAGGATTGTAGGAACTGTTGGGCTTTGTAAAAAGAAAAAGAAGGCAGGATTTGATGTGTTTTTTCCCATTCGCAATGATGAATATAATCAAAATATTTATGTAAATCTTCGTGCAACAAATCTTTGTAGTTTAAGGAACTTACCTCCTCTTGCGCCAGAGGATAAGGCTCTATACCGTAGTAATCTACCTGCTTATCAGGATTTTGTAAGCAGTATTTTAAAGTTAAAATTACATTCAAACCCGTTCCCAAACCTACCTCAAAAATGCTAATATGCTTTTGAGCGGGAAATTGATTGCTGTACCACACTATCCCTTCCTTGATAAACACGTGTTCGGATTCCTGCCAAGCTCCATGAATGGAATGATAAGTTTCATTTAATTCTTCCCAAAAAATAGTAGAAGAGCCATCTTTGGTAGTAATTACTTTTCTGTGCATAAGTAAGGTTATTATATCGTTTGGAATGTATAAACTAAATTTTGTTTAAGCTACCGTGCAATTTATTGCCGAATAAAACTATACTTTGCAAATATTTGTTACTTTTACATAAATAAAAAATTATACCCATGAGAAAGCCTAAAAATAAAGTAGAAAACGAAGAGAAACCCAAAGTTCACCCAGATTTAGAGGGTTTTGATGTAAAAATTAATTCTTTTGGAGAAATTGTCAGCACGCATAGCATTGAGAAAATCAACGAGTTTTTGAATAAAAACGTAGTGGATAAAAAACTCAAAGACAGAGAAGGCTTTAAACAAGATGAGGAATAAAATTCAGTTAGTCTGTATTGCTCTTTTTGTCATGGGCATCGCCTTTATAGCCCATGCTTTTACCTTATATCTTAAAAATGAGGGTAAGAAATCCAAATATGAAAAAACTAAGGCAATCATCACGGAGGCAGGCGTAAATACTGACGGTGCTACCCATTATCCCATGCTTCATTTTAAAACTGCTGATAATCAGCGAGTAAGAATAAGAACAAGCAAGGAAAAATTAGGGGCTAATGTAGGAGATACGATTGAAATTTATTATGATATTATTAACCCTCAATCTATTTATATTCCAAGCAAGCAAGAAAGCACCCTCATCGTCATTCTCTTTTCTTTTGGATTGGTAATTGTACTTCCTGCTATCTTATTTTTTAGATGGCAATGGCTGAACAATAACAAAATCAAGCAAATAAAAATAAATGCCAAGAAACAGGTAGCTACAGTTACGGCTATAGAGGAATTAAAAAGTCCAAAAATTTTAGGTATGAAACCTTATCGCCTTCATTGTACAGCAAATACTAATGCCTTTCACGGGACAGAGAAGACTTTTCAAAGTGGACGAATATGGGAAAATCCTGCTAAATACCTATATGATAGAGAAATAAATGTGTTTATTGATACAATAAACACAGAAAATTATGTGGTGGACTTATCTTTCTTGCCTCATGAAGTACTTTTTGAGTATTAATATTCTTTTCATAATTTTTTTGTGTTTTTTTTCTTGTCAGTCCTCTCCTCATGGAGAAGTATCCAAGATTTACCTGCCCTATTTTGCAGATTCTTTGCCTACTACCTCCAGAAATCCACTGACAGTCGAGGGTATTCACTTAGGGAAAATACTTTTTTTTGATACGCATCTTTCAGGAAATAATCAAGTCGCTTGTGCTTCTTGTCATCTGCCTTCTCAGGCTTTTGCTGATACCGTAGCTTTATCGCGCAGTGGTATATCAGGCAATCCACTTGCTCGAAATACGCCTCCTTTATTGAATGTAGCTTGGACGTCAAAAGGGCTTTTTTGGGACGGAGGGGCTAAGGACATAGAATCCTTAGTATTTGCTCCATTACGCCATGCTGACGAAATGGGACAGGACTTATCCCAACTACCTCAAAAACTGAGAGCCTTGCCTCATTATCCTTTACTTTTTAAAAAAGCCTTCCAGCAGGATACTATCACCAATGCCTTGATAGCAAGAGCCTTAGCCCAATATGTGCGAACACTTACTTTTGCAAACAGCCGCTACGATGAATTTATCCAAGGGAAGGTTCAATTCACTGATTTAGAATTACAAGGCTTTCAGATTTTCAAAAAAAAATGTGCTACCTGCCACCCTCCGCCTTTGTTTACAGATAATTCGTTTCACAATATAGGCTTAGATAGTGTGTTTAGAAAAGACGAGGAGAACATGCACTTAGGTAGGTACAGAATCACACTTGATTCTTTGGACATAGGTAAGTTTAAAACGCCCACTTTGCGACGTTGGGCATTGACTTTTCCCTACATGCATGACGGACGCATGAAAAATATCAATGAAGTTTTATCTCATTATCAGTCAAATATGAAAAAAAATACTTATTTAGACCCTATATTTTTCCAAGCAGATGGTAAGGTAGGTATCTCCCTAACAGCAGAGGAGGTAAATGCACTGCTTGCTTTCTTGAAAACGCTTTGAGATAAAAGCTCCAATTCATAAGATTATGTTTGTTTTAGCATACCAAAGTATCAGAAAATTAAAAGGTATAATTCTTGGAAAGTTTTTTTATAGGAACTTTCCGAAAATTAAAAAACTTTGAAAAGTAATAGAGAATTGCAATTTCTCATTTCTCTTCCTTTTTCCTTATCTTTGTAGTAAGCAAAAAAACAAGATGATAGCAGAAAAATACATCAATCCTTTCACCGACTTTGGCTTCAAGAAAATCTTTGGCGAG